>CEAF01061146.1_pt1 | contig 29270 bp, 30 predicted proteins | sample 557431 | NCBI WGS metagenome assembly CEAF01 (sample SAMEA3182068, study PRJEB8094) | gut metagenome | biome: human; feature: gut; material: Stool; isolation source: human stools | place: Canada | collected 2013-11-18 | reverse complement strand
GACGAGGTGTTCGGCGGTTACCTTTACTTCCACAAGGCGCCCACACCGCAAGCCTTTCACGAAGAAACCGTGCGCAAGCTCTCCAAACTGCATCTGTACGACTGCCTCCGTGCCAACAAAAGCCTTGCAGCCTGGGGAGTGGAAGGACGTGTCCCCTTCCTCGACAAAGAATTCCTGGATGTTGCCATGCGCATCAATCCGGCAGTCAAGATGTGCCCCGGCAAGGAGATAGAAAAGAAAGTAGTCCGCGAAGCCTTTGCCGACATGCTCCCCCAGAGCGTTGCCTGGCGGCAGAAAGAACAGTTCTCCGACGGTGTGGGCTACAGTTGGATTGATACGCTGAAAGCCGTCACTTCCTCCGCTGTCAGTGACGAGCAGATGGCACATGCCGCCGAACGCTTCCCAATACATACCCCACAAAACAAGGAAGAGTATTACTACCGCACCATCTTCGAAGAGCATTTCCCCAGTGAAAGCGCGGCCCGGAGCGTTCCCAGCGTGCCCAGTGTGGCATGCTCCACCGCCGAAGCGCTGACATGGGACGCCTCTTTCCAAGGAAAGAACGACCCCAGCGGACGAGCAGTAGCGGGGGTACACGAAGAAGCATACAAGGATTAAAAAAAGAGCTGCCGACAGATTTCCTGCCAGCAGCTCTTCTCATTTTTTATTTATCAAATCCTATCGGACTAAAACATCATTGTCTGTCCACCAATCACACCTGCCACAGCACTCGCTACGGCAATAATAAGTTTCAAAATCACATTCCACGTTTTCTTCATAAAGATTATCCATTATCTGATTAATAATTCATAGCCACCGTTATCCCAGTGGATTCTCACCTTGGTCTCCATCCGAATCCGAGCCTCCTCCTTCCGAACCGGAGCCGCCATCTGTAGAAGTCTTCCCCTTAAGATAATCATCCAAACTCACCAAATCCAGCCTTTCTCCAGCACGGGTAGCAGCCTTCGATATCTTCAGTTCCCTATTCGCCTGAAAACAGATACGGACGCTCTCCACACTCTTGGCTGTCACGTCATCAGCCTTTTCCTCACCTTTCGATTTGGCTGCCAGTATAAAGACACCCAGCCCGGCTATATTAACCGTCTTTCCTTCCAGCAACTGCTCTTTCAGCTTTTCCACAAAGTTCTGCATCGTACTCTTGATGTCACCGATAGACAGAGAAGAGCGGTCCTGCATCTTCTGTGCAATAAACGCCAAATCCACGCTTTGCCCCAATGTCACCAACTGCGGATAATACTTCTTGGGAGAGTTTTCAACCCTGGGGTCCGACGGTCTCTCCACCGTCCTGAAAATTACACTCATACTTTTTTTCTTTAGAGATTTAAATTCGTTTTACTATTCACACGTTTCGTTGATCAACGATGCAAAGGTGAGGATTAAAAACTATGTAGCCAAAGAAAAAAGGTGCTTGGGAGTAGTTTTTCTGAGAAAAGTGATAAAGTATTAATTATAAGATAATTGATGCAGAACAAAGAACCTCTTCATGAAACAGATATCATACTAAATTTCACAAGTCTATCAATCCGGCTACTTTTATTTCCATAGTTCTTCATTTTCCGGTACTAAACAAAGAAAACAGCCCTGCAGGAGCTGTTTTCTGAAAATGATTTATAAAGTGTTGATTTTACGAATAATAGTAAAATCATAATCAACTATTCAACATCATACCTTGATTTATCCGTCTTCTGAGGCCAAAACAAATAGCTGATGAACTGCCAAACACCTATAAGCAACTGTTTCATATTAATTGATAATCGCCTCCTTGATGCAATCTACAATATAACGTACATCATTTTCCGTCACATACGGACCTGCTGGCAAGCAGAAACCAACCTTAAAAATCTCTTCCGACACGCCATTCACGTATGCCACAGCGTCAGCATATACCGGTTGCTTGTGCATCGGCTTCCACACGGGGCGACATTCAATCCTTTTCGAAAGCATAAACACGCGAAGAGCCTCTACATTGGCGTTGGGCTGGCAATCGGTTACGGCTGAATCCACCGCTTTAATCACACCCGCAGCACCACCCACGGCAGTCTTTATGACTTCTTTGTAAGCACTCTCCTGCCCCTGAATCTTTACATCCTCGTCAAGAGTGGCAGCACAGAGCCAGAAATTGGAATCGAATTTGCGTTCACCGGTTTTGGGATTCATGGTTTCAGGCTGTTCATGCAGATGTATACCTTTAACCTCCTCCAGCAGCTCCTTATACAATGCCTGCACATGCTTGTGATGCGCAATATGCTTATCAAGTACCGTCATCTGCCCACGACCGATACCGGCACACACGTTACTCATACGGTAGTTATAACCGATTTCCGTATGCTGATAATAAGGATACGCATCACGTGCCTGAGTAGCGTGCCACATAATGTTGTTCGCATCCTCCTCGTTGCGGCAAATCAATGCACCACCGCCCGAAGTCGTAATCATTTTGTTGCCGTTGAACGACAACACACCGAAGCGACCGAACGTACCTAACACCTGACCGTTGAAGCGAGAGCCCATTCCCTCGGCAGCATCCTCAATCACAGGAATACCATATTTGTCCGCTATCGCCATAATCCGCTCACAATCGTATGGCATACCATAGAGCGCTACAGGGATTATCGCTTTCGGATACTTACCTGTAACAGCTTTGCGCTCAACAATAGCCTTCTCCAACAATTCCGGATCCATATTCCAAGTTTCACGCTCCGAGTCAATGAACACCGGCTTCGCGCCCAGATAAGTGATCGGGTGCGAAGAAGCACAGAAAGTGAACGATTGCACGCACACCTCATCACCCGCCTTCACGCCACAGGCAATCAATGCCAAGTGAACGGCAGCAGTACCGGCTGAAAGGCATACCACCTTTCGGTCAAGCTTTGAGCCATCTAAATTTGCATTGGCAAAATCTGCAAGATTCTGCTCAAATGCGTTCACATTCGGGCCCATAGGAACCACCCAATTGGTATCAAATGCTTCTTTTACGTATTTCTGTTCAAAACCTTCTTCTGACATGTGTGCTAGACAAAGGTATATAGTTTTTCTTTCTTCTGTAGACATCATATTTTGATTATTCATTTCCAATCAATTATACTTCCTCACCGGCAAATTTTACTTTGAGTCCAAGTACCGTAGCAAAAATCATCTCAATATCCTTGACAAAGCTATAATGACGATAATAATAGCAGTTCAGGCGTACCTTATCAGGATAGATAACCGTATCGTTATATTCAATGGCAATCTCCTGCATAGGGCGAGTATCCCCCTCCGCCTGACGTTTCGCCACATATTCACTAATCATTTCGTCTTCCAGTCGATACTTCAACGTTGCTGGGCCGGTAATACCCGGGCGAAGTTTCAACACATCCCTATCATCGCCAATCAGTTTATCGGCATACCCAGGCACATCAGGGCGTGGCCCCACAAAAGACATGTTGCCAATCAGCACATCCCACAATCCGGGAAACTCGTCCAACTTATAGTGACGAAGAGTTACACCAAAGGGGGTAATACGGCTATCACCTGCTACAGAAACAGTAGAACCATTATGTTTGACAGTCATTGTACGGAACTTATGGCAAGCAAACAACTTACCATCTTTACCCACACGCTTTTGAACAAAGAAAGCCGGACCTCCGGGCATCTTCACCTTCACCATGATTGCCACAACAAGCAATACAGGCCAAAGAAATAGCAGGCTGAATAAAGCAATTATTCGGTCAAAGAACCATTTCAGTATCATTTTATCTTGTATTTATTTAAACTTTGAAACTTCACCACCATAGCGATGTATACATCAAGCCTGTCAGTATTCATCAAAAGATATTTGGGGACTATTTGCCGTAATCTTGAATGAGCTTCTTAATCCCTTCAACTATTTCTTTCATCTTTGGCTTAACTTCATTTTTAACAAACAGATACTTAAAGGTTTGATCCTTATATACATTCTCAGCTTTGGGTAGACCAAGATCTGCATAATCAATGAACAAATCCTCAGCGAACTGAATATCAATCTGTCCCTTCTTTACCTCTTTTATTCGAGGAGTTGCATCCAAAGCAAAAGCTGTGTAACCGAATCGTTCATCAATCAAGTTACAGATTTTATCATAAATTGCACCTTTATCAATCAAAAGTTTTTTGCTTAATTCGTTACCCAATAATGCCACAAGTTCAGGATGCGACTTCCACATCGGAAAATACTTGTAATCTCGAGAAAGCCATTCTTCCAAATGAGGAATTCCATTATGATGTACTTTCATCAAATAAACAATATCATCATCTGCTGGCATATAGATTTCTGTAAGCCCTTTTTCTGGATTGCCACAAATTACTTGCTTTTCATAGAATGCTTTGTAATTAAAAACAGCTTGGGGTTGTAGCTGACCGTCATCCTGTAAGCACTTCACAAGTTCTGTAACAGAATCTTTTAATAACTTCTGTTCGTAAACTACTTGATGATGCAAGAAAACCCAATTCGTCTGAAAATTCTTACTATCAATCAAAGCCTGAATTTCATTGATAGAGCTTTTGTTATAAGCAATCTTATATCTACCTTCTGCGCCTTTATGCAAAACAATTGAGTCTATCAATCTATCCAAGTCAACAGAATCTGCCAAATAGCCTGAAGCCCATTTATCTCTACAAATATAATCCAACTTATCAGCATCAATAACATCTCCATGAAGCAAAGAGATAAAACAATCTTCCAAAGATTCTTTGATTGTATTGTAAGGAATGCCCATAATCATACGCCCAACAAGGCTTGGATTTCCACCTAACTCAATTATCCTTTCATAGAAGACTGTTACACTCAAAAGGGCAGAAAGAATCTCGTGCTGCTTGGTATCGTATGCCTTATCCGCAATATCTACATCCGCAATTCTTACATCAAGTTTTCTATCACGAATTTCTTGCTTATATGCTTCAAAAAGTTCCTCACGTGTTCCAAACAGCTCTTCCAGTGTATGAGAGAAAGGTGAATGTCCGCAATCATGAAGAAGACATGCTATTTGAAATGTATGTTTTAGAGATTCGGGTATCTCAACCTGACGTAATATAGAAGCTACAATCTTTCTGCCAAGATGAAACACACCCAATGAATGTACAAAACGATCATGTCGTGCACAAGGAAATAATGAACGTGCAGAGGTCTGCTCAATACGTCTCAATCTCTGAAAATATCGAGAATCAACCAACTTATCACAATAAGTTTCAGGAACCGAGATATACCCATGTACTGTGTCTAAAAATTTCTTTTCTCTCATAATTCAAAGATGCTTTTAACGATTTCAGAAAGCAAATCCCGTGTTTCAATATCAAGACGATAGAACTGACGTTCAAAGCGATCTTGTATAGCTTTGTTCTTGGGGAGAACAATAGTTCTATCAACTTCGATGTTATCAGCCTCTATCAGATCCATTATATGTCGAAGTGATTTGTTCTTGCTTTCAATGCTGATAAACTGATCTTTCTGCCTTATCTCTGTAAATACGATCTCAATTTCTTCAAAAGTAAACTGAGTCTTTGTTCTTCCATAAAAAAACGCACTGCCTATGACATCAGCTATTTCAATATTCTTGTACATACTATTTTAATGAAAAAAAATAAATGATTGGGATTAGCTTTTATTGATAATACTAAATAAAGCGAGTTTTATTCACAGGTTTCTCTACAAATTTCTACATCAGCTCACTAGAATTGCGAGCTTCCTCCTCACGCAGTCTGATATGTTTCAAATCATCTGTCAAAACAGTAATTTATGCCATAAGCTGAAATATTATATTGATGCTATACATCTTTCAATAAGATTATAAATTACAAGAAGCACAATTGTTCCAACAACAACCATGGCGAAATATATAATTGGATTTTGTAAGACGTAAAACTGCAATAAGAATACATGAAAAATGTATATTTTCAAACTCTCTGTACTGCAAATTTCAAAGAGCTTAATATTATATCTGCGGTAGGGAACAATCATTATTACAAAGATAGCAAACGAAATCGCTCTCAAAATCTCAAAATAAGAAACATAATGTGACAAAATAAATGAAATTATAAAGAGAACAAATGATAATGATATTGAAGTACCACGATTCTTTATGTAAAAGTTGGCAATATTCTCTTTATATAATGAACATAACACACCCATTGGAAAACATAAAGTAGTGTTCCACCAAAAACTATCAGGTTTGAGGATAATAAAAACAGCTACAAGGATTGTTGGCAATATAGTCATTTCTAAGAGGGGGGGGGGTAATTTTTTCACACAACACACAAGGACATAAGAATATTATGTAAAGCAGAAATATCTCTTTAAGAAACCAATATTGATTGCTATATATTGATAGAGTAAATAGGTTTGTTATTGAAATACTATCCAAATAATGAACAAAAAATGTATCTATTAACCAAATAAACAGAAATGGTTCAAGTAGTTTTATTAAGTGCTTATAAACGTATGATATAGAAATGGGAAAATTCTTTTTAACAGAACAAGACAAACCGTATCCTGATAGTAAAAAAAATACAGCACATCCCATATTTCCCAAATTACTCAATAATATTGATAGAAAAAACGGATATACTACTCCGTATTTTGAAGATGTAAACTGAAAAACATGATGAAGAACAATTGCTATAATTGCTAAACCACGTAAGTATATAGTATCCTGTCTATTAAACAATTCACGTTTCATATTTATAAATTCTACTTCTAAATGGGAATGGTCTTTTTGAGTCATAAATTAAGCACTTACCTGTCATCTGAATACCTTATACGCAATTTTTTTTACCCATGCAGGGCTTACCAGCATAATGAACATCATATACCCGAAAACCGTAGCACTAAAACCATAGCCAAGAGTCTTATTAATCATCTTGCGGTCTTTGAGTTGTTTCTTGGCAAAAGCCCAACCGTTGCGTCTCTTCTTGAAGAGAGCATTGGTAAATCGAAAACGAAGAATCACATCTTGTACATTAGCATGCTTCGTTCCCTTGCTCATACCATCCACCCACAGCATTGTATCTTGATTTTGTCGGTACTCTGGACGATACCTGCATCCAGCCTTATCAAAGAAGCTCTTGCGAAACAGAACCGCCGGATGCGCATGAGGATTTCTGCGAGCAAAGAACTCATAGCACTCCTTCGGACCTTCAGGATAGACAATCACCTTACCACGACTCTCGCTATTCTCGTCAATTTCTTCAATGGCACCACCCACCACATCTATCTCAGGGTGAGCCAACAAATACGCCATCTGTTTCTCTAAACGCTGAGGCATTGAGATGTCATCCGCATCCATACGAGCGATGTATTCATAGCCCTCCTTGAAACAGATATCAAGTAAGTCGTTCAGCACAATAGCTAAGCCTCTGTTTTTAGGAAACCACTGTACTGATACATTGTCCTTGGTTTCATAATCTTTCAAACAAGAAACCAGTTCTTCTCCCACAGGACCATCTACTCCAATGATAAGTTTGAAGGATCCTTTGTAGGTCTGATTTAAAATACTATCAAAAGACAAGCGCACATAAGGCACTTTGTCGTTCTTGTATACTGGTAATATTACCGCTATTTTTTCCATGATTGAAGTAATTGATTCTTCAACTCCGTTTATACCGAACTAATCGAAGTCTGTTCGTCCTAATCCAAGTTCACGATGTATAATCCACGGTGACCTTCGAAAATTGAATCAAAGCAAACCGCCTCATTATATAGCAGAAACCTACCTGACATGAAATGCTCCAATATTACTTAACAATACTTTCACAATCATTTTTATATACCAAATTGATATACAAAAAATTTGCTTAAGGCTAGAAAAGTTCATATTTCCCATAAGATATTTTCTATCTGGCAACATCTTATTTGATATAAAATCCAAAGAAAGAGTATTTGATGTGCCACAATCAGACATATTAGTAACGCACTGATTTATAAGCACATACCCATCAACGCCAGCAGCTCTAAAAATTCTTAACAAGAAATCTGCATCTGCGGAAATCTTCATTCGTATATCAAACATTCCATATTTATCGTATAATTTCATTGGAACGAAAGTTGCAGGGTGCCGAATTCCTGCAATATCACCTATTTTTGCATATTGCGCAAGTTTCTTTAAACTAGCTTTCAATACACTTTTCTTACCATTTCTATGATGAAAATACATATCACCAGCATAAATTACATCTTCTCGTTTTCCATTGTCCTCAAATTTTCTATATACATAAGCCAGAGCTTCTGGTTCTAGCCAATCATCGCTATTCACAATACCAATGATGATGCCAGAGGATCGCATAATACCCTTATTCATGGCATCATATATTCCTCTATCAGGCTCACTCTTCCATTTCATACGACCTTTAAACAGAGGTTCATATTTCTTGACTATATCAAGAGTTGAGTCCTTTGATCCCCCATCTACAATGATATATTCATAATCCGTAAAAGTCTGCGTTAATACTGACCTTATTGTGCGTTCAATAGTTCTTTCGCTATTAAAACAAATTGTTATTATTGAAAAAAACATTCAAAAAGAAATTATTGAAAAATTGATTATTATTCATTAGGGCTATATTAATTCCCAAAAAAATATATACGGAACAATATTGTAAAATTCCTTGGATGTATCATGATAAAAAAAAGCTATAAATAATATTGTTATACATGTATATATCAGTGATTTGAATTTCGCACGTTTGAAGATTATCGGTATATATAGTGGTAAAAAAACGCTAAAATAAAAAGCAATACGAGTTATCGAATCTCCACCTATTAAACCTAAGCTCTGAAATAAAAAAGAACAGTATGCCATCCATCTTATAAAATTTTCTATTTGAAGTTCTAAGTTATTTTTATAAATATCATTTTTAACAGAGAAATCGTTAGTCTTAATAAATAGCGGCAATAGATATATAAACAAATATAAAATTATTAGATTAATAGCGCTTCCTCCATTCATATATGTGAGGTATTTTTCTCTAAATAATAATGGTACAACAAACGAAAATATTGCGCCATAGAAAGGCAATAAAAGAAACGTAATACCTAATAAACTAATTGCAAGTTTATTCGTATGCCTTATGTTCCATAAAGGCCACACAAAAAAGTAAATAATAGCTGAAGAGTGAATAGAAAAAGCCAAAAATACGCTAACTAAAAAATGTTTGATTTTTCTTTCTACAATAAATTTAAACGAAAAGAATGTTATTGAAAATGCTATAGCTTGTCTTAACCCCGTAAAGCTAAACATATAAAGACCAAAACATACAAAAATAATTATTGATAAATAAACATTAACAGAGAAACGGTAATAGATATAACCAATTAAGGAAAATATAAATAACGACGTTATAGCCAAGAATAGCTGAGGATTATCAGATATAAAAGATATTAATTTATTAAAAACAACATAACCTTGTTCAAAACTATTTATTTTGGTAGTAAATATTGCACTTAATGGTATTTCACCTATTAATGTAAATTTTTGGTAGTAACCATACCCATTACCCCAAACATCTGTACCACAAGTTGGAGATCTTAAGGACTGTACTAAAACTGGTCCAAGACATAATAATATAATTTTTGATATTTTCTTCTCGTTGCTAACAAGTAAACCAACCAGAATGAGATACAGAAATAGAAAAAAAAATATATCAAAATTCATCTTATTGTTCTGCTTTATATAAGGAATTATATATACTTAAGTAATTACTTAGCATTGTAGAATTGGCATATATTTTTTTTGCTTTACGCTCAATATCCGTTTTTTGTATATTAGCAATAATAATTTTACATATTGATTCCTTTATTGCATTTAAATCACCATATTCAACGAAGGCACTGAATTTCTCTATTGCTATGCTCTCTGGTCCTCCTGCCAAGAATCCCACAACTGGAGTTCCGCAACAAAGAGACTCTGCCGTTACCATAGAATAAGTTTCTCTTTTTGATAACACTAAAGTAACATTAGCAGCACTATACAAAGATGCTAATTCTTCTCGATTTTTTGCAGCCCCCCATAAATGAATGTTGATTGGCAATTCGTCTTCTTTTACTTGATTATTCAAACAAACCACAACAAAACGAATGTTAGGCAACATATTTGCTAGTTGAACAATCATCCACCCTCCCTTAGGATCTTTTCTGTCTAGAGAAAACGATGATGTTACATGCAAGATTGTTGCATCATAATCACCCTCAAAATACAATTTCCCAGCTGGCTTATATTTGAATATATCTGTATCAACGCCATTATTGACTACAACACAATTCAGTCTTTTCGCTATAACTGATAATTTAATTCTGCTTTTCACCCAAGGAGATACTGCTACATTTATACATTTGTCTTTTTGAAAAGAATCAAATGCTTTCTTCATTTTTAGCCAAGATATATGAGACCTATCTATTATCCTAGTACCTGTGGCTTCCTCCAAATTATTGCAATCAAAGCATCCATTAGATTTCTGCCATTTATTACAGCTGTATGCATGAGGGCAATTGCCTGTATAAAGAAACTCTGCATGATGCGTAATAACTGTCTTAATACCATTCGAACCAAGGTAATACAATAGTCTATATATATTTATACAATAACAATTAATACAATGAATATGTACTATATCCGGCTTCTGCTTTTCAATCGCTTTTATAACACGATGAGTTGATATGAAATTTCCTCCATATCTTAACGCACCACAATACTTAACAAAAAAATGATGTATATAGGCTTCTATTTCATAACAAATTTTTTTTATATTATCGCTTTTGGGGGCTGCTCCTCTACCATAGTAAACCAAATCGCGATATCCTTTTGATAATAATTCGTTATGTAAATCAAATACAATTTTGCCTGTACTCCCCCTTTTATACATGCAGTTAATTTGCACTACTTTCATATAACCATTACACTGCTAATTATCCATTAATTTGCTTGATTATCTTTGCAGGACATCCAGCCAAAACCACATTGGATTCACTAAAAGACTTAGTAACAACTGAACCGGCTGCAATGACTACATTATTACCAGTAATATTTACCCCACCTAATATCAATGAGTTAGCACCTATCCACACATTATTTTCTATCTTAATCGTTGTATTACGTAAGTGTTTGTCACCTACTTCTCGACGTAGCCATGACTGAATATTAATACCTGTAGCAATAAGCATTGAGTTTGCAGAAATAGTAACATTGTTTCCTATAATAATAGAGTTATATGCATTCAAATACACACCATGATTAATGCTACATCCATCTCCTATGCTTATATTTTGAGGATACAAAACTTTTATACTTCCCCAAATTCTAACAGAACCAACCTGCCCAAAAAGGTTTTTATACAAAAGAGTTAACAAAAGAGATTGCAAATTAGAAACCCTATTATATATCTTAATCAAAATTTTCTTTATCATTAGTACTTAATGCTTTGGTTAAAAAAACTTTAGATAGGTCTATCATTGAAATAATAGATGAAAAATCCACATCATCATAATTTATTGGATTTTCCATCAGTTCAGTAATATTATTTATTGATGCTGTTCTGTTCCTTAGTTTAACACAATCCAATAGATCAAACACTCTGTCATTACCAGAACCATTCGTTTGTAATGGCAAATAAATAAATTGCTTTTTTAATATCAGCGCGAAAACTACACCATGAAAGGATGTGGTAAAAAAGATGCTTGAGTATAGAATATTACTTAACCATTCTTCTACCGATGCGTAATCATAGACAACTCCTTCATAGATTTCTTTTGCTGGACTATAACCAGAAGCTGTTGTACAAATGGCTTTATAGCCTTTTTTATTTATTTCTTTAAGCACCTCATTGAAATGGATTTCGTCTGGAGTCGCTACATTTAATAAATAAAGGTATGCGAAATCAAATTGATATTTTTTATTTGTCGCTAACCCTATATAATGATCTGCCGACAAAAGAAAAGTTGAGTCTATACACCTTTCTGCGTTAATACCTCTTTCCCGACAGAATTGAACCCCATTTATCTCTCTTGTAGAAACATAGGAAAATCTACTTACTAGCTGCTTAAATAAGGCATCATTTTCTACTGGACAATAGCTATGTCCAAAACTCACAGCATAAGCAATTCGAATTGTATTCTTTAATCCAAAATCCAAATACCATGCTCTTTCATTTATAGATTTTTTTAAAGATCTGGCCCAAACTTGATCACTACCTGTTATATAAGCGTCTGCGGTAGGAACATTCGTTTGAAGTTCTTGTAGAGAGACGTAGGCCTCTTTACTTAAGTTTATGTATTTTCTTCTAAAATCACCAAATCGTCTTTTTTTTGCATCATATTCAGCACGATCCACATCTCTCAATCTAATATGTAAAAAAGATATTATTCTTTTAATGTAGAATTTTAAACGTACATTTTTTCCTTCTATTTTTGTGAACCGAATGTCATAGGCATCATGTCCCAAATCTCGCAAATATCGTTGAAGTGCATATGTTTGTAGAATGCCACCATAATTATCAATAGCATTCCACATTGTCATAATACCTATTTTCATATTTTTACTTTAGACAAAAAATTACTGGCTATTCTTTTTTCGTCTTCATTCATAACAACAAACGAACAGACTGAAAATAATATGCAGTAGAGCAAACTCTCTACAGCAAATAGTAACCAACCACTACATTCAAATATTGTATTGATGTATATGCTTATTCCCATGGCCAAGAGAAGAGGTGCCGTTTGTTTTATAAATGTAGATTTAAAGAACTTAAAAACATCTATTTTAAGGCTCCTGTACATTATTATATCTAGTCCTATTGTCCTCACAAAGGAAGAGATAAATATAGATAGACACATACCTAAAACATCAAACAATGAAGTTAATATAACCCCAAATACTATATTTAGCAATCCCATGATTATAAAAACCTTCGCTTGTTCTTTAACCTTATTTTGAACTATTATCGCGTGAGATCCTACTTCTTGTGGTAGTTGAAATACACATGGAAGAATTAACAATATTATACAAATATACGAATCGGCAAACTGTTCGCCTAACCATAAATTTAAAAAATCTTGACCAAGGACTATAAATCCAAAAACAATAGCGGAAACTATATAAAGTTGTATACGCCCAACCTTTATCATCAGAGGCAGAACATTTCCATGTTCTTTAATATATACCCTAGAAACTCGTGGCAATAACAATCCACTTAAAGCGTCTGCAAAATAAAACACATACCCTTCTATGGCATTAGCAATCCCGAATATTGCAATACTGGCTGAACCGCAAAAAAAACCCAATATCGTAGGAGCTATAGTGAAAATTAACCTTTTACATATAGATACAATTGTAATCCAACCAGAAAATTGGAGTATTTCCTTAATTTCCAATCTATTAAAATAGTGTAAATCAATTCTTGTATCTGTAAACCTATATATACACCACAATTTTGCCAAATATGCAATCATCCCAGACCAAATATTAACCATAACAAGGGTATATAAACCGCCATTATATAGCAATACAACTGTCATAGTCAAAACAACTAATATTTTGTGAATTATGTCACACACCTTATTTTGCACAAATTTCTCATTAGCTGTTAAAATTCCATTTGCAGGAATAAATGGCAGAGAAAAAATAGAAAATGAAGCTGCCATTATATAGATAACCTTGAACTTTTCTATCTCTTCCAAGGTTAACTCTTTGTATATATATGGAATAAAAAAATATACACTACATAAAACTAAAAACAAGAATATGTCAATAACAAGATATATACGAAGTACAAGTCCAAGACACTGTTCTATTTTCTCTTTCTTTCCATCAGCTATATAGATAGACAAAAATCGAGTAATCGCAGAACTTAACCCGAAATCAAATACAAAAAGAGAAATTACAGAGAGGGCTAATGTAAACAGTCCATAGTTCTCCTTTCCAATAGAATGAATCATCCAAGGAGTAAACACTAATCCTGTAACAATATTTATTCCTATAGATATGTACGACATAATAGCTCCCAAAGCTATCTGCTTTTTACTATCTAACTTCATTGAATAGCAAATTACTAGATAATAGACGAATTTCCTACTGGCACTTTATATTGTGCTTGATCCACCTTATTGGGATCAAAAGTACCATTGATAATATCCATGAATATATCATAGATACAATCGTTAAGATGATGAGTTGAGAAACAATGTTCTGCTCGCCATTTCATTTTAAATCCAATTTTTTTTGCTTCATCTTGATTATTAAGCACCCAAAGCATTTTATCTTTTAAAGCTATAGTGTCTCTTTCTTTAACAATTAATGCATCAGGACCTAACTGATAAGGTACAGATCCTGAATCTGATCCTATAACAGGAAGCCCTGTTGCCATCGCTTGAACAAGAGCGACAGAAAAGGTCTCAACCCAATCAGCAGTCCTAGGTGTGTGTAATGCACAATCCATTGCATTCCAATATTTGCACATTTCTTGCTGATTAATATGTCCTGTCATAACAACCTTGTCTTTAATACCTCTCGCTTTTAAATGTTGCAATAAACGGTTTTCATCAGATTTGAGACCGCCACCAATCATCAGATATTTCCAATCCTTGTCTTTCGGCAATGCGTCGATTATATCATCAAGTCCCTTGTCAGCAGTGAATCTTGTTGCACTCCCAAATACAAAAGAATCCCCTAATCCGTATTTTTCCCGGATTTCAGTTCTAAAGTCATCATTAGGTTTATATACGTCAGTATCAACACCAACTTGTGTGCACATATAAATTGGACCTTTATAACCCTCCTTCTTAAAACTTTTTATTGCGTCTGGATAATGACATATAATAGCATCACTATTACTATTTAAGCACCTTAAATGATTGAAGTGGTAAAAGAATTTAAGCATAGATTTTATTGGATGTTTTTCCCAATTATAAAAAACATCCCAATTTGGCCCCCTCATGCTAAAAGTTACAAACTTAGTATTGGGTAGTATTTTGGATAACTTCAAAACTGGGAATAAAGATGATTGAAGATGAGTTCCTATATGATATACTAATTGAGGTTTTATTTTCTCGATTTCGCATAACATTTCAGTTGACAGCCAAGAACCAGTTCTATCAATTGAATAACTTACAGGCAATACATGATAATTATTATCGTCAATTTTTGGACAATAAAACAATTCTTTACCGCCAGTTGCCATTGCACCTACTCCTCCATATTGCCAATCTTTGGGCGCAATTAAAGTCAAATCAATATCTTTATGCTCTTTAGCAAATAACAACCAACGTTTTCTAACATATTCACTTGTGAAAACATGGTTTATAATAACTATTTTATTCATATCAACAATTACTACTGCCCAGTAAAATGCTCCAAATTGTTACAATTAACCAAAGAATGAAAGTATGCGAGTTCTCATCTTTCTCCTTGACAGATTTTTGCAAATAATGAATGCTTACCAACAGTCGCTTAACATTAATGATTTTTAATGGTACAGTATGAAATATTAGATTATTCTTAAATCTTCAAGGACAAGTTTAGTAAACTTTTTTGCACCAGAATTATTCAGAAGGAAACTATCTCTGAATAGAGAAATATCATTAGTAAAATGCTTTGAATCCATATAATTTAAAAAAGGAACAGACTTATCATCAATCTTACCAAGCAATTTATCAAACAAAATAGTTTTAATTTTAGGAGAGAACATTTCATTAAGTGTATGATAAACAGGAGGTATAACAATAACAGGCGATGCACCATTATCTCGGCAATAACCAATTATATTATTTAAATATCCTGCAGCATCTTCTATTGCATCCTTATTCTTCAATGATAATTCTAAAGAAAAATCTTTTATAGAAAATTCGTGCATCCAACTTTTCATTCGATATTCTGCATCTCTTTGCAACTCTTCTTCAGTGATTTTCTTTTTTCTTCCTCTGATGAATATATGCCAAATATCCAAGAATAGTGCAAATATTGGATAAGTTAATAAAGGATTATTCCACCTTGAACGTACTTGTAATTCATGACTATAACAATAATTTGGAATAGTAGTAGGATATAAAATTGTATAAAATCGATCATCTAAATAATCATAACTTCCAGAAAAAGCACTGAACGGACATAAAGAAATAATAACTATGGATCCCTTTTTTTTTAAGAAACTACTATAATTCCTTAGTATAGCGTAATCACCAAGAAGCGGATTGCGAGGCATAGCCCAATTACCACCTTTTATTCCCATACCTTCATAATTAAAAGCATGTACTGCTGAGGTTGATCCAAGATTCACAACATCTGTATTAAAAACTTTATATTTTATTAGCCTACTGCATCCATCAAAAGATACATTGTTGAACCAGTATCCTTTGCGGATAACACTGTTTATTATATGTTTTATCATATCTCTGGACATGTTTTTGATTCAACAATATATTGATAATCAAAGTTGAGTGATGAGATAGCATCAACCTCCTCACCAGTCAGTTCAAAATCGAACACTTCAAAGTTCTCTTGCAATCTTTGAACATTCTTTGTTTTAGGAAGAGGCAAACAACCTCTATCAATATTCCATCTTAGAATAATTTGAGCAACGCTTTTTCTGTATTTTTCTGTCAAGTTATTGATTGGTTCGGATTGGACTCTTCCAGCCGCCATATCCATCAATGGCGAATACGTCATAAAAAGGCACTGAATACTATTACAATAATCTACTAATGTTTGCTTCGTGCCAATTGGACTGATGTAACACTCGTTAATATCAGGGACTACGTTTGTCGCGTCAATAAGCTTTTGAATATGCCTTTCATGAAAATTGGAAACTCCAATGTACCTTACCAATCCTTCTTTCTTCAACTCTATCATTACTTTCCAGATATCAACAATATAACCAGGAAATGGATAATGAATAAGAAGAGAATCTAGATAGTTCGTCTTCATTTCACGAAGTGATGTTGCAATCTTCTCTCGTACAATTTCGTCAACAGTATGACGTTTCATAAACTTACTGTTGGGATTAAAGAAAATACCTTTTAAAGGTTCATCTGTATGAGCATTATTATCTGAAATTTTAGTTTGGAGAAATAAATCTTCTCGTGTAAGGCCAATGGAATCAAGTTCAGAAACTGCTAGACCGATTCCTGATTCGCCTCTGTAGTCATCAGCTGTATCGAAGAGCCGATAGCCAATTTTTGAAGCATTGAGTACCATATCAGCCATAACTCTCCCTTGAAAAGGAAAAGTACCAAGACCAATCATAGGAATTTCAACACCTTTTATGTTTGTAAGCTTCATATGATTAACGTTTAGCCTGAATAGCGTCAACCATTTCTCCAACATTATCCCACGAAAGAATCTCCTTTGATGTGAGTTTAATGCCAAATACAGACTCAAGCTCCTTGATGAGCTGTATATGTGCAAGACTATCCCATTCTTCGATATCTTCAGCTACAGTATCATTAGATATCACGATATCTTCATTATCAAAAACGTCACGGAAAATCTCCTGCAATCTTATCAAAAGTTCATTCTTTTTCATTGTAAAAATATTTTAGTTTATTCCAAAAAGTTTAATATATTGCTTTGGCAGTATTCTGCCCATCAACCAAACTAATAAAAATGTCGCAATTGTAACAAATAGCCAATCAACAAACCAATAGGTTTCTATAGGCAGTTTATTAAGCACTATCAAAACATATACATGGCTGAGATAAATACCAAAAGAGTACTTACCTAGGAACGCGAATGGAGTAAACTTATTCTCGTGATTCTTAAACCATTCTCTCAACTTATTACTGAATAAGACAACTATGATTAAAAAGGCCCAAGCCCATGAAGTCACTTTTATTCCAACACCTATGTGATAACATTCTAACAACTGAAAAGTAAATAATACCATAATTGCCCAAAGAATCATCTTTCGACAGATAATTACATCTTGGTTCTGAGAAATATACAGACCAAGATAATAAAATGACATCCAATAGAAAAATGGACCAACCAGAAAAACAAAAGGCATTTCAAACTTGCCGATAATAAAATAATTAAGAAAGATTACAGCTATCGTGTTCATAAACAAGACGCTACCCCCCCCATAATCGTAACCCACTGATTATTAAAAACTTAAAAAACACTGTTAAGATATAAAGCTGAATAATCAATGCAATAAAGTAATAAGGTGCAAATGCGGAACAAGAAAATAATATTGCTGCAGCACTAATAATAGAGCGTCCAGCATATATTCCATAAACTAATATTGGTATAGACCATAAAATACAAGGAAAATACACTCTTGGAATCTGTTTCTTTAGAAAAGAAATGTATTTACCTCTTGTACTTAAATCTTTTTTCCCAATAAAGTAGCCAGATATTGCAAGAAAAAGAGGTACTGCCACATTACAACATTCCCTTAAGCATATATTGACAAAACCTTCTGCAGTCTCAAAATCTCCTCCTGGATAAGTATGAATTGCAATCACAAGAAGTATGGCAATGCCACGAAGTATATCAAAATAAGAATCTCTTGTCATATATTACTTTTTTCAACATAACATTCTCTATCTTGATACTTTTCAACTTCAAGTACCCACTGAGCAGTCTCTACCCCTTCAATTGTCTCAAAGCCAAGATTAGGATAATGTTCCTTCACCATACCGTTCTTTGCTGTTGGAAGGTACTCTCCAACAATCTTCCTAATGCCATTCTGGCGAGCATATTCAACAAGAGTATTAAGAGTGAAATTCTCCATACCTCTCTTTAACACACGACAACTCATAAGCCATGTATCAATAAAGAGAGTTTCAGAGTCCTTTTTCTCCAGAATAATGACAGCAATCAAGCCATTATCTCCAAACTTATCTTTGAGAGTAAAGCTGAAGGTAGCATACTTGTCGCTTTGCCCAATGGCAGTTATCTGATCTTCTGTATAGCGAATTGTACGAAGGTTGAACTGGTTGCTTCGCTGTGATAGTTGAGCCACACGAGGGGTGTTAAACTTGTCAAAGTTCTTCACTTCACTCACCATATTGAGTGACTTGAGAAAATCCACCTCATTCGTGAATGCCTTGGCTGCTGTCACACGCTTTGCCTCTACCTGATACTGTTTTGTGCGGTCTTTATCGGCATTGCTGTAGGATGCTGTCTCGAACAAATTCTGCGTGTAAAGGAATTCAAGGTATTCTCCCGGATCTTCTGGAAGTTCAGGAACCGTCACCTCAGGAACATTCTCACGAACCATATTACGCTCAAAAGGATTGTCATCAAGGAAGACCATAGAATCAAAACCGATATTCAATATGCTCTGAATGGTACGGATGTTGTCTGCCTTGTTCTCCCAATTAGCAATAAAAACCGAAATATCGTCCAGTTTCAAGACCATCTCAGGATTCTTTTCGAATGGTTCCTTTGCCTTATCCTCATCGTTCTTTGAACACACGCACACAATGATTCCACGGTTTTTCAACTTCTTCACCCACTCCTGGAACTCAGTAAAAGCCTTACCGATACCCAACCCGTGACCAACTTGAATATTCTCCCAACCATCATCACCTACGACACCGCCCCATACGGTATTGTCAAGATCTAAAATCAAGCACTTCTTGAACTTTCCCTCAATGGAACTAATGATATCCATTGTGCGAGAGGCAACATATGGAAGCGCATCAAGCGAGAGAAGCATTTCAGTGCCAACATAAACGGTAGAGTCGAACATCATATCGCGACCAAACTTGTTCTGTAATCCACAAAGATCGCAGATAAAAAGATTCTGACACTCCTGGGCCAAATTCATCAACTCATAATTGAGTTTGCGAAGCTGATAGGTGAAGCTGTTCTGTACCTTGTTGGCATACGAGCCAAAGACTGTATCTTCAATCTCAGGATAATTGTAGTAGATGATATGCCCCGGGACCTGCGCACAAATGGTACGGATAAAATCAAGACGATTGTCTGCCATATGATCCTGCTCATCGGCAGACATCATTGCATACTTCTCCAACAGCTTGTGAGTCGATTGAAAAACGATGGTGTACTTCGCCCCATATTGATAAAGGTCACTTGTCGGATCGAGTACCTGACGCTCCACCTGATTGTATTCCGCTTCAAAAAGGTGGATATTGTAACCTCTCTCAACGCCCATGCCCTTAATGGAAGTAGCAAGGAACTGAGTAGCCGAATCACCGAGAAGTGACACCTTGACGGGAGAGAGGTCAGAAACGTCCTTCTTCAAGTTGCGTTTAAGTTCTTTGAATGTTATCATTTTGATTATACTTTCCAGTAAATATCTTCGTCAACGACCTCAGCCGGAGAACCTATAACAAGAGTAAAATTGGGAATTTTACCTGACACCATAGAGTTAGCACCAACTATTACACCTGCTCCTATTTTGGCTCCTGGCATTACAATACTATGTTCGCATATCCACGTATGAGTACCAATAGTTACAGCTCGTTTATCTTTAAATGTTCTTCGAGATATAAAGTGTCCACCATTATTATCGCGGATAGTTACATCACGACCTAAACATACTGCATCTGCTATAGTAGTTTTGAAACCGCAAATAATTGTTGTGTTCAAATTAAAAGCAATTCCTTTTCCAAGGGATAATTCTGCATTTGGTAAAATTTCAATATCTGCCCCATAATTAATCGTTCCTCCTTTTACATTTAACGTTGCACCTCGGCGAACAGCCAATAAAGTCTCTTTCTTAGAACCTTTGATTTCCTTTCTTCCTAAGAATAAGATTCCAGAAACGTTAATTTGGGCAGTTTTATCAATATTTAATATACAATATTTATTAAATACCACAAATTCACCTCTAATAATATTACATTTAAACTGTCTAGAAAACAAATTGTAAAACACATTTTGAAAGAGCGTTTTACAATTTAATCCCGATGCTTTAGCTATATAATAAACGTATTTCGCAACATTCTTACATACAAATTTGAATGTAGTTTCTGAATCAGGCAATTTTATATATTTCTTTGCAAATTCTTCAAAGCGCATTGTGTTTAAATCATTATAAAACTGATTTCTGTCAATATCAGGTTTAGGGACAGAACTTACTAATGCTCTGTTTCCTGGTAATATAGTTTCAAAGGGTATTTCTTTATCTTTCATTGAAATCTTTGAACTATCATAAAACCGTTTTCCTTTCGCTGAATTGATCATAATTACTGATGTACCTAAATCATAATCATAACTTGGTCCAACAATCTTCTCAGCACCCCATAAATCACCAATTGTTATATCTGCTATTCTTGGGAATCCTTTGAATTTACATTCATAGCATGAAGGACGTTCGTAAGCATGAGTAGCAATGAATCCATGAGTAAAATAGTTAGTATCTTTCTTATCATACTCAACATCACCATTTTCAAAAACGATCTTAGTAGTAAGTTGTCGCCATCCCAATTCCTTGTTTTTAGCTTTATAGTATATTATCCTACTTTGATGTTTTTCCTCCATATAATCAAGGTAACCACGGAGAATCTTTGGAGAATTAATGCCTAAACAAATTAAATCTATGATTATCAAGTTTTCATAATCAATACGCAAGAAAGAGCGAAGACCTGCCATCTGGCAAGGCAAACCACAAACAAGAACTTTTTCACCAGCTTTAAGTAAGTCACGAACTTGTTTATAAAAACCTTGAGAATCACTTTGTACATACTTGGAATTTCGTAGTTTTTCTAAATCCGCCTTATTTGAAGATATAAACTGCTTTACAGAATAGTCATCATTAAAAATTGCACCACCTACATATCCACCCAATTTGTACATCTTTTCGGCTAATGTTGCAAAAGCACTACCGGAAGTACTATTAAACAACGACTCCAAATTTTTAGTTTGTGCAGCATAACATAATGGCTTTTCGTAGTCATTTTTTTTAAGTTCCTTGATATTTAAAATTGGACAAATTTTTTCACAAAGATGACAATCGGTACATAGCTCATTATTGATTTCTGGATACCCAAAACCCTCTTCATCATTCTTGAAAGTTATAGCCTTTTGTGCACATATATCACCACATGCATTACACCCACAGCAATCTACTTTATCAATAATTTCAATCATAACATCTTAAATAGTACATTTCGTTTTAGAAAAAGAAGTGCTTCATTACCTGTTTAAAAGATTGCAAGCGAATTGTTGCAAATTATATATGAACTATAGATATTATTTGACTATACCTTTCTCAAGATATTCAACAAGATTCATCTTGCGAACATCTGCAGCAGCATTATCAGCAGCAATTTTGGCCATATCATGCTTTACCATAAGTTCAACAAGCAGTTCAAAAGAGGTTGTTTGTGGATTCCAACCGAGTTCTTTCTTTGCTTTAGTTGGATCACCCCACAAGTTCACCACATCAGTAGGACGATAAAAGTCCTCAGACACTGCTACAACGACCTTACCTGTAGCTACATTGATTCCTTTCTCGTTCACGCCTTCGCCCTCCCAACGGAGTTCTATGCCTGCGTGATGGAAAGCAAGTGTAGCAAACTCACGAACAGTATGCTGAACACCGGTAGCAATAACAAAGTCCTCAGGCTTATCATGCTGGAGGATGAGCCACATACACTCTACATAGTCTTTGGCGTAACCCCAGTCACGCAACGAATCGAGGTTACCAAGATAGAGGCAATCCTGCTTGCCCTGAGCGATGCGTGCAGCTGCAAGGGTAATCTTACGAGTTACAAAAGTTTCACCTCGACGCTCAGACTCATGATTGAAGAGTATACCTGAGCAGCAGAACATGTCGTAAGCCTCACGATATTCCTTGACAATCCAAAAACCGTAGAGTTTGGCTACAGCGTATGGTGAATATGGGTGGAAGGGAGTATTTTCGTTCTGAGGCACTTCTTCTACCTTACCATAAAGTTCCGAGGTAGATGCCTGATAGATTTTGCAAGTCTTTTCCAAATGGTTGGTACGAACGGCCTCAAGGATACGGAGTACGCCAACAGCATCAACGTCAGCTGTAAACTCTGGAGCATCAAACGATACTTGAACGTGAGATTGCGCTGCAAGGTTATAAATCTCAGTAGGTTGCACCTTACCCACAAGTTTAACAAGTGACATAGAGTCTCCCATATCAGCATAATGCAGGTGAAAGTTAGGAGCGCCTTCAAGGTGAGCGATGCGCTCACGATAATCCACAGACGAACGACGGATAATACCATGAACCTCATACCCTTTGGCAAGAAGGAATTCCGAAAGGTAGCTGCCGTCCTGACCGGTAACACCGGTGATTAATGCTATGTTTTGTTTCATAAATATGCTATGTTTCTTTGTTACTGATTATATTTAAACCTTCAAGCTCTCTGTGTACCAGGAGAACAGGCGTTGCACACCTTCCTCAATCTCAACTTTGTGCGTCCAGCCGAGAGAATGGAGCTTGCTGACATCAATGAGTTTACGCATGGTACCATCGGGCTTGGCAGTGTCGAACTCCACGATTCCTGTAAAGCCAACGACCTTCACTACAAGTTCGGAGAGATTACGAATGGTGAGCTCTTTACCTGTACCGACATTAATGTGACAATTGCGAATTTCACCAAGGCTTGGAATGGCACCTCCTCGGCCTGTGGAGTGGTTGCGGTCAACGATGCCATCTGCTTTGTTACCATAATGAACACTTGAATATTTTTCGACACCTATGATGTCTGAGAAATTGACGTTAAGGAGAACATGAACAGATGCGTCAGCCATATCCTCGCTCCAAAGGAACTCGCGGAGAGGTTTGCCTGTGCCCCAAAGAGATACTTTATTATTCTCAATACCATAAAAGGCTAGGATTTTGAGAATCTCAGTCTCTGAACTATTGCCATTAATCACATAACGAACAGCTTCGCCATTCTTCTTGATATTGGCTCCTACAGGACGGATAGTGAGATCTTGGCGAATTGCTTCCCAATTGCTATCATTAATAAGCTTAGCTAAATAAATCTTACGCATCATAGCAGGCATTACGTGCGAGTTCTCCAAGTGGAAGTTGTCGTTAGGGCCATAGAGATTGGTAGGCATTACGGCAATGTAGTTGGTACCATATTGTAGGTTATACGACTCACACATCTTGAGCCCCGCAATCTTGGCAATGGCATACTCCTCGTTAGTGTATTCGAGTTCACTGGTAAGAAGGCAATCTTCTTTCATAGGCTGAGGTGCACTCTTTGGATAGATACAAGTAGAACCAAGAAAGAGAAGCTTCTTTACATCATGTGCATATGCCTCGGAAATGACGTTACATTGGATTTTCATGTTCATCATAATGAAGTCGGCACGATAGAGTGAATTAGCCATTATGCCACCAACGAAAGCTGCGGCAAGGACTACAGCATCAGGCTGCTCCTCATCAAAAAAATTCTTAACAGCTACTTGGTTAGTGAGGTCGAGTTCTTTATGAGTGCGGCCTACAAGATTAGTATAGCCTCTCTGAAGGAGGTTGTTCCATATTGCTGATCCTACAAGCCCTCTATGGCCTGCAACGTATATTTTCGAATTTTTCTCTAACATATATTAACGCAGGGTTCTTCCCGTATATCTATAAATCTTAATCAAATGTTTATTCGCACGTACCATAATACTTAACGTACCACTCAGCAAACGCCCTCAAACCAACTCGAAGCGAAGTCGATGGTTTAAACCCAAAATCTTCCTCCAGCGGAGTAGTATCTGCAAAAGTCACAGGCACATCACCCGCCTGCATAGGTACCAATTCCTTATGTGACTTAAAATCATAATCCGTAGGCAGCACACCCACACGAATCAATTCTTCCTGAAGAATAGTCATAAAATCCAAAAGATTCTCCGGATTATTGTTACCGATGTTATATATTTTGTATGGCGGGATTGGCAGTCCGTCCTCCCCACTCTGTTTCTCAGGAGCATGTTGCATCACACGAACCACACCCTCCACTATGTCATCCACATACGTAAAATCACGCTTGCAGTTACCGTAGTTGAATATCTGGATCGTCTTGCCTTCACGCAACTTATTTGTAAAGCCAAAGTATGCCATATCAGGACGACCTGCGGGACCATAGACTGTAAAGAAACGCAGACCCGTACTCGGAATATTATACAGTTTTGAATACGCATGCGCCATCAGTTCATTACTCTTCTTCGTGGCCGCATAAAGCGACACCGGATTGTCCACCTTATCGTCAGTAGAATATGGTACTTTCTTGTTCGAGCCATAAACCGAACTCGAAGAAGCATATACCAGATGCTCCACCTCATGATGACGGCATGCCTCAAGAATATTATAGAAACCGATGAGGTTGCTCTCAATATAGGCATCGGGATTAGTAATGCTATAGCGCACCCCTGCCTGAGCTGCGAGATTTACAACGACGGAAATCTTATGTTCTGTAAAGATATTCTCCAATGATGTTCTATCAGCAATCGAAGCCTGATAGAACTGCCAGTCGCACCCCAAAGCTTCAATCTCCTTTAAACGTCCATACTTGATATTCACATCGTAGTAATCGGTAATGCTATCAATGCCGATAACTTTGATGTCATGTATATCTTTGAAAAGGCGCTTTACCAAATTAGAACCTATAAAACCGGCAGCACCTGTTACGAGGACTGTCTTGCCCTCCAAATTCACATTATATGTCACCATAGATTAATCGCGCTTAAAGATGTCACGAGTATATACTTTCTCCAGCACGTCATCGAGGCAAGAGTCATAGCGGTTGGCAATGATAGCCTTCGATTTTTGCTTGAATTCATAAAGGTTGTTGACAACCTGACTGCCGAAAAAGCTGGTGCCGTTCTCAAGGGTAGGCTCGTAAACAATAACCTCCGCACCTTTCGCCTTTATGCGTTTCATGATGCCTTGAATGGCACTTTGGCGAAAATTATCGGAATTGGATTTCATGGTCAGGCGATAGACACCTACTACGCACTCGTGCTCTTTGTTCGCATCCCATACGGCGTTCTCATTGTAATAGCCAGCTTTGCGAAGAACAGCATCGGCAATATAGTCCTTACGGGTACGATTCGATTCCACAATAGCAGTCATCATGTTCTGAGGAACATCTGCATAATTGGCAAGGAGCTGTTTGGTGTCCTTTGGCAAGCAATAACCGCCATAACCAAATGATGGGTTATTGTAGTGAGTGCCAATACGAGGATCAAGACCAATGCCCTGAATGATGGCAGCTGAATCCAAACCCTTTACTTCGGCATAGGTATCAAGCTCATTGAAATAACTTACACGAAGGGCAAGATAAGTGTTCGCAAAGAGCTTTACTGCCTCGGCTTCCTTTAATCCCATGAAGAGTGTATCGATGTTCTCTTTAATGGCACCTTCCTGCAAAAGCTTAGCGAATATCTCAGTAGACTCTTTCATGTGATTGCCTTGAATCTTGCGGATTGCTTCATTCTCCTCCTCCCATTCAGCAGACATCATTTTGGGATAGCCTACGATGATGCGTGAAGGATAGAGATTGTCTTCAAGTGCTTTTGATTCGCGAAGAAACTCCGGTGAAAACAAAAGACGGAACTCACGACGCTTGCCATCCGCTAATGGTGGCATCTGTGCGAACTTCTGAGCATACTTCACATAGAGGGAACGGCAGTAACCAACTGGAATGGTGGACTTGATAACCATTGTTGCTTCAGGATTCACTGATAGTACAAGGTCAATAACGTCTTCTATATGATGTGTGTCGAAAAAGTTCTTTGCCGGATCATAGTTGGTGGGAGCTGCAATGACCACAAAGTCGGCATCCTTGTAAGCTGATGCCCCATCAAGAGTGGCAGTAAGATTCAGTTCTTTCTCCGCAAAATACTTCTCAATGTATTCGTCCTGAATTGGAGAGATACGATTATTTATCTTCTCTACCTTTTCAGGTATCACATCGACGGCTGTCACCTTGTGATGCTGTGACAACAAAGTAGCAATGCTCAAACCTACATAACCGGTACCGGCTACTGCTATTTGCAAATCTTCAAAGTTTCTCATATTTCTGTCTTTCTTCCGCTTTATCTCTGCTTTTACTCCTCTATTTCTTCCCATGGATAAGGATTATCCACCACATTCTGAAACTCATCAACTGCTTCCTGCTGCTCGGCAGTCAGTGATGCAACACTCCAGGAAGCAATGATAGAACGGCCCTCGTCGGCCAAAGGCTCATCGAAAACCTCTCCATAACAAGCCGTAAGCAAACGGAGTTTCAACAAAGAGGAAGGAAGGGTATCAAGGGTATCCCAGCAACGCCTCAATACCTCCTGCACATGCTGCTGTTTTTCACCATGGTCAATGAACGAGGCACTATACCCCTTCAAGAGCGCAAGACATACATTTGCCTGCTCCTCCACCGTGGTGCCCCAGGTGCCGGAATTATACAAAGTTGTGGTCAAGCGATAGACTTCGCTGTTACGACGAGACAAGTCATCGCTATAGATAGGACTGCCGTCCATACCCAAATACATCAGATCGTGCGCGGCACGCTGAAGGAGGAGTGCTTCTTCTAAAAGAGACATGCTATTTTGATTTATGATTTCAGAGTTATGATTTATCTATCACCAATGACTAATCATTGATTATCGACGATTATTTAATTACTTCGATGAGGTCTGGATGGATGGTCGCCATGGCAACGGCGATGATACCTTGTATAGCAATCACTACACGACGATCACGGGCACCTTTTACCTTTAGAAAAACACCTTCTTGACCCTCGAAGTCGCCACCGGTGATACGAACTTTCGTACCTTTGGAGAGATTCAGTTCTTCGGGTTGGAAATAGAGAAGATGGTCATTGTAGGTACCGGCGACGGCTATGAAACGCTGCATATCATGGTCGGGAATGATTATTTTCTGACCGCTACGGGTATCAGTAATATATTGCAAATAAGTAATTTGAGACTTAAATCGCTGCACTTCGGAAGGACGTGCGTGGACAAAAACCAGATTACGGATGACGGGAACCAAAGCACGGACTTTCCTGCCCCTACAGATACTTATCTTATATTGCATGGGAATGAAACAGCCAATATTTGCCTTTTCGAGAAGATGCATAGCTTCAAGCTCCCTGCGGTATGTGGCACGCATGGCAAACCAAACTTCGGTCTCTTTATCCATTTCTATTCTTGCTAATTTTACTTAGAAAAAGGTATTCCTTGGGGGCTTTGAACTACTATTACAGAACTGTAGTTCAATCACTTGCGAGCATTTTATGGGAAGTTTGACAAGCACTATGCTCTTCTTGTCAACAAATTCTCTGCGGTTGTTCATTACCTTTTGGTAAGAGACTATAAACGAACGCATTAGAAACAAAAAAGCGTTTTTTAATCGTACGTTTAAAAAACACCTATTTCGAACTTATACAAGACATACTCAAAGAGCTAAAAATAAGAAGATTTTAACTGATTACATATATTGTATATACTACTGAAATTCAATGCAATATACTTATCATTATTTATTATTAGGAACATTTTTCTATCAAACATTTTGCCATTACAAAAAACGTCTCTATCTTTGCGTTCATTAAACGTACGTTTTTAAAACAGCATATCATCTTATATATCAACCATTTACAACTCACCCTTCACATTTCCCTCCAAAATTCCCTTATTTCTCCCTCACTTTTTATACTTTCGCATTTTTTAACCAGAGTAAAAAACAGTTAAACGAACGAAGAATTACACAAATGAAAGAACTCAAAAAAAGAAGCATCTCAACAGTAACGAACAGAGAAGCATGTCGTATCAATCTGATACACAGAAAATAAGAGTAACAAAAGTCAAAGAGCACTGCTCCATAGTGAACGAAAATCTATTGTCAGAACGGGTTTACTACGGAGACCAGACCCATGTTTATGTAGGTTACTTAAGAGCCTTTAAATCAGGCTATTTTGAAGGAACAAATATCAAGAAAATTACAGATATAGCCAAACTATTCGTTGCTTCCGAAAACTTCACAAAGAGAACCAGAGGAGAGCAAAAGCCTTTGACTTACAGCACGATAATTACCGAATTGGAGAAGGTATGGGCCATCATAAAACGAGAAGACACCACACTGATTGACCCATACGGATATGATGTAAGGATAAATCACTGATAGTTCAGTACATGGAAAGGCAGTAATTTTGCCCCCGTCAGCAACCGGACAGAAGGGCTACACCTTTCTCGTCGGATGGTGTAGCCTCAACAAGGCAAGGGCGTAACCATCCGTACTGAAAGGAGTAGCCCTTTTTCATTGCTGATTATCATACATTTACTAACCCTAAAAACATAAAAAATGGGAAAAGA
>CEAF01046071.1_pt1 | contig 30895 bp, 24 predicted proteins | sample 557431 | NCBI WGS metagenome assembly CEAF01 (sample SAMEA3182068, study PRJEB8094) | gut metagenome | biome: human; feature: gut; material: Stool; isolation source: human stools | place: Canada | collected 2013-11-18 | reverse complement strand
CTTTGCGATGATGTCACACTACACAACAGCAGTTTCCTATTAATTAAAAAAGCAAAGCCAGCACTTTGCGATGATGTCACACTACACAACAGCAGTTTCCTATTAATTAAAGAAAACAGCCATACAAACAAATTTTCCTTGTCCGTATAACTGTCCTCATTTATACAAGGCGTTCATCTAACGCCAGACTCATCTATTCTCAATTCATTATTTTCATTACTTAGGATCACTTTCCTCTTGATCTTCAAACGCCTCTTTCCAAATTCCCTGACGCTCATTTGCCTTTTCCTGCTTACTTTCTTCCTCACGCAGATCATTTTCTCTCTCAATATTACGGAAAAATTGTCTGGCAAAACCACTGATCGTCAATATAAGGCATGCCGGTCCCAATATAATGCCAAAAAACAATAATGTCCAATGTAATTGATAGAACACCAAATATTCTACAAACAATGTCACAAGCAAAAACAAGGTTTTCAAAAAATATTTTACACAAATTGAATACGAATTACGCAATGTGTTGACGATCGTATTTTCGTATCTCGCTAACAGTGCATATGCATATAAAAAATGCATTACGGTCATTACAATAGCGATCACGCCGACTACGGTGCACAGTGTTCCATACCTTTCACTAACACGTGCTAATTGAAAATCCAAATAAATGGCATACATAGCAAACAATTGAATAAGCCCGATCGCACTTCCCTTAAACAAATTTGCCTTAAACTCTTTCAAAAATGGTCCTGCAATATAACCTTCCTCTTCATCCACCATTTTCAGCGTAATTGTAAATGCTGCGGTTGTAGATGCTCCAATCGTTACAATCGGAATACTACAAAGTATCCACATCGCATTTAACTTCAACATATCAAACAAACGGCTCATAAACTTATATAATCCGCTGTCCAAACTAAATAATTTACTCATATTATTTCACATTCCTGCACACTATATGTGCATTTAATCTCCATTCTATGATTAAGCTGTTAAAATGCCGCTTAACACTTTTATCTAATACATAGATACAGAATGGGCTGCTTGCATTAACAAACAGCCCGTTCCATTATTCTCAAGTTCATATGAACTCAAATTTTACCGTGTAATTGCATCTTCCAATGCTTTTCTTCTGGAAGCCTGGTTACGTGACCACTCAACGCACTTATCATAACCATACTTCTTAGCGCTCTTCTTCATACTTGCAACAACGCTGTCAAACTTTTTGTCAGATTTAGCATAGATTGCTTTCCAAGAAGAGTTCTTGATCTCAGTTGTAACCTGATTCCAAGTAGTCTTAAGAGTAGTATCCTGAGTCTCCTTGGAGAATGATGTACCAGGAGCTACAGTATATTTACCTTTCTCCATGTACTCATTGATCGTTGTACAACCAGTCTTATCACGCCAATCTTTCTCGATATCGCTAGATGGAGTAGCGTTGTAGCTTGCCCAGCTCTCTTTGTTGTATGTCTCACCGTCAGAATCCGGGTTAGAAGCATCGAGAGACCATGTTACGTTGTTGATCTGCAACTCGCCATCATGGTAAGATCCCTTATAACCGCCACCCATTGTGGTATTCTTATCTTTCTGACATTTCATTCCGACATCTGTCAAGTATGCATGTTTCTGATCATCATAATCCCAAGTATAACCCTTTGGACCATATTCCATTGTCATACGACCCTCTGGAGTAGCGAGATAGTTGATAATTTCCATACATTTCTCAGGGTACTCAGTCTTAGCACCGATAGACCAAACTCTATCTCCACCCTGTGTATTCATACCATAAACGATTGGTGAAGCATCTTCTGGTTTCATGCAGTACATAAGCTTGCCGGCAGATGTATGCTCTTTTGTGTTGTAACCAAGAGATCCACTGTAGTTGAAGATGGAGAACAATGTACCACCATTCTGAACCTTAGCGATCATCTCATCATATGTCTGTGTCATAGAGTCAGGGTCGATCAATCCATCCTGATACAGATCGTTGAACCACTTCAACATCTCAAGATATGGACCATTCTCTTCCAATGCATCATGATACTTACCATTGGTTGGATCATATAATCCAAGTGCCAACTCATCGTATCCATAATATGCAGTAGCCATAGCCTTAACATACATTACCATTGCATCATCCCAGTCTGGCCATAAGGATACAGCGTATACCTTATTACCGGAATCATCAGATGGGCAAAGCTTCTGCATGTTCTTCAGCATTTTGTGGTAATCCTGAAGATTTTTAATCTTTGGATAACCAAGTTTCTTGTAAAGATCCCAACGAGTATCCCATGTATAGAAGAAGGACTCATGATCTTTACTGTTCAATGCCACGTTAGCACCAAAACCATAGAGCTTGTCACTGGCACCATTTGTGATTGTCTTTGTCAACTCTTTGTTTTTCTTAAGAGCATCCGGCATGTTTTTCTTGATGTATGGGCCGTACTCATCTAATACATTGTCATCTTCCCATCCGAATAATAAATTATTCTTTACAGCCAAAGGATACTTATCATTATCAGCACCCCATACAACAATATCACCTAAGTTACCACTTGTCATACGTGTCTCAAACACGCCATCTCCCTCAGGAATGATATTCAACTCTACGTTGAATTTCTTCTTAAGGATGTCTGCAGACCAACCGATCTGCTTTCCGGAGAAGTTTGCCAACTGACTGTATACGTTCAATTTGATAACTTCGTTCTTTTTGCTTCCACAACCTGTTAATGCAGATGCAGAACCAATTACCATACTGGAAGCCAACAGTACAGAAAGTAACTTCTTTGAAAAAAGTTTTCTCATAATTTTCCTCCATTCTGAAGCGTTTTAATTCTTCTTATTTTTAAGTTCGAATGGCATTACACCATTCGAACTCATTCACTTTACGATTTGGTTCACTAAACCATCAGTGTACCAATATACATTAACCCTTTACAGCACCAAGCATAATACCTTTTTCGAAATATCTCTGCATGAAAGGATATACGCAAAGGATAGGGATAACAGATACCATGGCTACCGTGTACTTGATAACCTTGGTATTCAATGCAGCAGCTGCTGCATCTGATGTCTGTGCACCGGATGTAGAGTTCATGATCGAGCCCAAGTTACTTGATGTGTTCAAGTAGGTATACAATCTATGCTGCAATGTAAACAACTTAGCGTTACCCTGCATGTAAATCAAGGAATCCTGGAAGGAATTCCAATGACCTACCGCACCGAAGATTGCGATTGTAGCAAGAATCGGCTTACTCAAAGGCCAAATCAACTTGCGAAATACTACCATATATGATGCACCATCAATAAATGCACTCTCTTCCAACTCGCCCGGTATAGACTCTATATACGTCTTAACGAGGATAATGTTGTACGGAGCAACAATTCCTGGGATGATGTATACCCAGTAGTTATTTGTAAGACCTAACATAACTAAGTTCAAGTATGTTGGGATCAAACCAGCGTTAAAATACATTGTGATAACGAGGAAACGATACCATAAACTTCTATGCCACATTTCCTGCTTTGTTACCAAGTAACCAACGAATGCAGAAGCAAGGACCATCAATGCAGTACCAAGAATCGTTCTGCTGACAGATACCAAGAACGCATTTCCCAGATCACCAACTTCACGCAATTTCAAATAGTTATCAATATTCAGTCCCTTCGGGTAGAAATTGATCATACCCTTTTTAACCAGATCATTACTTGAAATCGTATTGATAAACAAGTAATAGAACGGGAAGATACATGTTAATGTAAACACTGTAAAGAATATATAGTTGAGTACATCAAAGACAACGTCTCCGACAGATCTCCTGTACATTCTTTTATGTTTCTTGTTGTACTCTTTTTCTCTTTTAGCATCTAACTTTTCCTGTGCTGTCTTAGCCATACGATTTCACCTCCTATACAATACTCTCGCCGCGCAATGCCTTAGATACACTATTAGCACCAAACAGCAACGCTACGCTGACAATGGATTTTGCCATACCAATTACCGTGGATAGCGGGATACTACCGCCATTAATACCTAAGTCGTATACCCACAGATCCAATACACGGATCGTATCCATGTTGTTCGGGTTACGGAATACAAGGTACTGATCCAAACCATTGCTCAAGCAGCCTGCGATTGCCATCAACAGCAATACGAAGAATGTAGGAAGCAAACCAGGTAAAGTAATGTGACGCATCTTTTGGAATCGACCGGCACCATCTACTGTTGCCGCCTCATATAAGGACTGATCGATACCGGAAATACCTGCGATGTAGATAATAGCACTCCAACCTACACCTTTCCATGTTCCCCATGCCCACATCTTAAGCCATGTATGCTTAGAACTCATCAACCACGCTTTACCCTGTGCGTTCTGTGCAACAACACCAATCTCCTTCAAGAATGTGTTAATGAAACCATCTGTAGAGAAGATAGCCAATGCAACCGCATACACAAGTACCCAGCTGATAAAGTTAGGAATCGTCGTGAATGTCTGTACAAAACGACGGAATCTCAAGTTCTTCATCTCGCAAAGGAAGATTGCAAAGATCATAGGAAGCCAGCTGGTACCCACTCCCAAGAAACTCATGATCAATGTATTTCTCATGGTATTGATCATATCAGTACGCGTAGCTGAGTTCTGGAACAAATATGTAAACCACTTGAATCCTACGAAGTTACTCATAGAAAGCGTATCTCCTGATTTGTAATCGAAGAACGCATATCTCCAACCATACAAAGGCAGGTAGCAGAATACAAATGCTAATGCAATGAATGGAAGGAACATAAGGAATAACTTATACTTTGATTCCATCTCGTACTTCTCACCCTTGTCAACACTAGGAAGAGAAATAAATACAACAATTGCTGTAATAAGCATAATAGCTGTTAATACTGCATAACCATAAAATGCTATTGGGATCTGAGGTAAGATCTTGTTAGCCTTTGTTGGATCTGTAGAAGAATTTACCAGCATATAACTCACTACAGTTACAACTAATCCAAGTGTCTCAGCGACTGAGCCACCCAACGTAAACTGAGCACCTGTTTTCTGCATTCTCAGATTACCGAGGGACATACAAGCTCCCACGCCGAGTAAAATGATACCGATCACCAATATAATAGATGCAATCATTACAACGGCAAAGCTGCTTTCACTGACCCAGTTCATACGGAACGCTCTGGCGAACTCACTTGTCAAACTGTTGTAGGATACTGCTGATGTAAACAGGGATACATTTGAACTGATCATCTTAGCAACTCTAGTTGGATTAAATGTCGGGAAAAATGCACCAACGATCAACAGAATTGTAATGATTCTCTGACAGATGTACAGTCCTGAAGCAGCTCCTTTCTTGTTTTCTTTGTCTTTCATAAATAACCTCCTCGTATTATTTATCGTGCGCTAAGTGCTTTTTAGTGCAGAATTGCTCAAAATCACACCAACGTAGTTACTTCATCATGTAATTATACCTAAAGAATTCGTTAAAAAATACCATAATCTTTCAAGAAAAAATACACGATTTTTTCACACTTTTAACAAAAAATATATAAATTTTTGTGCAATTCATCAAATTTTTGTGCAATTCATCAAACAGAAAGAGAGAGATGAGACAATATTGTCTCACCTCTCCACACGATCACTCTCCCAAATGGGATATGCGTTTTATTAGTCTTTCTTTCTCTTAACAACTACTACGATACCTGCAATCACTACAACTGCAACTACTACGATAGCTGCTACTGCTCCACCACTGATAGAAGAAGAGCTACTGCTGCTAGAAGATGAAGAAGATGCGTCTGCTGCAGGCGTTGGTGTTGCTTCTACTGCATCAGGGTTATCAACATCAAATCCGCTAACCTTGAATGTGATCTCTACAGAATCATTAGGTGTTCTAACGCTAGGGCAACCAGGATAAGCACCCTGATCCTTCTGATATGAGTTAAATGGATCAAGACGGAACAATCCACTCTCATCTGTGTACTCTGTTGGAACGAAGATGTCGTCCTGAAGTGTTACAGATGTATTATCGATCTTAAGCTTCCAGTCTGTTACCTGAATCTTGCCGTCTTTGTATGCAGACATCGGAATATCTGTACTTACATACAGCATGGACATTTTTGCCTGCTGGCTGCTCTCTGCACTTGTCAATACGCCGCCCAAGTCCTTTACACTAACTGTGTAAACACCGTTGCCTTTGATCTCAGCATCTGTTACTGTTGCACCCGGAACTGCTGTAAGTGCATTGTTTTCACTATGATACAACTTACCTTCATAAGCACCGTCTGGAAGATTTGTACCATTCAAACCATTCTCTTCCTGATACCATTCATCACGGAAGATCCAAGACTCTGTCTGCTGTAAACCGAAGTATGCATGATATGTAGTCTTACCAGATGCATCGAATGCAGCCTTTGCTGCTTCCTTTGCTGCTTTGCTAATTGTTCCTGCACTTGCATTTGGTGCAGATGTTACTGCAAATGTCAACGCCATTACGCTCGCAGAAGCGATTGCAATGATTTTTCTAATTGATTTTCTCATTGTTATTCCTCCTAATCAATATATTTGTTTGCTTTTCGTTTTGCTGCCTGCAAAACTATTCACTTGCTTATTTTAGCAGAACGAAGTGATATTAAAACCATAATTATTAGACATATTTACCCGAAAAATTCCTTGCAACGTATATTTTTTTCATATTTTTACCAAATAATTGTCCTGTTTTGGATGCGATTTTTGCCAATAACCGCTATTTATTATGGTAATTCCTGCTCATCACTTTGCTCGATCGCTGTCGAAGCATTCTTCGGGATCCGTATTGTCACAACCGTCCCCTCATTCAAACGGCTATCCACCTTTACCGCATACTCTTTTCCATACTGCATAATCAATCGCTGATTCACATTGCTGATCCCAATATGCCCCCCGCTTCCATCTGTTTGTGTCAATGAGTGGCGCAATTCACCCAATTGATAATAATTCATTCCAATTCCATTATCAATCACTTCTATAATAATGTCTTTTTCATCTTGAGACACTTTCACCTCAAGTCTTCCGTCCTTCGGTTTATTTTCCAAGCCATGTATAAAAGCGTTCTCCACAAACGGCTGAATGATGAGCGGCATCACTTCCTGCGTCATATCAACGTCATCATCTACCATAATTTCAGAATGGATGCGATCCCCAAAGCGATAGTCCTGTATCTTCATATAATTATCAATCAGTTCTATTTCCGATTGCAAACTTACCAGCTTATGACTGACTTGTATATTCCGCCGCATGATCTTTGCAAGCATTTTGACCAGATCTTCAATCTCCGGCTGATGATTAACCCTCGCCTTCATTCTGATCGTTTCTAATGTATTGTATAGGAAGTGAGGGTTAATCTGACTAGCTAACATTTTAAATTCAACTTCCTTTTGCCGTGTATGCATTTTCTCTTTCTGCACTTTTTCTTCTACCATTGATTCTGTCAGATCTTGGATATCGTCCATCATCGTTCCGAGTTCGGCATAAATTTCCCCGATCTCGTCGTTTCCCCCCACCATTTTTACCCGATCATAACGACCGGTTGCTACCAAATGCATCTGATGACGCAATTCTTTCAATCGGCTGGAAAAGCTGGTCGAATATCCTATGATCATCGCAAACGAGATTAGCATTCCAATTCCCACGATCAAATACGCATTAAAGGTAACCTGATTGATCTGCTCCGTGATTCCGGAGTAATCCTGTACACTGACAAGAGAGTAGTAATTGGTCGTATTTTGCGGATGTACTTTCTTATACGTAACAAATCTGTCTTTTCCGATAACACTAAAACGCGTATTTCCCGTCCATCTTGTCGTACTGCGCAAATATGTTTCCAGCGCGAGCTCCTCTGTTCCCGAAACTTCATAGTTCGTATACAACACATTTACATCATTATACAGAAGAACCGTATTTTCTTCCCGTTCTGCAATTGCCGAATTGATCAGATCCATATTCATCTGCACCGCCAATATGCCAAGCTGCTCCCCATCAGCACTAACGATCTGTTTTGCGACCTGTATGCACTTTTGCTTTCCTTCTCGGTCTTCACCATAACACCAGATCAATCCACCTTTTCTATCACATACATCGCTATACCAAGACTGTTGTGTGACAGATGGCCCCAGATAAGTAAACGGCCGATCATAACATAGGGTTTCATTGCTGACATAGATCACTATATCCGAGATTGACTGCTTATAATCCTGCATATAACGATCAATCTCCCACAATTTCCCCTTATCTTTCTGCCATTTCTTTTCATCGGTATAATCTTTTGTGATCATATTAGACAGCACCGTATTTATATTCATGTTTTCGCAAACTTTTTCCATATCCGGCACAGCATCTTCAAGAATACTTGCCATCAAGTGCAATTCTTGTTTTTGCGCCTTCTTATTTTGTTCGATCAAACTGTTGGCTGCTCTATTGTTTAAATATACAGTTACGCCAAAAAAGGGAATAACGCCACCTATCACAAAGACAAGTATCATCTTCCCTCTAAATCGGATATTCTTAAATAATTTAGTCCTCCAACTGCTTTTCACATCAATCCTCCATGCTGCGAACCGGCTCCGTCTCCATTATATTTTGAAACGTAACTGCTGTGGCTCTCGCAGTGCCTTGCCAGACAAAGATGTCACATTCGTTGTGATATTCAGGATATACGTCTCATCTTGTGCATATGGCTCAAGCGGCTCAATTTCGATAATATTTTCTAATGAATTGTATCGGATCGCTGTCTTAAGTGGAGACAGATTTTCCGTTGTGACATACAAATTTACATTATTTACGGTTTTTGGATCCAACGGAACATTAAACTTTACCTTCCAAAGAAAATTTCCCGTTTTGTATTTCAGATCCTGTTTTACTTTTCCCTCTAAATCTTCTGTCATCCCCTCTATCGATAAATAATCCGTCATATCGTTACCACCTTTCTTAACGGTCTCGTCAAACATTGGGAGCACCCATCTTTTTGTTATCGTTTTTGTATTTAAAGTGTACCACAAATCATGCAGTTTGTGTAGTCCAAGGCGGGTATCATGTGGTATACTAATACTACTTATATCGGATATGTCTGCCAGCATGTAAATTCTGCCGGCTAACGGATTCCAAATTTCAATACAGGAGGCATTTTTTTGAGCAAAATAAATTTTAAGCCGGGTAATATGCTTTACCCACTTCCTGCGGTTATGGTAAGCTGCGGCGATATCGCACAAGAGTCTAATATCCTTACCGTTGCGTGGACTGGCACCATCTGTACCAACCCACCGATGGTCTATATTTCCGTGCGGCCCGAACGATATTCCTATGCCATGATCCGCGAAACAGGCGAATTTGTGATCAATCTCACTACCAAAAAACTTGCACGTGCAACGGATTTTTGCGGGGTACGTTCCGGTCGTGATCTTGACAAATGGAACGAATGTCATCTAACTAAGATCCCGGCAGATACCGTGCGCTGCCCGATGATCGCCGAATCGCCCGTTAACATTGAATGTCAGGTAACAGAAATAAACGAACTTGGTTCTCATCATATGTTTTTGGCCAAAGTCACCGCCGTACACGTGGACGATGCCTACATTGATGAGAAAGGGACCTTTCATTTGAATGATACCGGTCTGCTTGCCTATTCACATGGCACTTACCACGAATTAGCCAAAGCCATGGGGAACTTTGGTTATTCTGTACGTAAGACACACGGAAAAAAGCAAAAGCGAAAGAAACGGTAAATAATTAACATAATTTTTTGGGGAACATATAATGTATTAGGAGGTCGCGCTTAGGCAGCGTTTATTCCTATCTTTATCGCAAATAGCGATAGAATGGAGTGCAATATGAAAATAACATATCTGAAGATTTGCAATTACAAATCGATCGAACAACTTGAGATCACTGATATTGAAAATGCTTTGATCTTAGTCGGCAAGAATAACACCGGAAAAACAGCAGTAATCGATGCCATTTTACTGGCAATGGGGATGCGTAACTGTGCAGAACATGAATTTTTAGATGCCGGCAAACCCATCTCCATCTCGGTTCATATCGAGTATTCCGAAAGCGATATTATGCTGCTGCACTCACGGAGTGTATTGTGCAAAGTGAAAGATTATGAACGATGGCTTGCAGATTTTCAGAGCAAGATCCCGTCCTATCAGGATGGTATTTTGTCATTTACTTTTATCGTCACACCAAATATGGCAACACGATATTCCGATGGATTTTCAAAGCATAACGAATATATCCCGGAAGTACTGCCCAAAATTTATCATATTGACCAAAACCGAAATCTCGAGGCGCTGCAGAATGATGTATTCAGTTTCTATGACAAAGAATCTTTTCAGAAATTAAAAGATAATCAATGTACGTTTGACCCTGCCCGTACCTGCAACCGCTGTTTTCAGTGTATTGGGCTGATCAATAAAAAAACACCGGAGGAACTGACCGTTTTCGAAACTGTGCGCCTCTTACAATACAAATTGTTTCACACCAACCTTACGCAATTTGCAGAAAAAGTCAACCGTTATTTCCATGCGAACGGAAGTCCTTCACAGGAAGTCCGCTACGTACTCGATTACGACACCGACAACCTTCTGCATGTTTCCACACAAATTTATAACAAGGATCGGCATAATCTCGTCGGACCACTCAATATGCTGAGCGAAGGGTTGCGCAGTATTTACGCACTTTCCCTCCTTGAAGCCTATATTGATGAAGAAAATACGCTTCCAAGCATTATTATGATGGAAGATCCGGAAATCTATCTCCATCCACAGCTTCAAAAGAGTGCCAGCGAAATTTTATACCGCCTTTCCAAGAAAAATCAGGTTATTTTTTCGACACACTCACCAAATCTCATTTTTAATTTTTCATCCCGGCAGATACGGGAAGTCGTTTTGAACGAGCGTTACTTCACAACGATTCATACTGAAACAGATGTAGATGAGATTTTGGACGATCTCGGCTATACCGCGAATGATCTGATGAATGTCAGCTTTGTTTTTATCGTGGAGGGCAAGCAGGACAGCAACCGTCTGCCGCTTCTTTTAGAAAAATATTACTCCGAAATTTACGATGAAAACGGCAATTTACAGCGTATTTCCATTGTTCCCGTCAATAGCTGCACCAACATCAAAACTTATGCAAATTTGAAATATATCAACAAATTGTATTTAAAAGACCAATTTTTGATGATACGTGACAGCGATGGCAAAAATCCAAAATATCTCAAGAAGCAGTTGTGCAGCTATTATAGCAAACGCTCTTCGGAAGATGTTGGTAATCTTCCGCGCGTCGAACCCAAAAACGTACTGATCCTTAAATATTATTCATTTGAAAACTATTTTTTGGATCCAAAGGTTATGGCAAAGATTGGCGTGATTAAAAATGAAGAAGAGTTTTACAATATATTGTATAAGAAATTTAAGGACTATCTGTTTAAGCTTAACAGCGTAAAGCGAATGCAGCGTACTCTCAACATCCGCATTCGCAGCAAGCAGGACATCAAAGACAATATTGAGTCGATCAAAATTTATGTGAGAGGTCACAATCTGTTCGACATTTTTTATGGCAGATATCATGGTAGTGATGAGCAGGCGATCCTCAAAAAGTACATTGATGCTGCTCCTCGTGAAACCTTTCAGGATATCTTTGATGCAATTGACTCTTTCGTGTATTTCGAAAATCGCCGAAAGTAACTTTCGTAAATTTTCGTAAATTTTCGTAATAAACGTTTTTTTTGGTTGACATGTTAGCACTTTTAATTATAATATAGTGATGTGTTGACTTCTGTTTATTTGGAAATAGCCTAACAAACTGTGTGAGGTGTAATATGGAAAATCAGTATATAATCAAAGGAGGAACACCATTAAATGGTGAGGTGACGATCGGCGGTGCCAAAAATGCTGCGTTAGGCATCTTAGCTGCTGCTATTATGGCAGATGAAACCGTTGTCATCGATAATCTTCCGAATGTTAGAGATATTAATGTTTTGTTAACAGCAATTGAGAGCATCGGCGCTACTGTAAAGCGTATCGGTCCTCATGTAGTATCTATTAATGGCAGCACGATCAATGATATGACCATTGATTATGACTCCATCCGCAAGATTCGTGCATCTTATTATCTGCTTGGCGCACTGCTTGGCAAATACAAGAAGGCACAGGTTGCTTTGCCGGGTGGCTGTGAGATCGGAAGCCGTCCGATCGACCTTCATTTGAAGGGATTTCGCGCACTGGGTGCTACCGTTAGTATTGAACACGGTATGATCAATACCTCAGCCGACGAATTAGTAGGAAACCATATCTTTTTGGATACTGTTTCTGTTGGTGCTACGATCAACATTATGCTGGCTGCCTGTATGGCAGAGGGCAAAACAGTTATTGAAAATGCTGCCAAAGAACCACATATCGTTGACGTAGCCAACTTCTTAAACAGTATGGGTGCCAATATCAAAGGTGCTGGTACTGACAAGATTCGTATGACTGGTGTAACATCGCTGCATGCGAGCGAATATTCCATTATTCCGGATCAGATCGAGGCAGGTACATTTATGGTTGCCGCTGCCGCAACACGCGGTGATGTTTTAATTAAAAATGTAATTCCTAAGCATTTAGAGGCAATTTCTGTAAAACTGATGGAAATTGGTGCTACTGTTGAGGAATTTGATGACGCTATCCGTGTTACAAGTGATCATCGTTTAGGACACACCCAGATAAAGACACTACCTTATCCGGGATTTCCTACCGATATGCAGCCACAGATCGCAACATTATTGGCTTTGTCCGATGGAACAAGCATTGTAACAGAAAGCATTTTCGAGAATCGTTTCAAATATGTGGATGAATTATCGCGTATGGGTGCTTCCATCAAGGTTGAGGGTGGCAATGTTGCAATCATAGAAGGTGTGGAAGGCTTTACCGGCGCTGCTATTAGCGCACCGGATCTTCGTGCCGGTGCTGCACTGGTCGTTGCAGCGTTAGTAGCAGAAGGCTACTCTACCGTAGACTGTATCCATTACATTGAACGTGGTTATGAATGCTTTGAAGATAAATTGGCCGCTTTAGGTGGATATATTGAAAAAATTCCTGTTGACGATGAACGTGCAGTTCAGAAGTTTAAGCTCAAAGTAGGTTGATTGAATTTCATTTTCTCTATAAAAAGGATGTCGTCTGATAATAAAAGACGACATCCTTTTTTATTTTGTATTTCGTTCTAATTTACATTCCTTGCTTTAGCAGTCGAGCTGTGACTGCTATCTGAAAATATCTTAATATAAAATTATAACATCATTTGTATCGTCACGTCGGACATTTCGCGTAGATCCAACACTTTCCCACTGACACATACGGAAGGTCGCGCCAGTTCATCCGCATGCATTGCAACAATCGTGCCCTTTTCCCCATCAGAAAGCACTACCTCGCATCCAATAAAGGACTTTACAACACCCTCTAAAAACGGATGCAGATACTTTGGATCAAAACGCTTGTCCCCATCCTGTTCTACAACCATATTGATCACCTCAAACGGACACAATGCCCCACGATAAACCCTCGCAGAAGTCAGTGCATCATATACATCGGCAATTGCCACGATCTTCGCAAACTCATCAATCTGATCTCCCCGCAAGCCATCCGGATAACCACTTCCATCACAACGCTCATGATGCATCAACGCAACTTTTTTAATCCTCTCATCCAACTTCATTGGTTTCAATAGATTATAGCCGCGTCTCGGATGATTCTTAATTTCTGTATATTCCTCTTCCGTCAAAATGCCGGGCTTTTTGATGATCTCTTCCGGTATTTTCATCTTGCCAACGTCATGCAGTAATCCCGCTAACGTCAACACATCCAGATCATCCTGTGGCATATTGATCCAATGCCCAAACATGTTGCATAATATTGCCACATTCAGACTATGAATAAAAGTTGCATCATCATATTTGCGGATCTTATGCATCATATGAAATGTCCGAATCGGATTTTCGCTCATAACTATGATCTCTTTCGTCTGATTCAGCAATTCATTACTACTCAGATCCCCATCTGCATTCGTGATAAACATAGAAAGCGAATCTTCCAGCGTCTTTGCTGACTGGATCACATTTTCATTAAATTTATTATAACTTATGGATTTTCTAAGCAGATCAGCAATAACCTGCATATCATCCGGTAAATTGGTAGATCTTTTCATTTTCACTCCATTCCACGATGCCACCCTGTGAACACTCGTGGCTCCCATCTATCTTCTACTATTTGTGATTTTCATTATAATCTATATTATATTATAAAGTCAACGCCCCTCAGCTTGCAATGAAGCGTAAAAAAGAGTAAAATAATATGGATATTGGGTTCTTATATCAGAACTCCATGATCACAACAAAAGCCATGCTTTCTTGCATGAGTAGAAACGAGGATTATCATGAATAAGCGAGGACACTTTTTTGTATTTGAGGGTATCGACGGAAGTGGCAAAACAACGCAGATTCATCTATTACAGAAGCGCATTGAGCAACAGGGCGTTCGCTGTATGGAAACCAAGGAGCCGACTGATGGTCCCATTGGATCTCTCCTGCGCCAATGTTTGACAGGCCGCATGAATATCGATGAATACTCGATCTCCGCGATGTTTGCAGCTGATCGTCTTGATCATCTGCAGAATGAAACAGATGGCTTATGTCACAAGATCGAAGAAGGCATATCCGTCATCTCTGACCGCTATGTTTTCTCCAACTACGCTTACCAAAGTGTCTCCGTACCTTTAGAATGGCTTGTCCAATTAAATGCACAGGCAGCTAAGCTTCTGCGCCCGGACTGTCATATATTCATTGATGTAGATCCAACCACTGCTATGGAGCGCATGGCCGCAGGTCGTTTTCACACAGAACGCTACGAAACATCAGATCGCCTTACAAAAGTACGCGATAGGTATTTATCGTTGTTTGAGCAATTTCAAGACACCGAGCGTATTCTTATCGTTGACGGCAATCGTCCGGTAGATACTATTGCCAATGACATCTGGACACAAGTATCAGCTTTGTACTCGTAGTGATCTAAGGCTTGGAGGATTCATATGGATTTAAAAATACATAATCTGCAGCAGATCAGTCAGCCGGAACGCATTACGCAGACTCCGGAAGCAGACGGCAGCTTTCGCTTTACCCTGCTAAGCAACATCGAGGAAAGCGAATTGCAGGCAGCCCTCTCCGGCATGATGGAAGAGATCACGCAGCAGGGTTACCGTCTTGGCAAACGCAGAGACATCCGTGATATGAAACAATACCGCAAATTGATCCAGGAATTTATGAACGAGATCGTCAGCCATTCACACAAGTTCAGCCGTGAAAACTTTTTGGATAAACACGGAAGACACCGCGTATATGGCATTGTAAAGCAGGTCAATCAGGCACTGGATGAGCTCGCCGAAGAACTGATGAATGAAGAGCAGGATCACCTCGCCATTCTTAGCAAAATAGACGAGATACGCGGATTACTGCTGGACATTTTCACTTGATATTTCAACCACAACAGAAAGGATGACAGATATGATTCGTTTTAATGATATTATAGGACAGGAGCCAATTAAAAAACATTTACAGACCGCATTGGCGCAAAATAATGTTTCTCATGCATACCTGTTTTGCGGTGATTCCGGTTCCGGACGGCATACCCTGGCAAAAGCCTTTGCCAGAGCATTGTTGTGTGAACAGCCAACTCCGGATCACGATGCCTGCGGGCACTGCAAATCATGTCTACAGGCTGCTTCTGCTAACCACCCGGATATCCGTGTCATTACACACGAAAAGTTCAACATCCGTGTTGATGAGATCCGCGAACAGCTCAATAACGACATTCAGATCAAACCGTATAGCAGCAAATATAAAGTATATATTATCCCGGACGCACACCGCATGAATGAACAGGCTCAAAATGCACTGCTTAAAACGTTGGAAGAACCTCCTGCTTACGCAGTGATCATTCTTTTGTCAGATAATGAATCTGCATTACTACCTACGATCGTATCCCGTTGCATCACACTGCAGATGAAGCCTGTTTCAGAAAAGGATATTGCTGACTATCTGGTACAGAAATTGCAGATGGAACAAGATGTCGCCGAAATCGCTGCAGGATTTTGCCAGGGCAATATCGGTCAGGCGATCCGTTTTGCGCAGTCGGAAGATTTTCAGATCATGAAAAATCAAGTGATGCAATTATTAAAACAGATCGATGATCTTCCATTATCTTCTATTATGGAGATTGTACACGGTTTTTCCAAAGAAAAGGGTAATTTTTACGATTACTTAGATCTGATGCTTCTGTGGTACCGTGATATTTTAATGTATAAGGCGACGAAAGACACAAATCTGCTCTTATATCGTGATGAATACAGCACGATCACGAAGCAGGCAAGCAAACGCAGCTATGAAGAATTAGAGCGTATTATCGAAGCGATCAATAAAGTAAAGCTTCGTCTTGACGCAAATGTTAATTTTGAATTAGCCGTCGAATTGATGCTGCTTGTGATCAAGGAAACGTGTTAAATATAATAGACTAAAAGAAAGGCAAGACAATTCTATGATAAAAATTATTGGCGTTAAATTCCGTAAGCCCGGCAAGGTATACTACTTTGATCCAACCGGCTTTACGGTACAAAAAGGGGATCACGTCATTGTGGAAACAGCACGCGGTGTTGAATACGGTACTGTTGTTCTTGGTCCCAAGGAAGTAACCGATGATCAGGTCGTGCAGCCACTCAAGCCATTAATGCGCGTGGCAACCGAGGAAGATGCTGCCGTATGTGCTTCCAACGAAGAGAAAGAAAAAGAGGCATTTCAAATCTGTCTGGAAAAGATCAAAAAACATGGTTTGGAAATGAAACTGATCGATTCGGAATATACCTTTGATCGCAATAAATTATTGTTTTATTTTACAGCGGATGGTCGTATTGATTTTCGCGAATTGGTAAAGGATCTTGCATCCGTTTTCCACACAAGAATCGAGCTTCGACAGATCGGCGTTCGTGACGAAACAAAAATGCTTGGCGGTATTGCCATATGTGGTCGACCGCTTTGCTGTCACTCTTATCTGTCCGACTTTGTGCCGGTTTCTATCAAAATGGCAAAAGAGCAAAACTTATCCCTCAACCCGGCTAAGATTTCCGGCGTATGCGGACGTTTGATGTGCTGTCTGAAAAATGAGCAGGAAGCTTATGAATATCTCAATCGTTCCCTGCCACATATCGGAACAAAAACTACAACTCCGGAAGGCTATCCCGGAGAAGTTCAGAGTGTCAGTGTACTGCGCCAGCTCGTAAAAGTTGTCTTTACGAATGACAATGGTGAAAAAGAGGTTCGCGAATATCCGGTTGCCGAATTACAGTTTGACCAAAAGAAAAACTTTGGCAAAAACATTCCGCAACAGATTCTTCCGGATGAAAAGTTGGATGAAGAGGAGCTGATCGCTCTGGAAGAACTTTCTCAGGAAGAAGAATTGATCGATGAGGAAGATAAACCGGAGCAGGCGAAACGCAATCGTAATAATCGATCAAACAACCGTCGACGTAGTTCCGGTAACCGCCGTAACGAATATCCAAATAATCGCGAACGTAACGGCAATAGCAATCGCGATCACGGCGGCAGCAATAACCGCGAATCTAATAATCGTGACCACAATAATAACGGCGGCCGCGGCAATCGTAACAATAACCGTGGTGACAAAAATAATAACGATCATCGCCGTGACGAGCATGGTGGCAATGATCGTACACGCAAATATCACAACCGCAAACCACGCAGAGAATCAAGAGAACACAAAGATGCAGAATAAAGATTGTCTCCTACGAGAGGGCGAACGACTGGATGATCTGCAGTGTCAAGGATTACAAATAATACAGCATCCCGGTAAATTCTGTTTTGGTATGGATGCTGTATTATTAAGTTCTTTTGCTGCACTGCGAAACAAAGATACCGTTATGGATTTATGTACCGGTACCGGAATCTTGCCTATTTTGCTGTCAGCCAAAACAAAAGCTGACCACATTGATGCTTTAGAAGTTCAAAAAGAAAGTGCTGAAATGGCGCGCAGAAGCATTATTTTGAACGAATTATCGAATAGGATTACCATTTACGAAGGTGATGTCAAAACCGCTTCCGATCAATTTGGCAAAAATTGCTACGATGCTGTCACCGTCAATCCGCCGTATATGAATCAGGGACATGGTCTCAAAAATCCCAATATGCCAATGGCGATTGCCAGACATGAGATACTATGCACCTTAGAGGATGTCATACGCGAAAGCGCAAATCTTCTTAAACCAAAAGGGCGTTTTTACATGGTTCACCGCCCATTTCGGCTTGCAGAAATCTTTGCTATCATGAATAGCTATCGATTAGAACCAAAACGAATGCAGCTGGTGTACCCTTTTGCGGACAAGGAACCAAACATGGTGCTTATCGAAGGCGTGAAAGATGGAAATCCGATGTTAAAGATCACGCCGCCTTTGATCGTATACCGCCCTGATGGAACATATACCGACGAGCTGCTTGCATTATATGGCATGACAAGAAAATAATTACAAGAATAAAAGAGGTTCATTATGTCAGGTACTTTATATTTATGTGCTACTCCAATCGGCAATTTAGAAGACATCACCTTACGTGTTCTTCGCACCCTGCAGGAAGTAGATGTTATTGCGGCAGAAGATACACGCAATACGATCAAATTATTAAATCATTTTGAAATAAAAACTCCAATGACAAGCTATCATGAGTACAACAAAGTGGACAAAGCCGCCTATCTTGTTGAACAGCTTGCTAACGGCAAAAATATTGCCTTAGTTACCGATGCGGGTACTCCTGCCATTTCGGATCCCGGAGAAGAACTGGTCAAACAGGCTTATGCTGCGGGAATTCCCGTCACCTCTCTCCCCGGAGCCTGTGCGTGTGTTACTGCACTCACTCTGTCCGGTTTATCGACCAGACGTTTTGCATTTGAAGCCTTTCTGCCATCTGACAAAAAATTACGCCGTAAAATTTTGGATTCTTTGTGTACCGAAACACGGACAGTAATAATTTATGAAGCACCACATCACTTACGTGCAACTCTTCAGGAATTATTTGCCGCTCTCGGAGACCGCAGACTGACTATCTGTCGTGAATTGACAAAAATTCACGAAAGTGCAATGCAATTTACACTGTCAGAAGCGATTTATTATTATGAGCAAAACGCACCAAAAGGTGAATATGTTCTCGTCATCGAAGGACGCAATATGGCAGATCTCGAACAGGAATCACGTGATGCCTGGGCACAACTTTCCGTTAACGAACATATGCAGCACTATTTATCCGAAGGAATGGATCGCAAAGATGCCATGAAACAAGTAGCCAAAGACCGCGGTGTCCCAAAAAGGGAAATTTATCAACAATTATTAAATAAAGACACTTAAGTATATATTCTGTAAAAACGGGAAACATGATAAAGTAACAAATGTTATTTTAAAGGAGGTTACTTTATCATGTATGACAAAAAACATCGAATACGAAATTCATATATATTGATCAGCTTGCTTGCAGGTGTCTGTTGGATACTCGCTTTAACTGCCATCTTGTTTCAGTTATCTGATACTTCTGCAAACGCAGGATCTGCGGTCCCCGCCTATTCATCCCACTCCCCTGTATACTCTAATACCAATTTCCGCTTAAACGCTGTTTCAGAACACACCTATGAACTAACACCGAAAGACTCTGTCAAAACAAATAATAAACTCAATAATTCTGACGCATTCCCAGAAGGTTCCCAGGTTAGATCCTATTTTGCTACTCTGCTTCATGATCCCTCACTTCAATTACTTTCCTCCCACATAGAAACCAATTATGCAGACTATTATCTGTATAGCACAAAGCTAAATAAACTTGGCTTCCCTGCGTCTTCTTTTGGTCAGAATCTGCATATTGCTGTCACAAAAAACGGACACATATACCTTGCATCACCACAGATCGATTATGACTTTTAATCTTAGTGCAGAATACGTTTTTTATGGCAATCACGACGATTTCTTCTGCATCTCATCTCCTTACACAACATGACCTGTACCAATGCATTGTAATATGGATCATTACACCGTTCTCCACAGATTTTTTGCACCATTCGCCCTATTATTATGCGATCAGGATAGCAGTCAAACATTGGACTTCCATCATATTCCATCTGATCACACATCTCCATTACTTCTAATTGTATCTTTTTGGCTTCCATCGGCATTAAGTACTGATCATCCCATTCTTTTTGCTCTTCTGTTACCTCCGTAAATTCCAGTGGAAATGTCATCATCGTTCCTTTTCCATATTTATGCAGCATAGATCGATTCTCCAAAATCATTCTTTGCTAGTTATCCTATGCACATTTTTCGTAAATCGTGATAAGTTATGCACATTTTTTGAGTGATCTACACACATTTTCACAATATTTACTTGTTTATGATCCCCAAAATTTAAGAATATGTTCATTGCCTTTTATGGACAAACATCTTATACTATTGTAGTGAATATTTTTTGAAAATGAATTTCAGTTAAGAAAATTGAGTGTGATAGGAACTTTTCCTTATGACATTCAATCTTGAGGAGGATACCATTGAAACATTTATATAAATTTATTGCTTTAGTATTTATTTTTATGATAGGGATTGCTTTTTTCAGCAAAAGTATTCCATCGATTTCCGTAAGTACAACGACTGCAAGCAGCATTCAGGATTCTACATTTCCTATGGTTTATCTGCAGGTAGGAGAATCGTTTATCAATCCACTGCACGGATACAGCAGCGAGCTTAACAGCAGCACAGTTCGAGAATCCATCACACCACTGGACACCGGCAAAACTTTTGCCGTGAATATCGCCGAAAACGATTCTAAGATCAAGAAACTTTCTTATGAATTGCGCGATATTGCCAATAATAAATCCATTGAAACCGGAGATATTACTGCCTTTGACAAAAACAAAAAATATAAAGTTGCTACCGTCCACTTAAAAGAGGCAATGGACACGAGTACTGAGTATGGATTCTGCATGACACTTATAACCAATTATAGCAAAAAGATTCATTTTTATACTCGTATAAAATATTATGACAATGACTTTTTCCTGTCCAAAAAATTGGACTTTGTAGCAAAATTTCATGCAGCAACTTTTGACCAGGGTAAGTCTCTGGATCTTTCGCAGTATTTAGAAAGTGGCACAAACGATGATTCTTCTTATGAATCCGTTGATATTCATTCCAGCCGCAAGCTTATCACTTGGGGAAAATTAAAACCTAAAAAATTAACGGATGTTGTGCCTACTGTCAAAGAGCTCAACATTGAAACTGCTGCCATCTCTCAGACATACTTTGTGTCTGCCACAACAGCATCCGGTTCTGAGACGTATCAGGTGAAGGAATTTTATCGTGTGCGCTATTCCGGTGGACGCATTTATTTGTTATATTTCAAGCGAACTATGGAAGCAATTTTTGATCCTTCCCTGATTTCAATCAACAAAAGTGAGGTCAAAATTGGTATTTCTTCTGCTGAAGACCTGGATATTACTTCCAGCGACTCCAATAAAAAATTCGCTTTTGTTCGCAATGGCTCTTTGTGGTATTACGATCTCAAAAAAAATGAGCTGAATAATGTATTTAGTTTTGAAACCGGCAACAATGATTATATCCGCGAATACTACGACCAGCATAATATTCGCATACTAAACTTAGACGATGATGGAAATATCAGCTTTGTCGTTTATGGCTATATGAACTGTGGTGATTATGAAGGCCGAGTTGGTATCCTCCTCTATGATTACAGCGTTGCTGATAACCAGATTACCGAGCGTGTATATCTGCCTCTCACCACGACTTACGAGCAGCTTAAAGAAGACTTTGGTGATTTTTGTTATATTAACAACAAAAACATCTTTTACTTCTCGTTACAGGACACGGTATATGCGTATAACATATCATCCAAGCGATATGATATCCTTACACAAAATGCCTCAGCTGATAATTTCTTAATGTTGGAACAGGCTCACTGCTTTATCTGGTCCAATGCATCGGCAAACGGTAACGCAAGCAAACTGACTATTCTTGACCTTAATTCCTCCAAAGAATTAACGTTAAAGGCTCCTTCCGGCCAAAGTTTGGTTGCCCTTGGAACTATAGACTCTAATGTCGTATATGGATTTGTACGCAACAAAGATATTCACGAATCAACGACCGGTGACATTATTCGTCCCGCTTACAAGCTTGTTATTTCCGACTGTACAGGAAACATTTTGCGCGAATATAATACCCGAAATACCTATGTAACAAATGCCGTAGTCGATGGAAATGTCATCCGACTAAAACGACTGAAACGTGTTTCCGGTGCCTGGAAAAAGGCATCTGATGATAGTATCATGAACCAGAAAAATACAGCTGCGCAGGCGATCAAGCTAACTACGCGTATTACCGATAAAGCATTGACCGAAAAATATATTTCCCTGCCAGCCGGTTATGTGATGCAGTCTCTTCCAAAAACTCACGCAACAAAGAGTGTAATGATCACGGAAGATACTACTTTTCATCTTAAAGAAGAAGATACAAACGCCACTAAGAAATACTATATTTACGCATATGGCGGAATTACCGGATCCTATGCCGATGCTTCTAAAGCAATCACTCTCGCTGATGAACAGATGGGCGTTGTTATGGATAGTGATTCTCATATCATCTGGGAACGTGGCGGTAAATTTTTAAGCAAAGAAATTGCCGGAATCACATATCCATCCGGTAATATTTCTACAATAAAGGCAAGCACGCAAATGTTATTGCAAGCCGCTCAAGTAACTACAACAGTTTCCGAGTTAAAAGGATCAACCATTATGAAAATGCTGCGATCCCATCTCGACACTCCGGTAAATCTCACCGGATGTACTGTCGATGAAATACTCTATTTTGTCAGCAGTGAAAAACCTGTCATTGCGATGGAAAGCAGCGGACACGCCGTCCTTATCATCGGCTATGATTCTTCCTCCGTTACTTGGATGGATCCTGCCACACACAGAAAACGCAAAGTATCATTAAATCAGGCAGAGCACATGTTTAAGCAGGCAGGATATGTATTTGTTAGCTATGTCGATTGATATCGAAATCTAAATTGATCTATAATTTCCAAAAGCTCTACGCAGATTTTGCGTAGAGCTTTTTAACTCAAACCTTACTCATTAAAAACTGCTATCGGGTCACATATTACTTACTAATGCTCCCCATACCTAAAGTTACTGTTCTAACCACATATTGTGTATTAGGTCAAGAACAAAGAGTCGCTTGCGACTCTTTCGCGCTCGAGCGGTGCTGTTTGCAGCCACAGCATAGTGATCACTACGCTAATGCGGAAAAAATTTAATCTAATATTTTTTGTGTATTTAAACAAACATATGTTGTATTTTTTGTAATGTTTGTCAATAGACAACTTCTTATTATTTTATTACAATACTCATTACTCACAGATTTATATTAACTTGCATTACAAGAAAGGAGTCTCTATGCAGTATATACAACAACTATTATCTCGAATAAACCTTCTATATCTTTGTCCCTTTGTTCAAAAGATATTGCACCTCTCGCTCATACTCTGCCTTGTGGCACTTACTCCGATGTCTGCCTATGCAGCTGGTGACTCTCTCACTTCTTCTATTTCTCTTTCATTCAATAGCACAAAGAAGTTTCAGTTAGAAGCCTATGAACATTTTTATGCCTATTACACCATGCCATCCTCTTACTCCCGCACCAAAAATACGCTTTCTGTTACAGTTAGTAATCTCTCTAATTTTTCCATCTCCGTCATGAATAGCGACGGATCCTCTATATCCACCACAAGAAAGAAAAATATCTTATATTTCAAGAACAATGCTTTTACTGCAGAAAACCGCTATTTTATAAAAATTCATAATCAGCGTAATATACGTTCTGCCGGCTCTATTAATATTCGATACACCACCGATACAACTGCTTCTCCCAAAACAAGCCACAAAGACGCCACCAATATTGCGTCCTCTCACAAGCGACATCAGCAAAAAAGCACTAAGAGCTCTTCTTCCCGAAATGCCAGCCGACAAAAAAGCACTAATAACTCTTCTTCCCGGAATGCCAGCCGACAAAAAAACACTAATAACTCTTCTTCCCGAAATGCCAGCCGACAAAAAAGCACTAATAACTCTTCTTCCCGAAATGCCAGCCGGCAGAAAACCGCTAATAACTCTTCTTCCAGGAATGCCAGCCGACAAAAAAACACTAAGAGCTCTTCTTCCCGGAAAGGAAAAACGGCTGCTACGAATAATGCGTCCACCTCTTCCAAAAAATATGTATCTTCCGGCACTACTCTTTCCCCTGTTACTCCAGCCATACACTATATTCGGCTCAAGAAAGGAACTTCTATCGCATTAGCAGAAAGAATATACACAACCGTCCCAAATCATCCCATTTCGTTTACACCCTCTTCCTCGTCTCTTCATATCACCGACGGTATCGTGTATGCAACCTCTGCCGGATTGTTTTATATTATTATTCAAGATGGATCTTATTCTTCTTCATGTACGGTAAAGGTTGATCCTTAAACTGTTATTAGCATAAAGTTATGTATTCCTCTTTCTAAGAAGTAATCATAGATGGGAATACGCTTTTCCATCATATGATAACTATGTGATCAAATAATATCTCAAAAAGGAGCACTTGATATGATACACTTCAAACTCGATTCCAACTGGAAAATATTATCTGTAATACGTTGTTCTAATAGTCATGCAACGCTGTCCGTGCAGCATATTTACTCTGGAGAAATTAAAGTTTTATCCATATATGCCAAAGAACACTTTCAACACAAACTTTATTTTGACATATCTCACATTAAGCACAGACATCTATTGCCAATATCACAAATACAGTTAAAGCATGGATGGCGTCTTGTCTATTTTCCAATGCTCACGCCTCTTAAAGACTATATCCATTCAAATGCACTTTCCTTGTCGGATATCCTATCATTAGCTCACCAACTATGCTCTGCATTGGAAATTCTCCACCAGCATAATATATTACACTTGGATGTGTCTCCGGATAATATCTTTGTGGATTATGATGGTTCTTTTGTATTAGGTGATTATTCCTCGTCCAGATATGTTTTTCAAAACAATTGGGATAATTATTTCACGCCACATTTTGCACCTCCTGAATATCAGCTTTTCAAGCCATCCATTCAATCGGATTTGTACAGCTTTGCCGTTCTCCTATTTGGTTTGCTTCACAATGGAATGATTCCGGATAATATTGCCTCTTTATCTCTCTCCGATTACGCTGATTATCAGAAAAAGATGGAAACTCATGGAATTTCGTATCCAATGGAATTATATTCTTGTTTTCAAAAGGCACTTCACACCGATGTTCATCAACGCTATCACGATGTTACTAGTTTTGTAGATAATTTAGAACAATTATTGCATCCTCTATTGGCACTTTCCTCCTATCATCTCCAATTAATTAAAGTTACGGAACCATTCTTCAATATTCGCACCACATCTCTAGCCAAATCGTCCTTAAAAGATACCAATTGTCCCAAAAACACAGCTAATTCGCCATTTCATTTTGCGAAGCCACACATAACTCTCCCGATAAGATTCGACTTTCATCGAAGGCAAAGACCGGTTCGATCACCTAAATCTCAATTTTTCAAATTTTCTTGTATTCACAAGATTCTAGGAATATCGATCTGTTGTGCTATTGTCCTATTATTTTTTGTCGGAAGCAGATTATTATATCCTTTTCGAAATCAAACCTCACAAAATACATATCCGGAATCCGAAAGCGAACATAACTTTTCGGCAAAAACAGCATCCGGCCCTTCCATCGAAATTTTAGACATTAGTAATAAGCAAGCATCTACTATTGCTGAATTATGTAATGAACAGATGTTAGAGCAAAACTGGTCCATCCTCTACGGTGAAAATAACAGGTTTTCTTCAGTTGATGAACTCAGTGACTTTTCTAATACAAAACAATTATTTCTTAGTGGAAATAAAATTTCATCCTTAGAACCATTAGAAAACCTCACCACCCTGGAAACTTTAATTATATCCGATAATAGTTGCACCGATCTTCTTCCGATCAGTAACTTAAAGCAACTGAAAGTTTTAGATTTGTCAGGCAACCAACAATTAGCATCCATTGATTGCCTTGCCTCTCTGACAAAACTTCAAACACTTATCCTTTCGGATACATCTGTCGATCCCGCAAGTATCAAAAAGTTACAAGTTTCTCTCCCCACGTGTAACATTATTTACTGACAATATCAATACCAAGCATTGTGCATACGCAAGCTGCTATTTACCGTTATTATTAACACTGCGCACACTGAAACAGATTTTTCTGTATATAGTGTGCAGAATTGGAGGATTTTATGAACACACTATTCAAAAAAACAGGACGACTTTTTCTATTATCATTGCTGCTATTTTCTATTGCATTTCATAATAATGCTTCTGCACAGGCAAAGCAAAAAAAACCGCAGATCAAGTCATTTTCTAAAAAATTATTTGTTGGAAAATCTTATTATGTAAAAGTCAAAAATCGTCCCAAAAAATCGACATTATCTTATTCGTTAAGTAAAACATCTCGTGCCAAGATCAACAAAAAAACAGGGCAATTAACCACTCGTAAATCTGGCAAAATCACCATACGTGTACGCATTAAAAGTAAAAACAGGAAATACAAATCACTCCATAAATCTGTCCAAATTTACGAACAGACTAAAACATCAAAAATTTCTGGCAAATTCTTGCCAAACGCCACTATTAAAACTCGTACAGCAATCAACCCATGGAATCACTCTATTGTGTTATACAGCAGTCGTATATTGTTGCAAAAAGAAGTAAGCAGTTCCAAAATCACTTTAACCGGAAAATCAAATTCCACCACACCTAAACTACAGGCACACTTCGATTCATTATCTTCTGATGGCAAAAAAATAACATATCAACTTGACAAATATAGTGAAGAAAAATTATGTCCCGGAAATGGTTCAGCAAACGGTGTTTATAAAATTACCGCACCTTTTCTTTCTAAGCCTCTTTCCATAAACTATAAAGAACGTCTAACTCCAAACAAAGTACAGGGATTTGTTTTTGATAGTGAGCAACGTCCTATTTTTGGTACAACAGTATCTCTTTGCTCAATCAACAATCAAAATAAAATCATGAAAAATATATCCTCTGCAAAAACTGATAAAAATGGTCATTACTGTATTTCCGACATTCACTCCGGACAATACATCATCGTTTTTCAAAAGGACGAATATATTACTTCCTATTCTCAAAAATTTAATCTTTCACAAACTGTTTTATGTCAAAACATTACTCTAAAAAAGAAGCAACTTCGTCTTTCCTGCAAAATAGCTAATGCTAAACAAAATATGAAAGGTGTTTCTGTTTCTCTGAAAGATGAATCTAACACTGTCTTGACCTCTGGCCTGACAGACAGTAACGGCATGATCACTTTCTCTTATAACACAAATATTTCTCGTAAAAACTATACCAAAATCACGTATAAAAATACTATTAAAGAAGGTATTTATTGCAATAATACTTTGCCGGATGCCTACACATCATCGCAGATAAAACTTTCTTCTTACACCCCTAATAAATTATATTATTTGGAAGTTTCACCTGCTTCTCCTCTCTCTGATGATCGATTGTCATATAGTAATTACCAAACAATTTCCATTTCTTTCTGTCCTAATAATAGTACATCTGAACAATTATTTATAGACTGCAATTTATCAGAGATCCCCACCACAAAGATTAAATCGTTGTATGCAAATACGGACACAATATCTTCTTATATAAACACTGATTCTACAATAAATAACTCACAGGGAAGCTTTCGAACCTGTTTATATCAAGAGGATGGCTGTCAGATCACATCAACAACTATCCCCTTTGTCAATCTATCATTTTCCTCTCATCAAGTACAATTGACCAATGCACTAAATTCCTTTTTTACTACCCATAATATCTGTCTGCCGGATGGAAAATACTATATTTCCATTCAGCCGCTTAATAAGGATCATTCTCCCATAGCGACAGCATTTCTATCAAAGATCTCTATTACCAATAATACTATTTGTCCTATCTCTGCCTTTTTTCAAAAGGGTGTTTCGAAAACAGCAATATTGTATGGTAATTTTACGAACAAAGTCTATTCCTCTCTTCCTTATACACTGTACCAAAAACAGGACAATAAATGGTTTGCACTTACCTCGCTCCAAAGTTCTTCATTTGAACATATTTCCGATCAAACTTATCGTTCCTCCATCTCACTTCCTGTCCTAGAAATCGGACAGCAATACAAATTGTGCTCTAGAAATCCCTACATCGATTTTGTTGATTCTGCCGAGATTAATACAACATGGAATTTCAATAATACTACTTCCAATCTGCAATTTAAGTGCCAAGAAGTATTAGCATCCTCCCATACTGCAACACTACACCACCACAATATAAAACAAATTATTATTGCAGAAAATGTATTGCTAAATGCGCAGAACAAGAAAGATTGTGTGTTTGTTGATTACGATAAGAATGGAACTATTATATCCGCCTGTTATGTCAATTCCAATGAAGGACATTCTTTTTATGCAAGTCCACATAATATCTTTTTCTTTGATAAAATGGAAACCGGCAAATCCATAAAAACCACTCAGGCCTCTTATAAAAATACTAAGTTTTATTAATTTGGTTCTTACTTCTCACTAGCAGAGGGCTTTTACCTCTTATATGCTTATGTTACTCAATATAACCAATAATTTCAGGTACTACTTGCGGTCTCTTGTCCACAATATCATAAATATCACTAATTTTTTGCACCCCTTGCTGCAGTTTTTCTTTCGAGGAACTATATGCTATTGCAACTATATCCCCTTGTTTCACAACATCTCCTGTTTTTTTATTGAATTGGATGCCAGCCGTCATATCAATTGGATCATCCTTAACCTCTCTTCCTGCTCCAAGCAAAACTGCAGCTTTTCCGCATTCTTCCGTATTCATTTTTCCAATATATCCGCTATTATTTGCTATTATCTCATGCTGATATATTGCTTTTTCAAATTGATCCGGATTTTCAATATAACTGCCGTCTCCTCCCTGTCTTTCTACCATAAGTTTTAATTTTTCAAGTGCAGATCCATCTGCAATAACTCGCTTTACTTTCTTCATACATTCTTCTTTTGTACCTATCTGTGCCAAATAAAGCATCGTCGATGCTATTTCAACAACTACCGCTATCAAATCCTCCGGACCTCTTCCCTTAAGAGTTTCGATTGCTTCAACTACTTCTAAGTTATTTCCAACCATTTTTCCTAACGGTACATCCATATTTGTCAAAATTGCAACCGTCTTCTTCCCGGCCCCGTTTCCAATCGCAACCATTTTTTCAGCCAATTGCACTGCATTTTCTTTATCCTTCATAAAAGCACCGCTACCAACAGTAACATCTAAAACAATCTTATCGCTTCCGGCAGCCAGCTTCTTACTCATGATAGAAGATGCTATCAGCGGAATGCTGTCCACTGTAGCCGTCACATCCCTCAACGCATATAGTTTTTTGTCCGCTGGTGCAATATCTGCAGATTGCCCCATAACAGCCAATCCTATTTCATTCACCATATTAAAAAAATCTTCTTCCGCCAAAGCAGTTTTCAAGCCAGGAATTGCTTCTAACTTATCAATCGTTCCTCCCGTAAATCCTAACCCCCGACCACTCATTTTAGCAACTTTTCCACCACACGCTGCAACAATTGGAGCAACAACTAAAGTAACTTTATCACCAACTCCCCCCGTACTATGCTTGTCCACTTTTACTCCCATAATATTAGATAAATCCACAATTTCACCGGATTTTGTCATACAATTTGTCAACGCCAAAAGTTCACGATCTGTCATCCCCTGAAAGTAAACTGCCATCAACCAAGCCGATATTTGATAATCAGGAATTTCATTATTTACATATCCATTGATCAAATACTCAATTTCTGTTTGGTTAAGCTCCAACCCCCTTTTTTTCTTATCAATAATTTCATACACATTCATATTTCTTCTCCTCTCTTTTCATCATCTCTCTGCGTTTCCTGTAAATCCTGTTTTTCTATCTTGTCCTACTCTTGCGCAATATTATTTGTTTTGCTTACACTATTTTATATTTTCTGGCCCAAATCCTTTTGGCAGCAAATCCCTTAATAAATATGTGATATCATTTTCACCATCTCCTAAAATCACCTCAAAATGATCCGGATCACAGAATTCCATCATGACCTGCAGACAAATTCCACAAGGTGGACATATTTGAAGTGCTCCATTTCGTTGTCCTCCCGCAATAGCAATTCTTGAAAAATGAGTTATTCCATCACTTACTGCTTTGAAAAAAGCTGTTCTCTCTGCACAATTGGTTGCTCCATAACTGGAGTTTTCAATGTTACACCCGGTAATATATTTTCCATCCGTACATTCTAAACATGCACCTACACAAAAATTCGAATAAGGTGCATATGATTTTTTTCTCATTTCTATTGCTATCTCCAACATTTCTTTTGCTGTCTTTTTTACCATTGCTCTCCTCCTTATTTTTATCAACAAATAATAAATTTCTCCTTGCATCATTATTCTTCTTTTATTCTAATGTATCATATAATTTCGATTTTAACACTAATTTTATTATTTATAACTCAAACTTCGCTCATCCAATATAATTTCTTATTTTGTCAGAAAACTTTCAGAATTTTTTTCTTTAATAATGGGTATATTCATGTTATGATTTTACTATAGTAT
>CEAF01052313.1_pt1 | contig 31368 bp, 20 predicted proteins | sample 557431 | NCBI WGS metagenome assembly CEAF01 (sample SAMEA3182068, study PRJEB8094) | gut metagenome | biome: human; feature: gut; material: Stool; isolation source: human stools | place: Canada | collected 2013-11-18 | reverse complement strand
CTTAGTTGTTAACTCTTTTTTCTTTGATTCTAGCTTTCTTACCGGTAAGAGCACGCAAGTAATACAATTTAGCGCGACGAACTTTACCTACCTTGTTCACTTCGATGCTATCGATAGCCGGTGATTCGATTGGGAAAATTCTTTCTACACCTACAGTACCTGACATTTTACGTACAGTAAAACGTTTCTTGTCTCCGTGACCGGCGATTTTGATAACAACACCACGGTACAACTGTACACGTTCTTTGTTACCCTCGATGATACGATATGCTACTGTTACAGTGTCTCCTGCTTTGAAGCTCGGGTGCTGTTTACCGGTAGCAAATGCTTCTTCTGCAATTTTAATTAAATCCATTGTTGCTATTATTAAATTGTTTTATCGTTACAACGCAACATACCAAGTATCTCTTCTCTTGACAGCGATTGCGCGAAAGCGGTGCAAAGTAACGAATTATTTGTCAGATAGCCAAATGTTTTGGAGAAAATGATCGGCTGTGAGCTGGTATCGAATGTTTTTAGGGGTACATCAAACAAATGTGGCAATAGATTTGTATCTTTATGATTGGGAATAGGAAAAAAGGCACTGCCGGGGAATGTGGAGAAGGGTTCACTTCTCTTTTGCAGCAGCCTTTATTGATCATTTTAAACAGTAAAAAATGGGGAATTTAATTTCATTTATGAAGAAGGTAGCCGACGGGCTACGGGAAAGTGGGAATTATGGGACCGCCCATATTTACAGGAGTAGCATGAGTGCTGTCGTCGCATTCAATGAAAGCGGGAATCTGCCTTTCCGAAAAGTGACTCCGGAGTTTTTGAAAAGTTTTGAAGCGTATCTGCGTGGAAGAAATTGTAGCTGGAATACGGTTTCTACTTATATGCGTACGCTGAGAGCTGTGTACAATCGAGCAGTAGACCGACGCATTGCACCTTATGTACCGCATCATTTCCGGTATGTCTATACGGGGACACGTGCTGATAAAAAGCGTGCATTGGAAAAAGAGGATATGGAACGTCTTATGAAAGATATTCCGAAACAGCTGCACTCGGGAAACAGGGAATTGCAGCGTGCTCGTGGTTTTTTCATATTAATGTTTTTGCTGCGTGGTATGCCTTTCGTCGATCTTGCTTATCTGAAAAAACATGATATAGACGGAAATGTCCTTACTTATCGTCGGAGGAAAACAGGCAGAATGCTGACTGTGACTCTTTTGCCGGAAGCGGTGAAATTGATCAAACAGCATATGAATACCGATCCTGCTTCTCCTTATCTCTTTTCGTTGATTTCCAGCAAGGAAGGAACGGAGGAGGCATATAAGGAATACCAGTTGGCATTGCGTAACTTTAATTATCAGCTGATGATTCTGAAACAAGTGCTGGGACTGACTACGGATCTGAGTTCATATACAGCGCGTCACACATGGGCTACGATGGCTTATTATTGTGAGGTGCACCCCGGTGTCATTTCAGAAGCGATGGGACATTCATCTATCACTGTCACAGAGACTTATCTGAAACCTTTCAAGAATAAGAAAATTGATGAAGCGAATGTAATGGTCTTCTCTTCCTTTAGGAAGTCTTTCTCGGTGGGTAATTGTTTGAATTAAAGCCTGTTACTTTGTAGGTAACGGGGAGATAATACGCTGCAAAGATGAACATATTTTGGAAAACATGCAAACAAAAAAGATATTTTTTCTGATAAACTACTAAAAATAAGGAAATACACCAAACAAAACTGCGGATTTTTTGTGAAGAACACACCATGCTCTCTTATTATTGCAAAAGATTTCCCTCCCCTCTGCTGCTATTCTAAAGCAGGGGTTAAATATATTTTGATACTTATGTTTCTTGTCTACCCTTTAGACGCTTCTTCAGAAGTAGCTACAGGCTGTTTCCCGTTACCTACAAAGTAACGGGCGAATATTATTTGAACTTAGTGTTTAATAATATATTATTAATGTAATTTTTAAGTAGTTATGAAGAAAAAATTTATTAGAGTGATGTTTTTCGGAGCATTGGCGCTAACCACATTTTCATATGTAGGTTGTAAGGACTACGATGACGATATCGATCGGTTAGAGCAGAAGATAACCGAAAATGCCAACGCTATTGCGGAAATCAACAAGCTGATCGAAGGGGGATCTGTGATCACAAAAGTTGAGAACATTACCGGTGGTGTGGAAGTAACATTGAGCAACGGTAAGAGCTTTACCATTAAAAATGGTGATGCCGGAAAAGATGGTACTCAGTGGACGATTGGTGAAGACGGATACTGGTATCAAGATGGTAAGAAAACAGAGTTCAAGGCTAAAGGAGACAAGGGAGATCCGGGTGAACAAGGACCTGCCGGTGAACAAGGAAAGCCGGGTGAACAAGGAAAGCCAGGTGAACAAGGAAAGCCTGGAATCGATGGTGATACTTATATCCCGGGCGAAGACGGATTCTGGTACAAGAATGAAGTGAAACCGGAGAACAAGACTGATATGACTTGGATTATCCCGGGAGTTGTTTCTGTGGCCGATATGGGAGATTACTATATTTTCAGTAATCTGAGAACTGAAACCGGCGAAGCTACTTCTGCTAAGATTTATAAGTATTCTGCTACTTTCGTATCTTCTTTAGTTCACGTAACTTCTAATATCAATGAAGATTTAGGCGATGTTGTATTCTTGCCGGTTATCGGGTATGATGAGAACTCTACAGGTATTACTAAAGTATATGAATACAACAGTGCTCTTCAGCCATTATACCGCACATTGGTCAATGGATGGGCTGAATATGAGTATAAGCTGAATCCTGCAAACGTTAATCCTAAATATTATGAGGGATTAGGTTTTATTGAACAGACTGCTACTACCACTACCAGGGCTGTTGAAATAGGACTGCCTTTGTCTAAGATTTCGGTAAACTCTCAAGGTAAGCTGGTTGTGAAAGCTTCTGCCGGTAATAATACTGATAATCCGAACGTATTTAAGATGTATAAAGCTTCTGAAGAAACAGAAGAAAATGTATATGATAATCCGGATGGCAAACCTATGGAGGAATCCAGCAAATACGGTGAAGCCGGTAAAGTCAATATGCTTGCTTATCGCGTTAAGAATACGAATGAAAACGAGAAGTTTATTAATGACGGTATTGTTGTTTCTGATTTTGTAGCCACTAAACGTATGGTGGTTGAGCAGGACGATGCAATGATCGGTATAACTATAAAAGATGGTAATTTGAATGATCAGGTTACTACATTTACGGATTTGACTCACATGTATGCTGAGGAGCTTAATGCTGCTCAAAGAAATAGTTACATTGCTAGTAATATTAACGTACCTGTAATCGCCAATGTCTTGTATACTGACCAACCGGTATTGTTAGACTATATTCGTGATTATGCTGTTAAATTCTATACGAATACCGACTTTTCTTCAAAAGACGGACAATACAGACTGGAAGATCTTGGCTTCGAAAATATTACTTTCGAATTTGAAGATGTTCATTATACTGAGGCTGAAGTAGGACAGACTGAACGTTATGTGACGTTTGACTCTAAGACAGGAAAAATGACTCCGATCTTAGTAGATGGTAAAGTTCAGACAGCTTCTATTGGCCGTGAACCGGTTGTTAAAGTTAAAATGTTTGTTGACGGTAAATGGGTAATGTCTAAACTCTTGAAAATCAAGTTGGTTGAAACAGAACAGTTGACTGATACTTGGACTAATGAAGATCTGACAGACCAGGTACTTGGCTGCACTGCACTCGTTGGTGGAGAAGATATGAAGCAGTGGGGTAATGGCGCATTTGCGAATGCTAATGTTGTTGATGGACTTAAGATTGACTTCGATCAGTACTTCAATAAGTTAGGTGTAAGTAAAGAGAAGTTTGTAGAATTGTATGGTGATGGTATTACAGGTGGTACCAACAGTGTGAAGGTATTCTTTACTGATGCACAGACCGGTGTTAGAACCGAATACACGAAGTGGGCTGCATACATAAACAGTGGTTATATCTACAAAGATCCGTCAAGGAACTGGAATCTGATGATTGACTGGGCGAACATCTTTGGAGGTCCGACAACTGAGAATAATTACCTATACTTCGGATTGACTCCGGAAGCTCATGCTGGTAAATATGAAGTGGAATTGAGCTTCTCTACTGAGAGTACGTTAGCTACTTATAAAGCATTCAAGATCAAGGCTGAGTTCAATGTAACTGATCCTGCTGCAGAATGGACTTACAACCCATCTATGTGGGCTGCTGGTAACAACCATATTGCCGGAACAGAATATATGTTGGGATATGGCTATCCGACTGAAGAAAACGTTGACGCAACAACACCATTCGGCGGAACGTTTAAAATGAGCTGTAACATTGAAGATGGAATGTTGACTAATAACCTTGCTAAAGTATTACCTTGCGGTACTATTTGCTTCGAATTGGTTAACCCGACTCAATATGGTGGAGATGTTACATTGGCATATAATGAAGAGACTAACAAACATGTATTGACAATCAACCAATTCGACTGTGAATGGCTTGAACAACCGCTTGAAATCAGAGCATATGTTTATGTTGGTAGCTATGGTGTTGATCGTAAGATTCCTATTGCAATACCGGGTGTTACAACTAAGAAAGAGTCTACCGGATTCTATACATTCAATGTACGTTTCGTAGATCCTGTTTCTTATGAAGTAGTAAACAATGGTTCTTGGTACTTGGTTGACGGTGCTGCTGACAATGTAAACGAAGGTCATTATTTGCCGATATATCGTCTGTTCAAGTTATGGGATACTCACAAGACTACAACCAATGGTTTGATGTGGGATCCGGCTATTCAGAACGGTTGGTTCGTACGCAATAGTTTGAAAATCGGTGAATCATTGTACGAAGTACATAACGTAAGTATCAAGTATGCGATCAATGCTGCAGATCAGGTAGAGAATAAAGAATTCGTCGTAACTCACGCATCTGTATCAGATAAGGGTGTTCTGTCATGGAGCAACTTGTCTCAGGAAGGTGGTAGTGCAGTTACTAATGATCAACCGGTTGTCGTGACAGTTACAATCACACATGACTGGAACAAGAATTGTACTCCTAAGATACTTAAGATTACTGTTCCTGTGAAACGTGCCGATACAGAATATAAGATGCCGGCTGTTGGGTTCTTAAAGACCGACGGTAAAAATGATAAGACTCTCGGATTAAATTAAATCTTTAATGAAAATATAGTTTTAGAAGGGTATCTTCATCAAAGAGGATACCCTTCTTTAATAATCATCGCAATATCACACTTAAAAAAGAAAGGAGATAAGCATGAATAAAAAGAATTTGTGGATAGCTGTATTTGCCTTATTATTGAGTGGAACATTTGCTTCCGCACAAGAGAGACAAATCAAGGAGGAAGGAAGAACAGAATTTAAGCGTCATTGGTTTATGCAAGTGCAAGTAGGCGCTGCCCATACAGTAGGTGAAGCTAAGTTTACTGACCTTATCTCTCCGGCTGCCGCCATAAATATAGGCTATCAGTTTGCTCCCGCATGGGGTGCCCGTGTGGGTGTCAGCGGATGGCAGGCAAAAGGTAGTTGGGTCGCTCCCCGACAAGACTACCAATATAAATATCTGCAGGGCAATGTAGATATTGTTTCGGATTTGAGTACGCTGTTTTGCGGCTTTAACCCCAAACGTGTATTGAATGGTTATGTTTTCGCCGGCGTAGGTCTCAATCGTGGCTTTGATAATGACGAGGCTGTTGCAATAGACGCAGCCGGATACGAAATGGGCCATCTCTGGACAAAAGGAAAATTCCTAGCAGCAGGGCGCTTAGGCTTAGGATGTAACCTGCGTCTGAATGACCGCCTGTCTATCAACATCGAAGGTAACGCCAACGTTCTGTCCGACAAGTTCAACTCTAAGAAAGCAGGAAATGCCGACTGGCAGTTCAATGCTCTCCTTGGTCTGAATATTAAGTTCGGCAAGGGCTACAAAGAAATTCCGCCTGTATATTACGAGCCGGAGCCTGTGGTAGTAGAACAACCGAAACCTGCACCTGTGGTGGTAGAACAGCTGAAAGAAGAAGCAGTAGTGGTGCAGCCTATGAAGCAAGACATCTTCTTTGCCTTGAATTCGGCAAAGATACAAGACGACCAGCATGCTAAAATAAATATGTTGGTAGAGTATCTTCAAAAGAATCCGTCAGCAAAGGTGAAAGTGACCGGTTATGCTGATGCCAATACAGGTAATCCCAGAATTAATAAAACTCTGTCTGAAAAACGTGCATCTAATGTTGCCGACGCTTTGAAAGCAAAAGGAATAACTGCCGACAGAATGCTTATTAATTTTAAAGGTGACACTGTTCAGCCCTACAACACACCAGAAGAGAACCGTGTGAGTATTTGTATTGCTGAGTAATCAATAAATAGAAATATCGATAAGATATAATAAAAAAGAATCTGAAGAACAGGTTGCTTCCTCGGTACAGTAAGTACCGGATGCGACTTCTTTGCGGTTATCTGTCTCTGTGAAGCGGTTGGTAATCGTTTTCCCCACTAAGGATTTCCCCACTATAGTCCTTAGTTTATTTTAGTGAAAAGAGGAAAGGTCTGCACTTGCGAAAGGCCGGACTTTTCGCTAACTCTATTCAAGGGACGTTCCTAATTTCCCCTTTTTCCCTGGGAACGTCCCTTTTTTATTTTCCCTGTATAAAACTTAAGATATCTGCAAAAATGTCACACGGTTAATAGTACTCTGGGATTTTGAACAAATATATCCCTATCTTTGTCTTTCAAGATTTAGGGAAATAGAAAGAAAAGGTGTTATGGAAGAAACGTGGGAAAGGGAAACGTTTTCTTCTTAAAACAGCCTTTTAAGTATCATTTAAATTCGTATAAAATGGGGAATTTAATTTCATTTATGAAAAACGTAGCTAATGGGCTGCGGGAAAGTGGGAATTATGGGACCGCTCATATTTACAGAAGTAGTATGAGAGCCGTCATTTCATTCCATGGAAGCGAGAATCTTCCTTTTCGGAAAGTAACTCAGGAGTTTCTTAAGAATTTTGAAACGTATTTGCGTGGAAGAGATTGTAGCTGGAATACAGTTTCCACCTATATGCGTACATTGCGTGCAGTGTATAATCGGGCAGTTGACCGGCATTTAGCGGTTTATGTACCTCATCATTTTCGTTATGTTTATACCGGAACGAAAGCTGACAGGAAGCGTGCACTGGATAAAGAGGATATGGAACGATTGATGGCAAGATTTCCGAACCAACTCCGTTTGAGAACAAGGGACTTGCAACGTGCACGTGCTCTGTTTTTATTAATGTTTATGCTTCGTGGCATTCCATTCGTGGACCTTGCTTATCTAAAGAAACGTGACATAGAAGGGAATGTCCTGACTTACCGCCGAAGAAAGACCGGCAGAATGCTGACCGTAACTCTTCTGCCCGAAGCTATGAAACTGATCAGGCAATACATGAATACTGATCCTGCCTCTCCTTATCTTTTTTCACTGATCGCCAGCAAGGAAGGAACAGAAGAAGCATATCGGGAATATCAGCAGGCCCTTCGTTATTTCAATAGCCAACTGGTGATTCTGAAAGGAGTGTTAGGACTGACTGCTGACTTAAGTTCATATACTGCCCGTCATACATGGGCTACGATGGCATATTATAGTGAAGTGCATCCCGGTATCATTTCGGAAGCTATGGGACATTCATCCATCACAGTAACAGAGACTTATCTGAAACCTTTTAAGAATAAGAAAATTGATGAGGCTAATGCAACGGTTTTCTCTCCCTTTAGAAAAACGTTTTTGAAGATAAGCTGCTGATTAATATGGTGTTACTTCTTAGGTAACGGCAAGAAAACACGCTGCAAATATGGACATATTTTGGAAAACATGCAAACAAAAAAGATATTATTTCTAATAAACTACTAAAAAAAGGAAACACATCGGACAAAACCGCGGATTTTTTGTGAAGCACACGCCTTGCTCTCTAATTTTTGCAAAAGATTTCCCTCCCCTCTGCCGCCTCTCAAAAGCAGGGGTTAAAATATCATAACTTATTTATTGAAAATAGCCCGCAGACGCCTCTGACGGAGTGGGAAAATGCGTTATCCCGTTACCTAAGAAGTAACGGGCAGGTATTATTTGAACTTAGTGTTTAATAATATATTATTAATGTAATTTTTAAGTAGTTATGAAGAAAAAATTTATTAGAGTGATGTTTTTCGGAGCGTTGGCGCTTGCTACCGGTGCATCGTTCGTAGGTTGTAAAGACTACGATGATGACATTGACGCGGTAAATGCCAGAGTCGATGGAATTGAAAAAACTCTCTCGGAATTGCAAGCTCAAGTGGGAGGCTATGTGAAGTCTGTGGTTTACGATCCGGTTACAGGTAAGTTGACTGTGGTTGGTGCAGATACCAAAGAATACACTATTCCGATGCCAAAGGAAATGCCTGAGTACTCTCTTGAGGTCACAAAAGAGGGAAAAGTTATCTTGAAGAAGAACGGAACAGAAGTAAGTTCCGGCAATATCACTTTCCCTGATGATCCAGTAATACCAACGTATGAAGAGTTCGACCCTGCAAAACTGACAATGAATGACAAGGGCGAAGTTTTATATAATGGTAAGAAAACAGGTGTTACTATACCTGCCACACCTACTCCTACAAGCTCTATCGTAGCTATAAAAAATGCGGAAGGTGTTGTTACTGGTTATACGATTACTACCATTGAAGACGGTAAGCCTGTTAATGGTACGTTTTCTATTGTTGATGCTGTTCCCTTGAAGGGATTGACCTTTGCGCCTAGCTGTTTTGTTGGAGGCATTCCTTCATTGAAAGCCAGCAATCTTACTTATAATAAGTGGAATGCTCAGAAATATGATGCTCCTACAGAAACAGGTGAAATCTATAAGGTTGCTGATACGGAGTCTTATATTACTCCGCAGATTTGGGCATATTATCACATGAACCCGGCAAGTGCCTCAATGGATCAGATTGAAACATTGGCGTTCCTTTCAGCTGATAAAGATTATTATCCTGTATCTCGTGCAGCTGAGATGAATCCGATTGCTAACAAAGCAAAATCAAAAGTTGAGACTGAAAAGGACGGACAGCGTTATCTTAAGGTAGCAATGGATGCGGATGCAGAAAAAATACCAGCAATGAATTCGGGTAAGGTAGCTGTGTATGCTTTGCAGGCTAAGACTAAGGCAATTGGTGGTGAAGAAGCTAAAGTGATTACTTCTGATTATGCTAGCGTATACAGAGTAGTTATGAAAGATTTTGTCTTGAAAACTTTGGTTGGTACTGACAATAAGGTTCTGTATGGACAGACCACGCCGCGTACTGGTACTACTCCTAATGCTTTAGCGGGTAAAGCAGAAGAAGCCATCACTGCAGCAGAAGATTATACTGTAGCTACTGATGGTAAACTAGAATTGGCTAAGTTGATCACTACTTATTATAAGGAAAATGGTGGTACTGAATTGATAAAGATGGAGAATGTGGAAGACTATGGCTTGAAGTATGTCTTTACTCCTTCTAACTACATTGGAGGTGCTAACAACGAAACAGAGCAGAATACATTCTTCAATGCTGCAGACGCTGCATTAGGTACTATCAATCCTGAATATAAAGGACAAGATTCAGAAGCTACAGAAAATCGCGAACCGCTGTTACGTGTGGAATTAGTAGATATTGCTACTAATCAGGTGGTAGCTGTAGGATGGATCAAGACGAAAATTGTGAAGGGTACAACAGATGGTTTCCCAGTAGAGTTTAATAAGGGTACTTATTACTACGGTTGTGATAAGTTCGACAAATCATTGTCCTACATTGACATGAATGATGTTTATGCTAAAGCGAAGTTAAATAAAACTGAGTTCCATAATGCTTATAAATTGAAAGTTGACGGTTCAGGTAATATCGTTCTTGGAACAGGAAGTACTGGTGTAGTAACAGAAATTAAAGATGATCCGGCTACTGCCACTAATGTATTGAATTGGGTTGTAACTCCGGCACAGGCTTTGGCTCTTGTAAAAGCTTCGAAGGCTGAAATGTTCGCTAATGTAACTTACGAATCTGTAGACGGCACTCGCGGAGATATTACAATAACGATGAAAGCAGACATTGCAATGCCTAATGGTGTGATTAAGAATGATCAGAAGATAACTCAAGCTTGGTCAGCAGATAAGTCTTATGTAAAGGCTGATGTGAAAGAGCCGGTTACTACTGCGGTAACAGACTTCAAGCTCGATCTGTTTGATGTATTTGAAGGTCGTAAGGTAGTTGTTTCTGATGTTAATGATACAAACTTCCCATCATTTGCGAAGGATAAGTTGACTGCGAAGTTTATCTTCTCAGGAGCTAATGTCGTAACTATTGGAACTGATAAGTACACATTCACTGTAACTGCTAACGGTACTCAATTGAATGCTAGCAAGAATGGTGCTGCTGCAACTAAGATTGCTACAATTGATGCTAAAGGTATTATTACTTACAATAAGGTTGACAAGAATGCACAGACATTGCTGAATAAGTCTGCTTACAACGTGGATCCGTTTACTGCAGGCATTGAAATTGTAGTAACTAATGAATGTGATGAAATCTTGCCATTGACTGGTAACAAATTTGATGTGAAGTTCTTGCGTCCTATCAACGTGGTTGACTTGAAGTCTGCTGAACTGAAGGATGCAACTACAGGAACTGCTAAGATCGATATGAGCAAACTGCTTGGTTTGACTGACTGGAGAGGCGAAGCATTTGCTGTTGAACCTATTGATTTCTACACTTATTATGGAATTGAGGGTGCTACTGCAATTTCAATTGATAAGGATAAGATCATGACAACACTGAATGCAAGTGAAGCTGCACCAAAACTGTTGAAGGACGTTGCACCTAACATGTCAATTGATTATGCATGCGATCTTAAGAAATCGGGTAATGATATAACATACGGTGATCTTGTTTATGCAAACGGTAAGTTTACTATAAACGCACCATTCAAACTGTTTATTCCTGTAACGGTTAAATACACTTTTGGTGAAGTAACCAGCACAGTAACATTAACAATTACTCCGACTCACGACTAATCTATACGATCTGTCACGATAGCAATATCGACAAAGATAAGAAGGGTATCTTTTTCAAAAGAAGGATACCCTTCTTTAATAAAGTTAATGCAATATCATATTAGAAAGGAAAGATAAGCATGAACATAAAGAAATTGTGGATGCCTGTATTCGCTTTACTATTAAGCAATACAGTTATTTTTGCACAGGAACAAAGAATAAAAGAAGCAGGTAAAACTGAGTTCAGACCTCATTGGCTTATGCAAGTACAAGTAGGTGCTGCTCATACACTTGGCGAAGCTAAGTTTAGTGATCTTATGTCTCCGGCAGCAGCACTCAACGTGGGTTATCAGTTTGCTCCGGCATGGCGGGCACGTGTTGGCGTCAGTGGATGGCAGGCAAAAGGAGGCTGGGTTTCTCCACAACAGGATTACCAGTACAAATATTTGCAAGGTAACATCGACATCGTTTCTGACCTTAGTGCACTGTTTTGTGGTTTCAATCCTAAACGTGTATTCAATGGTTATGTCTTTTTTGGAGGAGGGCTAAACCGTGGTTTTGATAACGATGAAGCGAATGCATTGGATACACGGACTTATGAGATGGAATATCTTTGGCAAGACGGAAAGTTTCTCGTTGCCGGACGCATGGGATTGGGGTGTAATTTACGGCTGAACGACCGCTTGTCGATCAACATCGAAGGTAACGCCAATGTCCTCTCTGACAAGTTCAACTCTAAGAAAGCAGGAAATGCTGACTGGCAGTTTAATGCTTTAGTAGGTTTGAATATTAAATTCGGAAAAGGCTATACAGAAACTAAACCTGTATATTACGAAACAGAGCCCGTGGCAGTGGAACAACCGAAACCTGCACCTGTGGTAGAACAGCCACAACCCAAGAAAGAAGTTGTTGTGGCACAGCCAATGAAACAGGATATCTTTTTTGCCTTGAACTCTGCACGTATTCAAGAAGATCAGAAGTCTAAGATTGAAATGCTGGTAGAGTATTTGCAGAAGAATCCGTCAGCAAAAGTAAAAGTGACTGGCTATGCAGATGTTAATACTGGTAATTCTAAAATTAATAAAACTTTGTCTGAAAAACGTGCAGCTAATGTTGCAGACGCTCTGAAAGCGAAAGGAGTAACCGTTGATAGAATCATTGTTGATTCGAAAGGTGACACGGTTCAGCCTTACAAAACACCAGAAGAAAACCGCGTGAGTATCTGCATCGCTGAATAAACAGAGATACGAACAAGATATTATAAAGAAGATATTTCGAAGAAAATAGGTTGCTTCATCGGTATGAAGGTGTTTTTGGTGATGCAAAACATCAATGACACTCTAATGCCGAATGCGACTACTTTTCGATTATACGGCTTCTGTGAAGAAGCGGATAATCGTTTTTCCCACTAAGGATTTCCCCACTATAGTCCTTAGTTTATTTTAGTGAAGAGAGGAAAGGTTCGCACTTGCGAAAGACCGGACTTTTCGATAACTCTATTCAAGGGACGTTCCTAATTTCCCCTTTTTCCCTGGGAACGTCCTTTTTTTAATTAAATCAACTCTGCCTCAGAATACTTTCAATTAACATTTTTAAGTGCATTTTGCAGCTAATTCTCCTTGAAATAGGACTAAACTTGCTATAAGTTTCTTCTTCTTCCGCATGACTTTAAAATATAAAATGTACATTTGTAGCATAAACAAAAGAAAGAAGATGAAACGAAATTACGTAAAGTTTACTTCGGGAGTCATTCTGACAGGACTATTCCTATTCACTTCCTGCCAATCTCCCCGTGAAGTTCAGGCAAATTATGAAGTTGCCCAAATAGAAGGAACCCGGATTTGCATAGATTCAATTTGGGATACTCATCCCGATGAAAAGGCTGCTGCCATACTGAAACCTTATAAAGAAAAAATAGATGAAATGATGTATGAGGTGATTGGCGTCAGCGAGGCGACGATGGACAAAGGACGTCCGGAGAGCTTACTTTCTAATTTGGTAGCCGAGGTGTTGCGACTTTCTGCAGATCGTGTACTGAAGCATTCCGCAGATATCGGAATCATGAATATGGGAGGCTTGCGTAACATTCTCCCACAAGGTGACATCACGGTCGATGCTGTTTTTGAAATACTTCCTTTTGAAAATTCTCTCTGTGTACTGACAATGAAGGGTACGGAAATGAAAAGACTGATGGAAGTAATAGCTTCTTTGCATGGCGAAGGACTGAGCGGAGCACACCTGGAAATAACCAAGGACGGAAAACTACTGAAAGCGACTGTACAGGGAAAAGAAATAGAAGATGATAAAGACTATACCGTAGCTACAATAGACTATCTGGCAGATGGAAACGACGGACTCACTCCCTTGGCAAATGCAGATAAACGTGAGTGTCCGGACGGAATGACATTGCGCGGACTCTTTCTCGATTATGTAAGACAACAAACGGCAGCGGGCAAAAAGATCACCTCTAAACTGGATGGACGTATCACCGTTGTTCCGGCATCTGACCAGAAATAAAGAAATAAAAGAGAATAAATAACGAAGGCTTACAATGAAATTTTAGTATTCTATGACAACTCATAATCATATAACTTCCATTTTGAACATATTCAAAGGAAGAACCGGAAAACGGCTGATGCTTTTCCTTTTTTTAATTCCTGCATTGGCAATCGCTCAAGAAACAAAAAAGATAATCATACTGCAAACCAGTGATGTGCACAGCCGGATTGAACCTATGACTCAGGAAGGTGACCGGAATTATGGTCAGGGCGGGTTTGTCCGCCGGGCCACTTTCCTGCAACAGTTCCGCAAAGAAAATCCGGATGTACTGCTATTCGACTGTGGCGATATCTCTCAAGGTACTCCTTATTACAATATGTTCAAGGGTGAAGTAGAAGTCAACCTGATGAATGAAATGGGATACGATGCGATGACAATCGGTAACCATGAGTTTGACTTCGGTCTGGACAACATGGCTCGTCTGTTTAAATTAGCCAAGTTTCCGGTAGTATGTGCCAACTATGATCTTGACGCTACCGTGCTTAAGGACTTAGTAAAGCCTTACGTCATTTTGGAACGTTTCGGATTGAAGGTCGGAGTTTTTGGATTGGGTGCGAAACCGGAAGGATTAATACAAGCCAATAAGTGCGAAGGAGTAATCTATCAAGATCCGATTGCCATATCCAATGAAATAGCTGAGCAACTGAAAGAAGAAGGATGTGATGTTATTGTATGTCTGTCACATCTGGGCATCCAGATGGATGAGAAGTTAGTAGCCAACACCCGTAATATTGATGTCATTTTGGGCGGTCACTCACATACCTTTATGGAAAGCCCCAAAAATTACCTGAATATAGACGGGAAGAATGTCCCCGTTATGCACACTGGAAAGAATGGAATTTATGTTGGACGACTGGACTTGACCTTGAATAAAAAATGAGATTATTGACATATATACTGGTTATTCTGCTACTTCTTCCTGTCAAGGCCAAGGGAGAAGGGGCAGATACTCCTGTAGAACCTTTACTTCTTTATAAAGCTAAACAAGATGTCCGTTGTCATCAATGGGTAGACTCCATCATGAATAAGCTGACTCTTAAAGAGAAAGTCGGTCAGCTATTTATATATACGATTGCTCCGGTAGACACCAAGCGTAACCAATTACTTCTGAAGGATGCCGTCGATACCTACAAAGTCGGAGGGCTGTTATTCTCCGGTGGGAAGATGCAGACTCAAGCGGAACTGACGAATCAGGCTCAACGCATGGCTAAGCTACCGTTAATGATAACTTTTGATGGAGAATGGGGGCTGGCAATGCGTTTGCGTGGCACACCCGTTTTCCCTCGAAATATGGTACTCGGATGTATTCAGGACAATAAATTGATCTATGAATACGGGCGTGAGATGGCTCGTCAATGCGCTCAACTGGGGGTACAAGTTAATTTTGCTCCGGTAGCGGATGTAAATATCAACCCCAAGAATCCGGTGATCAATACCCGATCCTTCGGTGAAGACCCTGTGCGGGTAGCGGATAAAGTGGTAGCTTATGCTTCCGGTCTGGAAAGTGGCGGCGTGCTTTCGGTATGTAAGCACTTCCCCGGACATGGGGATACGGATGTAGACTCGCATAAGGCTCTTCCGGTACTTCCTTTCACTCGTGAACGGCTGGACACTGTAGAGCTTCATCCTTTTAAAGAAGCGATCCGTGCCGGATTGAGTGGTATGATGGTCGGACACTTGCAAGTGCCGGTTATCGAGCCGGTAGGCGGGCTTCCTTCTTCTCTGTCCCGTAATATCGTTTATGATTTGCTGACAGAAGAGTTTGCTTTCAAAGGACTGATCTTCACGGATGCACTTGCCATGAAAGGTGTTTCGGGCAATGGAAATGTCAGTCTACAGGCACTGAAGGCGGGGAATGACATGGTGCTGGCTCCCCGTAATCTGAAGGAGGAGATAGCCGCTGTACTCGAAGCTATCGACAAAGGTGAACTGACACGGGAAGATATTGAAGAAAAATGTCGCAAGGTGCTGACCTATAAATACGTGCTGGGATTAAAAAAGAAACCTTTTATTCAGCTTTCCGGTCTGGGACAACGGATTAACACTCCCCAGACGCGTGATTTAATCCGCCGGTTGAATCTGGCTGCGATTACTGTGCTGAATAATGAAAATCATGTTCTTCCTTTGCATGCGGACAAAAAAGAAGCGATGGCATTGCTTGAAGTCGGTGACGCAGGCGAAACTGATGCCCTGGCGGAACAGTTGTCAAAATATACTTCTTTGTCGCGTTTCCGTCTTCGTCCCGGCATGACAGAAGAAACAAACCAACGGCTAAGGGATTCATTGGCTGCATATAGACGGATTATTGTAGCGGTAAGCGAGCAGAAACTATCACCCTATCAGCCGTTCTTCAGCAAGTTTACTACTGACACTCCGGTGATCTATGCTTTTTTTACGCAGGGGAAAATGATGTTGCAGATACAGCGTGCGGTTGCCCGTGCTTCGGCGGTGGTGCTGGGACATAGCCCGAATGAAGATGTACAGAAACAAGTAGCGGATGTCTTATTTGCCAAAGCCTCGGCAGATGGAAAATTATCAGCCAGTCTCGGAGAACTCTTTCAGGCAGGAGACGGTATAACGATTACTCCGAAAACTCCTTTGCACTTTATCCCGGAGGAACATGGACTTTCATCTGTCGCCCTGCAACGGATTGATTCTATTGCTTTGGACGGAGTGCGTCAGGGAGCCTATCCCGGTTGTCAGGTGATTGTGATGAAAGATGGTCACGTGATGGTAGACAAATCGTTCGGCACTCACACCGGAACGGGAAGTGCACGTGTACAGCCGACTGACATTTACGATCTGGCCTCGCTCTCCAAGACTACAGGCACGGTGCTTGCTTTAATGAAGCTTTATGATAAGGGACGCTTTAACCTGACAGACAAGATTGCAGACTATCTTCCTTTCCTTCAGCGAACTAACAAGAAAGATATCACCATTCAGGAACTCCTTTATCATCAGTCCGGTTTACCGCCCGGAATTGCTTTCTATCGGGAAGCCATCGATGAAGATAGTTATGAAGGCAGACTGTTCATGTCCCGTAAAGATGCACGGCATCCGTTGCAGTTGGGAACTTCCACATGGGCGAATCCTAATTTTGCATTTAAAAAGGAATATGTTTCAAAGGTTAAAACCGGAGATTACACCTTGCAAATCTGTGATAGTCTGTGGCTGAATCCTTCTTTCTTCAAGGAAATGGAGAAGAAGATTGTAGACGCTCCGATGAAGCCAAAGACATATCGATATAGTGATGTAGGTTTTATTCTGCTGCGGCTTTTGGTGGAGAAGCTTGCAGGCATGCCGATGGATGCTTACTTACAACGTGAATTTTACGAACCGATGGGGCTGGAACGTACGGGTTATCTGCCTTTGCGCCGTTTCCCGAAGTCGGAAATCGTTCCCTCTTCTGTCGATCGTTTCTTGCGGAAGACTACGCTTCAGGGATTTGTGCACGATGAGGCGGCTGCCTTTCAGGGTGGAGTCTCGGGAAATGCCGGATTATTCTCGAATGCACGTGAAGTGGCACAAGTCTACCAGATGTTACTGAATGGTGGTGAACTGAACGGGCAACGTTATTTGAGCAAAGAAACCTGTCAGCTATTTACAGCGGAAGTCTCTAAAATCAGTCGTCGCGGGCTTGGATTTGACAAGCCGGATACCCGTAATCAGGAAAAGAGTCCTTGCGGAACGCATGCACCGGCGAAAGTATATGGTCATACAGGATTTACCGGGACGTGTGCCTGGGTAGACCCTGATAATAGATTGGTATATGTATTTCTGAGCAACCGGATTTATCCGGATGTTACGAACCGGAAATTAAGCCGTCTGGAGATTCGCGAACAGATACAGGATGCAATCTATGATGCCATTCAAAACAAATAAAAAGTGAAGAGCCCCTCTGCCGAAACAGAAGGGCTCTTGCTTATTAATGTAAAATCAAGTAGTTGCTCGGGTTAGAATGAAACACCTACGCGGAAACCGAAGTTGTTCAGTCCGTCTACACTGTAGTGCAGTACATCAGCTTTATTGGTACCATAGCTGTAGTACAGAGCAAAGTGCAGCCCCGGTCCGTAAACCCAAGGGAATACATTGACACCTACTTCAGGAGAAGCGTAGAATCCCCAGCTGTTTTCTCTGGCTTCCAGCATGTTGAAGTTGGAACGGATTTTAGCATATTCAGCACCTAATTTAGCACTGACATAAGGTTGTACAGATCCACCACGATTCCACTGGTAGCGGGCAGCGGCACCGAAAGGCAACTGGAACATAGTGTGTTGCTGATCGGTAGTAACGTCACCTGCACCCAATTTGAATGTTTCACGAGGAATATATTCATGGTTGCTGTGATAGTTCAGGAAAAGACCCAGACCCAAGTTGGGAGTGACGAAATAACCACCTTCAAAGTTCATACCCCAACCGCTGGCTTTGTCTGCGAAATTGTTGCTCAATGGAACATTGAACTGCCAGTCTATATTAGCATATCCATTGTCTGATAGCTGTGCCTTAGCCGGCATGGCAAAGGCGATGGCAATGGCTGCTAACGCCACTACCTTGAAATATATATTCTTTCTTGTTTTCATAACAGTTGTAGTTGTTTATTTGTTAGTAAGATAAGGTGACTGAGTGAATGATTGGTTCACTGCTTCAATGGCAAGAGTGCGGTTGATAGCTTTAGAGCCTGTTTCAAATCCGGTCAGATAGCTTGTCCAGATTACAGGAAGTTTTTTGCCTTCACCTTCATCTGCTTTCAGGTTCACCATTTCTGTAATGAATGAGTTGGTACTATAACTGTAAGTCACAGCATACGGGTAGTACCATCCACCCCAGTTACCCCAGTAGCTAGGTCCCCAGTATCCGGGATATCCCCACCACCATTCAGGTTGAGTGTAGCCGGTGAAATAATAAGTACTTGCGATGTAGCTTACCTGAATACCAAGATCGGCACTTTCTTTATCGGCAGCCGGTTGATAACCTTTTGCTTCCATATTTTCTGTATAAGCAGCCAGAATTTGCTCAGCGCCTTCTCCTTCGAGATATTCCGGTTCTTTGCTGTCAGAGATAACCAAGATTTTGTCAGCCAGGTAGAATGTGCTGAAGTCTTTGAAGTTGGCTTGCTTGTCGTAGTTAGTGTATACCAGATAGTTGTCATCCAGCTTACCCATGTCCGGGTCTTTTTCGCAAGAAGCGAGTGCAAAGACCGCCAATAAAATAGGAATTAATTTCTTCATATCTTTTATAATGTTTAGGTTATATAAAAATCACGCCCTGGTACCTTGGGGCTTTTGTTACAAACAACAAGAAATGTGTAAAAAGGTTCGTGCAAATGATTATCTTTGCGAGAAAATTAACACTCAAATGCTTATGAAACATATTCGGATGCCTCTTTTCGTATGGTTCTCTATCGTGCTGCTGATCGCAGTTGCGCCTATCTCGTTGTCGGCACAGGAATCGTTTATTCAGAAGATCGAAAAAAATAATTCCGTCAGCGGAATAAAGTCTCTCGATACGAGCCGGTTCCCCGAAAAGTATGTAATGTACCTCACTCAACCGCTGGATCATCGGCATCCCGAAAAGGGAAGTTTCCGTCAGCGGGTGATTGTAGGGCATGTCGGTTATGACCGTCCCACAGTGATTGTTACCGAAGGATATGGGGCGGCGTATGCTCTGCGCCCCACTTACCGGGAAGAACTTTCAGACTTGTTCGATGCGAATATGATCTTTGTAGAACACCGCTACTTTCTCGAATCCACTCCCGAACCATGCGACTGGCAATATCTGACAGCTGCGAATTCTGCTGAAGATTTGCATGCCGTGAGGGAAACCTTCAAGGCCTTATATCCGGGCAAATGGATCAGTACGGGGATCAGTAAAGGCGGGCAGACTTCCTTATTATATCGTGCTTTCTTTCCCGATGATGTGGATGTTTCCGTGCCTTATGTGGCCCCTCTCTGCTATGCCCGCGAAGACGGGCGGCACGAACCTTTTCTCCGCCGGGCAGGTACGGAAGCCGATAGGAAAAAAATAGAAGATTTCCAGTTGGAAGTATTGAAACGAAAGGCCCGTTTGTTACCCCGTTTTGAAAAAATATGTGCTGAAAAGAACTATACATTCCGGGTTCCTTTAGAAGAGATTTACGATTTCTGTGTGCTGGAATACTCTTTTTCTATCTGGCAATGGGGAACGGACATTCATAGTATCCCCGAAATATCCGCTTCTGATGATATACTTCTGGATCATTTGCTGGCAATCAGCGGCCCTTCTTATTTTATAGCAGACAGTCCGACTCTTTCTTTCTTCGTGCAGGCTGCCCGTGAATTAGGGTATTATGGATATGACATCAGTCCCTTTAAGCCTTACCTTTCTATAAAGACCAGTAAGGATTATCTGCGCCGGCTGATGCTGCCGGAAGACCTGAAGAATATGAAATTCGATAAAACACTGAGCAAACAGATTGTACGATTTCTGAAGAAGAACGATCCGAAGATGATTTTCATCTATGGCCAGAATGATCCTTGGACGGCTGCCGGAGTGACTTGGCTGAAGGATAAAAAGAATATTCATGTTTTTGTAGAGCCGGGAGGCAGTCATCTGGCACGCATCGGTACGATGCCCGAAAATCAGAAACAAAAAGTGATGTCACTTCTTAAAGGATGGCTTGAAGAATAAGGATACGCGCGTATATCCGATAAGAGTAATACGCGGTAATGGATAAATAAGAAACGGTGAACAACCTGTAACATAACTACAGAGGGTTCACCGTTTTATTATTTAGCGAGTCGATATTTAAAGTATCCGACTGCCTGATTAATCTGTCGATTCGAACAGTGGTTTCAGTAATTCCGGTATTTCCACTTTTTCGAGTTCTAATTCTCCGACTAGCTTTTTACCGTTCTGACTGAGATGGAATTGCATCAATCTTCGGTCTACTTCTCCGAGAGTTCTGACGATCAGTTCTTTTTCTTCCAGAATCCGGAGCATTTTTGAAGCGTGTGAGGGTGTCAGTTCCGTCCGTTTAGACAGGCTTGTAGCTGTCATATTCTTTGGCGAGGCTTCTTGCAGGGCACATAGGATCATCGCTTCATTTAAGGATATCTTATATACTTTTTCAAATGAATCTTCAAATCTTGCCATTGCTTTGAATACATTGCGCATTACACATATTGTTTTCATATACTGCTTGTTCTTTTTGTTTGTTCTTTTTATATAAACAGATTGATATTTGCATTATCGGCCCGTTCCATGTATGTTGCCACTCCACCTATTGTCACTTCATCCAGAAGTTCTTCCTGTTTTACTCCCATGACATCCATAGACATTTGGCAGGCGATAAATTCTACACCGTTCTCAAGAGCCTGCTGGCGTAAAGACTCCAGCGAGTCAATTCCTTTCCGGTTCATGATGTACCGCATCATTTTTCCTCCTATTCCTCCCATGCTCATTTTAGAGAGTTTCAGTTTTCGGGAGCTGGAAGGCAGCATCATTCCGAACATTTTTCCGAAGATATCTTTTTCTACGTTCGGCTTGTGCAGTTTCTTGATAACATTCAGTCCCCAGAAAGTGAAAAAGATCGTTACCTTCTGTCCGGTGGCAGCTGCTCCATTGGCGAGTACAAAGGTAGCTAAAGCTTTGTCTAAATCATCACTGAACATGATAAAAGTTTTCCCTTTGCCTTCACAGGAAGTAACAATGTTGCAGGATTTAGGTTCGCCTTTTTCTATCACGACCACAGATTTTCCTCCTGTCGCCTCTTTGGAGATCAATTGGTTTCCTGTCGAATTACACCATGCGGCGGCATCACGCGGAAATCCCGGATCGGTTGAGGTGATTTCTACCCGGTCTCCTGAAGCCAGCGTGTCCATCGTCTTTTTCATTTTCAGAATCGGACCCGGACATTGCAGTCCGCAGGCATCTACACGGATTGTTTTCACGGCTTCGACAGGCGATACGGTAGGAGTTGGCTGTTGTATGCTTGCCTTCGGCTGTGCAGGTGCTTCCTTTATTTCGTTGTCATTATCTTCCCTCAGGATGATAGGTGCTGTGGCAGCACGGTATGTTTTCAATCCTCCGGAAAGGTTGCGTACTTTTTCAAATCCATGTTGTATCAGGATACGATAGGCAAGATATCCTCTGAGGCCGACAGCACAGAATGTATAAATCATCTTGTCTTTCGGCAGTTCGTCCAGCCGGTCGCGTAGTTCGTCCAGGGGAATGTTCACTGCACCCGGCAGTGTGTTGAGCGAGAATTCGTCGTGTGTACGTACATCCAGCAAGAAATTGTTTTCCATTTCGATATCCCTTAGCTGTCTCCAATAGACGGGTTGTACTTTCCCTGTGATGATGTTTTCGGCTACATATCCTGCAACGGCTACCGGATCTTTGGCTGAAGAAAATGGAGGAGCATAAGCCTGCTCTACTTTCATCAGGTCATAGACCGTACCTTCATGCTTGATGACGAGTGCGATTTCGTCAATTCGTTTGTCTACACCGTCATAGCCGACAATCTGTCCGCCGTACAGTTTGCCTGTCTTCGGATCGAAAGTGATTTTGATACTCATCGGCATGGCATCCGGATAATATCCTGCGTGAGAGGCCGGATGAATGGTGGAAGACATATAATTGATTTCTGCCTGCCGCAATCGCTTGCCGGGGAGGCCGGTAGAGGCAACCGTCATATCGAACACTTTGGCGATAGAAGTCCCGATGGCTCCTTCATAGGGGATGTGTGCTCCCAGAATATTGTCTGCTACAATTCGCCCTTGACGGTTGGCAGGGCCGGCAAGGTAGTTAAGCCACGGTTTTCCGGTGATCGGATGGCGGAATTCGATTGCGTCACCGATGGCGTAAATCGATTCGTCCGAAGTTTGCAGATAGTCGTTGACGGCAATTCCTCCTGCTTCGCCGATTGTTAGCTCTGCTGCACGTGCCAATGTCGTTTCCGGGCGGACGCCGATGGAAAGGATGACAATGTCGGCAGAGATAGACTCTCCGTTCTTAAAGATCACTTTCAGTTCTTTTCCGTCTCTTTCGAAGGATGCCACAGCCTGTTCCAGATACAGGTTCACTCCTTTGTCCATCAAATGTTGGTGTACAAGAGATGCCATCGAGAAGTCGATGGGGGCCATCACCTGATTTCCCATTTCCACAATAGAAACTTTTGCTCCTTGCGCGTGCAGGTTCTCTGCCATTTCCAGCCCGATAAATCCGGCTCCGATGACAACAGCCTTTCGGGGAGCATGGCTGTTGATATATTCTTTGATTCGGTCTGTGTCTGTAACGTTTCTCAGTGTGAAGATTCCGTTCAGGTCGATACCCGGCAGGGGAGGTCTTACAGGAGAAGCTCCGGTTGATATCAGTAATTTGTCGTAGCTTTCTTCGTACGAGTCTTCACTGCTTTGTCTCACTGTCACTGTCTTTCTCTTCCGGTCGATGAAGATGACTTCATTTTCAGTTCTGACATCTACACGGAAGCGCGTAGAAAATGCTTCGGGTGTTTGTACAAACAACTTTTCCCGTTCTTCAATCACACCTCCTATATAATAGGGCAGCCCACAATTGGCATAAGAGATATACTTCCCTTTTTCTAAAAGGATAATTTCAGCTGTTTCATTTGTGCGTCTGATCCGGGCAGCAGTGGTAGCTCCTCCGGCAACGCCTCCAATAATAATTATCTTCATAATTTTATCACGTAAATAGTTTCCTATGGAAATAACAATAAAGTGGAGAGAATTGTTCTCGGATCATAGAAAAAAGACTTATATTTGCGCACCCTGTTTGTCTTTCTTCATTTTTTATAAATTAATTATGAGTAAAATTCTTATCATTGACGATGAGGTTCAGATTCGTAGCCTATTGGCTCGTATGCTCGAACTGGAGGGCTATGAGGTATGTCAGGCAGGTGATTGCAAGGCAGCTATCAGACAGTTGGAAATTCAACAGCCGGATGTGGCTTTGTGTGATGTCTTTCTTCCCGATGGAAATGGAGTCGACCTGGTCTTGAATATTAAAAAGACAGCCCCGAATGTAGAGGTTATTCTTCTTACTGCTCACGGTAATATACCCGACGGGGTGCAGGCAATCAAAAACGGTGCATTCGATTATATCACGAAAGGAGACGATAATAATAAGATCATTCCTTTGATCAGCCGTGCCGTCGAAAAGGCGAAGATGAATGTACGGTTGGAGAAACTGGAAAAGAAAGTCAGCCAGCTATATTCTTTTGATTCCATTCTGGGAGAATCGAAAGTACTGAAAGAGGCTGTTATGCTGGCACAGAAAGTATCGGTGACTGATGTTCCGGTTTTATTGACCGGGGAGACGGGAACCGGAAAAGAAGTATTTGCTCAGGCTATACATTATAATAGTAAGCGGAATAAGCAGAACTTTGTTGCCGTGAACTGTTCGTCTTTTAGCAAGGAACTGCTGGAGAGTGAAATGTTCGGGCATAAAGCAGGATCATTCACTGGAGCTTTGAAAGATAAAAAAGGACTGTTCGAAGAAGCTAATAATGGAACCATCTTCTTGGATGAAATCGGTGAAATGGCTTTTGAACTGCAAGCCAAGTTATTGCGTATCCTCGAAACCGGCGAATATATAAAGATAGGAGATACGAAACCTACCCGGGTGAACGTGCGCATCATAGCTGCTACCAACCGTAACCTGGCAGAGGAAATCAAAGCGGGACGTTTCCGTGAGGATTTATTTTATCGGCTTTCCGTATTCCAGGTACATCTTCCGGCTCTCCGTGAGCGTACCGGTGATATAAGAATCCTTGCTACTGCTTTTGCCAAGAGCTTTTCTGAAAAACTGTCGTATGCAATCAGCGAAATGACTCCGGCTTTTCTGCAAGCACTGGAGCAACAACCGTGGAAGGGCAATATCCGCGAATTGAGGAACGTAATTGAACGCAGCCTGATTGTTTGTGAAGGTGGACGTCTGGATGTGTGTGACTTGCCTCTTGAAATTCAGAATACTCATTATGAATGTTCGGACGATAGCATGGGCAGTTTTGAACTGGCTGCAATGGAGCGAAGGCACATTGCCCGTGTTTTGGAATATACAAAAGGCAATAAGACCGAAGCTGCCCGTTTGTTGAAGATAGGTCTCACTACTTTATATCGTAAGATCGAGGAGTATAAGATCTGACAAAGTGGGATGTCTGGATTGAAGTCAGGTAGCAAACTCGTTCTCAAAGAAATGGGCGGCCAGCAAACTGATAAGTCTGTTTTTATCCGTGGTATGTACAGATAAGGTGAAGCACTGGTCACTTCCTCCATAAGAAATCTGTGAAATGGGGATATCCTTGATAGTGTTCATTATATGACTTTCTACTTGGGTACGCTGCCAATGGAGCGAACCAATGATATGTATCACAGACATATTTTCGTCAATAACCATTTCGGCATACTTGTGGAGCTCTTTTTGCACAATCCGCAAAGTGTCAGGGCTGGCTGATATCACCATAGAAATGGATACATTCGATGATGCCATTGAAATGACATTGATCTTATATTTGTTGATTACTTCCAGCAATTTGCCCACTAGTAAATATCCGGGGAGGACATTCAATGATGTAAAACGTACAAATGTGACAGAATCCTGAAAAAGTATTGCTTTGACGCTGTTGCCCGTGTCGTGGGATGAGATATAAAGCCGTTCCGTTGTCAGGTCATGAGTGTCCGTCAGCCGGATAGTTATATTGGAATGTGCCGCTAAGCTGATGCAGTCGGCATAGAGCAAGTATACTCCGCTGTTGATCAGTTGTTCGGCCTCTGTATATGTCAGTGAGTGCTGTTCTCTCCGGCTGTTACGGTTTGCATAGATATGGTTGATCTGGGTAGATAAGAGCAGTTCGTCTGCTCCGAATGCGGTGGCGAGTACTGTGGCGTAGTAGTCGTTACGTTTTTCATTCATGAAATCTGTTTCGCCATATACATTTTTACAGAGGGAAAGTGGAGCGATGAAAATATCGGCATCCCGTTTTTCGCTGATGTACTGTTGAACAGACTCCTTGATATATGGAATATCCGGTTTCCTTTCGAGGTTGATTTGCATGAACTTTCCGGTATCCAGAGTTTGTGCACGAAGCCCTTGCTGACGTAGGCAGCAGGCAAATAATTCATTGGACAGTCCGTATACTTCGGCTTTTATTATTTTGTCGGTCAGTAAGTCTGCCTTATCTTCCACCAAGACCTGTATCTTTTCTATGCATTTCTCAATTTGGACTTTCATGTCTTGATTCAGTTTCCGGTCTGAAATGAGACGGTCGGTCAGAGTACGGCAATATTCCTCAATGGCATTAACTATCGTATGAGACGTTTCATCTTCTTCATGAAACCAACTGACGGAAATAGCCTGTAACCATTCCTGCAATTGTGTCAATACAGGAATGACGGCTACGTAAGGATGCTCTTTCTGTATGCAACCGATTACTTGCTTGACTTCATCCTCATTATTCATTCTTTCAAATTTGCAAACTTTCATTGTCATCTGATAATTTATGGGTTCTTACTCTTTTCAAAATGATATGCTTTTTTCAAAAAGGAGAGGTGTGCAAAGCTTAACCTATTCCTCTGAATCTTATTATATCATTAACAATCATATTGTTAGCTTCGGTGCCTGTACTTTTAAGACAGCTCCTTACTATAAGTAATCTGCTAATACCATACCACATACAGAGGATTCGTGAGTCTATAATCAACTTTCTTTTTTTAGTAGTATTTGAGTGTTCAATCGTCCTAATACTAATTGTTTATTAGTAAAAGAAGAAATATTAATCATAGAAGAGCATGAATATTTGGAAGATTACACTGATACTTACATTACTGTTATCAAGTATCACGTCTCAAGCGCAAAAGGAAAAAATATCATTGAATAGCGAAGGAAATCTGGCTGTCTGGAGAGTGAAGGCACAGGCGGAAGTTACCGATCCTTCGTTGATTATGTCCGTCCGGTATAATACGGAAGGCTGGGTGAAGGCAACGGTGCCGGGAACTGTTTTCGGTTCGTACGTTTCGGAAGGGTTGGAGCCCGATCCGAATTTTGGTGATAATGCGTATACGATAGATAAATCGAAGTACGACCGCAATTTTTGGTATCGCACAGAATTTCTTTCTCCCAAAGTGGAAACTGGAGAAAAAGTCTGGCTGAATTTTGAAGGAGTGAACCGCAAGGGAGAAATATTCTTCAATGGAACACGCCTGGGGTTGCTTGATGGTTTTATGCACAGAGGAAACTTTGATGTAACGGACTTATTGTCAAAAGAAGGCAAGAATGTACTGGCCGTTCTTGTACATTGGGTTGGAACGCCGGTTCCCAACTATGCAAGTCCTACTTACGTTTCGTGTGCAGGCTGGGACTGGATGCCTTATGTACCGGGACTTTTAAGTGGCATAACCGATGATGTCTATTTGACTAAGACCCGTGAAGTGTCCATGATCGATCCATGGATACGTTCGAAGGTGCCTTCCAGGGACGAAGCGACCTTAAGCCTGCAGCTGGAACTGAGAAATAATACAGCGGTCGATCAGAAAGGAATACTGAAAGGAGTGATCCGGCCCGGTAACATTGAGTTTTCGGAAGAAATGGAAATTGAAGCGGGCAAGCAACGTGACTTCCTGCTCGATAACACGAAATTGAAGCAACTGGTAGTCCGTAACCCTGCCTTGTGGTGGCCTAACGGCTACGGTGAACCGAATCTCTATACGTGTGAGCTGACATACTCTGTCGGTGGAAAAGTCTCAGACAGACAGCTGCTTACATTCGGTATAAGGGAATATGGTTATGAAATGGTGGATGGCATACTTCATCTCAAAATAAATGGTGAACCTGTATATCTTAAAGGTGGCAACTGGGGAATGAGTGAATATATGTTACGCTGTCGGGGGGAAGAATATGATTTGAAAGTGAAGCTTCATCAGGAGATGAATTTCAATATGATACGGAATTGGATAGGTTCTGTTACTGATGACGAGTTTTATCAGGCCTGCGATAAATATGGTATCATGGTTTGGGATGATTTCTGGCTGAATTCAAACTCCAATCTCCCTGATGACGTCTTTGCCTTCAATATGAATGCTGTTGAAAAGATAAAGCGTTTACGCAATCACGCCTGCATTGCTGTGTGGTGCGGAGATAATGAGGGTTATCCGTTACCCCCACTCAATAAATGGCTGGAAGAAGATGTGAATGTTTACGATGGAGGGGATAGGGCATACCATGCCAATTCGCACAGCGATGGGCTTTCCGGTAGCGGCCCCTGGATGAATTCTCATCCTAACTGGTATTTTACGAAAGCTCCTTATGGGTATGGTGCTAATATCACCCGAGGGTGGGGACTTCGTACGGAAATTGGTACGGCAGTTTTCACTACTTTCGAAAGCTTCAAGAAATTTATTCCCGAAAAGAACTGGTGGCCGCGCAATGAAATGTGGAATAAACATTTCTTTGGTAACTCCGGAGGTAATGCGGGACCTGACAAATATTTCTCTACGGTGGAGTATAATTATGGAAAAGCTAAGGGAATCGAAGATTTCTGTCGGAAAGCCCAGTTGGTGAATGTAGAAGTGAACAAGGCGATGTACGAAGGTTTCCAGCATCATATATGGGACGATGCATCCGGCATCCTGACTTGGATGGGACAGTCGGCTTATCCTTCTTTGGTGTGGCAGACCTATGATTATTATTATGATCTGACAGGAGCTTACTGGGGAATTAAGAAGGCGTGCGAACCTGTTCACATCCAGTGGAGCTATGCTGATAATAGTGTGAAGGTTATTAATACTACTTTACAAGATTTGCAGGGACTGAAAGCAACCGCCAGAGTCTACAATCTGGATGGGAAAGAAATGGGACGTTACACTCAGAATGTCACATTGAATGCAGCTGCCAATAAGGATTCTTATTGTTTCCATCTGAATTTTACTACGGACAATCTTGCTTTTGGTAAAAAAGCGTTTGCTTCTTCCGTCTCTAAAGATGCCGGTGAGCCCGGGGCCGCTATTGATGCCAGTGACGGCAGTCGCTGGGCGAGTGAGCCTCGTGATGATGAATGGATTTATGTAGATTTGGGCGAACCTGCGGAAATAGCCACCATTGCGTTGAACTGGGAAGCAGCTCATGCCAAGTCCTATAAACTGTTGATCTCTGATGATGCGGCGCATTGGAAGGAAATTTATTCCAATGAAGATTGTAAAGGCGGACTGGAAGAAATAAAGATAAAGCCTGTACGTACTCGCTATGTAAAAATGCAGGGAGTGAAATGCGCTACTATGTGGGGGTATTCACTCTATGAATTTGAACTGTATGGCAAGAAAAAGAAACCGACGGATTTGTCTCCGGTTCATTTTATAAAACTGGAATTGAACGATGCGAATGGAAATCTGCTTTCTGACAACTTCTATTGGCGTTCCAACAAGCCGGGCGACTATAAAGCATTGAATACTTTATCAAAAGCGAAGCTGAATGTGACATCTCAGCTAGTGAACCGGACGGATCATGGAGACAAGAAAGTGATAAAAGCTACGATTAAGAATGTAGGTCCATCAGTCGCTTTTGCTGTTCACGTGCAGGCCGTCCGTTCGTCAGACGGAGAACGTATATTACCTGCGCTGATGAATGATAATTATTTTACATTGCTGAAAGGTGAGTCTAAAGATATTGAAATCGAATTTGATTCGGAATTGTTGCCTGACGACAATTATCGTTTAAGCGTTATTCCATATAATAAATAGTGCCGGGCAGATAAGGGGCAAAATGAATATTGGCTTGCTAATAGACCTAATTTGGGCACAGATTATGCGGATTTCACAGTTCCAAGAGATTATATAGACTACTGGAAACCGTGTTAATCCGCATAATTCGTACCCCAAATAATGATACAGACATATTGATCCCCTTATTGCGAGTCCCGGTCTCACTTTCCTGTCGATTTCAGCACATCATGCATATACGATGTGAAGCAAACGATGCCAGGGGCATTAGGATAATGCTGCAATTCCAGTTCCTATCAGGTTCGCGTTATTCATGCTTTTGATATCCACTTCGACATCTTCCAGGTTGAACAGCTTGAAAAGTTCCCTTAATTTCTCCATAACAAGAATGTTATAGTTTTTATCTTTCCTGTTTTCACTCCAGAAAAGGCTGCCTTCGGCTACCAGACAAACTTTTCGCATGTCTTTATTGTACGATTTCAGCAGCATGACAAGTCCTGTAAGTGAGGCGGCAACCAATTGTGCAGATCTGCCATATATCCATTGTGCCACCTGCACATATACATCTTTGTATATATCCGGATAGTTCATAATGGAAGTCAGTTTCTGAGCATCGAATTTCTCTTCGAACTCTTCCAGTGGAAAAGCCGTTTTCAAAATGTCTCCCAAGTACATGCCGGATACCGCTTTCTCAAAGCGTTGCTTTCCCGGGTTACCGGAGATTGCATCGACGGTGTCATCTACTGCAGTGAGGAAGGGTGGATGGAAATTGCCTGATTCCAGATTTACCGGTATCATCCCCTGTGCGTTGTATGCCGGATTTAGTTTTTGTATTTTATCAGCAGGGATAAAAGTAGCCATATTGGTTCCTGTCCCTACGATGAGGCCGATGTATGCATCGTAACTGCTGTCCGTGAGACCGGCGAATAGACTGGCTATAGTATCGTTGAGTACTTTGATATCTGTAAACTTGATCTTATTTCTTTCATTCAGATAGTCAAGCAAAGGTTTTCCGATAAATTCTCCGATCATTTCTTTTATATCTACCCCTTTGGTCCAACGCAACAGTTTGGCGTCTCCACCCGGTACAGATTCGGCTGGATAGGAAAAACAATAACCGATGGGTATTTCTTCCTCACGCTTTATTCCTACAATCATGTCGGCCAGTTCTTTGAATAACTCTTCGCGGGTATATCCGGCAGACTTCATGATTGACATATCTTTCTTCCAGCCATTATTCGGATGAACGGTAGGGGCTGCTTTATTGAAATCTACGATTGCCACTCGATAATTGGTTCCTCCCAGGTCGAGTACCAGTGATTTACCATTGATATGAGTTGTTTGGGGAGTAATGAAAGTCGGAATACATTGTATCTCTGCATTTTCTGTCTTTAACCCTTCTTCTATTTTATCACGAAATGAGCATGCAATCACTTTGAGCTGTTCATTATCTAACTTAAAAATGTTTTTTTCCATGACATTGACTTTTTATTGTATAATATATCCTTGTCTTTGAATAACAACTGGAGGTGGATTTTGCTCGGAGATGCTCAATCTTTATTTGGCTGCATCTGATTCAGCCTCCTATTGATTTAGTATAGATTTTGCTCCCATGCTCTCACTTTTTGCTTGTATCGGTTTATTCATCGTTGTTACAGCTGTGATAGCAGCTGTGGTAGCAAGTGTGGTAGCAGGCATTTGCTCTCACTCTATATTCATGCTTTAATACACATTTTCTTGATGTTGTAATCTTGTATTCAGTATGTTAACATCCTATCTGTCAACTATTAATGATTGACGTCCCATCTATTAATAATTGATATATCAGGTATTAAGATCTGATACTCCCTCTATTATTGTGTGATAAATGCTTTTTTCGCTTATGTCTATACTCCTGTTCTTCCTAAGAGAACAGGTTAATCGGGACATTGTTATGGTCGGGTTGATTGAATCGTGCGGTCATTTCACTCCAATCATGCGTTCTTCCTTATCCACTCATGCGGTCCTCTGCTCCCGTCTCCGGTTGTTTCCTGA
>CEAF01029359.1_pt1 | contig 31489 bp, 20 predicted proteins | sample 557431 | NCBI WGS metagenome assembly CEAF01 (sample SAMEA3182068, study PRJEB8094) | gut metagenome | biome: human; feature: gut; material: Stool; isolation source: human stools | place: Canada | collected 2013-11-18 | reverse complement strand
ACATTTCTCATATTCAGAATTGATATACTTGTTCTATGTAATTAATAAATGCCGCGTTCAGCAACTTCACACCGCCCGGCGTGGGATAGTCACCGCTGAAGTACCAGTCGCCCCGGTGCCGCGGACAAGCTTCATGCAGGCCTTCAAGAGGCTGATATACAATCTGCACTTTGGCCTTCGTGCCTTTCGGGGTCAGGAGTTCCACCATCTTGGCGGAAATCTCTTCATCGGTAAAGGGAGCATAGATTTCCTTTACGTAGTTCACCATCTGCTCCTTGGGCAGCCCCGCTTGCTCCTTGGATTTGCGGTAGGCGGATTCGATGACATCGCGCATCTCACGTTCTTTCAGCAGCTCGATAGCGGCTTTGAAAGCAATGAATTCGCTCATCTTCGCCATGTCGATACCGTAATAGTCGGGATAGCGCACTTGCGGCGAGGAACTTACGATTACAATCTTCTTCGGATTGAGGCGGTCGAGGATGCCGATTATGCTTTGTTTCAAGGTAGTGCCGCGCACAATGCTGTCGTCTATGATAACCAGATTGTCCACGCCGGGCACAAGGCTGCCGTAAGTGATGTCGTACACATGGGCGGCAAGGTCATTACGGCTGTTGCCCTCGGCGATGAAAGTACGCAGCTTGATGTCTTTGACGGCTACCTTTTCGCTTCGTATGCGACGGGACAGGATACGCTCCAACTCATCGTGGCTGGGATTATGTCCCAAAGCGGCAATCTGCCGGACTTTCTCCTCGTTGAGGTAGTCGTCCAGTCCCTGCAACATTCCGTAGAAGGCCACTTCCGCCGTATTCGGTATGAAGGAAAAGACGGTATGGTCTATATCCTTGTCAATGGCTTTCAGGATGTTAGGCACCAACTTCTCACCCAATAGTTTACGTTCCTTATAGATGTCCACGTCACTGCCGCGACTGAAATAAATACGCTCGAAGGAACAAGGTTTCACCTCACGCGGCTTATTGATTTGCACCGTACGGAGCTTACCGGATTTGTTGATAAGGACGGCTTGTCCCGGTTGCAGCTCCTTGATGCTGTCAGCGGAAACGTTGAGCGCGGTCTGTATCACAGGACGTTCGCTGGCGAGCACGGCTATTTCATCATCCTGATACCAGAATGCAGGGCGGATGCCCCAGGGGTCCCGGACGGCGAATGTCTCACCGCTCCCGGTAAGCCCGCACATCACATAACCTCCGTCCCACTCTTTACTCGAGGTGCGCAACACGTTGGCAAGGTCTATATGGTCTTCGATATAATGCGTGACGCCCATACCCGTCAGCCCTTCGGCTTCGGCAAGGTTGAAGAGGCGTTCCACTTCGCGGTCGAGCCGGTGCCCCACCTGTTCCAGCATGATATACGTATCGGCATACTTGCGAGGATGCTGGCCGATAGCGGTGATGCGTGCAAAGATTTCATCCACGTTCGTCATGTTGAAGTTGCCGCACAGGGCAAGGTTCTTGGCACGCCAGTTGTTTCTCCTGAGAAACGGATGCACGTACGAGATGCCCGACTTCCCCGTGGTGGAATAACGCAGATGTCCCATATACACTTCTCCCGCAAAAGGAAGCACACGCTTTGCATAACCGGCGTCGTGCAGTTGTTCTTTCGTCAGGTCTTTAAAGTTGCTCTGCACCGTATCGAATATCTCGGTAATAGCTCCCGAACCGAGCGCCCGTTCGCGGAACATATATTCCTCGCCGGGGTTCGCTTCCAGTTTCACGCAAGCCAGTCCGGCTCCTTCCTGCCCCCGGTTGTGCTGTTTCTCCATGAGAAGGTAAAGCTTGTTCAGCCCGTACATCCATGTACCGTACTTTTCTTCGTAATACTCCAGCGGTTTCAGCAGGCGTATCATGGCGACGCCACATTCATGCTTCAGTTGTTCCATTTATATATTTACTAATGAGTTATTACTTCTTTTAAAAACGCGTTATTTATGTTCTGAGAACATATCATCTGTCAAGGGCAAACGCATTATCTGTTTTACCCATACACATCATCCGCTTCCGGTCATTCCACCGTTACCGACTTGGCAAGATTACGCGGTCGGTCTACATCCATGCCTTTACATACGGCTATGTGATAAGCGAGCAGTTGCAAGGGAACCGTAGTTATTAACGGGTCAAGACATTCCATTGTTTCGGGAAGTTCGATACAAATGTCAGCGATTTTACCGATAACCGTATCTCCCTTGGTAACAATCGCTATCACCCTGCCTTTGCGCGCTTTAATTTCCTGTATATTGCTCAGTACTTTTTCGTACAATCCGTTCTGTGTGGCAATAACCACCACCGGCATTTCCGCATCTATCAAAGCAATAGGCCCATGCTTCATTTCGGCGGCCGGATAGCCTTCCGCATGGATGTACGAGATTTCTTTCAGCTTCAAAGCGCCTTCCAACGCTACGGGATAACTGTAACCGCGTCCCAGATAGATAAAATTGTGTACGTAAGTGAAGATTTTGGAAAGCTCCGCTATACGGTCGTTCAGCTTCAGCACCTCTTTCATCTTTCCGGGAATCTGTCCGAGTTCCCTCACTATGGCGAGGTATTGCGTTTCATCAATCGTACGCTTCTCCCGTGCAAGAGTCAATGCCAACATGGTGAGCACAGTTACCTGACCTGTAAAGGCTTTGGTGGACGCCACACCTATTTCCGGCCCTACATGAATGTAAGACCCCGTATTCGTAGCGCGCGGAATACTCGAACCGATAGCATTACAGATGCCATATATAAATGCACCACGGCTTTTGGCAAGTTCTATGGCAGCCAGCGTATCGGCTGTCTCCCCGCTTTGCGAAATGGCAATCACCACATCACTACTGTCAATCACCGGGTCTCGGTAACGAAATTCCGAAGCATACTCCACTTCCACCGGAATGCGGCAGAAACTCTCTATCAGATGTTTGCCTATAAGCGCAGCGTGCCACGACGTGCCACAAGCCACAATTACAAAACGTTTGGCAGCAAGCAGACGTTCCTTATAATCTATAATGGCGGAAAGCACCACGTTAGTACCCTCCAGATTAATGCGTCCGCGCATACAGTCGTGAATACAATCGGGTTGCTCAAAAATCTCCTTCAACATGAAATGCGGATAACCGCCCTTCTCCAACTGACCGAGATTGAGCGCCACCGTCTTTACCTCGTGCGGGCACTCCACATTCTTGAGATTCACCACTTTCAGTTTCTCCCCACGACAAATAACGGCTATCTCCTCATCTTCCAGATAGACCACCTTGTCCGTATATTCCACAATCGGAGTGGCATCGGATGCCAAGAAGAATTCATCCTGCCCGATACCCACCACCAACGGACTGCTTTTGCGCGCAGCAATAATCTCATCAGGATTCTCCCTGTCGAGCACGGCAATGGCATATGCACCGATAACCTCCTGCAAAGCCAGTTGCACGGCAGTCAGTAAATCGATGCGGTTTATAACCTGAATGTATTCTATGAGTTGTATCAGTACCTCGGTGTCGGTACTACTTTTAAAAGTATAGCCTTTGGCTTGGAGTTTGTCTTTAAGGGCGGCGTAATTTTCAATGATACCGTTGTGAATAAGAGCGAATCTTTCGGAAGAGGAATAATGAGGATGAGCGTTAACGGAACAAGGTTCTCCATGTGTAGCCCAGCGGGTATGTGCAATACCTATACTACCGGAAATATCTTTTTGAGTAACGAAAGTTTCTAAATCCGAGACCTTTCCTTTCGTCTTATACACGTTCAGTTGTCGGTCATCACTGATTAATGCTACCCCTGCACTATCGTATCCGCGGTACTCCAACCGCTTCAAACCTTTGATAAGAATGGGGTAGGCTTTTCTTTGACCTATATAGCCTACTATTCCACACATAATATATCAGTATTTGATTTGCGCTGCAAAGATATATATTCTTTAGAACATAAAGTTAACCTTTTCACTATTTATTTATCAAAAGAGTAGAAAAAAGTTATTTTATTATCAAAAAGATAAGGAAAATAATATTTTAAAAGCAAAAGGTCTAATTTATAATCTTAAAGCAAACAAACGAAATCTGATTTAAGATTAGAAGAAAACAAAGGGTATTTTCTATCAGATTATAACTTCATCCCACGGTGTAAGTATTTAACAAGGCACAAATCGAGGAATATTGTTATCAATTTGAAACTAAATATTTATATTTGCCAAACATTTTGATACAACAAATAGGTATTACATAAATTAGAGTAAACCAAAAATGGAAAACAAAGAGCTTTTTAACAACAAAACAAAGAAACAACCCGCACAACGACAGCCCATGCAGTTGGGCCTGTACGATGTCACCAATGAACACGATGCTTGCGGTGTGGGAATGTTAGTGAACATTCACGGCAGCAAATCACATGAATTGGTTGAATCCGCATTGAAAGTATTGGAGAATATGCGTCATCGCGGAGCGGAAGGTGCCGACAACAAGACCGGAGACGGCGCCGGCATCATGTTGCAAATACCGCACGAATTCATCCTGCTGCAAGGCATCCCCGTTCCCGAAAAAGGGAAATACGGAACAGGACTACTTTTTCTTCCGAAAGATGAGAAAGACCGGGCAGCCATCCTGAGTATCATCATTGAAGAAATAGAGAAAGAAGGATTGACGCTGATGCACCTGCGCAATGTGCCTACCTGCCCCGAAATACTGGGTGAGGCCGCACTTGCCAACGAACCCGACATCAAACAAATCTTCATCACCGGATTTACGGACAGTGAAACCGCCGACCGCCGTCTCTATATAATAAGGAAAAGAATAGAAAACAAAGTACGCAGGTCGGATATAGCCGCACGAGAGGATTTCTATATCGTGTCGCTGTCTACGAAGAACATCATCTATAAAGGTATGCTCTCTTCCCTACAGTTACGTAACTACTTCCCCGACCTGACAAACAACTACTTCACCAGCGGACTGGCTCTGGTGCACTCCCGTTTCAGCACCAACACCTTCCCTACATGGGGACTGGCACAGCCGTTCCGTCTCTTGGCGCACAACGGTGAAATCAATACCATACGCGGTAACCGCGGCTGGATGGAAGCGCGTGAAAGCGTCCTGTCCTCTCCCGCCCTTGGCGACATCAAAGAACTGCGTCCCATCATCCAGCCGAACATGAGCGACAGCGCCTCGCTGGACAACGTACTGGAGTTCCTTGTCATGTCCGGCCTCAGCCTACCGCATGCCATGGCAATGCTCGTACCGGAATCCTTCAACGAAAAGAACCCCATCAGCGAAGACCTCAAGGCCTTCTACGAATACCACTCTATCCTCATGGAACCTTGGGACGGACCTGCCGCACTACTCTTCAGCGACGGACGCTATGCGGGTGGTATGTTGGATCGCAACGGTCTGCGTCCCGCACGCTACCTTATTACGCACAACGACATCATGGTAGTGGCAAGTGAAGTCGGCGTAATGGATTTTGAACCGGGCGACATCAAAGAGAAAGGTCGTCTGCAACCCGGCAAGATACTTTTGATAGATACCGAGAAAGGCGAGATTTACTACGACGGCGAACAGAAAAAGCAACTTGCCGAAGCCAAGCCCTACCGCACTTGGCTCGCCAGCAACCGCATCGAACTGGACGAACTGAAAAGCGGGCGCAAAGTGCCCCACAACGTGGACAACTATAACAGTATGCTACGTACGTTCGGCTTCTCCAAAGAAGATGTCGAGAAAATCATCCTACCCATGGCATCCAACGGCGCCGAGCCTGTCAGCGCAATGGGTAACGACACCCCGCTTGCCGTACTTTCCGACAAGCCGCAGCTACTATACAATTACTTCCGCCAACAGTTTGCGCAAGTCACCAATCCGCCTATCGACCCTATCCGCGAAGAGTTGGTAATGTCTCTCACCGAGTACATCGGCGCAGTGGGCATGAACATACTGACACCCAACGAAAGCCATTGCAAAATGGTACGGCTGAACCACCCCATCCTGACGAATGCGCAATTGGATATTCTCTGCAACATCCGCTATAAAGGCTTCAAGACTGTAAAGCTGCCGATACTGTTTGAAGTCTCCAAAGGACGTGCAGGACTGCAGGAAGCGCTTGACCGCCTGTGCAAGGAAGCCGAAGAGTCCGTCACCGAAGGCGTGAACTACATTGTACTGACCGACCGCAACGTAGATACCGTCCATGCCGCCATCCCCTCATTGCTTGCCGTATCGGCAGTGCACCACCACCTCATTTCGGTAGGAAAGCGCGTACAGACCGCATTGGTCGTGGAAAGCGGCGAGATACGCGAAGTGATGCACGCCGCACTGCTCCTCGGATTCGGTGCAAGCGCACTGAACCCCTATATGGCATTTGCCGTACTGAACGAACTCGTTGCCAAGAAAGAGGTACAGTTGGACTATGCCACCGCAGAGAAGAATTACATCAAAGCCATTTGCAAAGGCCTGTTCAAGATTATGAGCAAAATGGGTATCAGCACCATCCGCTCCTACCGGGGCGCAAAGATATTCGAGGCTGTCGGGCTGAGCGAAGAATTGAGCAACGCTTACTTCGGCGGATTAAAATCGGCTATCGGCGGCATCCGTTTGGATGAGGTGGCACGTGACGCCATCACTTTTCACGACGAAGGAGAAGCGATGAAAAAGGAAGAAACGCGCATGAAGAATGATGGTGGTGAAGCTCCCCTATTGCCGAACAAAGGACTGTACGCATACCGTAAGGACGGAGAAAAGCACGCTTGGAACCCAGAGACTATCAGTACCCTGCAAATAGCTACTCGTCTGGGCAGTTACAAGAAATTCAAAGAGTTTACCCGCTTGGTCGATGAGAAAGAAAAGCCTATCTTCCTGCGCGACTTTCTCGACTTCCGTCACAACCCCATTTCCATAGACAGGGTGGAACCGGTGGAAAGCATTCTGAAACGTTTCGTTACGGGCGCCATGTCTTTCGGAGCCATCAGTCAGGAAGCGCATGAGGCAATGGCGGTTGCCATGAATAAACTGCACGGGCGAAGCAATACGGGTGAAGGCGGTGAAGATGCCGCACGCTTCGGAACTGAAATGCGCAGTGCCATCAAACAGGTAGCATCCGGACGTTTCGGGGTCACTACGGAATATCTGGTGAATGCCGACGAAATACAGATAAAAGTGGCACAAGGCGCCAAGCCGGGTGAAGGCGGCCAGTTGCCGGGATTCAAAGTAGACCAAGTGATTGCCCGCACGCGCCACTCCATTCCAGGTATTTCATTGATTTCTCCCCCGCCCCATCACGACATCTATTCCATCGAAGACCTGGCACAGCTTATCTTCGACTTGAAGAACGTCAATCCGAAAGCCAAAATCAGCGTGAAGCTGGTAGCCGAAAGCGGTGTGGGAACTATCGCCGCAGGTGTGGCGAAAGCCAAAGCCGACCTCATCGTCATCTCCGGCGCCGAAGGCGGTACAGGCGCATCACCCGCAAGCTCCATCCGATATGCCGGCATCTCGCCCGAACTCGGACTGAGTGAGACGCAACAGACACTGGTACTGAACGGGCTGCGCGGACAAGTGCTGCTGCAAGTGGACGGACAACTGAAAACCGGACGCGACGTAGTACTCATGGCCATGCTCGGTGCGGAAGAATACGGTTTCGCCACCGCTGCCCTCATCGTATTGGGATGCGTGATGATGCGCAAGTGTAACCAAAACACATGTCCCGTAGGTGTAGCCACCCAGAACCCGGAACTGCGCAAACGTTTCATCGGCCGTAGCGAATACCTTGTGAACTACTTTACCTTCCTTGCCCGCGAAGTACGCGAGTATCTGGCAGAGATTGGAGTGGAAAAACTGGATGATATCATCGGGCGTACCGACCTCATCATCCGCAGACCGGATGACGGCATCAAGAAACATCAACTCATCAACTTCGACAAAGTACTGGCGCGTGTGGACAACGGAGCCGCCATCCGCCACATCATAAACCAACAACACGGCATCGACCGCGTAAAAGACGTGGAAATGCTGAATGCCACCGCCAATGCCGTAGACGAACAGAAAGAAGTTTCTCTCGAATATACCATCGCCAACACCGACCGCGCCTGCGGTGCGATGCTCTCCGGCGCTATCGCCGCCAAGTACGGCGCAAAAGGCCTACCCGAACATACACTGAACGTCAAGTTCAAAGGCTCGGCCGGACAGAGTTTCGGAGCATTCCTCGTACCGGGTATCAACTTCAAGCTGGAAGGTGAGGCCAATGACTATCTGGGCAAAGGGCTGAGTGGCGGACGTATCGCCGTACTACCCCCTGTACGCAGCAACTTCGAGGCCGAGAAGAACACAATTGCCGGAAACACCCTTCTGTATGGTGCAACCAGCGGCGAAGTATATATCAACGGTCGCGTAGGCGAACGCTTTGCCGTCCGCAACTCCGGTGCAATAGCCGTTGTAGAGGGTGTGGGTGACCATTGCTGCGAATACATGACCGGCGGACGTGTAGTGGTGCTCGGACAGACGGGACGTAACTTTGCCGCAGGTATGTCCGGTGGTGTGGCCTACGTCTGGAACAAAGACGGAAACTTCGACTACTTCTGTAACATGGAAATGGTGGAACTAAGCCTCATTGAAGAAACCTCATACCGCAAGGAGTTGCACGAACTCATCCGCCAGCATTATCTCTACACCGGTTCCAAACTGGCGCGCATCCTACTCGATGACTGGACGCACTACGTAGACGAGTTTATCCAAGTAGTCCCTATCGAGTACAAGAAAGTGCTGCAAGAAGAACAGATGAAGAAGCTGCAACAGAAGATTGCGGATATGCAAAGAGACTATTAAATTAAAAATTGAGAATTGAGAATTAAAAAATACAGAATAGTGCGTACTTACAAATTCCACGTTCTTTTTAATTTTCGATTCTCTGAGTATTATTTCTTAATTTTCAATTTTTAATTCTCAATTTATCAATCATGGGCGATTCAAAAGCATTCTTAAATATCCCCCGCCAAGAAGCGGGCTACCGTCCGATACACGAACGTATCACAGATTTCAGCCAGGTGGAACAGACGCTGAACAGTCACGACCGCAAGCTCCAAGCCTCACGCTGTATGGAATGCGGTGTACCTTTTTGCCATTGGGCATGTCCGTTGGGCAACAAGCAACCGGAGTTTCAAGACGCACTCTGCAAAGGAAAATGGCGCGAAGCCTATCAAGTACTGAACGAGACGAATGATTTCCCCGAATTTACGGGACGTATCTGCCCCGCACTTTGTGAGAAGTCATGTGTGCTGAAACTCTCCTGCGATGCTCCCGTAACCATCCGCGAGAATGAGGCAGCCATTGCCGAAGCCGCTTTTCGTGAAGGATATATCGTGCCTGTCCGCCCCGAACGCAATGGCTGGAAAATAGCTGTCATCGGTGCAGGGCCTGCCGGGCTGAGCGTTGCCGCACGGCTGAATGCCTGTGGCTACGAAGTCACGATATTCGATTCCAAACCGATGCCGGGTGGACTGCTTCGCTACGGTATTCCCAATTTCAAACTACCCAAAGAAGTGATAGACCGTCGCATGAATGTACTGAAAGCCGAAGGTATCCGGTTTGAAATGGGTGTCTGCATCGATATGCAGAAGCTGCCCGCAGGTTTCGATGCTTACGCCGTCTGCACAGGCACTCCCACTGCCCGTGACCTTACCATCCCCGGCCGTGAACTGAAAGGTATCTACTTTGCCCTCGATATGCTGGCTCAACAGAACCGTATCCTCGACGGAGAGACATTCCCGAAAGAGCAGCTTGTCAATGCCCGTGGCAAACGGGTGCTTGTCATTGGCGGTGGCGACACAGGCTCGGACTGCATCGGCACGAGCATCCGCCAAGGAGCTACGAGCGTGACACAAATAGAAATCATGCCACAACCACCCGTAGGCCACAATGACGCTACGCCCTGGCCGCAATGGCCCGTTGTCCTGAAAACCACTTCCAGTCACGAAGAAGGATGCACACGCCGCTGGTCACTGGCATCCAACAGATTCATCGGCAAGAACGGAAAGGTTTGCGGCGTGGAAGTGGAAGAAGTGGAATGGCTTCCGGCAAAAGACGGTGGCCGCCCCACCATGAAACCTACGGGTAAGAAAGAAGTCATTGAAGCCGATATGGTGCTGTTGGCTATGGGCTTCCTCAAATCGGAACAGCCGACATTTGCAGAGAATGTATTCGTGGCGGGAGATGCCGCCAATGGTGCAAGTCTCGTAGTACGTGCACTGGCTGACGGTCGCAAAGTAGCCCGGCGGATTGACCAATACTTCAACCGGTAGTTTTGCGGCAACGAAAAAAGTTTCAAAGAGGGATACCAAGAGTTTCAACGCATGAAACTTTCTGTCCCCCGGTGTGAAACGACTCGTTTCGACGCTTGAAACAATCCGTTCCAACGGACGAAACTGCCAGTCTCACCCGATACAACTAACATCATCCCGATATCAACTTCTAAAACAACTACAACCATGTGTGGAATAGCAGGTATTTTCAACATAAAATCCCAGACTCCGGAACTCAGGAGTAAAGCTTTAAAAATGGCACAGAAAATCCGCCATCGCGGACCGGACTGGAGCGGTATTTATGTAGGCGGCTCCGCAATCCTTGCACACGAGCGGCTTTCTATCGTCGACCCTCAATCGGGTGGGCAACCTCTGTACTCGCCCGACCGCAAGCAAATCCTTGCCGTCAACGGTGAGATATACAACCACCGCGATATCCGTGCACATTACGCCGGAAAGTACACCTTTCAGACGGGTTCGGACTGCGAAGTCATCCTCGCCCTCTACAAAGACAAGGGCATCAATTTCCTCGAAGAACTGAACGGTATCTTCGCCTTTGCCCTCTACGATGAAGAGACAGACGATTACCTCATAGCCCGCGACCCCATCGGAGTGATACCTTTATATATAGGCCGCGACAAGGAAGGCCGCATCTACTTCGGCAGCGAACTGAAAGCTCTCGAAGGCTTCTGCGACGAGTACGAGCCTTTCCTGCCCGGACACTATTACCGGGGACGTGAGGGTAAAATGCACCGCTGGTACACTCGCGACTGGATGCAATACCCTGACGTAAAAGACAACTATCATACTGGTTACCCTGACGTCAATGCCACAACCTACCAAACTCAGGTTTCTGCCGTACATGATGCCCTCGAAGCCGCCGTACAGCGCCAACTGATGTCGGACGTACCTTACGGCGTGTTGTTGTCCGGCGGGCTGGACTCTTCCGTAATCTCGGCCATCGCCAAGAAATACGCCGGAAAACGTATTGAGACGGACAACAAGGCAGATGCGTGGTGGCCTCAACTCCACTCTTTTGCAGTAGGCTTGAAAGGTGCTCCCGACCTCATCAAAGCACGTGAAGTGGCGCAATACATCGGCACTATCCACCATGAAATAAACTACACCATTCAAGAAGGGCTGGACGCCATTCGCGATGTCATCTACTTCATCGAAACCTACGACGTAACCACTGTCCGCGCATCCACGCCCATGTACTTGCTGGCGCGTGTCATCAAGAGCATGGGCATCAAGATGGTACTTAGTGGTGAAGGTGCGGACGAAGTATTCGGCGGCTACCTCTACTTCCACAAAGCGCCCACACCACAAGCCTTCCATGAAGAAACAGTACGTAAACTCTCCAAACTGTACCTTTACGATTGCCTGCGCGCCAACAAGAGTCTTGCCGCTTGGGGCGTGGAAGGACGTGTCCCGTTTCTCGACAAAGAATTTCTGGATGTAGCCATGCGACTGAATCCTGCCACGAAGATGTGTCCCGGAAAAGAAATTGAAAAGAAAGTGGTTCGCGAAGCCTTTGCGGCTATGCTGCCCGAAAGCGTCGCATGGCGTCAGAAAGAACAATTTTCTGATGGTGTGGGTTACAGCTGGATTGATACGCTGAAAGCTGTCACCGCCGCTACCGTCAGTGATGAACAGATGCGGAAAGCCTCCGAACGCTTCCCCGTAAACACACCGATGAACAAAGAGGAATACTACTACCGCACTATTTTCGAGGAGCACTTCCCCAGCGAGAGTGCCGCCCGCAGTGTACCCAGCATACCGAGTGTAGCCTGTTCCACCGCCGAAGCATTGGCATGGGACGTCTCATTCCAAGGGAAAAACGACCCTAGCGGACGCGCCGTTGCCGGTGTGCACGAAGAAGCCTACAAGGACTGAACCTTAAAAAAAGTAACCACACGGCAAATGCAACGGATTTTTAATATACTTTCTGTTTCATATTCGTAAGCTTATGCTACCTTTGCGAAAGAACGATGAAAATAATTAATTCTAAAGCCCATGAAACTGAAAAGCCTTATTATCACTTCCGCCCTGCTACTTGCCGCTTGTGGCTATACACAGGCACAGTCCACCCAAGTCATTGCTCACCGCGGCTTCTGGAAAACAGACGGTTCGGCACAGAATTCCATTGCCGCACTGGTGAAAGCCGACTCCATAAATTGTTACGGTTCCGAGTTCGATGTATGGCTCACCGCCGACAACCAACTTGTAGTAAACCACGACAGCACTTTCAAGGGAGTGAATATGCAGAAATCCACCGCACAACAGTGTACCGCCGTCATACTGGACAACGGAGAGCAACTCCCCACCCTGCGGCAATACTTGGAGAAGGCCGGACAACTGAAAACGCGCCTTATTCTGGAACTGAAATCCCACAAGACACCCGAACAGGAAACACGTGCCGTAGAAAGTATCGTGAAGATGGTGAAAGACATGGGATTGGAGAACCGCATGGAATACATCGCTTTCTCGCGACACGCCACCAAAGAATTTATCCGTCTTACCCCCAAAGGAACTCCGGTATATTATCTGGAAGGCGACCTCTCTCCCAAAGAACTGAAAGAATGGGGATGCGCCGGACCCGACTATCACTTCAGCGTATTCAAAAGACATCCCGAATGGATTAAAGAGTCCCACGACTTGGGCATGAAAGTAAATGCTTGGACCGTAAACGATGCCAAAAACATGAAGTGGTTGATTGACCACGGTGTGGATTTCATCACTACCAACGTCCCCGTAGAACTGCAAGAAATATTACAGTAAAAGCATCAGTTTACAATACATTTAGAAAGTTATTATAGACAAGCTGCTTCATTCTGAAAACAATGAAGCAGCTTTTATATTTCAAAAAGGTAGTAATAAGCGAATAAAACAATCATTTTTATTATTCCCCCGCAAGAATACGAGAACATTATATTACAATCTTTACGAATATAGCATCATATACTTTTAAATTGAAAGGGAAATCGTATATATTTGCACTGAATGAAAGCAGGAATAGAAATAAATAGAAAACAGATATCAATATAGATAAAAATCATCCAAAACGTCGTATATTTGCATTGAAATAAGACAAAAGGATATAGTCAACTAACCAAGTAAGTACAAAATGACAAGAAGCATAAAGTTTACCAAGATGCATGGCGCAGGAAACGACTACATATATGTAGACACTACCCGCTATCCTATCGAGAACCCGGAGAAACTCTCGAAGAAATGGAGCGCACCGCATACGGGAATCGGCAGTGACGGTCTGGTACTTATAGGGCGCTCCGACAAAGCCGATTTCAGCATGCGCATTTTCAATGCGGACGGTTCGGAAGCCAAGATGTGCGGCAATGCCAGCCGGTGCATCGGCAAATACCTTTATGACTACAAGCTGACTTCCAAAACAGAAATCACACTCGATACCCTGTCCGGCATCAAGATTCTAAAACTACACGCGACAGGCGATAAAGTAGACACTGTAACCGTTGACATGGGTATTCCGTCTGACGAACCCGTGAACTATGACGGCAAGGGGAGCAAGCCGATGACAGAACATCCCATCGAAATAGACGGCATACGCTATACGGGTACTACCGTATCCATGGGAAACCCGCATCTGGTAATCTTCGTGAACGACATTACGAAGGCAGACCTCTCCTCTATCGGCCCCAAACTGGAGAATCACCCTCTCTTCCCCGACCGCATCAATGTGGAGTTTGCCCAAGTATTGGAAGAGGGAAAGATAAGGATGCGCGTATGGGAACGGGGTTCGGGCGTCACCCAAGCCTGTGGAACAGGAGCCTGTGCCACAGCCGTAGCCGCTTTCCTCACAGGACGTGCCGGAAGAAAATCAATCATCGTCATGGATGGAGGAACACTCACCATTGAATGGGATATAGCCACCAAGCACGTCTTTATGACGGGAGAGGCAACCAAGGTGTTCGAGGGAGAGATGGAGACGGATGAAGAATTATGAATGAGTATACGCTTTTGTGCCACATGGCAATTCTTCATTATTAATTCATCATTATTAAATAATTAAACCAACAGAGATATGGCATTAGTTAATGAACATTTTTTGAAACTGCCCGGAAGTTACTTATTTTCGGACATAGCTAAGAAGATTAATACTTTCAGGATAACGCACCCTAAAAAAGAAGTCATCCGTCTGGGTATCGGAGACGTTACCCGTCCGCTGCCGCAAGTTTGCATCGAAGCGATGCACAAGGCAGTGGATGAGATGGCTGATGCCAAGACATTCCGCGGATACGGTCCTGAACAGGGTTATGACTTTCTGATTGATGCCGTTATCAAACACGATTACGCGACACGCGGCGTTCATTTCAGCCCACAGGAAATCTTCATCAACGACGGAGCCAAGAGCGATACGGGAAACATAGGCGACATACTCCGCCATGACAACAGTGTGGGAGTAACCGACCCTATCTACCCCGTCTACATTGACAGCAACGTAATGTGCGGACGCGCCGGCATATTGGAAAAAGACGGCAAATGGAGCAATGTAACCTATATGCCCTGTACGGCCGAAAACAACTTTATCCCCGAAATACCGGACAAACGTATCGACATCGTCTACCTCTGTTACCCCAACAATCCTACGGGTACTACCCTTACCAAACCCGAACTGAAAAAGTGGGTGGACTATGCCCTTGACAACGACACGCTTATCCTATTTGATGCCGCCTACGAGGCTTTCATCCAAGAGGACGATGTGCCCCACTCCATATACGAAATAAAAGGGGCGAAAAAATGCGCCATCGAGTTCCGCAGTTTCTCAAAGACAGCCGGATTTACAGGCGTACGCTGCGGCTACACCGTAGTACCGAAAGAACTGACCGCCGCTACGCTGGAAGGTGAACGTATCTCCCTCAACAAACTGTGGAACCGCCGCCAATGCACCAAGTTTAATGGTACAAGCTACATTACCCAGCGTGCCGCCGAAGCCATCTACACCGCAGAAGGCAGACGGCAGGTAAAAGAAACGATTGACTACTATATGAACAACGCCCGCACCATGAAAGAAGGACTGGAAACATCCGGGCTGGAAGTGTACGGCGGTGTGAACGCTCCATACATCTGGCTGAAAACCCCGAACGACATAAGCTCTTGGCGATTCTTCGAACAAATGTTGTACGAAGCCAATGTAGTGGGTACTCCGGGTGTAGGCTTCGGGCCAAGCGGTGAGGGATATATCCGTCTGACCGCTTTCGGCAAACACGAAGACTGTGTGGAAGCCATAAAACGCATCCGCAACTGGCTGAAATAAAAGTGAAGAATATAAACATCCTACTATTTAATAGTTCAAGCACAATACTATACTAACAGAACCGGACTGATCATCCGCAATTTTTCTAACTAAAAAGGTAAGAAGGTATGAAAACAAGAAACACAAAATTAGGAGTAATAGCAATAACGTTACTATCAGCTGCAATGCCTTTCACGGCAAAGGCACAGGACAAAGTAAAAGCATCCGTAGGCGCAGACATCGTAAGCGGCTACATCTGGCGCGGACAAGACTTGGGCGGTGTAAGCCTTCAACCCAACGCATCCATCGCCTATAAAGGTTTGTCTTTGGAAGCATGGGGATCGGTAGGTATTGAAAAGACAGATGCCGACGGTTATGATGCTAAAGAGTTCGACCTCACACTGGGCTACTCCACCGGTGGTTTTAGCGTATCAATTACTGATTATTGGTATAATACCGGAGCAGGTTACTTCCACTACGGTGCCCACAATACAACCCACCTGTACGAAGCCCAAGTGGGTTACGACTTCGGACCGGTAGCAGTAAACTGGTACACCAACTTTGCCGGAGACGACGGTGTCAAGGAGAATGGTGACAGAGCCTATTCATCCTATATCTCCATAGCCGCTCCGTTCAAATTGGGCGGACTTGACTGGACAGCCGAAGTAGGCGCCACTCCATGGGAAACGGACTTCTACGGAGCAAGCGGATTTGCCGTATGCGACGTCAGCCTCGGAGCTACAAAGGATATCAGGATAACCAATTCATTCTCCCTGCCACTCTTTACTAAAGCTACTTGGAATCCCTGTTCGGAAAGAGCATACTTCGTAGTAGGATTAAGTTTTTAAGAACAATAAAACACTTAAGGTATGAAAAAGATTGAAGCTATCATCCGCAAAACCAAATTCGAGGAAGTGAAAGACTCACTCCTCGAAGCAGATATCGAATGGTTCTCTTATTACGATGTAAGAGGTATCGGAAAATCCAGACAAGCCCGTATTTACCGTGGTGTACTGTACGACACCAGTTCCATCGAACGTATCCTCATCTCTATCGTTGTACGCGATAAAAACGCAGAAAAGACAGTACAAGCTATCATCAAAGCCGCACAAACCGGCGAAATCGGCGACGGCCGTATCTTCGTCATCCCCATTGAAGACGCTATCCGCATCCGCACCGGAGAACGGGGTGACATTGCCCTCTATAATGCCGAACAGGAAAGATAACCGGCAGCACTCAACCCACAGGATTTTCATTGAGCGGCGTGCTCAGTGAAAAACAAAATACAAGTACAACTAAAAACCCAAAAGATTATGAACAAATATATGAAACGCAGTTTCACAAAACTGCGTACGGCCCTTGCTATACTCATAGCTTGCTGCCTCACAACAGATATGTATGCACAAACCGCCGTAGCTGCGGATAGTGTGGCAACCGATACCGTCGCCCAGTTAGTTTCCGGTGTCAACACCGTCTGGATGTTACTTGCAGCCATGTTGGTATTCTTTATGCAACCGGGCTTTGCATTGGTGGAAGCCGGTTTCACCCGCACCAAGAACACCGCCAACATACTGATGAAAAACTTTGTGGACTTCATGTTCGGCTCACTTCTTTACTGGCTGGTAGGTTTCGGCATCATGTTCGGTTTAGGCGACTTCTTCGGAACTCCTCACCTCATGAGCTTGTTGTTCGATAGCAATGGCCTGCCCGACCCCGCTTCATTGCCTACCGAAGGTTTCCTCGTATTCCAAACCGTATTCTGCGCCACTTCCGCCACAATTGTTTCGGGAGCTATGGCAGAGCGTACAAAGTTTTCCATGTATCTGGTTTACACAATCTTCATCAGCGTACTGATTTATCCCGTTTCCGGGCACTGGACTTGGGGTGGAGGATGGCTGATGAACGGTGAAGCAGGTTCCTTCATGACGGAAACATTCGGAACTACCTTCCACGATTTCGCAGGTTCTACCATTGTACACTCTGTAGGCGGTTGGATTGCATTGGTAGGTGCAGCTATCCTCGGTCCGCGCATCGGCAAGTACGGCAAAGACGGCCGGTCAAAAGCCATCCCCGGACACAACCTCACCATTGCGGCACTGGGCGTGTTCATCCTATGGTTCGGATGGTTCGGTTTCAACCCCGGTTCTCAGTTGGCGGCAGCCACTACCGAGGATCAGGTAACTGTCTCGCTCGTATTCCTCAACACTAACTTGGCAGCTTGCGCTGGTGGTTTCTTTGCCCTGGCCGTCAGTTGGCTGAAATACGGCAAACCGTCCCTGTCACTCACGCTGAACGGTATTTTGGCGGGATTGGTAGGCATTACGGCAGGATGCGACGCCGTTGCTCCGCTGGGTGCGGTCATCATCGGCGCCATCTGTGGCATACTGATGATATATGCCGTAGAATTCATTGACAAAGTACTGAAAATTGACGACCCCGTAGGCGCATCTTCCGTACACGGCGTATGTGGTTTCACGGGAACGGTACTTACCGGACTGTTCTCTACCAGTGAAGGTCTGTTCTACGGTGCGGGTGCGGGCTTCCTCGGAGCACAGATATTCGGTGCGGTAATTGTCGGACTTTGGGCGGCAGGTATGGGCTTCATCATCTTCAAAGTACTCGACAAGATACACGGCTTGCGTGTTCCGGCTCGCGTGGAGGAAGAAGGACTTGACATCTACGAGCACGGAGAGTCCGCTTACAACTAAAACAAGTTTTTTTATTCTATCATATATTTATAAACCAACAATTACAATTCTAAGGTATTATGTCAAAATTGAGATTCAGAGTAGTAGAGACGGCGTTCAAGAAGAAACCCGTTGCAGTGGCAGTCCCGGCGGAACGCCCGTCGGAATACTTCGCCAAGTATGTATTCAACAAGGAAAAGATGTTCAGGTATCTGCCCAGCAAGGTATATGCCAAACTGATTGATGTAATTGACAACGGTGCGCCGCTGGACCGCAGTATTGCCGATGAAGTGGCGGCGGGAATGAAGAAATGGGCACTTGAGATGGGAGCCACCCACTACACGCACTGGTTTCATCCGCTCACCGAAGGCACTGCCGAAAAACACGACGCTTTTGTGGAACACGACGGCAAGGGCGGCATGATGGAAGAATTCACAGGCAAGTTGCTTGTGCAGCAGGAACCGGACGCATCCAGCTTCCCCAACGGCGGTATCCGCAACACGTTCGAGGCACGCGGATATTCAGCATGGGACCCCTCTTCTCCCGCGTTCATAGTAGATGATACGCTCTGCATTCCTACCATCTTCATTGCCTACACGGGTGAATCTCTTGACTACAAAGCACCGTTACTCAAAGCACTGCGTGCAGTGGACAAGGCAGCGGTAGACGTATGCCGCTACTTCAACCCGGACGTAAAGAAAGTAGTGGCGTACTTGGGCTGGGAACAGGAATACTTCCTGATTGACGAAGGCCTTTACGCCGCCCGCCCCGACCTGTTGATGACCGGCCGCACACTGACCGGACACGATAGTGCCAAGAACCAACAACTCGAAGACCACTACTTCGGCGCCATCCCTCCGCGTGTGGCAGCCTTTATGAAGGAGTTGGAAATCGAAGCGTTGAAACTCGGAATCCCCGTCAAGACCCGCCACAACGAGGTAGCTCCCAACCAATTCGAGTTGGCTCCTATCTTCGAGGAATGCAACCTTGCAGTAGACCACAATATGCTCATCATGGCTCTGATGCGCAAGGTGGCACGTAATCACGGCTTCCGAGTACTGTTGCACGAAAAGCCATTCAAGGGTGTCAACGGCAGCGGCAAGCACAACAACTGGTCGTTGGGTACGGACACGGGCATCCTGCTCCATGCCCCCGGCAAACTGCCCGAAGACAACCTACGCTTCATCACCTTTGTAGTAAATACCTTAATGGCAGTCTACAAACATAACGGATTACTGAAAGCCAGCATCTCCAGCGCCACAAACGCCCACCGACTGGGAGCGAATGAAGCGCCTCCTGCAATCATATCCAGCTTCCTCGGCAAGCAGTTGAGCCAGGTTCTGGAACATATTGAGGAAAGCACTAAGGATAACCTCATCAGCCTCAGCGGCAAACAGGGCATGAAGCTGGACATTCCACAGATACCCGAGCTAATGATAGACAACACCGACCGTAACCGTACCAGCCCGTTTGCCTTTACGGGCAACCGCTTCGAGTTTCGTGCCGTAGGTTCGGAAGCCAACTGCGCCAGCGCCATGATTGCCCTGAACTCCGCTCTTGCCGAGCAACTGGTAGAATTCAAGAAGGATGTAGACAAACTTATCGGGAAGGGTGAACCGAAGATTTCGGCTATCCTCGACGTTATCCGCAAATACATCAGGATATGCAAGCCCATTCACTTCGACGGTAACGGCTACAGCGACGAATGGAAAGCCGAGGCCAAAAAACGCGGTCTGGACTGCGAAACCAGTGTACCCCTCATCTTCGACAACTATCTGAAGCCCGAAAGCATCCGTATGTTCGAGTCTGTAGGCGTAATGACGCAAAAGGAACTGGAAGCCCGCAACGAAGTGAAGTGGGAGACCTATACCAAGAAAATTCAGATTGAAGCCCGCGTGCTCGGTGACTTGGCGATGAATCACATCATTCCCGTAGCCACTCAATATCAGACGGATTTGATAGACAATGTCTACAAAATGAAAGACCTCTTCCCGGCAGAGAAAGCTGCAAAACTGTCTGCCAAGAATTTGGAACTCATCGAAGAGATTGCCGACCGTACCACCTTCATCAAGGAACATGTAGATGCCATGATAGAAGCCCGCAAGGTTGCCAACAAGATTGAATGTGAACGCGACAAAGCCATCGCTTATCACGACAACATCGTACCGATGATGGAAGAAATCCGCTATCACATCGACAAGTTGGAACTCATCGTTGACAACCAGATGTGGACATTACCGAAATACAGGGAACTGTTGTTTATAAGATAAAGAGCTATTTCAGACATACAAACTCTGAAACCGGAAATTATCTATTTCTTTTGTTGGTTGTTTTAAGTTTGCAGGGGAAAGGAGTGCCGTGATGGTAGTTCTTTCCCCTTTTTTTATCCGGCAGACAGCAGCCTGAAGAGGAAAACAGATTATCTTTGTCCCCAATTACAAATAAACACATTATGAAAGACCTGCGTATACGCCATACAGCATTGCTGTTGTTTATATTCTTGCTGGCATCGGTATCCTTATCCGCACAGACCGGCTTACAGCAGAAACTAAGTGAGATTTCCGCCATAACGGAAACCCAACCGTTGGAATCTACCGAGTTTTCGGAGAAGTATGTAACCTATTTCACCCAGCCGCTCGACCACCGGCATCCCGAGAAAGGAAGTTTCCGCCAGCGGGTTATCGTGGCGCACGCGGGCTTCGATCGTCCCACGGTCATTATAACCGAAGGGTATGGAGCCGCCTACGCGCTCAAGCCCCAATATCGCGAGGAACTTTCCAGGCTCCTCAATGCCAATATGGTATTTGTGGAATACCGCTACTTCCTGGAATCCACTCCCGAACCCAAAGACTGGCGATACCTTACAGCCGAAAGTTCCGCCGATGATTTGCACGCGGTAACAACCGCATTCAAAAACATATATCCCGGAAAATGGATTGCTACCGGTATCAGCAAAGGCGGACAGACCGCCCTGCTCTACCGTACATTCTATCCGGACGATGTGGATGTATCCGTTCCTTACGTGGCTCCCCTCTGCTACGGAACAGAGGACGGCCGTCACGAACCGTTCCTCAAAAAAGTGTCTACGGATGAAGACCGTAAAAGAATTACCGACTTCCAGCTGGAAATCCTGAAACGCAAAGCGGCCTTACTCCCCCTTTTCGAGAAATACTGCACCGAACAGGAGTATAAGTTCCGTGCTCCTATCGAAGAGATATACGACTATTCGGTACTGGAATATTCATTCGCGCTCTGGCAATGGGGTACTCCCGTCGGCAGCATCCCGCTACCCACAGCCACCGACGCAGAACTCATAGCCCACCTGCTGGCCATCAGCGATCCGTCCTATTTCACAACCGACAGTACCAACGCCTCTTTCTTCGTACAGGCCGCACGCGAATTGGGCTATTACGGCTACGACACCCGTCCTTTCAAAAAGTATCTCTCCATCAAGTCCGGCAAAGGCTACCTGCATCGCCTGATGCTTCCCGAAGAACTGAAAGATATGCCTTTTGACAAGACACTCAGTAAGAAGATTAAGGGATTCTTGCAAAAGAACGACCCGAAAATGATATTCATCTACGGTGAAAACGATCCCTGGACGGCTGCCGGGGTTACCTGGCTCAAAGGGAAAAAGAATATTCACGTATTCATTCAGCCGGGCGGCAGCCACCTGGCACGCATCTCCACACTGCCCGAAAAGGAGAAAGAAGAAGTGATGAAGCTGCTAAACGAATGGTTGCGGTAAACGCACCCGTTCTTTCGCAGCATCCTGTTTCTGCCGCATAAGGGAAAAGACACAAACGGAAAAGGGCTGCCTCAGCGATTGAGACAGCCCCTTTTATATCAAACATACCACTCTTACCACTCAAGGAATTTTCCCCTCTCCCTGCGTTTCTGCAACTCTTCTTTCAAGAAGCGCTGACGGTCTTTGGCGATATAGCGGCGGGCGAATATATTGGGCACAGCCACCCCTAACGCAATGCAGAGAATAATCAGCGAAGCATTGATACCGTTGGACACAGCCACCGTCACCTCACCTACCACTCCGTGCATATTGATGAGGGCAACCAGCGCACGATACATCAGCACCCCCGGAATCATCGGAATGACAGAGGGAATGGTCAGCACGTGATTGGGCACATGAAACCAGTGGACGGCTTTCACCGCCACCAGGCTCACCACCATAGCTCCCGTAAAGGAACCGATGACAGGACCGAGCCCCAACTCGAAGTTGACAAAATTACGCGTACATACGGCAAGGATTCCCCCGACGGCGACCACCCACAACAGACGGCGCTGGATATTGAATATCATGGAGAAACCCATCGCGGATATGGCCGCCGCAATGGCGTATATATAATAAGGATCGTGCGGAACCATGCTCAGTTCGCTGAACTTCTTGTCAATCACCACATCTTCCATAGCCAGCAGGCGCATGGCTATCACAATGCCGAAAGCCATGGCACACACCATCAGCACCGTATTGACGGCACGCACGATTCCCACCTGTATGTAATTGTCAATCATGTCGTCCACAAAGTTTATAATAGGCACTCCCGGCACGATGAACAGCGCGCAAGCCAGCAACGGATGATACGGAGTTCCCGACAGCCCTGTAAAAGTAGTGATGTAAGCAAGGCAGGTGGACACCAATGCCGCGATGGCGATACTCATATATAGATTGATGCCGAACTCCACGCAACGCGCGCGAACACGAAAACCGGCAAAAGCGGCGATAGAGGCGAATAAGAAAGCGATCCAGTCGCCGCCGAACAGCTTACAGAAACCGCCGCAGGCAAACCCCGCTCCGATGGCGACGAGATAGGGAGTATAGTTCCGCTTCTTTCCTTTTATCTTCTCCAATTCTTCCTCGTAGCGGTCGAGCGAATAATCCTCTTCGATGGCACGCCAGGAAAGCTTGCTGATTTCGGAAATGGCCGTCATGTTGATGCCGTGCTTCTCGCACTTCTGAAATTTGGAATAAGAATGCGATTCGTCACTCAGGTTCACCACCAGCATTGTATAAGTCACGTCAATGTGAAGATTCTCCTCGGGTAGTCCCAAATAAGCCGCAACCCGCTGCATATTACGCACAATGCGATTGGTATCGGCAGCACTCTCCACTAATATTTTCCCTGTGCGAAGCAATAAATCAAGCTTCCTGCGCAAAATAATTTCTTGCTCAACCATTGTATTATCCATCAAAAATTCTACTAACTACTATCCTGTTTTTTACCTATCCTTAAAGAGGAGTGCAAAGATAGGCAAAATATAGAAAAGAATTTCATATCTCATCGGAAACCCATACCTTTGCACACATTTTTAGAGAAGGGAAAAACAACAGACCGGACTTTCATCATACTCCCAAAAACAAAAGCTGATTGATATGGAAATATTTTGGAACACTATCGCGCAATATAACGAAAACACCTGGTGGGCGCAGATTATCATTACCGTAGCAGGCGTCCTGCTGACCGCACTGCTATACCGCAAACCCACCGTCCGGGTAAAACGCTCCATGAAAATATATATGGTATTCCTCAACGGCTGGATAGCGTCGGTGTACTATCTGATGTACTGTGACACACGCAGTTATCACCATGTACTCGCCATCTTCTGGGGAGTAATCGCCCTGATTTGGCTATGGGATTTATTTACCGGTTACACCCCGTTCGAGCGCAATCCCAAATACCGTGTACTGGTGGGAGTACTTTATGCGATGCCCTTCCTCTACCCTCTCCTTTCGTGGGCGCGCGGCATGGAGTTCCCGATGATGACGACAACGGTGATGCCCTGCTCGGTAGCCGCCTTTACCATCGGACTGCTGCTGGCATTCTCGCGCAAAGTCAATCTGCTCGTTATCCTTTTCCTCTGCCATTGGGCGCTCATTGCCTTTTCCAAAGTGTATGTGTACAAGATACCCGAAGACCTGCTGCTGGCAAGCGCCACCGTACCCGCCATCTATCTGTTCTTCAAGAACTATGTAGCCCAAAACCTGCATAAAGAAACGAAACCGAGCGCACGCCTCATGAATTGGTTTCTGATTCTGATTTGCATCATCATCGGGGTATTCCTGAGCATCATCCTTTTCCAGGAAGTAGGAAAATAAACGAACCTGCATCGCCCGTAATCCGTCCTATGGGATAAAAAAATCATCCCGTGATATGAAATAAATCATCTCACGGGATGAATTTTTCAGTCTCGTGAGACGAATATTTTCATCCTGCAAGACGGATTTTTCATCCTACCTTATCATTTTTTCCTGCCTTGATTTGCCACGGCTTCCATCAGTTTCCTGATTTCTTCGGGGTCGCCCAGGAAGTAATCGTTCGTCAGGTTCAGTTCGTCATCAAACTCAAACACATACGGTACGGCCGTAGGCAGATTCAGATGCACAATCTCTTCATCCGACAGATGCTTCAGATGCTTGATAATGCCACGCAGGCTATTGCCATGAGCCACGACCAACAGTTCATCGGCCGTCTTCAGGCTTGGGAAAATGACGCATTTCCAATACGGCATGATACGGTCAATCGTATCTTTCAGCGATTCGGTACGCGGCAGCTCTCCGTCGGGTACTTCCCGGTAACGTTCTTCAAAACGCGGATTGCGCGGGTCGTCTTCCGCCAGCGCATGAGGGGCGATGTCGTAACTGCGACGCCACACCAATACCTGCTCGTCTCCATACTTGGCGGCGGTCTCGGCTTTGTTCAGCCCTTGCAACTGACCGTAATGCTTTTCGTTCAGCCGCCATGACTTCTCTACCGGAATCCAATCCTGATTAAGGCGGTCGAGCACACAATTCAATGTCTTTACGGCACGTTTCAAGTAAGACGTATACGCTTTTTGGAAGCGGAAGCCTTTCTCCGCCAGCAGTTCACCCGCCTTCAGCGCCTCGGCAACGCCCTTTTCCGTCAGGTCTACATCCGTCCATCCCGTAAAACGGTTTTCTTTATTCCATGCACTCTCGCCGTGGCGGAGTAAAACAATCTTTTTCATCTCTGATAATCTCCTTTCTGTTTCTACTAAGAACACGCATTCATCACCGCTTGTTCATATAACGGCGCATCATATACACCAATAATATCATAAATGCCACCCACACCATACTGATGACCGGCAAATAACGGTTGTACACCAACTCACCGTCCTGCGGCACGTGATTGAACTCGCAAAGTATGCAACGGCAGGCCGGATTGGCGGCATCATGCGAGAAAAAAGAAAATACCAGAATAGCCACCCCTGCCAACAACATCATCAAAGCCACCCATACCACCCACTTGCCGGCAGATGCGGAACGCGGATGTGGCGAAGCGGAATGCGCGAACTTAACCATATAGCTTACCCCTTTTATATTGTTGCGCAAAGTTCCCGCGTTTTGAGAAAATTAACAATACCTACTTTTCATCAAAAAGCATCCCAATCTCCCTATTTATAGGTAGATTTAACATCCGTAACGACACTGCGAGTTAACCGGAAATAGGGAGCCGCACCGGCAGAAAAGCCCTATAAATAGGTATTTCACCAAAGCCCTTAAAGCCTTTACTTTGCAGCGAACAAATTAATACTTTAGTCAGAATGAAGAAAACAGGTATTTTTTATGGTTCCAGTACCGGAACATGCGAAGACTTGGCTAATCAGATAGCCGATAAAATGGGAGTGGCCGCATCCGATGTGCACAGCGCGGACAAGTTGAGCGCCGATTTGGTGAAAGAGTACGATTTGCTGATTTTAGGTACATCCACCTGGGGGGACGGCGAATTGCAGGATGATTGGTACGACGGCATAAAAGTATTGAAGTCGGCCGATTTGTCTTTCAAGAGTATCGCCCTGTTCGGCTGCGGCGACTCCGAATCCTATTGCGACACCTTCTGCGACGGAATGGGTATCCTGTACGAAGATTTAAAAGACAGCGGGTGCAGCTTCATCGGAAATAAGGTCGGCACGGACGGATACTCCTTCTCTTCCTCTATCGCCGTAGTAAACGGCGCCTTTGTAGGACTTGCCCTCGACGAAGTAAACGAGAGCGATAAAACCGCCGAACGCATCGACAACTGGACGGCAGAGCTTAAGAAGCATATTTAGGCATATAAAAAAACAGACCATCCGCTTACCCGAAACGGATGGTCTGTCTGCATCAAACGGATGATGCGTTTAGTGCTGACAGATGGTGCGTTTACATGAAACGCACCATCTGTTTTGTTATCTCATCTCAAATGAACCAGCGAACATAGCAGAAGTCCTGACGGTGAGGCAGTTCCGCATTCTTCGGGAACATACGGTAAGCTACCTTGAAGCTGCCTGCGTTCTCCAACTTATGTGTCACCTGGAATGTGTAGAGGTCGCCCTCTTTCTTCACTACATTGAACGGCTCTACCGAGTAAACGTGTTGCTTACCGTCCTGAGCGGTATAAGTAGTCACCAATTCCAGACCGATGGCATCGTTCAGGCCTTTCTCGTCGATAACGTAAGTAATCGTGTATTCCTTACCGCTTTCGATGGAACCCTTAACCAGTTCTTCCGTCTTTTCGCAAGATACTACTTCGATGCTGTCCCACTTGGCGACAACCTCTTCCTTCCATGCAGCGAGTTCCTTGGCTTTGGCATAGTTGTTGGCAGCCAACGCCTTAAAGCGTTTCGCTTCTTTTGTATAGAACTTGCTATAATAGTCGTCCAGCTGACGCTTCATTGTGTAATGAGGCGCAATCTGCGCGATAGAATTCTTGATGGTTCTAATCCAGCCTTCAGAATATCCCTTCTTGTTGCGTGCATAGTACAACGGCAGGATTTCCTGTTCGAGGATGCTGTAAATGGTAGCGGCATCCAATTGGTCTTGGTATTCCTGGTTCTGGTAAGTACGTTTTTCCGTCAACGCCCAACCTGCACCTTCACGGTAGCCTTCCAACCACCATCCGTCGAGTACGGAGAAGTTTACAACACCGTTCATCAACGCCTTCTCACCGGAAGTACCGGATGCTTCGAGCGGACGTGTCGGAGTGTTCAACCAGATATCCACACCCGATACGAGGCGGCGTGCCAACTGCATATCGTAGTTTTCGAGGAAGATAATCTTACCCAGGAACTCGGGACGGCGGGAGATTTCGATGATTCTCTTAATCAATCCCTGACCTGCGCCATCGTGCGGGTGAGCCTTACCTGTAAACAGGAACTGTACCGGATAATCGGGGTTGTTCACAATCTTAGACAGACGGTCCAAGTCGGTGAACAGCAAGTGCGCGCGCTTGTAAGTAGCGAAACGACGTCCGAAACCAATCAACAGCGCATTCGGGTTAATCTTGTCCAACAGAGATACAACGCGTGAAGGGTCGCCCTGATTGTTCAACCATGTCTTGCGGTATTCCTTGCGAACGTAGTCAATCAGTTTATTCTTCATGGCCATGCGCGTCTTCCATATCTCTTCGTCGGCTACATTATAGATAGCTTCCCAAATCTTAGGATTGGACTGGTCGTACCAGAAGTTCTCGTCGAAGTGCGCCGCATAAAGCTGTTTCCACTCCGTCGCGCTCCATGTGGGGAAGTGTACGCCGTTCGTAACGTAACCAACGTGCATTTCTTCCGGGAAGTAACCTTTCCAGATGGGAGCAAACATTTCCTGGGAAACTTTTCCGTGCAACCAGCTTACACCGTTCACTTCCTGAGAAGTGTTGCAAGCGAAGACTGACATACAGAAGCGTTCGCCCTTGTCGCCCGGATTGTTACGGCCGAGGTCCATAAGGTCGTCCCAAGTGATACCCATTCTTGAAGGATAGCCGCCCATGTACTTGCCGAAGAGGCCTTCGTCGAAGTAGTCGTGACCGGCAGGAACCGGAGTGTGTACGGTGTACAAAGAAGAAGCGCGTACCAACTCGATAGCCTGGTCGTAAGTCAGACCTTCGGCCACGTAGTCGCAGATACGCTGTACGTTAATCAGCGCCGCGTGTCCTTCGTTGCAATGATATACGTCTTTCTTGATGCCCAGTTTCTTCAAAGTAAGAATACCGCCGATACCAAGCAGAATTTCCTGTTTCAGACGGTTCTCCCAGTCACCGCCATAAAGCTGGTGAGTGATGGAACGGTCGAACTCGCTGTTCATTTCATTATCCGTATCAAGCAGATAGAGTGAAACACGACCTACGTTGACTCTCCAAAGGCAAGCGTGTACGTAATAATCCAGATAAGGAACGTCTACAACAACTTGGTTGCCGTTTTCATCCAACACGCGGTCGATGGGCAACTGACCGAAGTTCTGGGCTTCGTAGTTGGCAATCTGCTGTCCGTCCATAGCCAATGTCTGAGTGAAATAGCCATAACGGTACAGGAAACCAACGGCGCACAGGTCTACGTTGCTGTCGGAAGCTTCTTTCAAATAGTCACCGGCAAGTACACCCAGACCACCGGAATATATCTTAAGCACATGATTCAAACCGTACTCCATACTGAAATATGCAACAGAAGGACGATTGCTATCAGGTTTTACATCCATGTAATTGCGGAATTTGGAATATACGTCTTCCATTCTGCGCAAGATAACCTTATCTTTAGCAAGTGCCTCAAGCTTGGCATAGCTCATACGTTCTAACAGCAGGACAGGATTCTGTCCGACTTCTTTCCAGAGAGCAGGGTCAAGGTCTTTAAACAATTCGGTAGCCTCATAATTCCATGACCACCAAATGTTACGTGCAAGTTCGGATAATTTCTCCAATTCAGCAGGGATGTGAGATTTAACGTTCACATCTTTCCAGTTTGGAGTGTTTACATTACTAACTTTAATCTTCATTGTATGATTACTTGATTGATTAATATAATAAATTCTTTTTCGGTTAAGCCAGCTGACGTTTCATCGCATTGCGCAAAGCAAGGTCGTAGGCTTCATAATAATATTGTATGAAATGCTTCCATAAAGCCTGCTCCGCCACTTGGGCGGCACGCTTACGGATTTCTTTAATTTCCGCATCGGTCTTTGTAGAGAACAAGGCTATGGTGTCCTTAATACCGTCCGCCACTTCGGAATAGTTATAGTCCGAACGGTGAAGTACCTCTACTCCATCGTTAATGCCATGCTGGTTCTTGAGGCTGTTCACCCAAAGTCCGAATCCGGCAAGGTCTGTCGTAATGGTCGGCACGTGGAAAGCCACGCTCTCCAACGGGGTATATCCCCAAGGTTCATAATAAGAAGGATAAACGCTGAGGTCTTCTCCTAACAACAAATCGTAGTAGTGCTTGTTGAGGATACCGTCTTTACCATCCTGATAGCAGGGAACGAAGATTACTTTTACCTTATCCTCAGGACGATTGCCCATACCGAGGTATTTCAGCATATCCAACACCTGGTCGTGCGTCATGTTGTGCAGCCAATGTGTGATGAAAGGTACTTCCAAAGGAGTGGTATAGTGCTCGTCTTTCTTTTTCAGACGCTGCTGCAAGTCTTCGCGGGGGTCGCCCACCCAACTGGGCACGTTGACGAAAGCCAGCACTTTCTTTTTCAGGTTCTTATCGCGGTTCAGGCGGTTCAATGATTCCAGAAATACATCGATACCTTTGTTCTTGAACTCGTAACGGCCGCTGGTTCCGACAATAAGCGTATCATCATCAAACTCCTGTCCCAACAGGCAGTTTGCCACACGCAGCATGGTAGAACGTGCACGCTTGCGCTTACCGGTAAAGGTAGAGCCTTTCGGAACGAAATCGTCTTCGAAACCGTTCATAAGGACTACGTCGGCAGGCTTGTCAAGCAGTTCTTTACACTCGTTATTGGTGATTTCACTTACGGTAGTGAAGCAATCCACGTAATGGGCGGCCTGCTTTTCGATGGAATGCTTGGATTCCATATTCAGTTCCTGCGCCATCTGATCGCCGTTGTAAGCGAAAAGATAATCGTATAGCGGTTTGTTGTTGCCTGCGATAGAACGGCCTATCGAGGTGGCGTGTGTGGTAAATATCGTAGCAATTTCAGGAACGGCGGTCTGCAAATAAAGCGCAGCCATACCCGTCATCCACTCATGCGCCTGAAATACAACCTTGTCCGTTTCCGTCAGGTTATACCGATAAAAGCTCTCCACAACCTTTCCTGTGGCGTATGCAAACATCGAGGCTTCATCGTAGTCACCGTATGCGTGCAGTGAATCCACTTGATAGTGTTCCCACATTTCCGCATAAATTTCATTCTTTTGCGCAAAGAAAGGTTGGAAGTCAACCAATATGACGATAGGCTCACCCGGAATGTTCCAGCGACCTACGCGAACAGAAAGGTTATCTTTTTCAATAGCATATTTCTTCCATGCGGCACAAAGGTTATCGGACTCGATAAATAAGGGATTCTCTTTTCCTTGCCAAAAGTCCGGACCAACAAAAAATACTCTATCACGGAATTTTGTCTGCAAAGTGTTCGCTCTGGTAGACAAAACTGTATAGATACCGCCTACTTTATTACATACTTCCCAGCTCGCTTCGAAGATGTAATCGGGGGTAAGTAGTTCTTTAACCATATATGTTATAATCTCTTTATCATAATTACGGCTGCAAAAGTACACATTATTCTTTGAAAAATAGCCTTTTAATCGAAAAAACTGATTAAATGTATATAAACAATCGTTTGCATAAATGTTATAGTTAACGACAAAAGCCCGCCAATACGGGGAAACGAGAGGATTGCCATCGAAAAGAAAAAAAATGCAAGTCACGACGAAATGTAGGGAAAAAACGGAAGAAGTTACAAAAAAGCCCCGGAACTTCGCATGGATGTTCCGGGGCTTCCTGTCTTTAAAATATTCCTTATGCAGTCAGTGCGCTACCAATCAAGAAAGTCGCAGCCAGAGCTACGATAGCGTAAAGTTCGGGGAATACGGCGAGAATCAGCGTATTGCTGAATACGTCGTGTCCCTGGCCGATAGCGGCGATACCGTTGGCGCAAACCTGTCCCTGACGGATAGCGGAGAACAACGCTACCAATCCCAAAGCAATACCCGCACCCAAAATAGCGGCAGCCTGAATGGCTGTCATATCCGGAGTGAGAAGGCCGAAAATAGTCTGGAACATAAAGTAACCGGCAAAACCATACAAACCCTGAGTACCGGGAAGCGCTGTCAATACCAGGAAGTTACCGAACGCACCGTCATTCTTCTTCAATGCGCCGATAGCTGCATTACCGGCAATTGTCACACCGTAGGCGCTACCGATACCTGACAAACCAACCATCACTGCAATGCCAATATAGGCAATCAATAAATTCATTTCCATAATCTTATTCGTTTTTTATTGTTTATATTTT
>CEAF01043171.1_pt1 | contig 31602 bp, 29 predicted proteins | sample 557431 | NCBI WGS metagenome assembly CEAF01 (sample SAMEA3182068, study PRJEB8094) | gut metagenome | biome: human; feature: gut; material: Stool; isolation source: human stools | place: Canada | collected 2013-11-18 | reverse complement strand
CTGTCGGGCAGATGAGCATCCGTTAGAAAATGGCGGAAAGATGTCGGTTTCTTTTGCCTTGTCGGTGTATCGGCAGTTTGCCGGCGGATGGAATTTTATAAGATGAACGTATGAAACCTTTTCCTTCGGGACTCGGGGTTGCTTTGGTTACCCCGTTTCAGGATAACGGAGCGATTGATTTTCCGGCTTTGGACGCATTGGTAGACTATGTGACAGCCGGCGGTGTGGACTATCTGGTGGCTCTCGGTACTACGGCCGAAACCCCGACTCTCTCTACGGCCGAGCGCAAGGCCGTTCTCGAACGTATCAAAAGCCGCAATGCCGGTCGTCTGTCGTTGGTTGCGGGGATAGGAGGCAACGATACGGCTGCCGTCGTGGCCGCTCTGCATGATTTCGACCTCGCAGGGGTGGACGCGATACTCAGTGTGACGCCGTTTTACAACCGTCCTTCGCAGCGTGGGCTGTACGAACATTTCCGAGCGGTCGCGGATGCCTCTCCGGTACCGGTCATTTTGTATAACGTACCGAGCCGGACAGGAGTCAACATGCAACCGCAGACTACGTTGAAACTTGCCGAAGAGACCGGCAACATTATCGCCGTCAAGGAGGCGAGCGGCGACATGGAGCAGGTCGACGAGCTGATAGCCGGCAGGCCGGACGGTTTCCATGTATTGTCGGGAGACGATGCGTTGGCCGTACCCTTGATTGAAAAGGGGGGCGACGGGCTTATCTCCGTCGTGGCCAATGCCTATCCGGCCTATATGGCGGAGATGGTGGGGGCGGCGATGGCACAGGATGCGAAGCGCTCGCACAGGTTGTGGAGCGACATCGCGGAGCTTGAGAAGAGCCTTTTCGCCGAAGGCAATCCGACGGGTATAAAAGCCGCCTTGAGTATCAAAGGATTGATTGCAAACAACCTGCGCCTGCCTCTGGTGGTGTCGTCGCCGGAACTTTCCGACAGGATACGCCTTCTCGCTTCGGAAGCCGGTCTCTGACGACGGGGGCTGACCGGGACGTTTCGGACGGAGACAGAGAAAGCGGGCCAATAAATACCGCCCGTTGAACGTTATTGATATATGCGTAAATTATTCGTTATTTTGTTGGCGGCCGTGCTGGCAGCCCCTGCGCTGTCGGGACAGGTCGCTCCCGACAACGACGACATATTCGAACAGACCATCAACAACGAGTCGCCCTATTACTATCCGGCTTTGATGCTGCGGTACAATTCGGGCGATACGACGCTGACGGAAAAGGATTATTATTACCTTTACTACGGATATGCCTTTTCGGACGATTATCATCCGTTGGCTCCCATACCGGCGGAAGATAAGGTATTGATGGCTTTCGAGAAGGCGCATGGCGACCCCTCCGAGGAAAACATGCGCGACATCATCCGTTACGCGGAGGAGGTGATGCGGTCGGATCCGTTCAGCCCCACGAACCTCAATTTCCTCGCCTATGCCTACGGGGCCGTCGGGGACACGCTGAATGAACGGATAAACTACGACCGGCTGAACAAGGTGCTCGCTGCGATAAGCGCTTCGGGGACGGGGTTGACGGAGAAGTCGCCCATGCATGTGCTGCGGTTTTCGCATGCCAGCGACGTGTTGGGGACGCTGGGACTCTCCGTAGCCAAACGATTGGTCGTTTCGCGTACCACGGAGTATATTACGGTTGCGAACGAGAACGGGCGGCAGTTGAGCAAGGGATATTATTTCGATTACAGCCGGGTTTACTGGGGCAATCCGGAAGATGCTCCGCAGAAAGAACGCCGGTGGAAAATAAATGACTATCCGATAGGCGGATATGATAAATAAAAGGTGCGGTATGAGTGTTTTTGACAGGATAAGGAGAACGTTTCTCGTCGTTGCGACGGCAGCGGCATTCGTCGGCTGCACGAAGGGACCGGTGTGTCCCGGCGGACCGGGCTGCGAGCCGACCGAAGGCAGCCATACATTTCTCATTTACGCAGTGACGAACAACAATTTGTGGCGTTACATCAGAGGGAATGTCAACATGGCGATGGAAGCGGTCCGTGCGGGGCTTCCGGCCGATACGCGGGTGTTGGTCTATTGGGACGGACTGACGAACTATACGGGCGAAAGCAAGACGGTGCTGACGGAAATCGTAAAGGAGAACGGGGAGGTAATCGAACGGGTACTGAAGCAGTATGGCGAGCAGGATTCGACCGACCCCGCCGTCATGAAGGCCGTTCTGCAGGACGTACAGTATTATGCGCCGGCCGAAGTGTACGGCATTTCGCTGCACGGCCACGGAACGGGGTGGTTCCCGCCCGAACTCAACAATCTGCGGCAGCCCATGTCGGGCGAATCCTATATCGAACACGACCTGCGGCGGCCTGACAATGCGCTGACCAGGGCCTATGGTCCCGACGGGGAAGAGTATATGTCCGCCGGGGATTTGGCGGAGGGACTCTCGGAGATAAAGTTCGATTATGTGATATTCGACGTCTGTTTCATGTCTTCCATCGAGTTGCTGTACGACTTGAAGGACAATGCCCGTTACATTCTGGCTTCGCCGGCGGAGATAATGGGCAAGGGGATACCTTATCACAAGGTGCTGCCGTTGCTCTTCAGCCGTGATTATCCCATCGACCGCAGGCTCGCTTCGGCGGCTTCTGCAATCGTGGAGTATTACAGGGGAGAGAGTTATCCTTCGGCTGCCTTTACGGTCGTCGCGACCGCCGGCCTGCAGGGCGTGGCCGATGCCGTGAAACGGATATTCGCGGCCGGGGTGGAAGAGCCCGATTTCGGCGAGATACAGTACCTCGAAGTATTGGAGCCCGAACACGCTTTTTTCGACCTGAAAGATTATCTGAAGAACATTACCGGAAACGGTGCGGCGAAGAGTGCCTATGCTGAGTTCGAGACGGCTTTGGCGAACGCCATCGTGGCGGAAAGCCATACTCCGCAGATATACTCTGCGTTGGGAACCGGTCTTTCGGGCGGTTTTTTCCCTGCGGACGATGTGTGCGGCATCTCCTCCTACATTCCGCGGGAGTGGCTGCCCGTAACGCGGGAGGCTTGGTACGCTACGGCATGGGCCCGGTACGTAATGCCCTGAAAAAGCGGGTACGGTCGGTGAATTGCTGCGCAGGCACGGAATCGTTTCCCGTGCCTGTGCTTTTTGCTGCCGCTTGGCGGCTTGTTTTTCAGACAGAAAACTTTTTTACGTGCCGGAAACCGCTTTTTTGACCGGGTGGGTGGTATCTGGAGTAGGTACGCATCCTTAAAATCCGTCAACGTTTTTTGGCCGGGCGCAGTTCCCGGGGCATGGGAAGCGAGAGCCGGGTGAAACTGATGACCGCACCGGCGGCGGCGAAACCGCCCGCGAGAATGAGTGCAGTGTGAATGCTGTCGGTCGAGGTGATGTGGAAGAGCAGGGCCACGAGTGCGGCTCCGGTAGTCTGTCCCAACAGTCTCGCCGTAGCGAGCATGCCGCTTGCACTTCCGCTTCGGTGAGGCGGTGCCGAGCCTACCATGATGCTGTTGTTCGGCGACTGGAAGAGCCCGAATCCGAGCCCGCAGAGGACGAGGCGCCAGATGATATCTATTTCGTGGGGCTGGGGCGGAAGCCAGGCGAGCAGAAAGAGCCCGCAGGTCATGACGGAGAGTCCGATGCCTCCCAGCAATCCTGCATGTACGCGTTCGACGAGTATGCCTGCGAGCGGCGCTACGACCACGATGACGGCCGGCCAGGCCGTCATGACGAGACCTGTGGTGACGGCACTGTATCCGAACGTATGCTGGAGATAGAACGGCAGGGCCACCATGGCCGACATTTGGGCAATGAACGAACAGATGGAGGTGAGTACCGAAACCGAAAATATCGGTATCTTTAGCAGGTCGAACGGAAGGATGGGGTAGGGCTTGTGTAACTGACTGCGCACGAAGAGCGTTCCGACGATGAGCAGGAGAATGATGCCCGTGGTGATGTAGCGCGGGTCTATCCCGTGTGCATATCCTTCTATCGAAGCGATGAGCAGACCGAAAGTCAGGGCGTTCATCGCGCCGTCGCGCCAGTCGAACCGCCGTCCGGCCACTTTTACAGGATTGTCGGGCAGGAAACGTCGGCTCAGGAAGAAGGCCGTAATGCCGATGGGAATATTGATTGCGAAGAGCCATTGCCAGGGGGCAACGGCGAGTATTCCCGCCGCTATCGTCGGGCCCGCGACGGAAGAGACCGCCACGACCGTGGCATTAAGCCCCATGCCACGACCCAGGTGGTTGTGCGGATAGATGATGCGTATGAGTGTGGTATTCACGCTGGTGACCGCTGCGGCACCGAATCCCTGGCATACCCGTGCCGCCACGAGCGTGGCGAGTGAGTCGGAGAGCGCACACCCGGCCGAAGCAATGGTGAAGAGCAGCAGTCCGCCGATGTATATTTTCCGGTAGCCGATGACGTCGCCGAGAGCCGAGAAAGAGAGGAGCGATACCACGATAGCCAACTGGTAGGCGTTTACTATCCAGATGGAGTTTGCCGGCGAAATGTTCAGCAGGCTGCCTATCGTCGGGAGCGCCACGTTGGCGATGGCTCCGTCGAGGACGGAGAGCGATACGCCGAATGTAACGGCCAGTATGGCCCATAACCGTTTGGGCATGGGTATCCCGTTCCATTCCGTATTGCCGGAGATGACGGGTGCCCCTCCCGTCGTACTGCCGTTCGCCTGACCTGTCATAATGAATTGCCGAAATCGGCTGCAAAGATAACTCCCAGCAGGGTATCGAACAATTTTTACAGGCGGAAATCGGGCCGAATACCCTGAACGGGACAGGGCCGACGACTGACCGGCCTCTCTGTCGCACCTTTATCGGAAAAGAGGCCGGAGATATCATGTATCGGTTTCAGAACCGGCGGGTATATCTGTGACAGTAGGGTGTCGTCCCTTTCCGTTCGTAGTAATTCTGGTGGTAATCTTCCGCTTTCCAGAAGGGACCGGCGGGCGAAAGGCGGGTGGCTATGTCATAGCCTTTCGCCACCAGCTCGTCGATAAGCCTTTCCGCGGTTCGGTGCTGTGCCTCGCTGTTATAGAAGATTTCCGAGCGGTACTGCCTGCCGATGTCCGGGCCCTGCCGATTGACCTGTTCCGGGTCATGTATCTCAAAAAAGAGGCGGGCGAGCGCTTCGTAAGTGGTCTGCGTCGGGTCGAAGGTGACCCGTACCGCTTCAGCATGGCCCGTGCGGTCGCTGCATACCTCTTCGTAAGAAGGTGCCGGGACGCTGCCGCCCGTATAGCCCGATTCAACGGAGATAACGCCGGGTGCCTTTTGCATGTAGTATTCCACACCCCAGAAACACCCTCCGGCGAAAACAGCCGTTTCGTAGCCGTTTGTGGCTTCGGACCGTGTCTCCGGAATGAATTCCAACGATATGGAATTGACGCAGTGGCGGGTGTTCTTCGGGGTGAATCTTTCGCCGGTAAAGACGTGGCCGAGATGGCCTCCGCAGGCCGCACAGACGATTTCGGTACGGATGCCGTCGGCATCGGGCCGGCGGATGACCGCGCCCGGTATCGCGTCGTCGAAACTTGGCCAGCCGCATCCGGCATCGAACTTGTCTGCCGACCGGTAGAGCGGAGTTCCGCATTGACGGCAGACGTATGTACCGGGCTGCCGGTTGTTCCAGTATTTGCCGCTGAACGGCATCTCCGTTCCCTTGTCTATGATGACATGCCGTTCCGATTCGCTCAATTCTCTCTTTTTCATGGTATCGGTCGAATTTCAGTGCAAGTTAATCAATCTCTTTTTTTGAACGTTCGATTTAGCGCATGGAGACTGACATTATTTTTTGCCCTATTTTTGTATCCCGTATGCATAAAGCCTGCCGTTTTGTTCCCGGATTGGTAAAGGCGGACGGAAACCGTCCGGCATGTTTCCAGGCAGCGGCGGATTGAAACAGGGGAAGAATGAAGTATCGTATGGCAAAGGTGCTTATCATAGACGACGAAATGCAACTGCGCAGACTACTCTCGCGTATTATCGGACTCGAAGGATATGAAGTCGCGGAGGCGGCGGACTGCGCTTCGGGAATGAAGATGCTCCGGCAGCACGAGCCGGATGTGGTGCTCTGCGATGTCAAATTGCCGGACGGCAGCGGCGTGGAGCTCGTGAGCAGAATCAAGGAGGCGGCACCTGCGGTGGAAGTTATCCTGATGACCGCATACGGCAACATTCCAGATGGAGTGCAGGCCATCAAGAACGGAGCTTTTGATTACATTACTAAAGGTGACGACAATAACAAGATACTGCCGTTGCTCAGCCGTGCCTCCGAAAAGGCCCAGATGCAGCGGCGACTCGCCCGTTTCGAGGACAAACTTTCCGAGGAGAACTCCTTCGACCGGGTTATCGGCTCTTCGGCGGCACTTCGGGAGGCCGTAGAGCTCGCCCGGAAGGTGGCGGTGACAGATACCTCCGTACTGCTGACCGGTGAAACGGGTACGGGAAAGGAGGTGTTCGCCCGGGCCATCCATCATGCCAGTCGTCGGGCGCATGAGGCGTTCGTTGCCGTGAACTGTTCCGCCTTTTCCAAGGAGCTGCTGGAAAGCGAACTGTTCGGCCACCGGGCGGGGAGTTTCACAGGGGCTACCAAAGACAAGAAAGGACTTGTGGAGGAGGCCGACGGAGGGACTCTTTTCCTCGATGAAATAGGCGAAATGCCGCTGGAACTGCAGACCAAACTGCTTCGGGTACTCGAAAACGGTGAGTTTATCAAGATAGGAGAGACACGTCTTACTAAGGCCGACCTGCGTATTATCGCAGCGACTAACCGAGACCTGGAAAAGGAGATAAAAGCCGGTAACTTTCGGGAAGACCTCTTTTTCCGCCTCTCCGTTTTCCGGATACAGCTCCCGTCGCTCAACCAAAGACGGGGCGATATCGCCGATTATGTCCGCTATTTTGCCGGTCTTTTCTCGGCCAAGATGGGGAAACGCATCGAAAATATCGACAAGGGATATATCGAAGCCATGGAGAACCATACGTGGCGGGGTAACGTGCGCGAACTGCGCAATGCCGTGGAGCGCAGTATGATAATGGCCGACAGCAATGTGCTCTCTGTGGGAACGCTTCCGCCCGAATTCCGTAACGATGCGGGAGTGGCCGCAGACGGTTCCATGACGCTTGAGGACGTGGAACGGAACCACATCGTGAAGATACTGGAATATACGGGCGGCAACAAGAGCGAAGCGGCCCGCCTGCTCGGTATAGGCGTGGCGACGTTGTACCGTAAACTGGAGAGTTGGGGCCTGAAATCCTGAGCTGCAGGAACGGCCGTGTCCTTTCAAATTGAGAGAGGGAGCCTATCATTTTGATAGACTCCCTCTCTTTTTCGTATTTGTTTGATTGGTTACAAGTGGTTTATAATCATTTAATTATCTTGTATTGGGGCTTTTTGGCATCCGCTTGGTTAAGGGGGAAGCGTCGGAAGTTAAGGACGGTACATGAATGGATGTTGTATTTGTAATCGTATTGTCGTGTATCATACTGTATATGATATGCCGCATATTTTCAGGCTTTGTGAAACAATTGTCTAACTCGAAAAGGAAAATGAAATGAGATGAATGGATTCGTAATGTTTTTGCTTTTGGTCGCACTCGGCCTGTTGTGCTACCTGTTTTTCTACAAATGTGTGGATTGGTTTGAAAAAATATGATTGAGAGATGTTTACCACATTGTTCATACTGAGCGTCGTCGGGTTCGTGTACATGATGTACGTACTCGTCAAACCCGAAGAATTCTGATAGTCTACTCACAAAAATGAAGAAATAAATGAATACGGAGATTTTAGGCGTCATACTGCAATGGGTGTGCCTGGTAGTGCTCTGCTATCCGCTGGGACGCCACATTGCGAAGGTGTACAAGGGGGAGAAGAACATCATGGATTTCATGGCCCCCGTAGAACGTTTTATCTATAAGGTCTGCGGCATCGACCCGGAACGCGAGATGAACTGGAAGCAGTTCCTGAAAGCGCTGTTGACCGTGAACCTGTTCTGGTTCATATGGGGTATGGTGCTGCTCGTGTGTCAGGGATGGCTGCCGCTGAATCCGGACGGCAATCCGGGCCAGACACCCGACCAGGCGTTCAATACGTGCATATCGTTCATGGTCAACTGCAACCTCCAGCATTACAGCGGGGAAACCGGTCTGAGCTACTTTACCCAACTGTTCGTCATCATGCTGTTCCAGTTCATCACGGCCGCCTGCGGTATGGCAGCTTTGGCCGGGATATTCAAGGGTATGGCAGCCAAGACGACCAAGTCGATAGGGAACTTCTGGGTATACCTGACCCGCAGCGTCACCCGTATCCTGATGCCTCTGTCGCTGCTGGTGGGTATCCTGCTCGTGATAAACGGTACGCCCATGTCCTTCGACGGCAAGCAGACGCTTACGACGCTGGAAGGCGCTACGCAGGAGATTTCGCAGGGACCGACGGCAGCCATCGTCCCCATCAAGCAGCTCGGTACGAACGGCGGCGGTTATTTCGGCGTGAACTCTTCGCACCCGCTGGAGAACCCGAATGCCTTCACCAACATGCTCGAATGCTGGTCTATCCTTATCATCCCGATGGCGATGGTATTCGCGCTGGGCTTCTATCTGAAACGCCGTAAGTTGGCCGCGTGCATCTTCACGGTCATGCTGGCGGCCTATACGTGCGGCATCGTCATATCCGTATGGCAGGAGATGGCGGGAAGTCCGCAGATAGACGAAATGGGTATCGCACAGGACCTCGGTTCCATGGAGGGCAAGGAGATAAGAATCGGTTCGGCCGCTTCGGCTATGTGGGGTATGACCACGACCGTCACTTCGAACGGTTCGGTCAATTCCATGCACGATTCGCAAACGCCTCTCAGCGGGATGCTCCAGATGCTGAACATGCAGATAAACTGCTGGTTCGGTGGCGTAGGCGTCGGTTTCATGAACTACTATGCCTTCCTTATCATCGCCGTATTCATCAGCGGCCTCATGGTAGGGCGTACACCGGAGTTCCTCGGCAAGAAAGTGGAGGCCCGCGAAATGAAAATCGCCACCATGGTCGTATTGATGCATCCGTTCCTCATTCTCGTCGGTACGGGCCTCGCGTCGTGGCTTGCCGCCAGAAATCCGGAACTGGCGTCGAGTTGGCTGAACAACCCGTCGTTCCACGGATTGAGCGAAATGCTGTACGAGTATACCTCGTCGGCCGCCAACAACGGTTCCGGTTTCGAAGGCCTTTCGGACAATACGCCTTTCTGGAACATCACGACCGGCATTGTCCTGATTATGGGTCGTTATTTCCCGATTGTAGGACAAGTGGCGATAGCCGGGCTGCTGGCCGGCAAGAAGTTCGTTCCCGAAAGCGCAGGTACGCTCAAGACCGATACGGCGACCTTCTCGGTCATGACCTTCGCCGTCATCATCATCGTGGCAGCCCTGTCGTTCTTCCCTGCACTCGCACTTGGGCCGATAGCCGATTATCTGACTTTTTAAATAGCAACCGAATATGAAACGCAACAGAAATATTTCACTGTTCGACAAATCCCTTTTACGCCAGAGCTTGCACGCTTCTTTCGTGAAGCTCGACCCGCGGAAGATGATAAAGAGCCCCATCATGTTCACGGTGGAGGTGGTGACTTTCGTCATGCTGCTCCTGCTCGTGTACATAGCTGTGACCGGCGACCGGTCGCAGGGGTCGTTCGCCTACAATTTTGTTGTCTTCGTCGTTCTGTTTCTTACGGTACTTTTCGCCAATTTCGCCGAAGCGATAGCCGAAGCACGCGGCAAGGCGCAGGCCGATTCGCTCCGCAAGACGCGTGAGGAAACGCCGGCCAAACTCGTCGCCGCCGACGGTCAGGTCCGTATCGTCAGCAGCTCGGAGTTGAAACAGGGCGATGTCTTTGAATGCGTAGCCGGAGATACGGTCGCTGCCGATGGAGAAATCATCGAAGGACTGGCCTCCATAGACGAAAGCGCCATTACGGGCGAGTCCGCACCGGTGATACGCGAGGCCGGGGGCGACAAGAGTTCCGTGACCGGCGGTACGAAGGTGCTGTCGGACCGGATACTGGTAAAGGTGACGGCACGCCCGGGGGAAAGTTTCCTCGACCGGATGATAGCCCTCGTGGAAGGTTCCTCGCGTCAGAAGACGCCGAACGAAATCGCGCTCACCATCCTGCTGGCCGGCTTTACCATCGTGTTCATCATCGTTTGCGCTACGCTGAAACCGTTCGCGGATTACGTAGGTGCCAACATCACGGTGGCTGCATTCATATCGCTGTTCGTCTGCCTCATACCGACTACCATCGGCGGGTTGCTCTCTTCCATCGGCATTGCGGGAATGGACCGTGCGCTGCGTGCCAATGTCATTACCAAATCGGGTAAGGCGGTCGAAACGGCCGGCGACATCGATACGCTGCTGCTCGACAAGACGGGGACGATTACGATAGGAAACCGCAAGGCGACCGGATTCTACCCGGCCGACGGAATTGATGCAGGGGAATTCGTCCGCTTGTGCGTGCTTTCATCGATAGCCGACCAGACGCCCGAAGGAAAGTCGATTGTGGAACTCGGAGCCGACAACGGTGTCCGGATAGACCCGATGCAGTTGGTCGGAGTCCGTATGGTGAACTTTACGGCCGAAACGAAGTGTTCGGGCGTGGACATGCCGGACGGTATGCGTATCCGCAAAGGAGCCTCGGAAACCATACGGCGCATCGTGACCGGAGCAGGGAACGAGTATCCGGAAGCAATCGACCGTACCGTATGCCGGATTTCCGAAAACGGCGGTACACCGCTCGTCGTCTGCGAGAACGACCATGTCATGGGCGTCATCGAATTGCAGGATATCATCAAGACCGGTATCCGCGAACGTTTCGAGCGCCTGCGCAAGATGGGTGTCAAAACGGTGATGGTAACGGGAGACAACCCGCTCACGGCAAAATATATAGCGGAAAAGGCCGGGGTGGACGATTTTATCGCCGAGGCCAAACCGGAAGACAAGCTCGAATATATCCGGCGCGAGCAGCGCGGTGGCAAGCTGGTGGCCATGATGGGCGATGGTACGAACGACGCTCCGGCTCTTGCGCAGGCCGATGTGGGCGTTGCGATGAACAGCGGTACGCAGGCGGCCAAAGAGGCGGGCAACATGGTGGACCTCGACAACGACCCGACCAAACTGATAGAGATTGTCGAAATCGGCAAACATTTGCTTATGACACGCGGGACGCTGACCACGTTCTCCATCGCCAACGACGTCGCGAAGTATTTCGCCATCGTGCCCGCGCTGTTCATAGCTTCCATTCCTTCGTTGCAGGCTCTCAACATCATGCACCTGCATTCGCCCGAAAGCGCAATCCTGTCGGCTATCATCTTCAATGCCGTCATCATTCCGCTGCTCATTCCGCTGGCACTTCGCGGTGTGGCCTACAAGCCCATCGGTGCTTCGGCTCTGCTGCGTCGGAACCTGTTCATCTACGGTCTCGGCGGTCTGGTAGCCCCGTTCATCGGCATCAAGCTGATTGACATGATAGTAAGTGTATTTTTTTAAATTGGGATAAGAGATGAAAAATTTGTGGATTTCCATAAAGATAACCCTTGCGATGTGTGTCTTGCTAACGGTCGGTTACGTCCTGATACTGCGCCTGACGGCGGCTGTGGCGTCGCCTAACGACGGCGAAGCCCCGACGGTGACTTTCGACGGACGGGTGGTCGGTGCGGCCAACGTGGGACAGCAGTTCACCGACGTGCGCTACTTCTGGGGGCGTCCTTCGGCCGTGGATTACAACGGTTCCGGTTCGGGCGGCAGCAACAAGGGTACGACGAACGAAGAATATCTGGCCGAGGTGGAGCAGCGTGTGGAGGATTTCCTCGCCGCGCATCCCTACCTTTCGCGGGAGGAGGTACCCTCCGAGATGGTTACGGCGAGCGGTTCGGGACTTGACCCGGACATATCGCCCCGAGGCGCGGAGGTACAAGTTCGCCGTGTGGCACAGGCCCGCGGACTGGACGAGGGGGTCGTACGCAGTCTGGTTGATTCGCTGACGCAGCGTCCGTGGCTGGGCCTGTTCGGTACCGAGAAAGTGAATGTGCTCAGACTCAATATTGCCCTCGAAAAGTTGCAGCCCAACGTTACGCTCGAACATAAATGAATCAGGAAGCGACCTTTGAACAATGTTTTTCCGTTAGTCGCCGCATATGCGGCAGGCAGATGCCGGCGGCCGTCCGTACAGCGGAGGAATTTCCGCTGAGGGGGACGGACGGTCCGTCGGTTATGCTGCTTTCCTGCGGAAAGCGGACGGCTACGGATGGAAAATGAAACAGAAAACGATAAATGGATTTTTGAAAGCTATGAAAGTAAATAAGGTAATGAAAAGGTGGATATGGGCCATGGTGGCCGTATTCGTAGTACTCTTCTCTATAGACGTGTGTGCTCAGGAGAACGAACGCGGAGTACGTTTCGGCGGAGGTGCCGATGTAGTGAGCGGATATATCTGGCGCGGTGTTTGGGAAGCGGGGCCCAGCATCCAGCCGACACTGGTGCTGTCGGCAGGCAACTTCTCGGCGACTGCATGGGGCTCGGTGGATTTCGCTTCGACGAGTTACAAAGAGATGGACCTCACGCTCGCCTATGCACTCGGTCCCGTGACCGTTTCGTTAGCCGACCTCTATTGGGAGGGGAGTGCGGCAGACCGAAACACTATCGGCCGTCGCTATTTCCACTTCGGTGCCGATTCGCCCCATCGGGTGGAACTTGGAGTAAGCTGGTGCATTTCGCAAAAAGTCCCTCTTACGCTTGCATGGAATACGGTACTGTTCGGCGCAGCGGACGTGAACTCCAAAGGTAACCGCGCCTATGCGACTTACGTGGAGCTCTCCTATCCGTTTGCTGTCAAGGGGGTTGATATGAAGGCCGGCATCGGCATCGTTCCCTGGAATGCTTACGGCACCTATGGTATCGACAGGGATTTTTACGTCCAGAATGTTTTCCTGAATGCTGGAAAAAGCTGGACGGTGGCCGGTTCGCTCCAGTTGGGACTTTTTACCTCGCTCAGTTGGAATCCTGCCCTGGAAGATGTTAATTTTGTGGGAGGCATATCCCTGAGGATGTAACGGAGATGGATAAACAAGACAGTGTACAGCGTTTTCTGGAACTCATACGGCGTTCGCACCGGGGAAAGTTCAAGATTTACATTGGTATGAGTGCCGGTGTGGGCAAGACATACCGTATGCTCCAGGAGGCCCATCAACTGCTTGAAGCCGGTGTGGACGTGCGAATCGGATACATCGAGACGCACGGCAGGCCCGATACGGAAGCTCTTCTCGAAGGGCTTCCGGTCGTGCCTTTACGCAAACTGTTTTACAAGGGGAAGGAGCTGGAGGAAATGGATACGCAGGCCATCATCAATCTCCATCCCGAAATCGTCATCGTGGACGAACTGGCGCACACCAACATCGAGGGGAGCGGCAATCCGAAACGGTGGCAGGATGTGATGCAGATACTCGAAGCGGGTATCAGCGTTATCTCGGCGGTGAATATCCAGCACATCGAGGGACTGAACGAATCCGTGCAGGAGATTACGGGCGTAGAGATACGGGAGCGTATTCCCGACAGCGTACTGGCCATGGCGGATGAAGTGGTGAATATCGACCTGACCGCCGAGGAGCTTATCAATCGGCTGAAAGCCGGTAAGATATACAAACCCGACAAGATAAATGCCGCGCTCAATAATTTCTTTACGCAGGATAACATTCTGCAATTGCGCGAACTGGCTCTCAAGGAGGTGGCCATGCGGGTAGAGAAGAAGGTGGAGAATGAAATCACGGCGGGTGACAAACCGCACCGCGACCGGTTGCTGGCCGTCATCGACTCGTCCGAGAAACGCTCCCGGCGGGTGATACGCAAGACTGCCCGTATGGCGACCCACATCAATGCGCCCTTCTCCGTACTCTACATACAGAGTGACCGCGAGACGGCGGACCGGATACCGCTCGCCAATCAGCGGTATCTGATAAACAACCTGAATCTTGCATCGGAACTCGGCGGCGAGATACGCAGGATACATTCCAACCGACCGGTGGAAACCATTCTTGAGGTATGCCGCGAACAGAAGGTGAGTTTCGTCTGCATCGCGCGTCCCGAATTTTCACCCGTAAAAGGGATACTCGGATTCTGGAAACTGACGGGAAGGCTTTCCCGCATGAATATAGACCTTTTAATCTTATCGTAGGCTATGAAGATACAGAAGAGGCTTACATTGGGAATCGGCGTTCTGTTCGCCATGATACTGTTGCTCGGCGTGCTGTCCACCAGTTATGTCCGGCAGCTTTCGCAGGCTACGAAAACCATACTCGCCGACAATTACGCGTCGCTGGAGTATGCGGCCGACATGCTCCGTTCGCTCAACGACATCGGGGAGGATTCCGTTTCGCGGCACGACCTGCGGCAGAGTCTCGCCATGCAGCAGCGGAATATTACGGAAATCAATGAGAAGGAGATTACCTCTTCCCTCGAAAGGCATGTGGCGGCGTTGAGCGACTCCGTCACGGAACAGGAACTGCAACTCGTGCGCGAAGACCTGCTGCGCATCATGGAGGTCAACATGGCGGCCATCCGTGCAAAGAGTGCGGGCGTGGAGGAACGGGCCGACCAAGTGATGTGGTGGCTGATAGTGATTGCCGCCTTGTGTGCGGTTATTGCCGGAGTGTTCCTCGTGTGGTTTCCCAAGGTAATCGTGAGGCCGATAGACGAATTGAAGAAAGGAATAACGGAGATAGCCAACCATAATTACGACCAGCGGCTCGACTTTTCGGGCAATAGGGAATTCGAGTCCGTTGCTGAATCGTTCAACGACATGGCGGCCAGGCTCGACGAATACCGGCGCAGCTCGCTGGACGATTTGATGATGGCCAAGAAGCGTATCGAGGCCATTGTGAATTCGTTGCACGAACCCATCGTCGGGCTCGGTCCCGACCGTACCATCCTGTTCATGAACCGGGAGGCGCTCTCCGTACTCAATCTGACGGACGATGTGGTCGGACGCAACGCGACCGATGTCGCCCTTTCCAACGACTTGCTGCGCAGGCTCGTCCGGGAACTTTACGGCGATGCGAAGCCCGAGAGCAGGGAGCCATTGAAAATCTATGCCGACAATAAAGAAAGTTATTTCCAGATGGAGAACGTGCCGCTCTATATCACGCCTATCGGAAAAACGGAACGTGAATTCATAGGCAATTTGATTATTCTGAACAATATTACACGATATAAGGAACTCGACTCGGCAAAAACCAACTTCATATCCACCGTGTCGCACGAGATGAAAACGCCCATATCATCCATCATGATGAGCCTGCAACTGTTGAACGACGACCGTCTCGGTACGTTGAACGGGGAACAGAAGCAGCTGGTGGAGAGCATCAAGGACAGCAGCGACCGGCTTCTGGAGATAACGGGCGAACTGCTCAACATGACGCAGATAGAAACGGGCAAACTGAAGCTGCATCCCAAGATTACGAAGCCTATCGAACTGATTGATTACGCAATAAAATCCACACGGGTACTGGCCGAACGGTTCTGCTGTTTCGTGGAAGTGGATTATCCGGAGAAGATTTCCAAGATTTTCGTGGACAGCGAGAAGATAGCATGGGTCATTACGAATCTGCTCTCCAATGCGATACATCATTCGCCCGAACGTTCGCGCATCATCGTGGGAGCCGTGCAGCACGACAAGGCCGTAGAGATATACGTTCAGGATTTCGGACGCGGCATCGACCCGCGCTACCACAAGAGCATTTTCGAGCGTTACTTCCGGGTACCCGGGACGAAGGTGCAGGGCAGCGGTCTCGGCCTGGCCATCTCCAAGGAGTTTGTGGAGGCGCACGGCGGAACGATTAGCGTCGAAAGCGAGATAGGTAAGGGCAGCCGGTTTTCGATAATGCTTCCCGCATGACCGGTACGATTTTGTCCGGACGGCCCTGTTTGCAGGAAAGCTGGTGCAGGGACAATTCGACAGCGCCCTTTTACGTTCATTGTGCACCATGATAGTAAGTGCGAGCAGGAGAACGGATATTCCGGCGTTTTATGCGCCGTGGTTCTATAACAGGTTGAAGGAGGGGTACGTACTCGTACCCAATCCGTTCAATCCGCGTACGGTAAGCCGGGTCGGCCTTACTCCCGATACGGTGGACTGCATCGTTTTCTGGACGAAGAATCCCGCTCCCATGCTGGACGGATTGGAGCGGCTGAGAGATTATCGGTATTATTTCCAGTTCACGCTGAATCCATACGGCCGGGATATGGAACGTAACCTGCCGGCATTGGAAGCGAGGCTCGGTACTTTCCGGCGGTTGGCGGAACGGATAGGCCCGGAACGTGTGATATGGCGTTACGACCCGGTACTGCTGGGAGGTGCTTACGATATTCGGTTCCATACGGGGGCTTTCGCCGCGCTGGCCGCCGGATTGAAGGGATATACCGAGAAGTGTATGATAGGATTCCTCGACTTTTACCGCCATATTCGCAAGGTCATGGATGAGGCTGGGGCAGGGGCTCCGTCTCCGGAGGATACGGAACGTCTGGCCGCTGCTTTCGGGGATACGGCTGCGAAGTACGGCATCTTACTCGAAACCTGTACATCCAAAGTGGATTTGCGGCGTTTCGGCATCCGAAGCGGTTGTTGTATAGACAGGGAATTGGCGGAGCGGCTGACGGGGTATCCGCTCTCCGCCCGGAAAGATGGCGGCCAGCGCGGCGTATGCAACTGTGCGGAGAGTATCGATATCGGGATGTACGGAAGCTGCCCGCACGGTTGCACGTATTGTTACGCTGTAAGGGGCGGTGCGGCAGCGGCGGCGAAGAGGTACGGCATGCACGATATTCACTCTCCCATGATGCTGGGATATCCGCGGCCGGAGGATACCATTCGAGAACGTACCGCAGAGAGTCTGCGAAAAATACAGGGAAAGTTGTTCTGAATGCCGCGGCGGCCGGCTTGATACAGACTGTCCGGCGAAGACTTGTTGCAATCTGCGGTTAGACGAGAAATTTCCGTAACCGATTCCTATGGACGGCATAAAGGACGGTATCGGCCGCTGTGAGGGCCGAGCCAGGTATCAATACGAGACCGATGGCCAGAAATACGATACCGAGTGTGAGCGATGCCTGTCAATTCCGGATAGCACGGAATACTGGCTGACATTGTAAACGATTACTCTCTCCATAATCCTTTTGAGTTTTAAGTGGAAACTGCAGGGAGGAGAGCAGAAACATGTCCGGCTGCAAAAACGCTGAAAAGGCGGCAGTTATCGGTCTCTTCAGCCTTCATCGGAACGGTCGGGCCGGAAGACAAGGAACGGGTAACGACAAAGGAATACCGTGCCGCAGCGGTATTCCCTTGTCGAACGGGATGGCATTTGCTATTTTTTCTCGGGCTTTGCTATGCTTTCGCGCATCTGCGTATCGGCCTGTACGTTCTGGAGTCTGTAATAGTCCATGATGCCGAGGTTCCCGCTCCGGAACGCTTCGGCTATCGCAAGCGGTATTTCCGCTTCGGCGAGTATTACTTTGGCCCGCGCTTCCTGTGCTTTGGCCTTGTTCTCCTGCTCATGCGCTACTGCCATGGCGCGTTTCTCCTCCGCTTTGGCCTGTGCGATGTTCTTGTCGGCATTGGCTTGGTCAATCTGGAGTTCGGCACCGATGTTCTTCCCTACGTCGATATCCGCTATGTCGATGGAGAGAATCTCGAATGCCGTTCCTGCATCCAGGCCTTTTTCGAGCACTACGCGGGAGATGTAATCGGGATTTTCGAGTACGACCGTATGCGATTCGGCGGAGCCTATCGAAGAGACGATTCCCTCTCCGACGCGGGCGAGCACCGTCTCCTCGCCGGCCCCTCCGACAAGCTGCTTGATGTTGGCACGAACCGTAACCCTCGCCTTGGCGATGAGTTGGATACCGTTCTTGGCGACGGCCGACACGGGCGGAGTATTGATGACTTTCGGATTGACCGACATCTGGACCGCCTCGAATACGTTCCGGCCGGCCAGGTCGATGGCGGATGCCATCTTGAAATCGAGATTGATGTTGGCTTTCTGTGCGGATACGAGTGCCTGGATGACGTTCGGTACATTGCCTTTCGCCAGATAATGCGCCTCGAGTTCATTCGGGTTCAGATGGAGCCCTGCTTTCGTTCCGGTTATCATCTCATTGACTATCAGCGTAGCGGGAACCTTGCGCCAGCGCATCAGTATAAGCTGCAGAAGCGATATCCTTACACCCGACAGCAGTGCCTTGAACCACAGTCCGACGGGGACGAAATAGAAAAGCAGCCAAAGTAGTACGATGACAACTACGGCGACCGCGATGATGAGTCCGATATTTTCCATAAGCATTGTTTGGTATTTGGGTTTGTCTTAGTCCGTTCGTGTCGATGTTCGGGAACGACCGTTCCGTTATGCCTCCTCTTCTGCGGAACGTGAGAGGGGTTTTACCACGACGGTGAAGTTGTCGAAACCGATGACCTCTACTTCCCTGTGCGGGTCGATGTAGACGTCGATGGATTTGGCTTCGTAAGTCTTGCCGTTCAGCATCACTTTGCCGCCGGGGGCGAGCCGTGTGACGGTCGTTCCCCGGTCGCCAGCCGCGATATGCTCCTTCTCGGGCGACGGCTGTGAGGCTCCGTCTATGTTGTTGTGCAGGGCGAGCCGCTTCCATGTCTTTGCTCGCAGCCCCATTGCCAGCATGATGACCGACAATACGAGTACGGCCGCCAGCGCAATGAATCCCCCGGCATTGCCGTATTTCATGAACGCTTCATAGATGCCGAACCCGCAGGAGATGAGTGCGCCTATGCCTGCGACCGTAATGCCCGGGAGCAGGAATACCTCCACGCCGAGCAGAAATATGCCGAGTATGATGAGAATGATTACCAGTGCCATGATGTATTTTGTTTAAAATATCCGATTGATTCGGGCTACTGGACGGCGACTATTCGAATTGTCAGTCCCGGTTCCACGGTGTCGATATCCTGTACGAGCGCTTCGGCCAGTGTTTTGTTGTTGAACGAACCGACCACGAACAGGGGTTCGCCCGTTTCCGCGTCGGCCGTGCGCGAAACCTCTTTCCCGGCAGCCTGTGTCGATATGACGTCGCGTACGACGCGGCTCAGGCTCTCTCCGGCTCCGCCTATCTCCACACGGTAGCGTATCCTGGTCGTCTGGCCGGACGGTTCGGTCACAGCGCTTCCGCTTTCGGCACCCGGCGCGGCGTCGTACAGACCGTCGTGCCATGCCACCACCCGCGGGTTCCGGAATCCCTGCCGTTTAAGCCGGGCCGCCGCCTCTTCCGCTTCGGCATAGGTCGCATATCCTCCGGCATAATAGTAGTGCTTCCGGTCGGCTTTCGTCTCCTGCGACAGCGGATAGACATTCCTGAAGACCGATACGGGCTGCGGTCTCGAATAGGCGCCTAACAGTATCCGGTACATCGAACCGCGTGGAAATATTTCTACCTGCGGTACCTGGTTGATATTCGCATATTTCGCAGGCCGCACAATTTGGGCATCGGCAAAATCGTAAAACATGCGTTCGCGGGTGTCGAGCACGGGCAGGAAATAGTCGTCGATATGGCTGGTGGGAGGGGTGAGGCTGTTGAGCGAATCCGCCGCCCCGGTCAGTCCGGCCCGGTCGGCTATCCGTATCTCGTATCCGGCTATCAGCAGTTTTTGCAGGGCATACCGTGCGACCTCTTCATACATATACTCCCCTTTGATTTCCGCCTCCAGCAGGAGCATGTTGTTCATCTGTTTCTCCTGTACCGCGAGGATATCGCTCTCGCCGTTCTTGTCGAGCACATAATTATAGGCATAGACCTTCGTATCGAAGACGCTTTGCCAGAGGTCACCGATAGCGGGTGCCAGGCGTTCGTTCTCCGCCGCCAGTGCCGTTATCCGTGCATGGAGACTGTCCGCCTGTGGGCCTTTGACTGCGACATGATAGACGGGAAGCAGAAGTGCCATCTGGTCGTAATTCTCCTGCAGTTTTCTTATCAGCTCAGCCACTTCGCTCTCTTTCTTCTGTGCTGCGAGCAGTTGCTTGTAATCGGCTGCGGAAAGGTTGTCGCGGAAATAATCGTTGTCCACCAGCATCGTTTTCCCGTTGTCCGCAGCGGCAGTGGCGGCAGGCATTACCGGAAGACTGAAGCCCTGTTCGCGTTCCATACGGGCCATCGTCTCCGATAGACTTTCCAGGTCTGCCCTTACGTCGAACAGGGCCTGTTCGAGTTCCACGATATTGGCACCGAGCGCCTCTTTTCCCGGTGAATCCGACGAGAAAAGCTCCCGTGCTTCATCCAGCCGTTCCTTGAGACGGGCTTCCTTTCCCGCCAGTTCGTTGCGGCGCATGGCAAGAGAGTCGTAACTGACCGGGGCCGGCTGCTGCACAACGGTCTTCCGCCCTTTGGCCGGTCGCTGTGCCGCCAGCGTCAACGGAGCCAGAAGCGACAGCAAAAGAAAATATTTCAGTACTCTCCGTTCCATAAGTCTTTCCCAAATTGTAAAGTCCTTGCGGTTATACCCACCACTTTATCATGAACAACTGAATAAGTCCGAATATCTCCAGACGTCCGAACAGCATGAGTGCAGTAGACGAGAACTTCATCACTCCCGGCATTGCTGCAAAACTCTCCATCGAACCGACCTCTCCGAATCCCGGCCCTACATTCCCCATACAGGAGGCAGAGGCGGTCAGCGAGGTGATGAAATCGACTCCGCAGGCGGTATTTATCAGTGTCCCTAAGATAATGAAAAGGAAGTAAACGGCAATGTACAGCATGGCGAAATTTATCGTGGACTCCTCCTGCGTCACGCCGTTGAGCTTGATGCGCAGCACGGCGTTGGGGTGTTGCTGCTGCCGGATACGGTTGCGCAGCACCTTGAACGAAAGCAGGATACGGTCGCATTTGATACCTCCGGCCGTTGAACCGGCACATGCGCACTGCAATGTGAAAAAGAAGAGTACGGTCATGGCCAGCGGAGTCCACAGATTGGTGTCTGCGGTTGCGAATCCGGTAGTGGTCAGTACGGTGACTCCCTGAAACAATCCGTACCGCAAGGCGGTGGCAAAAGAGCCGTATGTGCCTGAAAGCCAAAGGCTGAGTGTAATGAGAAAGACGCCGGTCACTGCACAGAGAAAATAGTAGCGCGTCACTTCGGACCGGAACAGGTTGTTCCTGCTTCCGGTCAGGGTGGAGTATATCAAACCGAAATGCAGACCGGAAACGAAGGTAAAGAAGACGATAACCAGCTCAATCCACAGGTTGTCGAAATAGGCGATGCTCGCATTTTTGGTACTGAACCCGCCGGTGGAGATGGCCGAAAAGGCATGGTTCACCGCATCGAACCAGTCCATTCCGGCGATGCGGAGCATCACCGTGGCCATGGCTGTCATGCCCACGTAAACGAAAAGCAGGATATAGACGATTTTCCGTGTCTGAAAACGATAATTGTCCTTGGCCAGTGTGGACAGCTCCACGCTGTAAAGCGTCATCTTCGTCTTGCCGAGCGAAGGCAGGATGGCGAGTGCGAACATGACGACGCCGATACCGCCTATCCAATGCGTCGCCGAACGCCAGAAGAGCAGTCCGTTAGGCAGCGATTCCACATCGGTGAGTATCGTGGAACCGGTCGTGGTGAATCCCGATACGCTCTCGAACCAGGCATTGACGAAGTTGAACTCCCCGCCGTAGAGCAGGTAGGGGAAAGTGCCCACGAAGCAGGAGAGCAGCCATGCACCGGTCACGATGCAGTACCCCTCCTTGGCATTTATCTGTTCTCTGCGGCGGACGAAAAGGGTGGGGAACATACCGAGTATGGCTGTCAGCAGAAAAGAGAGGAACAGCGGCGTGAAACCGCTGTCCATGCCGTTTATCCACGAAATGCCCGCCGAAAGGAGCATAAAGGCAGAATCGAGCAGCAGTACGGCACCGATGTATTTCAATACCAGTCCGGTCCTCATTTCGGTTCGGTCTTTTTCCGTTCCACCAATTCGTCTATCATCTCCTTGAGTCCCTCTATTTCATCGTCGTTGCTCTCGAATTTCGGGGCGAACGGTATTCCGTGCGACAGGTAGTTATGCAGTGATTTGTGGATGCGTATTACCGGGCGCACGTAGTAACTGTCCACGAAAAAATAGAACATCAGGACGATGATGATGGCTATCATGAGCGTCAGGATACTGGGCGTGATGGTCTTGTAGACGCTCTTTTCGAGCATCTGCGCCCGGGCCGGTATGGAGTTGGCCGGAGAGGTGAGGTACTCCTTGAGCGTTTCGTCGAGGTGGTAGTAGGCCTGCATGTAGGTTGCGAGGAACCAGTCGAGGTCTTCCGTGCCGTCGTCTGCCAGATGGGCAGTCACGACCTCTGGGTATTCGCGGTCGGCCACCCGGACTGCGGCCAGGTCGGATATATCCTCTTCCGTTACCGAAGCGGCCTCCAAGGCATCGTAAAAAGCCGTCCGGCCGAGTTCGTATCCCGCGTCGGGGGTCGTCGCATCCGAGAATATCATACGCAATATCGCGCTGTTCTGGGACTGCAGGGCGGTCAGCATACGGTCGGCCAGTTCGGTGTTGCGCATATTGAGGGCCACTATCTCTTCCGACTGGTTGCGAAGCCTTTGCAGTTCATAGACGGATACGGCTCCTGCCAGCAGGAGTACGAGGGCGAGGCTGATGAAACCTATCGAAATTTTCTTGCGCATGGCAACGCGTTGTTGTTGATGATTCTTACGGCAAATATAACATATAATTCGATGAAAAAGAAGACGGATACCGGACGTTACTCCGGTTCGGCCGGTTTTGCGGACAGTATTCGTGTCGACGGCTTTTTCCGTACGGCATTGCGGGAGTCATCGTTCCGGCAGTGAGACCGGAACCGTTCCGTCGGCGTCGGGCCGGCCAAGCCGTACGGAACACAGTTCGTTCACGCGCGTTCGGTCGTAGGGGGCTTTGCAGCGTATGTAGTTGCCGGTGTATCCGTACATCATGCCGCCGCTGCCGCGTCCTTCGAACAGTACCTCGGCCGAACGTCCCTCGTATGCCTCGCAGAAACGACGGTGAAGTGTCGAGCAGAGTGCACCGAGCCGCTCGGCCCGCAGGGTTTTCACGTCATCGCGCACCCGGCCGGGCATGTCGGCCGCGGGCGTGCCGGGGCGTTCCGAGAAGGGAAAGACATGCAGGTAAGCAGGAGCGAGCGATTCGAGCAGGTCGTAAGTCTGCCGGAAATCCTCGTCCGTCTCACCCGGAAAACCTACGATGACATCCACGCCGATGAAGGCATCAGGCATGCTGCTGCGGACCGTTTCGATGCGGTTGCGGAAAGTTTCCGCCCGGTAACGTCTGCGCATCAGGCCGAGAATACGGTCCGAACCGCTTTGCAGCGGAATGTGGAAATGGGGCTGGAACTTGGCCGACGCCGCGCAGAAGCCGATGATATCATCGGTCAGAAGGTTCGGCTCGATGGAAGAGATGCGGTAGCGTTCGATGCCCGCCACCCGGTCGAGCGCCGTGAGCAGGTCAGCGAACCGTTCGCCGGTAGTCCGTCCGAAATCGCCTGTATTGATTCCCGTTATCACGATTTCCTTTCGACCCGAAGCGGCGATTCGCTCCGCTTCCTGCACGAGGTCGGCGACGGGCATGTTGCGGCTCGCTCCGCGGGCGTAATGTATCGTACAGTAGGAGCACTTGTAGTCGCAGCCGTCCTGTACCTTCAGGAATGCACGTGTACGTTCGCCTGTGGAAAAAGCGGCGAAGAAGTTGGTCAGTTCAGCCGTGTCGCATGAATAGATGCGGGCGCCCGACTTGCCGCCGAGAGCGGCCACCCGGTCGAAAAGCGTTCCCTTGTCGCGGTTGCCCAATACGAGGTCCACCCCTTCGATGGCGGCCAACTCTTCGGGCCGAAGCTGGGCATAGCAGCCCGTGACGGCGATGATGGCCTGCGGCGCTTCGCGGTGAAGCCGTCGAATCAGGTTGCGGCACTTCTTCTCGGCATGTTCCGTCACGGCACATGTATTTACCACGCATATGTCCGCTTCGGCGGCGTGACGGACGGTCGCATAGCCGCCCTCTTCGAACTGCCGCGCGATGGTGGAGGTTTCGGAGAAGTTCAGCTTGCAGCCCAGCGTATGGAAACTGACTTTTTTCGGCGAAGGCATCTTCATTTCATCTGTTTCGGAGTGCGAAGTTACGAAAAAGGCCGCAAAGCGTGAAATAAAAGCACCGCCGGTCACTGTCGTGCGCATTGCTGGCGATTTTTCCGTAAATTTGCATTCCGCAGAACCGCACCGACGGTTTTGCCGGAAGAGACGGAGATGGATTTTTTCAGGGCACTTTACGAATACGGCTTTTTGCAGCATGCCATGGCGGCCGCGGTGCTTTCGGGTATCGTCTGCGGTATCATCGGCACCTATATCGTGGCCCGTCGCATGGTCTTCCTGAGCGGAGGAATAACGCATGCCTCGTTCGGCGGGATAGGCATAGCCTATTATTTCGGTCTGAACCCCATTCTCGGCGCGCTGGTATTCGCCGTGATGTCGTCGCTCGGAATCGAGTGGGGGGCACGGAAGGGGAAAATCCGCGAAGATTCGGCCATCGGCATGGTCTGGAGCTTCGGCATGGCTGTCGGGGTGATATTCGTCTATCTGACGCCGGGTTACGCACCCAACCTGATGAGTTTTCTCTTCGGCAATATCCTGACCGTGACGACGGCGGATATCGTCGCTTTGGGGTGCCTGGTCGCTGTTCTGCTCCTGCTGGCATTCTGTTTCCTGCGGACGGTGATGTACGTCGCCTTCGATGCCCAGTTCGCCCGGAGCAGGGGGGTAGCGACGGGAACCGTATCGTATGTCATGGCGGTATTGGTGGCGCTCGCAGTCGTCTTCTGCATCCGGAGCGTAGGAATCGTTCTTCTCATCTCGCTGCTCACCGTTCCGGCGGTCATCGTCAACTCCTTCACCAAATCCTTCACCCGCATGGCTGCCTGGTCGTCGGTCGTTGCCGTAATAGGCAACATCGCCGGACTATACCTCAGTTACGTCATGGATATTCCCGCCGGAGCCGCTACAATATTTCTGCTGGCGCTTACGCTTATAATTATAAAACTGCTACCTTTGCGTAGCCGAAAAACCGTGGCGTATAGTGAAAACCCTCGATAAGTTCATCCTGAAGTCATATATAGGGCCGATGATTCTTACCTTCTTCATCGTGTCGTTCATATTCCTTATGAACTTCCTGTGGCTTTATATCGACGACCTTGTCGGGAAAGGACTCGACTTCGGCGTCATCCTCGAACTGCTGGGGTACGCGTCGGCTACGACCATCCCCATGTCGCTGCCGCTGGCTACGCTTCTGGCGGCTATCATGACAATGGGCAATCTCGGCGAAAACAACGAACTGCTCGCCATGAAATCGGCGGGAATATCGCTTCCGCGCATACTGGCCCCGCTGACCGTCCTTGTTGTCTTCATCGCCATAGGCAGTTTTTTCGCCTCCAACAACCTCGTGCCTTATGCCTGGAAGCAGATGAACGCACTCATCGCCGATATCCGTCAGCAGAAGCAGACCATCGAATTCAAAGACGGAGCCTTCTTCAATGGTATCGACGACATGAGTATCCGGGTTGGGCATCAGGACCGGGAAACCGGTCTGTTGAATGATGTGCTGATATACGATACGCGGAATCAGTCCAAAAACGGAACGATGTCCACCACCATAGCGGATTCGGGTTACATCCGCCTCTCGGACGACAAGAAATACCTGCTTGTAACACTCTATAAAGGCGAACGTTACGAGACGCGGCGCGACTATCAGTGGTACAACGAAAGCCAGTTCACGCAGCAGACCTTCGATATGCAGAATGCGGTCATTCCGTTGGAGGGTTTCGATTTTGAGCGCAGCAGCAGCGACCGCTTCAGCCACGGGACGCAGACACAGTCCATTGCACGGCTCGAAAAGGATATCGATTCGCTTAACATCGTCGTGGCGCGGGAGATGGCCCGTTCCTACGAACCGCTCCTGCGGAACAACCTGCTCCAGTACGACCCTGTGGTCATGGGGATGATGGACAGTGTCAAGACGGATTACTCTTACCGCAGGCCGGAGCCCGTGTACGAAAGGCTGGATTACATGACGCTGGTACAGCGCAAGGATATACTCAACAATGCGCTGATGAAGGCGAAGAACTCAAGAAACGCGATAAACTACGAAGAGGACTCCTATAAACAGAATCTGAACAACCTCTACCGTTCCGAAATCGAGTGGCACCGGAAAGTGTCGCTTCCCGTATCGGTCATGATATTCTTTCTGATAGGCGCTCCGTTGGGGGCCATTATCCGGAAGGGAGGGCTGGGGATGCCCGTGGTGGTGTCGGTACTTTTCTTTGTGGTGTACTACATCATTAGCATGTCCGGCGAGAAGATGGCGCGCGACGGCATCAGTACCGCTTTTCAGGGAATGTGGCTGTCGTCCTTCATCCTGCTGCCGATAGCGCTTTACTTAATTTACAAATCGACGAACGATTCCAATCTCTTCAACATGGATTGGTACAGAATACAATATGCCAAACTCAAAGAGTGGGTCGGCAGAAAAAGACAACACAGAAAAGAGAGCAAAAAGCATGGAACAAAGGAAGCTTAATACCGTAGAGGAGGTCCTCGAGGATTTCCGCCAGGGTAAGGTCGTCATCGTGGTGGACGACGAAGACAGGGAAAACGAAGGCGACTTCATCGTGGCAGCCGAGAAGATAACTCCGGAAATAGTCAATTTCATGCTGCATAACGGCCGCGGCGTACTCTGTGCCCCGCTGACCGAAGACCGGTGCCGGGAGCTCGACCTCGACATGATGGTCGGCAATAATACCTCCCTGTTGGGCACGCCGTTCACGGTGACGGTGGACTACCTGCATGACGGATGTACTACGGGTGTGTCGATACACGACCGGGCTGCTACCATTCGCGCTTTGGTGGACCCGAACGCCAAGCCTGAGGATTTCGGCAGACCGGGACACATCAATCCGCTGCGTGCACGCAACAAGGGAGTATTGAGGCGTCCGGGCCATACCGAAGCGACCATCGACCTTGCCCGCATGGCCGGCATGCGGCCCGGCGGTGCGCTTATCGAGATAATGAACGAGGACGGTACCATGGCCCGTCTGCCCCAGTTGCTGGAGATTGCGGACAGGTTCGGACTGAAAATCGTCTCCATCGCCGATATTATCGCTTACCGTCTGAGGACAGAGAGCATCGTCGAAAAGGGCGAAGAGGTGGCCATGCCTACCAAGTGGGGCGAGTTCCGTTTCATCCCCTTCAAACAGAAAAGCAACGGCCTGGAGCACATGGCTCTTATCAAAGGAACATGGGAGCCGGGCGAACCGGTCCTCGTCCGCGTTCACTCGTCGTGTGCAACGGGCGATATTTTCGGGTCCGTCCGGTGCGACTGCGGTGCACAGCTCGAAGAGTCTATCCGTATGATAGAAAAGGAGGGTAAGGGTGCCGTGGTTTATCTGATGCAGGAGGGCAGAGGTATCGGCCTCTGCAACAAAATCAGGGCCTACAAATTGCAGGACGAGAACGGATACGACACGGCGGAAGCCAACCTGCAGCTCGGTTTTGCCGTGGACGAGAGGGATTACGGTGTGGGTGCCAGCATCCTGCATGCGCTCGGCATTACCAAAATGCGTCTGATGACCAACAATCCCACCAAGCGTGCCGGACTCGAAGGATACGGACTCTCCATCGAAGAGATAGTGCCTATCGTGACCGAACCCACGAAATACAACGAGCGTTACCTCAAGACCAAGGAGGAGCGGATGGGGCACAAGCTCGGTCTTTTCAAGCAGGAGCGACACTGAACCGGATATTCCCGTATGGCAGCCAATCCGAAAACCTTGCGTATCGTGTATATGGGAACGCCCGACTTCGCCGTCGCGCCCTTGAAGGCGCTGGTGGAGGGGGGCTATCATATAGTGGCGGTTGTTACCATGCCCGACAAACCGGCTGGTCGGGGACTGAAACTGCAGGAGAGTGCCGTAAAACGTTATGCCGTATCCGCCGGTCTGCCACTCCTTCAGCCGACAGACCTCAAGGCTGAGGAATTCATCGCGGAACTTACTGCCCTGCGTCCCGACCTCGGGATTGTCGTGGCATTCAGAATGCTTCCGCGGGCGGTATTCGAGCTTCCGCGATACGGAACATTTAATCTGCACGCCTCCCTGTTGCCGCAGTACCGGGGAGCGGCTCCGATAAACTGGGCGTTAATCAACGGCGAACGGGAAACCGGCGTCACGACCTTCATGCTGAATCCGCGGATGGACGAAGGGGCGGTCATTGCGTCCCGTCGGGTAGCGATTGCCGACGACGACAATGCGGGAACCCTGCACGACAAACTGATGACGGAGGGCGCACGGCTCGTTACAGAGAGCGTAAATGCCGTGGCGGCAGACGGTTTTCGGCCTGAACCTCAAGCCATGAAAGAGGAGTTGAAACCGGCTCCCAAGATATTCAAGGAGACGTGCCATGTGGATTTTATGGCTGAAGGCGTTCGTATCGTCAATCTTGTACGGGGGGTATCGCCTTATCCTGGAGCATGGGCTATGCTCCGGGAACGTGCCGTTACGGATGAGGTACTTATCCGCGAAGGGAGCGTGAAGTTCTATTCGGTCGTTTTCCTGCCCGATGCGGATGTCGCAGACGCGCCGGGAAGCGTGGCAGTAGAGAACGGTACGATGCGCATTGCCTGTCGCGACGGATATATCCTGCCGCAGCAGGTACAGCCGGCCGGGAAACAGCGCATGGGCATACAGGAGTACCTGAACGGGCTGAAAGTCCGGGGCGAATTGAAGTTCGAATAGGAAAAACCGATAATAACGACGGAACGGCAGCGATTGACTGTCGTTCCGTTTTTTTATGACCTCTGTTTGGCACCTGTCGTCTTGAAAATCTTGCCGTGCTGCCTCTTTTCAATCCTGTTCCCGGTCGGTCATGGCGCTGTTTTGCAGCTAAAATTTTTACGGCATGCAACAGGAAAGGCTAATTTCGCATCTATAATAACGAAGCGGATTCCGAACCGGGATTCGTTAGAGAACCGTATTGTTGAATAACCGAAAATGTCTCATGATGAAAAAGTTTACTCTTTTCATTGTTTCGTGCCTTATTTGTTTCGCCCTCGCATCTTGCCAAAAGACCGAACCGGAATGCAAACTCAAGGATTTTCCCTATGAAATCTTTGAGGTAGAAAAGATGAAACTCTATATCGCCTCCGAGAAATACCATCACCCGGATTTAGATTGTTCGGAAGAAGAGTTATATGCAAGTGACTATTATTACATTATCAAATTTGCCGAAGATCACCCTTGGAGTTGGCATGCATGGCCTATTACAGACTTTTCTTACGAAAAGGGCTATGAATACATAATTGAAGGTTTGTGTATAGATTATGTTGTGGAAGGAGATATGATTTTCAGAACGTTCCAATGTTGTAAGATTTTGTCTAAACAGAAGAAACAATCTGAAAATTTGCCGCAATAATGGGAAGAATATCTTTCATCCGGCCGGTAGAAACCGGCGACTGCTTCGAAAGGAATGACTTTATCGTACTGGAGTGGCCGTTCCTGGCTGCGAAATGGAACAGGTGTCCCGCAAAAGAATCTTTCGTGGGACACCCACTTATATATAATCCGGAAATTATCATTAAGATTGTATGAGTCGGCGCAGCGGATTTGTGCGCCTTGAGAAGAAAGAGACTATCCTAATTAAAACGTATGAACCATGAAATCACGGACGAAATGGCTGTTTTGCCTCTGCCTGCTGGCGTGGCTATCGACGGGATGCGATTCAAAGTCGGATATAACCATCGGTGACCCTCCGGAAGCAATGTGTACCGAATGGGAAACTCATTACATCTATAAGAATGAATCGTCTTTCGATATCGAAATGGAATACATTTCTTCGAACGGGGATAAGCGGGTGGGAGAATCCGTTCAAATCAAACAAGGCGATAAATATGAATTTATACAGAAGTACAATGCGGGAAGATTTTCTCCTTTGAATCAATTATATCCAGAAGGCAGCATGGTTCGCATTTCCATATCGAATGGAATAGTCGAGGTCATTTATCGTAGGTCTGGGCATCCTACTGACGATTCCAATATATTCGAGGAAAAAGCGTATGTACGAACAAAGGATAAAAAATATTTATTGTATCTTACTTATTATACCTATACGTTCACCGATGATTGTTTCAAGGACGGCACACCGATAGGAAATGCCGAAATATCCATTGAGACCGTAGGGGAGAATCGGTCGTAAGCCGTTTCGGACAATGCACGATCTGTCCGAAGCGTATAAGAACCGTAAACAAACTAAACAGGGCCCTGCCGCATCCGGCAGGGCAATTGACTGTATTGCCCGGGAAACTTGTCCTGTTTTTGAAATGCGTATATCCGGAGTATATCCGACCGGCTGCAACGGAAGACACTCTTCGGCAGGAGGGAAAACAGACGGATAGGAGGATAAAACAGGAGGTAAGGCTGTCGAGAACAGACATAAAAAACGGGGCCGGATTGTCCGGCCCCGTTTCGCTTATTGCAACAGGCCCGCAAGCCTGCTTTATCGGGAATTACTGAATCTCCTTGATGATGTCCATACCGATACGGATGGCCTCTTCGTTCATCGGGAGCGACTTCCATGCACGTTCCGGAAGCGATTTCTTCAGTCCTTTATAGACATTTTCAAGCGTTACAATCGGACGTACCTTCAGATAACCGCCGAGGATAAGCGTGTTGAAAATGCGGGAATTTCCCCTTTTGGCAGCCTCTTCGGTAGCGTCGATGACATATATCTTGATGTCTTTGCGCTGCGGATGGCGCGTGATGCCGTTCGTGTCGTAAATGAGCACTCCGCCCGGTTTCACCTGGCTTTCGAATTTGTCCATACTCTGCTGGTTCAGAATGATGGCCGTATCGAAAGTCTGGAGGGTAGGCGAACTGATAGGCTTGTCGCTGATGATGACCGTCACGTTCGCGGTACCGCCACGCATCTCGGGACCGTAGGAAGGAAGCCACGAAACCTCGTAGTCCTGCATGACACCCGAATAAGCCAGAATCTTACCTGTGGAGAGCACGCCCTGCCCGCCGAATCCTGCTATAATTAACTCTTCTTTCATAGTTTCTTTGCCGATTTTGAATTAATTAACCTTTGATATCGCCGAGCGGATAGAACGGAACGAGGTTCTCCTCCATCCATTTGTTAGCATCAACCGGGGACATCTTCCAACCGCTGTTGCAAGTCGAAACCATTTCGACGAAGGAGAGTCCCTTGCCTGCGAGGGCGTTCTCGAATGCCTTGCGGATAGCCTTCTTTGCCTTGCGCACGGCAGCGGGGGTGTGTACCGACTGACGGGTTACATAGCATACGCCGGGAAGCGGAGCTATCATGTCGGCAATCTTGTAGGGGAATCCGTGTATCTTCGGGTCACGTCCGTACGGGCTGGTAGCCGTCTTCATGCCCACCAGGGTGGTCGGGGCCATCTGGCCGCCGGTCATACCGTAGATGGCGTTGTTGATGAA
>CEAF01071469.1_pt1 | contig 32084 bp, 30 predicted proteins | sample 557431 | NCBI WGS metagenome assembly CEAF01 (sample SAMEA3182068, study PRJEB8094) | gut metagenome | biome: human; feature: gut; material: Stool; isolation source: human stools | place: Canada | collected 2013-11-18 | reverse complement strand
ATAATGGGTAGATAATTAAAAAAATAATTTTATTAACTTCAAAATATAGTATTCTTAAAATATAGCGGTTTTATGACAGCCAAATTCAGAATGGAGTGTGGACATGCAGAGGAAAAAATATGTTATGGCTCTTGATCAGGGGACAACCAGCTCAAGGTGTATTCTTTTTGACAGGCAGGGAAATATGGTCAGTATGGCGCAGAAGGAGTTCACCCAGATATATCCGAGGACAGGCTGGGTGGAGCATGATGCGATGGAGATATGGTCATCCCAGTATGGTGTTGCGGCTGAGGCTATGGCGAAGATTGGTGCTTATGCAGGGGATATAGAGGCGATTGGAATAACCAATCAGAGAGAGACAACCATCGTATGGGACAGGAACACCGGGGTTCCGGTGTACAATGCGATATGCTGGCAATGCCACAGAACTGCGGACAGAATTGATGAGCTGAAGGCGCAGGGCTATGATAAGCTGATAAAGAGCAAGACCGGACTTGTGCCGGATGCATATTTCAGTGCGACCAAGATAGGCTGGATACTTGACAATGTGGAGGGTGCGAGGAAAAAGGCTGAAGCAGGGGAGCTTCTTTTCGGAACTGTCGATACATGGCTTATATGGAAGCTTTCCAAGGGAAGGATATTCGTGACGGATTATACCAATGCCTCACGAACAATGCTGTTTAACATACATACGCTAAGCTGGGATGATGAGCTTCTGGAGCTTTTCGGGGTGCCGCGCAGCATGCTGGCGCAGGTACGGCCTTCAAGCTGTATATATGGCACGACGGATGAGGGACTTTTAGGTGGTGAGATTAAGCTTGCAGGGGCAGCAGGAGATCAGCAGGCGGCGTTGTTCGGGCAGTGCTGTTATGGTGAAGGCGATGTGAAGAACACGTATGGGACAGGCTGTTTTCTTTTGATGAACACGGGAAAGAGAGCCTTTGAGTCTGAGAATGGTCTGATAACAACCATAGCGGCGGATACGGATGAGGAACCAAGCTATGCACTGGAGGGAAGTGTGTTCGTTGCCGGTGCTGCGATACAGTGGTTGAGAGATGAGCTGCGCATGATAGATAGCTCGGCACAATCAGAGGAATATGCAAAAGCAGTGCCGGATACCAATGGGGTGTATGTGGTTCCGGCATTTACAGGACTTGGTGCACCATATTGGAATCAGTATTGCAGGGGAATGGTTGTAGGAATAACCAGAGGGTGCAGCAGGGAACATTTTGTGAGGGCAACACTTGAATCGCTTGCATATCAGACGCATAGTGTTCTTAAGTCAATGGAGCAGGATACAGGACTTGCGATAAGCAGTCTGAGGGTTGACGGCGGGGCAAGTGCCAATGATTTTCTGATGCAGTTCCAGGCCGATATTTTAGGAGCTGATGTGCTAAGACCTGAGTGCATTGAGACTACAGCGCTTGGAGCAGCATATCTTGCCGGTCTTGCGACAGGGTATTGGCAGAGCAGGGAGGAGATTGAGAAGAACTGGCAGCTTTCACATAGGTTCGTACCTTCAATGTCCGATGATGTAAGGCAGGAGCGTCTAAAGGGCTGGGACAAGGCTGTAAGGTGTGCACTCATGTGGCAGGATTGAATATATATTGAGAAAACAGAAGAGATATGGTAGAATATTTTCAAAATTTAATGCGTTGACAGGATGAACCGAAGGGTTATAAATGTATCAATTTTAAAGTAAATTTAATGATACAATGGTTCAGCATGGAAAGCTATAATATTAGGAGGCAGCTATGGATATTGTATGTTTGGATTTGGAGGGAGTTCTCGTACCTGAGATATGGATTGCATTTGCAAAGGAGAGCGGAATTGATGAGCTTAAGAAGACAACAAGGGATGAGCCGGATTATGATAAGCTTATGAGATGGCGCATAGGGGTGTTAAAAGAGCATGGTCTTGGGCTTAAGCAGATACAGGATGTAATCGCTAAGATTGACCCGATTCCGGGTGCAAAGGAATTTCTTGATGAGCTGCGTTCCCTGACACAGGTTATCATTGTGTCTGATACATTTTCACAGTTTGCCAAGCCGCTTATGGAGAAGCTGGGCTGGCCTACGATATTCTGCAATTCGCTTGAGGTTGCACAGGATGGAGAGATAACAGGTTTTAAGATGAGGTGTGAGCAGTCAAAGCTCACTACGGTAAAGGCACTTCAGTCGATTGGGTTTGATACAATAGCAAGCGGTGACAGCTATAATGACCTTGGCATGCTTAAGGCAGGCAAGGCGGGGTTCCTTTTTAAGAGTACGGATAAGATTATTGCCGATAATCCTGATATTCCGGCGTATGAGACCTACGAGGAGCTTATGACAGCCATAAAGGCTGTGATTGGCTGAGCAGATTTTATATACTGATATAATTTAAAAGATACATTATTGCGCTTTGAAAGGGTAATTCGGACATGATAAAATGGAGAAGGTTATTAACAACACTGTGTGTGTGGACAGTGTTATTGACAGCATGTAATAAGAATGATGATGTTGCAATAATTATCACTACAACGCAGAACGAGTCAACAACACAGACGACAACGCCGGAGGAGACGACAACACCGGAGGAGATGACAACACCGGAGGAGACGACAACACCGGAGGAGATGACAACGCCGGAGGAGACAACAACGCCGGAGGAGACAACAACACCGGAGGAGACGACAACACCGGAAGAGACGACAACCCCTGAGGAGACAACAATGCCTGAGACACAGACGGAACCGGTTACTTTGTCGGAAGATGAGAGAAGGGCGTTATTAAATCAGGAGGCTGCGCAGGCGGTTCCGGGGATTGTATGCTGGGGGGATTCGCTCACGTATGGCTATGGGGGCAACGGCGAGAGCTATCCGGGTACGCTGCAAAGACTTATAGATGAGAGGCTTATTTCCGGAATACCTGTTGTGAATAATGGTGTGTGTGTTGAACAGACATACACTATCATGGCAAGGGCTGGAGTATGGCCGATGATGGTTGATTCATTTGTCATGCCATCCGGCATTGCTCCGGTTGAGATACATGTAAACTTGAAAAATGGTATGTATACCAACCTGACATGCTTTGGCGATGCGGGACTTAACCCGGTCACAATCGCAGGTGTCCGGGGAACTCTTACAAGCTCATACCATGAAGATGGTTATGGGTACTGTTATTTTACCAGAATAGAGCCGGGTGAGGAGTTTTATGTGGAATATGGTACGCCGATAGAATCAGCCAGTGTAAACATGTATGAAGGCTACATTAATGTGATATTTATGGGTGAGAACGGATATTTTCAGTCCGCTGATGATCTTGTATTGCAGTATCAGCGCTTTATAGAGGGAAGAGGTCTTACAAGATACATACTGATTGGACTGACTACGGGTGATAACAATGGCAGGAGCGTGCTTGAACAGAAAATGATAGAGAGCTTCGGGGACCACTATATAAATATGAGAACGGAACTTGTAAGCAGAGGCCCGGATATTGTGGGGTTAGAGCGAAGAGAGGATGATTGGTATAATATTCAGGAGGGTATTGTCATGAGATATTTAATGTCGGATGATATACATCTTAATGAGTATGGATACCGTGGGGTGGGAACGATTGTGTATGAGCGCATGGAGGCGCTGGGGTATTTTGATGGGATTAAGAATGCGATTGCGAAGTATGGAAATTAAATTACTGATATAGTTTAATGAAAAAATGAATTTTTGCAGTTGACTATTTATAATTTGACAGGAGGAGTCAGAGTGTCGAAAATAGATTTTATAAGGACAGTGCCTGAGAGTGTAGGGCTGTCAAGCGAAAAGATATGTGAGTTTGTCAACAGGCTTAACAGCGCGGAGATACCGTTACACAGTCTTTTGGTTATAAAGGATGACAGACTTGTGTTTGAGGGGTATCAGAAGCCTTATGGACCGGAGGGGCTTCATAGGATGTTCTCCGTGACAAAGAGCATGGTGTCACTTGCGATAGGGTGTCTTGCAGATGAGGGAAAGATTTCACTAGATGACCATATTATAGATTATTTCCCTGAAAAGCTTCCCGAAAATGTACATCCGTACATGATGGCGCTGACAATAAGGAACATGCTCACAATGAGGGCTGTACACAGTAAGACCACCTACAAGCTTGAGGGCTGCACGGACTGGGTAGGTTACTTCTTCACAACGCAGCCATCGCACTATCCGGGAACATTTTACATATATGATACATCATCGACACATGTGCTTGCGGCACTGGTTGAGAAGCTGTCCGGGAAATCCCTGCTCGACTATCTGAGAGAACGCTTTCTGGACGATATAGGGTTTTCAAAGGAGGCATATTGTCTGAAGGATCCTATGGGTGTATCTATGGGAGGTTCGGGACTTATGGCGGCACCTATGGATATGGCAAGGGTTATGTACCTTGTGATGAAGGGTGGAGAATACGGCAAGGTAAGGTATATTCCGAAGGAGTATCTGGAGCAGGCTCTTGACAGATGGTCGGATAACTATATTTTCGGGCAGACCTTTGAGGAAATGCAGGGCTACGGATATCAGTTCTGGAGGACAACGCATGACGGCTATGCATGCTTCGGTATGGGGGGACAGCTTGGAATATGCCTTCCGGAGAAAAATATGCTTATAGTCACAACCGCGGATACGCAGGGCAGACAGGGCGGAGTGCAGATTATATATGATACCTTGTGGAACACAATACTCCGCGGAACACCTGATGTGAGCAGGCAGGGCAGCAGCGGTAATGAATTGGCTGTCCGGGGCTGTAATTCTGGCAGTCCTGGCAGGAATAATGACGGATGGTATGAGCTGCCGCAGGTATTTTTAAAGGGTGTGAAGCAGGGTGGGCTTCAGCGCAGCATTGACGGCAGGACTATCAAGGTTCCGGAAAATGAGAATGGCTTTAAGTCCTTCAAATTATCTTTTGAGGCTGATGGAGGATGCCTTACCTATGAGAACGGCACAGGTGTGCATTGCCTTCAATTTGGAATAGGGCACAATGCTGAGACGGTGTTCCCTGATTATGGACACAGGGCGCTGGTAAGCGCAGCATGGAAAAATGAGAATACATTTCTTGTATATGCGCAGATTATTGATGAATACGTGGGGAAGGTGTTTATGAGCTTTTCCTTTGCCGGTGCGCATGTGGGAATCATGTTAAAAAAGATAGAAGAGACTTATTATAAGGAATTTAATTTATTGACGTCTGGAGAATTGCAGTAAAATAATGAATGATGCAGGCAAAGGAATTATAGAACAGGCAGCAGCACATGAAGAAAAAAAGAAAAAGCAGCTTAGCAGAGCCGGGGAGATTGAGAGAACTATCGTAAAGACATATAGAAAAGATATATGGGGACGTTTTGTAAAGGCTGTTGAGCGGTATGAGCTTATAAATGATGGAGATTGTATTGCGGTGTGTGTGTCCGGAGGAAAGGATTCGGCGCTGCTTGCAAAGCTTATACAGTTGTATCAGAGATATGGCGTGAAGAAGTTCGAGGTTAAGTTCTTTTCAATGGATCCGGGGTACAGCGAGTTCAACCGGCAGCGGGTGGAGAGCAATGCGAAGCTTCTTGACATACCGCTTCAAATTTTTTCCACCAATGTATTTGAGGCAGTGGATGACACTTCGACCTCACCATGCTTTATATGCGCGCGAATGAGGAGAGGTTATCTCTACAGGCGTGCAAAGGAACTCGGCTGTAACAAGATTGCCTTGGGACACCATTACGATGATGTTATTGAGACTATACTTATGAGCATGCTGTACGGAGCGCAGGTTCAGACCATGATGCCGAAGCTCCCAAGTGACAATGTAGAGGGGATGGAGCTGATACGCCCGCTCTACCTTGTTCGGGAGCAGGATGTTATAGCATGGGCTGACTACAATGGGCTTGAGTTTTTAAGGTGTGCCTGCTCCGCGACACAGAATCCGGATAACAAGGCATTTACAACGAAGCGCGCGGAGATTAAGAATCTTATAGCGACGCTCAAGGAGACGAATCCGCTTGTGGAGAGCAATATATTTGGCAGTGTTGAGAATGTTGATTTAAGAAAAATAATCGGATACCGGAAGGATGGACAGCGCAGAACCTTCCTGGATGACTATCCGGGGCGCGATGGAGGCTGAATATGGAGAAGGAAAAGAAAGAGAAGATAGAGAAGATAGTTCAGACAGCACAGCTAGTAACAGTTGTGGCGTATGTGCTCCTGATTCTGCACTCAACGGTCGGTGAGTACGTCAAGCTTATGAAGAAGAATATACGAAAGGACGCCAGGAGGAAGGATAAGCTTAAGAAGCGGAAATATGCTAAAAAGAAGAGAGAGCTAAAAAGGCGTCAGAAGAGGCAGGGACTTTTTCGGAGAAGCTTTAAGTAGTGTTAAAATTAAAAAATGGTGATATTGGGAGCAGTATTTAAAGCAGTATTTGAATAGTGAAATTTGAATAGTGAAATTTGAATGGCAGAATTTTAAAAGGCGATGTTTGGGTTGAGATATTTAGACAGAGGCAGGCATTTAAAGCGCCGGGAAGTTAAAAGCCGTGCAGGAGAGGTAAATCCTGCACGGCTTTTTTGCAGCACCTACGCTGCCGGAAAGGAGGTAACTTATTGGTGGCAGTACTGCAAGCAATGCCTGCAGTATGCAGGTGTATAATACTGAATGAAAAAATTATGTAAATCAGATAAGTGACTCATAAAGCTTGGTGATGTCCTCAACGCTGGTATCTCTTGGGTTACCCGGACGGCAGGCATCATCATAAGCGGACTGTGCAAGGAAAGGAATGTCCTCTCTCTTTACGATGTCCTTGAGGTTAGCAGGGATACCAACATCATGTGAGAGCTGCTTAACAGCATCTATAGCTGCCTTGCGGTACTCCTCAACTGTCATGTTCTCTGTGCCCTCAACACCCATAGCCTTAGCGATATATTTGTACTTGTCACCGGTAGCTTCTGCATTGTACTCCATTACTGTAGGAAGTATGATTGCATTGGCAACACCATGAGGTGTATCATATACAGCACCGAGAGGGTGAGCCATGGAGTGAACGATACCGAGTCCTACATTAGAGAAGCCCATACCTGCGATATACTGTCCGAGTGCCATTCCCTCACGTCCCTCAGGGGTGTTGGCAACTGCACCACGGAGATGCTTGGAGATAAGCTCGATTGCCTTGAGATGGAACATATCTGTCATCTCCCAGGCAGCCTTGGTTGTATAACCTTCAATGGCATGTGTGAGCGCATCCATACCTGTTGCTGCTGTAAGCCCCTTAGGCATTGTTGACATCATCTCAGGGTCGATGAATGCAACTACAGGGATATCATGTGTATCGACACATACCATCTTACGATGCTTCTCAACATCTGTGATAACGTAGTTGATTGTGACCTCTGCTGCAGTACCGGCTGTTGTAGGAACTGCAAGGATAGGTACACACTTATTCTTAGTCGGAGCCACACCCTCAAGGCTTCTTACATCGGCAAATTCAGGGTTGTTGATTATGATACCGATAGCCTTGGCAGTATCCATCGATGAACCGCCGCCGATTGCGATGAGATAGTCGGCTCCAGATTTCCTGAATGCCTCAACACCTGTCTGTACATTCTCGATTGTTGGATTAGGTTTGATATTTGAATAAATCTCGTAGGCAAGACCGGCATCGTCTAATACCTTGGTAACCTTAGCGGTCACACCGAACTTGATAAGATCCGGATCAGAGCAGACAAAAGCTTTTGTAAAAGCACGTCCCTTTACTTCTGTAGCGATTTCTGCAATACAGCCTGCGCCATGATAAGATGTTTCATTAAGTACTATTCTTCCCATACTAAATAACTCCTTTCAGAAAACGATAATTATTGGGATAAGTGTTCTGTAATTAGTATCACTTAACCTTATATAGTGAATTATAACATACTTTTTTAAATTTGAGTATACATATTTGGTAAAAAAGTATAAAAATTGTGTGAACTTTTAAGGTGTTTGAAAACCATGACATAAAAGCTGGTGCCGTGTATAAAAATTTTATGCGCGGCCTGCCATATTAGAGTTGTGGTAGGCTGCATCATTGGTCACATCCTTGCCGAACCATTCGGGCGGAGTGTATGAGAGTGCCTCCGCCTCCGAGGAAAACTCTACCTCCGCAAGCAGAAGCCCGGCAAACCTGCCCTCAAATATATCAAGCTCTATTGTGAGATTGTCCTTTTCAGGTATCTCATAACGGATTTTGGTGATAATATTGCCATCGGCCTTTTTGATGAGCTTGTCATAGGCGGCTCTGGTGAGAGGAAGATTGTATTCTTCGCGTACCATAAGCCCCTTGGACTTGTAGGTGAGATAGCAGTCATCGTTATCGCGGCGTACGCGCACAACAGGTTCTGTACACAGATAGCCCTGCTCGATGCGGCGGCATTTAAGCCCGGATAGGTCAATGCTTTCCGGGATTTTATCAATGAGAAATTTACGTTCGATTTCCATAATAAAGGCTCCTTTATGATATGTTAAAATTTTTTTGACTATAAAACTATTTTAATATATAATGTTAAGAGGTGCAAAAGGTATTTTTAGGATATTACATATTAAAAGGATAAGAATATTAGTGAATTGTAATTTTCTGAAGATGTTCATACATCTTTAGACGCAGAATACATACCATCATTTGCAGATTATAATATGACGAGTCGGTTTTTAACATGTTCTGTCCTTATGAGTGGAATATTGATGAAGTACACGAAATGATATCAGAAATTGATATTTATTATCAAGGCTGGTTGAAATACAACAATGATAAGGAGAAGATTATGGCGAAGGTATATGTTTTTTTGACAGAGGGTTTTGAGCTTGTTGAGGCGCTTGCGGTAGTGGATGTTCTTAGAAGGGCGAGCATTGATGTGGTGACAGTGTCCATTATGGATAAAAAGACTGTAATGAGTGCACAGAAGGTAGAGGTTGTTGCAGATACAATGTTTGCCGACAATGATTACAGCAAGGCAGATGTACTGTTTCTTCCGGGCGGACCTGGAACGAAGGGACTTGAGGCACATGAGGGACTTGTCGCTGTGTTAAAGAAGCATTTTGCTGACGGAAAGCAGCTTGCCGCAATATGTGCGGCACCGAGCGTGTTCGGTCATCTGGGATTCTTAGAGGGAAAGCAGGCAACCTGTTTTCCGGGCTTTGAGGGCGAATTAAGAGGTGCACAGTTCGTTCCTGAGAGAGTTGTGTGCGATGGCAATATTGTCACCAGCAGAGGAATGGGAACAGCCATAGACCTTGGCTTATGCCTTGTAGGCAGACTTGTGTCCGATAAGATATCGGGGATGCTGGCACATTCGATTCAATATAAATAAATAATATCTGGAAATCGTTCCACGAATTGGCATAATAAATAAACCGCACATGAACATAATAATACCAAGACAAAGGACATTCCAATCCGGCAGCGGAGCGGAAAAGAGTTTGTCGGATTGGAAAAGACCGGAGCCACGGGATTTTCAAAAACTATATCAATGTTCATGGAGGTGAATCAAAATGGCAAGTACTAATACAGGAACAAACAAGGCAGCAGTACCTGAGGCAAAGGGTGCTATGGACAGATTCAAGATGGAGGTTGCTTCTGAACTTGGAGTACCTTTAAAGGAAGGCTACAATGGAGACTTAACTTCCAGACAGGCCGGTTCTATCGGTGGTGAAATGGTTAAGAAGATGATTATGAAACAGGAGCAGGAGATGGCTGGTAAGCAGTAATCAGCGCTTATGCGGGAGGAGCCGTAATTTACGGCTCCTCTTTTCTTACTTTTTACAAAACAGGTTTTACAGAAAATACCGCGGAATGAACAGCCTGCTTATAAATCTGAATGCCGGGAAGAAGTTCTCTATATTGATGAATACAGGGCAGAATATAAGGCTCCCGAGCACAAGCACGGGAACAAGGCTGATTACGCGCCGGCTCTTTTTGAGGAGGCAGCAGACACAGGAAAATACGGTTACAAGTGCAATGTACCTCAGTGAATATGCAAGCTCGGCTGCCGGCGGGTAGGCATTCCTGCTTAGAAAGAGCGCAGCTTCGGTGCATAACGTGAACAATATCGCAGGCAGCATAGGATAAAGAATACAGCTTATAACACGGAAAGAGTCAGGACGTGTGGCAAAAATTCCGTTTTCCTTATCGGCAAGCCATGTAATGCTCCCGCTGAGTGCTGCGAGCATGATGAGTATAGAAAGAATCCCGCGCAGTGGAAATGTTACGGCTGCGGATTGATTCGATTCATCGTTAAGTGAAATGTTGTTAAGGGTGCGTATGTCAAGGTGGAAGGTTTCGCCTCCTGTGCAGTATGCCTCGTAGGCTTCATACATATATTCCTCAAGCTGTGGCACCGTGGCGTCATCGACATAATAGGTATGGATGTAATCATCAAGGACTGTGTAGCCGGACATCCTCACGATGGCGGCAAATACGATTTCATTTATAGCGCTGAGCATAATGGTTGAAGGCGACTTTATGACCTCCACGGAGTTTTTGTACTTTCCGCCGGAGAGTGCCTTGGAAAATTTGTCCGTGAAGATATATGCACATTCGAGCTTTCCTGACATGACATCATTTTCCAGTACATCATGGTCTGCGTATTCGACAAACGAAAACGAGGATTCCCCGGAGGACAGGAGCATTGTCTTTAGCTGTATTGTTGCCGGGTCATCATTGCTTTCAAAATAGATGCCTGCGTATATGTCCGTCTGGGAAGCACTGCCCGGAAGGAGACGGAATGTGAGCGTTACAGCCGGAATAATAAGCAGTAATATGAAAATCACAGGCATTTTGAGAATGTGCTTGCACAACAGATATATCCATGTAAATATTTTTTTCACGCTCATTTTCTACAGCCTCCTCAGCTTGATTTTTTTGATAAGTGCACTTGAAAGAATGAAAAAGACAATCATGCCGATGCCGGTGCATACGGACGATACGCTTGGGAGCTGGCCATATAGGGCAGCTGCAATGTCCTTTGCGTATACCGCAGGGAAAAATCTGCTGATAATAACAAAAGGCTTCTGAAGATATGCGGTCGGAATAATCAGTCCGGAACCATATATCATTACAATGTCCAGACAGAAAACAAGAAGCATACCATATAATCCGTTTCCGGCAATTGTGTATACGGTGTAGAAAAAAGCCGCAAATATGGTAACACACAGAAAAACAGCGAGTGCGCCGTATGGTAACAGCGAGTAAGAAATTTCCTCAATTTCCTCAGATAATTCTCCGGGTGCATGAGGAAGAATTAATGAACCGATAAACATTATACCAATCAGCAGGACGGAGTACGATATGCTGATGGCAAAAATACGGCACCCACAGGTAAAGATGCTGCCGATTCCGCAGCGCGTTAACATACTTTCTGTCTGCCTGCTTTCTCCGGTAATAAAACTTCCGAGAAGAAATCCAGACAATGTAATTATTATGACAAGACCGCTGCAAATGTAATATTGTATACCGGACAGGGAGCCGGTGGCACTGACAGTCTTTATACTGTACATAGAGCTTCTGTTGACGACAAAACGAATGTAATAATCATTCAGCTCATCTGTAGCGGCGGCAATTTTGTCTGACAGACCAAAATGGTTGTAGGTGTCTGAGAGAGCATATATTCCCGACTGTACATAGGCGAGTGTATCAGAACCCGCATTCAGAACACTGCGAAATAGGGATGTCTCAATACCGGGATTGTCGGGAAGAATTATCCGGGCGGGAGTATTTTGTCCGTTTAGTACATCCTCAACAAAGCCCTCGGGAATATACACAATGCCGTATACTTCACCTTTTTTTAACATGGTTTCTGCGGTGGCATGGTCTGTCTGTATGAATTCGCAGTAGTCCTTAAGGCTTTCCATCTGTGTAAGCATGTTAAAGCCAAGATTTACAAGAGTGTCATCAGATGGCAGTACAACAGCAATTTTAAAGAACAGCTTAGTCTGAGTATCGGATGAATTGAGGCAGGCGAAGGCTGTCAGGAATGTAAGAAAGCCAAACAGCAGTGTGCCTGCGAACAGTCCTGGTATATATCGGAATGCGGATTTCAGTTGAAGAAGCATGTAGCATAGGTGTTTACGCATGGAGGGACTCCTTTGTGATGAGCTGCATAAGTTCGGTGCCTGTGACAGGAGGAAGCTCTCTTATGGAAGCGTTTTCGATAAAAAGCATACGGCTGCACAGTGCAAGCTCACATTCTTCGTGGCTTGTTATTATTACTGTTCCGCCATTTTTGCCGTAATTCGACAGGTAGTCGCATATATCGGTTTTGCATACAATGTCGAGGGAGGCACCGGGTTCATCGAGAATCAGGATTGATGGTGCACCTGCGAGGGAACAGGCTATGGAAAGCCTCTTTTTCATGCCGCCTGACAGCTTATTTACGGTGTAATGGGTATATTTGTCAAGACCGAAGCGCTCCATGACCGGTGGAAGACTTTCCATGCAGCCACAGTAGTGGAATCTGAGATTGTCGATTACGGAGAGATTTTCAAAGAGTGGATTTTCCTGCGGGATATATCCGATGTACTTTTTGAATTGTGCCGGATTTTTCGAGGAAATCTGTCCGCCGTATTCGATGAGACCGGTGTCCGGCTTATCAGCGCCGGCAAGCATACGCAGCAGAGTGGATTTGCCACAGCCGTTTGCACCGACAATTCCGATAATTTCTCCTGAATGAACTTCAAATGATACATTATTTAAGATGATTTTCTTTCGATAGGATTTTCTTAATCCGCTTACCTTCAAAATCGAATCTGCCATGGAATATTTCCCTTTCTGATTTTATTTTTGGGACAGGTGTCAGACCCCGGTGTCCCAACCTGCTGGGACACCGGGGTCTGACACCTGTCCCATAGCATGATACCATTTTTTTGCGTTAAAATCCACATAAGAATTTTACAAAGAGGGCAAAAGGGCTAAAAAACAAGCTGTTTTCATAAAATTATGCTGGATTTTGCGGATGACGTATGATATAATGAATAATTGATTGACATACGTGTTAATAGTTTAAGGAGGATTTTTTAAATGAGCTTTACAGTAGACAAGTTAGAAAAGAACATGGTTAAGCTGACCATAGAGGTTGATGCAGAAGAATTCGCTAAGGGAATGGAAGCTGCTTATGAGAAGAATAAGAATAAGATAAGTGTTCCTGGTTTCCGTAAGGGTAAGGTACCTAAGCAGATGATTGAGAAGATGTATGGCGCCGGCATTTTTTATGAGGATGCAGCTAATGCGATCATTCCTAAGGAGTATCAGAGAGCAGCAGTTGAGAGCGGTCTTGATATCGTATCACAGCCTGAGATTGATGTAACACAGATCGAGGAAGGCAAGAACTTCATCTTCACTGCAACAGTTGCGGTACGTCCTGAGGTTACTCTCGGAACATATAAGGGCGTTGAGATTGCCAAGGTAAGCACAGAGGTTACTGATGAAGATCTCGAGGCAGAGATTAAGAAGGTTCAGGAGCAGAACGCAAGAATTATCAATGTTGAGGACAGACCTGTTCAGGACAAGGATGATACAGTTATTGATTTTGAAGGCTTCATGAACGGAGTTCCTTTCGCAGGCGGTAAGGGTGAGAACTATTCTCTTACAATCGGCTCACATTCTTTCATCGATACATTCGAGGAGCAGTTAATCGGCAGGAATATCGGTGAGGAGACAGAGGTTAACGTAACATTCCCTGAGGAGTATCATGCAGCAGAGCTTGCAGGCAAGCCGGCTACATTTAAGGTAACAGTTAAGGAGATTAAGTCTAAGGAGCTTCCAGAGCTTAATGATGAGCTTGTACAGGATATTTCTGAGTTCAAGACTGTTGATGAATACAAGGCAGATCTAAAGGCAACACTTGAGAAGAAGAAGGCTAAGGACGCTGAGGTTAAGAAGGAGAACGAGGCTATCGAGGCTGCTGTAGCTAATGCTACAATGGAGATTCCTGAGGCTATGATCAAGCAGCAGGCTCTTCAGATGGCAGATGGCTATGACAGAAACTTAAAGCAGCAGGGTATCAGCCTTGAGCAGTATGTTAAGATGATGGGCATGGAGCTTGACAAGTTCATCGAGAGCATTTATCCGGAAGCTGAGAAGAGAATCAAGAATGGTCTTGTTCTTGACGCTATCGCCAAGGCTGAGGATTTCACTGTTACAGATGAGGAAGTTGAAGAGGAGATCAAGAACATGGCTTCCATGTACAACATGAAAGAGGATGAGCTTAAGGGTATGATGACAGACAACGAGAGAAACCAGATTAAGGAAGATCTCGCTGTTCAGAAGGCAGTTAAGCTTATCGCTGCTGAAGCAGTAGAGAAATAAGTTATCAGTAATAATCGGGGAGGAACACTATGAGTTTAGTACCAGTAGTAATCGAGCAGACAAGCAGAGGAGAAAGATCCTTTGATATCTATTCAAGACTTTTAAAGGAGAGAATTATTTTTCTTGGTGAGGAAGTTAATGATGTATCAGCGAATTTGGTTGTGGCACAGCTCCTTTTCCTTGAGTCTGAGGATCCGTCAAAGGATATAAGCTTATATATCAACAGCCCGGGTGGTTCAATATCAGCAGGTATGGCGATATATGATACTATGCAGTATATCAAGTGTGATGTTTCTACAATCTGTGTAGGAATGGCAGCAAGTATGGGAGCATTCTTACTTGCCGGTGGAACCAAGGGTAAGAGAAAGGCTCTCCCTAATGCGGAGATTCTTATACATCAGCCACTTGGCGGTGCACAGGGACAGGCTACCGAGATTGAGATAGCTGCAAGACATATTATCAGAACCAAGGAGAGAATGAATCGTCTCCTTGCACAGAATACAGGCAAGTCCTATGAGGATCTTGTAAAGGATACCGACAGGGATAATTGGATGACAGCACAGGAAGCGGTTGAGTACGGTCTTATAGATTCTGTTGTTGAGAAGATTAACTAGTGTATTCTTGCCATAGAAGTGTGACAGATAGAATAATCAGATAATGATTTCAGGTGTGGAAGGGGGGAATCTCCTTCCACATATCATTTAAAGCGTTAATATAAGCTGAGTGTGTAATATTGTTAATATAGGAGGTAAGAGGTGGCAGGTCGCAAGGATGATGGAAGGCTTAGATGTTCCTTCTGCGGAAAACCACAGGATGCGGTCAGAAAGTTGATTGCAGGTCCTGGGAATGGTGTGTATATATGTGACGAATGTATCGGTGTATGTTCGGAGATTGTTAATGAAGAGATGGATTCTCAGGATATTGCTGAGGATAATTCTGATGGAATCAACCTTTTGAAGCCAAGGCAGATAAAGGAATTCCTTGATGAGTATGTTATAGGACAGGATGAGGCTAAGAAAGTACTTTCTGTTGCAGTGTATAACCATTATAAGAGAATTATGGCTAAGGGCGACAGCATGAATGTTGAGGATGAGGGCGTTGAGCTTCAGAAGAGCAATATCCTTATGCTTGGACCTACAGGTTCAGGTAAGACATTCCTTGCGCAGACTCTTGCCAGGCTGTTGAATGTTCCATTTGCGATAGCAGATGCGACTACTCTCACCGAAGCGGGATATGTCGGTGAAGATGTTGAGAACATTCTTTTAAAGCTTATACAGGCAGCGGATTATGATATAGACAGGGCTGAACATGGAATAATATATATAGATGAGATAGATAAGATTACCAAGAAGTCCGAGAATGTCTCAATTACCAGAGATGTATCCGGAGAGGGCGTTCAGCAGGCTCTTTTAAAGATTCTTGAGGGAACGGTTGCGTCTGTACCGCCTCAGGGTGGACGTAAGCACCCACAGCAGGAGCTTATTCCGATTGACACAACTAACATATTGTTTATTTGCGGCGGTGCATTTGATGGACTTGAGAAGATCATCGATGCAAGAATTGGACAGTCCTCTATCGGATTTGGTGCAGAGCTTATTGAGAAGAATGAGAAGAATGTTGGCGAGCTTTTAAAACAGGTGCTTCCGCAGGATTTAGTGAAGTTTGGTCTTATACCGGAGTTCGTCGGACGTGTGCCTATCACGGTTTCTCTTGAGCTGCTTGATGAGAATGCGCTTGTAAGAATCCTTACTGAGCCTAAGAATGCGCTTATAAAGCAGTATCGCAAGCTCTTCCATTATGACGAGGTTGAGCTTAAGGTGACGGATGAGGCGGTTGCAGCAATCGCTAAAAAGAGCTTTGAGAGAAAGACAGGAGCAAGAGGACTTCGGGCAATTATGGAGAATATCATGATGGATGTTATGTATGAAATTCCGTCCGATGACTCTATAGCATGCTGCACAATAACTAAGGATACGGTTGAAAAAGGAACACCTCCTGAGCTTGAATACAGAACAGATGTAATAGCTACAGGAGCCGTAAGCCGTGCTGCGAAAAAGAATAAAAACGGGGAAACTGCATGAATGAAGTGATAAAGGGTTTACCTGTTATTGCACTCAAAGGAATGACCATATTACCATATATGGTCATTCATTTTGATATAAACAGGAAAAACCTTATTGAGACAGTAGAATATGCCATGCTTCATGGCCAGAAGATTTTTATTACGGGATATGCCGGTGATGAACAGCAGGAGGATGGCAGGGAAGAACAGCTCAGGGAAACAGGTACAGTCTGTGAAATTAAACAGATAATGAAGCTTCCGGGGAGTGTGCTCCGCGTTATGGTGCGGGGAATGGAAAGGGGAAAAAGTCTATCGTATAATTTTGATGGGAAAATAATGTTTGCAAATGTTGAGACATCGGATGCAGAGGGCACGGATGAGCTTTTGACGGCTGCCTATGTGAGGGAGCTTAAGGAGCTTGCAAGAGCTTATGCTGCCATTAATCCCAGACTTAACAAAGAAATTATGGGTAGAATCATGGCTGCAGATGATATATCGGAGCTTATATACCGTATCATTGCGGAATTCCCTTTTGAAAACGGTATAAAGCTTGCACTGTACGATTGCGATGACATCATAGAACGGTGTAACCGGATACGGGAGGCAGTCAATAGGGAGATTGATATAGCTAAAATCCGCAAGCAATTCATGGAAGAAGTGCATGCCGGGATTGATAAGCACCAGAAAGAGTATGTGCTTCGTGAACAGATGAGGGTTATTCGTGAAGAGCTGGGTGAAGAGGGTGAAGGGGAGATAGAAGAATTCCTTGAACGCACTAAGAGGCTGAATGTTTCTGATGAGATTAAACAGAAGATAAATAAAGAGATAGGACGCTACAGAAGCATGGCTGCAAGCTCAGCAGAGGCGAATGTTATAAGGAGCTATATTGAAACACTGCTTGATATACCGTGGGATAATATGTCTGAGGACAACAATGATATAAAGAATGCCAAGAGGGTGCTTGACAAGGAGCACTATGGGCTGGATAAGGTTAAGGAGAGAGTGCTTGAATTTCTCGCGGTCAGACAGCTGAACGGCGGAAAGGATTCACCGGTTGTGTGCCTTGTGGGACCGCCGGGAACAGGCAAAACCTCGATTGCAGCCTCTATAGCCGAAGCACTTGGGAAAAAATATGTCCGTATATGTCTCGGAGGTGTGCGCGATGAGGCGGAGATAAGGGGGCATAGAAGAACTTATGTCGGAGCAATGCCCGGACGAATTATAGAGGGAATCAGGTCGGCGGGAGTTAAGAATCCGTTGCTGCTTCTTGATGAGATTGACAAGACGGGAAAGGACAGCAGAGGGGATACGGCTTCGGCGCTTCTTGAGGTGCTTGACAGCGCTCAGAATTCACACTTTGTCGATCATTATATGGAGGTTCCGGTTGATCTGTCACAGGTGTTGTTTATTGCCACGGCAAATGATGCATCAATGATACCGAAGCCGCTCTATGACAGAATGGAAATTATAGAGCTCAGCAGCTACACAGAGAATGAGAAGCTTCACATAGCCTCGGAACATCTTGTAGAAAAGCAGCTTGAGAAAAACGGATTGAGTAAGAAAGAACTGAATATCAACAAAACCGCTCTTGCAGCGATAATACATGGTTATACACGCGAGGCAGGTGTCAGAAATTTAGAGCGGAGGATTGCACAGATTTGCCGTGTTACGGCTAAAAAGAAGCTGGCAGGTGAATATGAGGCAGGAAAACAGGTAAAAGTGACTGCAAAAAATCTTGTGGATTTTCTTGGAAAACCAAGATTTAAGGATGACCATGCCGAGGAAAAAGCACAGGTTGGAACCGTGACAGGTCTTGCGTGGACAAGTGTAGGCGGGGATACGCTCACAATAGAGGTTGTAACCATGCCGGGCAAGGGGGAGATGATTCTGACAGGAAACCTTGGAGATGTGATGAAGGAGTCTGCAAGAATAGCGCTCAGCTATGTGCGTTCTGTGGCTTCACAGTATGGTGTCAAGGAGGATTTCTTTGGAAAAAATGATATACATATACACATCCCTGAGGGAGCGGTGCCAAAGGATGGACCATCAGCCGGTATAACAATGTCTGTTGCAATTCTATCGGCAGTCAGCAATATTCCGGTCAGAGCCAGACTGGCAATGACAGGAGAAGTAACACTCCGCGGAAGGGTGCTGCCTATCGGCGGGCTTAAGGAGAAGCTGCTTGCTGCAAAACAATATGGTATCAAAAAGGTACTCATACCCGAACAGAATCAGCCGGATGCAGAAGAGCTTGACGCGGAGATAACTGAGGGCATGGAGCTGGTATATGTAAGTGATATGTCACAGGTGGAGCGCGAGTCACTTGTAAAGGATTAGTAAGAGAAAATAATATACTTGAAAGGAGCACACGTACATGGTCGTTAAGTCATTAAGTCTGGAAACAGTCTGTGGCATCACAAGCAGGCTCCCGGAGAATAGCTGCCCTGAGGTGGCTTTTGCCGGGAAGTCGAATGTGGGGAAATCATCGCTTATCAATGCGCTCGTCAATAGAAAGAGCTTTGCAAGAACTTCGTCAGAGCCGGGCAAGACACAGACAATCAATTTCTACAATGTAAATAATGAGGTTTATCTTGTGGATCTTCCGGGGTATGGATATGCCCGTACTTCGATGGAAACCCGCGAAAAGTGGGGGAAGATGATAGAAAAGTATCTTCATACCTCAAAAATGCTCAAGCATGTATTTCTTCTTGTCGATATACGACATGAGCCGTCGGCTAATGATGTCAATATGTATGACTGGATAAAATATCAGGGATTTACGCCTGTTGTGATTGCAACAAAGGCAGATAAGCTAAACAGAAGCCAGATACCTAAGCAGGTTAAGCTGGTTCGTGAGACGCTTGGAATGGGAAAAGAAGAAATTCTGATTCCTTTCTCTGCCGAGACCAAGCAGGGCAGAGATGAAATCTGGAACATTATAGAAGGTGAGTCATAATGTACTCATATATTTCGGGACTGGCATCCTTCCATCTGCCGCACATCGCGTCAGCCTGCTGCTCATCGGGTACGGTGATGGTTAAATCAATGATTGGGTGACCGTTTTCTTTAACCTGGCAGTGGACAGCGTAATCTCCGTTAGGTGCTTTATAGTACTCAGAGATGTTGTTTACTGCCTCTTTTAATTCATATTTATTATCACTTAAGAAAAGATTGATGTCTGATACAATGGATGAGGATATCTTATACTTAAAAAAATTGATTGTCTCACGTCCGGAATCAGTGATTGTATAATGGGTGCTGCTGTGGTAGCTTTCCTCAGTTATAAAACCATCTGAGATAAGTGTGTTGAGAACCTCCTGCAGGGTGAAATAAGTTGTATAACCCTTCTCGAGCACAAACTCGGAAATCTGCGCATTGGTCATAGGCGAATTTACGCGGTCTAACATATATAAAATTATCAATTTGTATAGAGTTGATGCGTCAGTTGCCATATTTTTTACCCTGCCATGTGTTCTGCATGACGAATTCCTTCATTATAGTATTAAGTACCTTCTTTTTATCGCCGCTCCATGAAGGAGCAAGTAAAATCCGCTTAGGACCGTCACCGGTGATGCGGTGAATAACCATCTCAGGCGGTAATTGCTCAATAATAGATACCACAAGAGAGGCGTATTCGTCAAGACTCATAATTGAAAAATTGTTGCAATTTTCAGATTTTTCGTTCAGATACAGCTTTGCAAGGTCGGTTCCTTCAAGAACGTGGAGCAGCTGGAGCTTGATGCCATCTATTCCAAGCTCACCAAGATAACGGCAGGTCGCGAGCATGTCCTCTTTTGTCTCGCCGGGAAGTCCAAGTATGACGTGGACTATCACAGGAAGACCGGCAGCTTTAAGTCTGCTCACTGCAGCTTCAAACACAGAAAGAGGATAGCCTCGTCTTATGAGCTGTGCCGTGCGCTCGTGGATGGTCTGTAAGCCCAATTCGACAAATACAGGCTTCTCTGTGTTCAGAGAGGAGAGAAGGTCTACTTTTTCCTGTTCAAGACAGTCCGGTCTGGTTCCTATGGACAATCCTAATATATCATTCTGCATTATAACCTGCAAAAAAAGCTGTTCTAAATATGAAACATCTGCATAGGTATTGGTGTATGCTTGAAAGTAAGCAATATATCCTGCAAAATCCTTTACATTTATCTTAGCTGCTACCTTCTCCCTTGCCTGTGCAAGCTGACAAGGAATATCCGGAATATTACGCCCTGATTCATTCGTGAAAATCATTGCTGTTGAGGCAAAATCACCCGAACCTCCGGCACTGCAGAAAATACATCCACGATTGTCTATGGTGCCGTCGCGGTTCGGGCAGGTCATGCCTCCATTTAAAGACAGCTTGTAAACCTTGCCGCCAAAACGGTCTCTATAATATTGGTTGAGAGAGTAAAATGGCTTATGAGGATTGCACATATCAGTGGATGTGATCCTTTACAGCCCTGCTTACAACCTCTGCAACGCGAGGATCAAAGGCTTCAGGAAGAATGTTGTTTTCGTTGATATCCTCATCTGCCACAAGACCGGCGATTGCGTTGGCTGCGGCAAGCTTCATTTCTTCTGTAATCTGGGAGGCGCGTCCTTCTAAAGCACCCTTGAATATTCCCGGGAAGGCTACAACATTGTTGACCTGATTAGGGAAATCACTTCTTCCTGTACCGACAACACGCGCACCGGCAGCCTTTGCGGCATCCGGCATAATCTCAGGTACAGGATTAGCCATTGCAAATAGGATGGAATCCTTGTTCATGGAAGAAACCATCTCAGGAGTTACGATATTAGGTGCGGATACACCTACAAAAATATCAGCTCCTTTGAGTGCATCGGCGAGAAGACCATGGCGATGGGAAAGGTTGGTAACCTTGACCATCTCCTTCTGCATCCAGTTGAGCCCTTCGGAATCCTCAGAAAGGATACCGGACTTATCACACATGATAACATTCCTGAAGCCGTATGTAAGTAGAAGCTTGGTGATGGCCACACCTGCGGAGCCGGCACCGTTTACAACCACCTGACAGGCTTCCTTAGCTTTTCCTGTCACCTTCAGAGCGTTGATTATTCCTGCAAGCACGACAATAGCTGTACCATGCTGGTCATCGTGGAAAACAGGTATGTCGAGAAGCTTCTTAAGGCGCTCCTCTATCTCAAAGCATCTTGGAGCGGATATATCTTCAAGGTTGATTCCGCCGAAGGCAGGAGCTATATTGACAACAGTCTTAATTATCTCCTCTGTATCCTGTGTGTCAAGGCAGATAGGAACAGCATTGACACCGCCGAATTCTTTAAAAAGGACAGCCTTACCCTCCATTACAGGCATTGCTGCATAAGCACCTATGTTGCCAAGACCGAGAACTGCACTTCCGTCGGATACAACAGCCACTGTATTAGACTTGATAGTATACTTGTAAGCAGCTTCCTTGTCCTTGGCAATAACCTTACATGGTTCTGCAACGCCAGGGGTATATGCAAGTGCTAAATCCTCGCGGTTAGCTATTTTACATTTTGGGGTAGTTTCAAGCTTGCCCTTCCATTCCTCATGAAGCTGTAATGCTTTTTCACTGTTTGTCATTGTAAGAAACCTCCGTTATCATTAGAGTCAGATGTGCGCTGACATTGAACAATTATATCTATATTAACATATATTAAAATATTTTTAAACAATAAAAAGAGAAAAAACGTGGAAAATTCTACAAAAAAAACTTTACAATGGCATATTCGTAGTATAAGATATTCTTATCTTACTACAAGTTTTAGATATGGTATTGTTTCTATTACATCGATGCATCCCCCAACGAGTACATTATTATATTGTATATGCAATAAAAGGAGAATGGTATATGAGAGATAAATTAGAATCCCTGCCGCTTTCAGTATTGAAGGACATTGCAAAGGATAAGCAGGTTAAGCATTACAGCACTATGAAGAAGGCAGAGCTGATTGATATTCTGGTTAAATTATCGGAGCTTGAAGCAGCTGACGAGGAGACTGCCGAGGCAGAGACAGATACGCCGAAGGTATCGGAGGAGAAGGTATCCTATAGCAGAAGAGAAATTCCCGAGAAACGGGGAAGCAATGAAGAACGTCCCGTAAGACATGCACAGCCTAAGAATGATGACCCGTACAGACAGGATTATGACCCGGAGATGGTTGACAAGAGCGGAGATGCAAATGGTATTCTTGAGGTTATGCAGGATGGATATGGTTTCATAAGATGTGAGAATTTTCTTCCGGGTGAGAACGATGTATATGTGGCTCCGGTTCAGATTAAGAGATTCGGGCTTAAGACCGGCGATATCATACATGGATGTAAGAGGGTGAAGAATCAGGGAGAGAAGTTCAGTGCTCTTTTATATATCAAGACAGTGAATGGATTCTCCGTAGCTGAGGTTGCAAGGCGAAGACCATTTGAGAAGCTTACACCTATATTCCCTAATGAGAGAATACACCTTGAACTGCCGGACAGCAGCGTGGCAATGAGAATCGTTGATCTTATAAGCCCTATCGGAAAGGGACAGAGAGGAATGATTGTCGCACAGCCTAAGGCAGGTAAGACTACACTGCTTAAGCAGATTGCGAACTCTATACTTAAGAACCATAAGGATATGCATCTTATGATTCTTCTTATTGATGAAAGACCTGAGGAAGTCACGGATATCAGGGAGTCGATTGAAGGCGATAATGTGGAGGTTATATACTCAACATTCGATGAGCTGCCGGAGAGACACAAGAGAGTATCTGAGATGACTATTGAGAGAGCCAAGAGACTTGTTGAACAGAAGCAGAATGTGGTTATACTTCTTGACAGTATCACCAGACTTGCGAGAGCCTATAATATAGTATGTACACCTAGCGGAAGAACACTTTCCGGAGGTCTTGACCCGGCGGCACTTCACATGCCTAAGAGATTTTTCGGAGCAGCAAGAAATATAAGAGAGGGCGGAAGCCTTACAATACTTGCCACAGCTCTTATTGATACAGGAAGCAAGATGGATGACGTCGTGTATGAGGAGTTCAAGGGAACAGGTAATATGGAGCTTGTGCTTGACAGAAAGCTCTCCGAGAAGAGAATTTTCCCTGCAATAGATATAGTCAAATCGGGAACCAGACGGGAAGATCTTCTTCTTACAGAGGAAGAGCTTGACGCAATGAATTATGTGCGCAAGGCACTCAATGGTTCGCGTGCCGAGGATGCTACTGAATCAATCATCGACCTCTTCACAAGAACAAAGAATAATCAGGAGTTCGTTTCACAGGTTAAAAAGGTTAGATTATTCTAAAAAAACCGCTTGCATTCTTATTATAAATATGCTATGATGAACAAGCTGTTTTATTGGAAAGAAATCGGTTATCCGAATTTCGATACAAGAATATAACGAAGAGGTGAAAAAAATGAGAGAAGGAATCCATCCAAATTACTACCAGGCCAAGGTTGTATGCAACTGCGGTAATGAATTTGTAACTGGGTCAACGAAGGAGTCAATCCACGTTGAAATCTGTTCCAAGTGCCATTCATTCTATACAGGCCAGCAGAAGGCAGCTGCAGCTCGTGGACGTATTGATAAGTTCAATAAGAAGTACGGTGTGCAGAACAACTAGTAATTCAGGAAGACAGGGTTGTGGATTGGTAGAGCTTTACCGGTTCACGACCTTTTTTACTATAACAAGGAAATTATTTTGATATATTAGTGACATGTATGGGAGAACAGGTGGCTTGCGGAGTGCTCACGGTAATACCATATATGGGGACGTAAAATCTATTGTGGATTTTACGTTTGATGTGGAGGCTGATAATTGTGAAATCATCAGGTATAGGCGGTCAGGCTGTTATCGAAGGCGTAATGATGAAGAATAAGGACAGGTACGCCGTTGCAGTGAGAAAGCCTGATAATGAGATAGAGGTTGTTGTAAAGGAATGTGGCAGTCCGGCTGAGAAGCACAGGTTTTTGGGATGGCCGGTTATAAGAGGTGTGGTTAATTTTATTGATTCGCTGGTTGTCGGAATGTCTACACTGAGTTATTCGGCAAGCTTTTATGAGGATGATGAACCGGATGACGATGCGGAGACAAAAGAGAAGAAAAAGCAGAAGACCAGGGAACAGGAGGCAAAAGAAGAGAAGGCAATGATGACCTTTACGGTTATTTTGTCGATAGTTATGGCGGTGGCTGTATTTATGATTGCGCCATATTATGTTTCCCGTTTATTTGCTCTATTCGTCAAAAATGATACTGCGGTTATCATTATAGAAGGAATTGTAAGACTTGTATTTTTTATTATATACGTGAAATTGATTTCGCTTATGAACGATATAAAACGTGTATACATGTATCACGGCGCTGAGCATAAATGCATTAACTGTATAGAACACGGAATGGAGCTTACGGTTGAGAACGTCCTTAAAAGCTCTAAGGAGCACAAAAGGTGCGGAACCAGCTTCCTGCTTATTGTAATGTGCATAAGCATTGTGTTCTTTATGTTTATAAGAGTTGAATCGCCTGTGCTGAGACTGGTGCTGCGTATTCTGCTTGTGCCTGTAATAGCAGGTGTTTCTTATGAGGTATTAAGACTTGCAGGTAATTCCGATTCTAAATTCATGGATATTGTGAGCAGACCGGGATTATGGCTGCAGCATTTAACCACTAGAGAGCCGGATGCCTCGATGGTGGAGGTGGCGATAGCCTCAGTTGAGGCGGTGTTTGACTGGCGGACGTATGTGGAGAAGCTTAAGAAGGAAGAGGCATAGCGGTGGGATATACCAACAGAGAGCTTTTAAAAGAAGGCAGTATGCAGCTTAGGGCTGCGGGAATTACAGAGGCGGATACGGATGCATGGCTGTTATTTTCGGTGTGCATGGGGCTTAACCGTACTGAGTATCTTATGCGTTCAGATGCAGTTGTGCCTGATGACAAGGCGGAAGAATACCTAGGAAAGTTAAAACGCAGAGCCGGAAGGGAGCCTGTACAATATATAGAAGAGACGGCTCCGTTTATGGGATTTGATTTCTATGTGAATGAGAATGTGCTTATACCGCGCATGGATACGGAGATACTTGTGTCAGAAGCCATCAAGCGGGCACGGATAATGTTTTCGCAAAGACAGCACGATGTGAACTTCAGGATACTTGATATGTGCACAGGCTCCGGATGTATAGCGCAGAGTATGTATCTTCTTTTAAAGAATGAAGGCTGTACGGTCGAGGTTGATGCCGTCGATATTTCCGAAAAGGCGCTTGAGGTTGCCGGAATAAATGCGTCAAGGCTTGGCGCACAGGTTAAGCTTATCAGAGGTAATCTGTTTGAGAACGTGGATAATAAATACAGCATGATTTTGTCAAATCCACCATATATACGGACGGATGTCATCGCAGACCTTGAGCCGGAGGTGCGTGAGCATGAACCGATGCTTGCACTTGACGGCACAGCGGATGGACTGTACTTTTACAGGGAGATTACCGATAAGGCATGGGAGTATCTTGAGAATAATGGCATACTGATGTATGAGATAGGATATGATCAGGCGTTAGAGGTGAGTGACATGTTAAGGCAGAAGGGATATACGGACATTGCCGTTATCAAGGATTTTGCCGGACTGGACAGGGTTGTGGCTGCGAAAAGACCTTGACCGCATTCTGATGTGTTATTGCAGCATTGATAAATGCCGGAGCTTGTAGTATACAGCATAACTAATTGATTGGCAGGGTAAATCGGCAGTGTGAGATTACAGGGTAGACTTACAGAGTGAATTTACTTGGCAAAGGAAAGGAAAAAATATGTTTCAGAAGTTAGATGATTTATTGATGAGATATGAGGATTTGACAGCGGAGCTTAACAATCCTTCAGTAGTAGAGAACCAGACACGTTTCAGGAAGCTCATGAAGGAGCAGAGCGACCTCACACCGCTCGTGGACGCGTATAAGGAATATAAGGCATGCCAGCAGACTGTTGCAGACAGCCTTGAAATGCTTGACACAGAGAGCGATGAGGAGCTTCGCGAGATGGCGAAGGAGGAGCTCAATGAGGCGAAGGCGAGAATAGAGGAGCTTGAGCACACTATGAAGATTCTTCTTCTTCCTAAGGATCCTAACGATGACAAGAACGTCATAGTGGAGATACGTGCCGGTGCGGGCGGTGACGAGGCGGCTCTTTTTGCTGCGGAGCTTTTCCGCATGTACACACACTATGTTGAGACTAAGAGATGGAAGGTCGAGGTGATCAATGCCGATGAGACCGGAATCGGAGGAATGAAGGAAGTAGAGTTCATGGTAAAGGGACAGGGCGCATACTCCATTCTCAAGTACGAGAGCGGTGTTCACCGTGTACAGAGAGTGCCTGAGACAGAGTCCGGCGGACGTATCCATACATCCACAGCTTCCGTTGCGGTAATGCCTGAGGCTGAGGAGGTCGATGTCCATATTGATGAGAAGGATATCCGAATTGATGTAATGCGTGCCTCAGGAAATGGTGGTCAGTGTGTCAATACAACCGATTCAGCGGTTCGTCTTACACATTACCCTACGGGTATCGTTGTATACAGCCAGACAGAGAAGTCGCAGATACAGAACAAGGATAAGGCTTTTGCGATACTCAGAGCCAAGCTCTATGAGATGGAGTGCCAGAAGGCGCATGACGCTGAGGCGGATGCACGTAGAAGCCAGATTGGTACGGGAGACCGCTCTGAGAAAATCAGAACCTACAATTTCCCACAGGGACGCGTGACCGACCACAGAATTAATCTTACCCTGTACAAGCTTGATAAGATTATGGACGGAGATATCCAGGAGATAATAGATGCATGTATAGCTGCCGACCAGGCGGCAAAGCTTGCAAAGATGAATGAGGAAGTCTGAAAAGCCTTGAAGGATTGCAGTAAATTATTGCAATCCTTTATTGTTTTTGATATTATTCTGTTGGAATATGTGTACAGGGAGCTTTGCGGCTCCCACTTTTTGAGTTGACAGGAGTGTTGCAATGAAAAATAAAGTATGGCGCATTGCAGAGAATATTATCAGGGCGGGGATAACATTATTTGCCGGGTTTTTGATATGTCTGCTGCTGCAGTACTATCTTGACAATGGTTTTCTTATTCCGTCGGTACTTGTGCTATGTGTGTTTCTTATATCAGTTTATACGGATGGATATGTGTATGGTATTGTGGGTGCTATATCGAGCGTGTTTATTGTCAATTTTGCATTTACATTTCCGTATTTCAGGATAAGTCTTTCAATGCCGGAGAATGTTGTGTCGGTGTTTATCATGCTTGCAATCACGCTGGTGACATGTTACCTTACAAGCAAGATAAGGTATCAGGAGCAGATAAAGTCAGAGAGTGAGAAGGAGAAGATGCGGGCCAATCTGTTAAGAGCGGTATCACATGACCTTCGCACCCCGCTTACCACGATATATGGGGCAGGCTCGGCACTTCTTGAAAACGGAGCAGAATTTTCAGATGAACAACGGAGTAAGCTTTTAAGTGGCATTAAGGAAGATTCACAGTGGCTGTGCCGCATGGTGGAGAATCTGCTCTCGGTTACAAGATTAGACGGTGATAATGTCAAGATAGTAAAGACGCCGACGCCGCTTGATGAGCTTATCGATTCGGTTCTTGTCAAGTTTCATAAGCACTATCAGGATGTGGAGGTTGAGCTTCTGATACCGGATGAGCTTATTATGGTTCCGATGGATCCGATTCTCATGGAACAGGTGATTATGAACATTTTAGAGAATGCCGTTATACATGCGGATGGGATGACGAAGCTCCAGCTTGAGGTATATGTTAAAAATGGTAAGGTGGTATTCGAGATTAAGGATAATGGATGTGGTATTCCTGAAGAGATTATTGCCAATATTTTTACAGGCGGATATGTAAGGCAGGCAGAGATTGCCGATGGACGAAAGGGTAATGCCGGAATAGGGCTGTCGGTGTGTGCGACGATTGTCAAGGCGCATGGTGGCTCTATAGCTGCCGTAAACCGTTCTACAGGAGGAGCGTGCTTCAGAATCACATTGGATTTGGAGGAAGGGGAAGCAGATGAAAAGTAACAGGTATAAGATACTCGTAGTTGAAGATGAACCGAATATTAATGAATTTGTGTGTACATTGCTTGAAGTTGGGGGGTATCAGGTTGTGTCGGCACTGTCCGGGGGAAGCGCCATGCTGCTTTTCAATTCACATAGACCGGATCTTATCATTCTTGACCTTGGACTTCCGGATATGGATGGGCTTAATGTGTTAAAGCATGTTAGGGAATCATCGCTTACCCCTATAATTGTCCTTTCTGCAAGGGGTGGAGAGATGGACAAGGTTGAGGCTCTGAATATGGGAGCTAATGATTATGTGACTAAACCGTTTGGCTCGGAAGAGTTTCTTGCCAGGGTGAGGACAGCTCTGCGTGTTGCATCGCACCGCTCAGAGAACGGCATGTTTCCCGGAAGAAAATTCGAGATGGAGGGACTTGCTATAGATTATGATGCCAGGAGTGTAAGCGTCGGCGGTGAGCAGATACGTCTTACACAGACAGAGTATAACATTGTGGCATTATTGTCGGCGCATGTTGGAAAGATGCTTACCTATGATTTTATAATACATGAAATATGGGGCTATAATGATACAGGAAGTATTAAAAAGCTTCAGGTGAACATGGCAAATATACGAAAGAAGCTGGGCGATAAGCCGGGCAAGAAGAATTATATAATCAACGAGCTAGGCGTTGGATATAGGATGTAGGAGTTGTTGTGATGCTAAAGAGATTTATAAAATATGTGTCCCAGAATATGCTTGGAATGCTTGGAATGTCATTTTACATACTTGCGGATACTTTTTTCATATCAAAGGCGGTGGGAGCAGACGGAATAACTGCGCTCAATCTGGTCCTTCCGCTGTATAATCTTATTTTTGCCATAGGGGCAATGATCGGGGTCGGTTCGGCGATAAGATATGTCGTTGAGCGGGGAAGAAATGAAAAGGCAGCCGGGGGATATTTTTTTCATGCGATAGCATGGGCGTTAATCATAAGCAGTGTGTTTGTTCTGGCGGGGGCATTTATACCGGACAAGATTATAGCACTGCTCGGCGGTGATGAGACCATAGTCAATACAGGTAAAAATTACACAAGAATATTTATGATGTTTGCGCCGTTCTTTATGTGTAATTATATATGCAATGCTTTTGTGAGAAATGACGGAAATCCTTCAATAGCCATGGCGGCTACATTGTTCAGCAGCCTTTTTAATGTGGTGTTCGATTATGTGCTTATGTTTCCGCTTGGTCTTTCGATGAGCGGTGCGGCACTTGCAACGGCTCTTTCGCCGATTATAGGTGTGCTGATATGCTGTATTCATTTTAAATCCGAAAAGTGCAGTATATCATTTAAACCGGTTGGGTTATCAATTAAAAAGCTTATATATTCATGTCAGGTCGGTGTGTCCGCATTTGTCGGGGAGATATCCTCGGGCGTTATAACGGTGGCATTTAATATGATAATATTAGGGCTTGCCGGAAATATAGGGGTGGCTGCCTATGGAGTGGTTGCCAATATCTCGCTTGTCGCAGTTGCACTTTTTAACGGAATAGCGCAGGGCTCGCAGCCGCTTGTTAGTGAATGTTACGGCAAGGGAAGGATGAAGGATGTGAGATATGTTGTCGGTCTTGCTTTTAAGACGGCGCTTGTGCTTGCCGTGCTTATAATAGCTGCGATATATATATGGTCCGACCCTATTGCTTCTATTTTTAATAGTGAGAAGAATCCGGAGCTTGCGGCATATGCGCGTGAGGGAATAAGACTGTATTTCATCGGATTTCTGTTTGCCGGTATCAATATCGTGGGAACATCGGCGCTCAGTGCGGTTGAGGCGGTCAGATGGGCGTTCACCGCTTCGATAATGAGGGGGTTTGTTGCGATACTCATATTCGCGTTTGCATTGTCAGCGGTGTTTGGAATGACGGGTGTGTGGCTTGCATTTCCGGCGGCAGAGCTTGTGACGATGCTTCTGAGCTTAACCGGTATTTCAAAAAGTATATGGGCTAAGTGCAGGTAATTTAATATGTAATTGCGAAACTCAGTGTATTGCAACCGGACGTTGTACAATTTTACCGGTACACCGACGGCGTTCAAAAGGTACGGCAGTGTGCCGGTAAAATTGTACAACTGTTTATTGGCAAAAATGAGTTTCGCAAACGCTTATAAATCAATTAACTAAGAAGGAGAATAAAGGATAATGAAAGAGAATAAGATGGGAACAATGCCTATCGACAGACTGATTGTATCAATGTCGCTTCCGATAATGATTTCAATGCTTGTACAGGCACTTTATAATATAGTGGACAGTATTTTTGTAGCGAAGATAAGTGAGGATGCGCTCACAGCTGTATCCATGGCATTTCCGATACAGAACCTTATGATAGCGGTCGGTGCGGGTACGGCAGTCGGAGTCAATGCGCTTCTTGCGCGTTCGCTCGGGGAGAAGGACTTTGACAGGGTCAACAGAATTGCTGAGAATGCGGTGTTCCTTGTTGCGTTGAGCTATGCGGCATTTCTGATCATAGGTCTGTTTCTTGTGGAACCGTTTTACAGAAGCCAGACGGATATAGAATCGATTATAACCTATGGTAAGGACTATATGGTTGTTGTCTGCTGTTTTTCATTTGGAATTTTTACACAGCTTATGTTTGAGAGAATGCTGCAGGCTACGGGAAAGACAGTGTATACCATGTTCACGCAGGGGGTTGGAGCTATAATAAATATTATACTTGACCCGATTTTTATTTTCGGACTTTTCGGTATGCCTAAGCTTGGGGTTACAGGCGCGGCGGTTGCGACTGTCATCGGTCAGATTGTGGCAGGAATTATGGCTGCTGCAATCAATCAGCTTAAAAACCATGAAGTTAATATCAATATGCTTGGATTCAGACCAAGTGGCAGCATTATAAGGATGATATACGGAATAGGTGTTCCTTCAATAGTCATGCAGGCTATAGGCTCTATAATGAACTATGGAATGAATGTGATACTTATTTCATTTTCTTCAACTGCTACAGCGGTTTTCGGTGTATACTTTAAATTACAGAGCTTTGTGTTCATGCCGGCATTCGGTTTTAACAATGGTGTGATTCCGGTTATAGCATACAATTATGGTGCAGGAAGCCGTGACAGGGTTGTAAAGACAATGAAGCACAGTGTTGTGTATATAATGGGACTATTGCTGGTTGGCCTTGTGGTTTTCCAGACAATACCTGAACCGCTTTTAAGACTGTTTGAAGCATCGGACAATATGATTGCACTGGGTGTTCCTGCACTTAGGATAATAAGCCTGAGTTTTATCTTTGCCGGTTTTTGCATAGCATGCGGAAGTGCGTTCCAGGCACTTGGAAAGGCAGTGTACAGTATGATAGTTTCTGTTGCGAGACAGCTTATAGTGCTTCTTCCGGTGGCATATATGCTTGCACAGCTGGGTAATGTCAACTATGTATGGTGGGCTTTTCCTATTGCGGAGTTAATGTCACTTGCAATGACGGTGTTGTTCCTTATAATATTAAATAAAAAGGTTATATCTAAGATTGGCTGAGCTGCGATTCGGGATTATCTATAAATTATAATTGAACGCAGAATAAGCAATCCCCCGCTTCAAGTGTGTAGAGCACTAAGCGGTGGGTAAGGGGGATGCTTATGTCAGTGGGAGTTAAAAGCTCCCACTGACAG
>CEAF01070812.1_pt1 | contig 32778 bp, 38 predicted proteins | sample 557431 | NCBI WGS metagenome assembly CEAF01 (sample SAMEA3182068, study PRJEB8094) | gut metagenome | biome: human; feature: gut; material: Stool; isolation source: human stools | place: Canada | collected 2013-11-18 | reverse complement strand
CTTATAAGTGGGTTAGGTTCTGTCTATTACACCGGCAGTACTCTGTTCGTGTATTCCCAGAATGGAGAGGAATAACCGACTGCTTCCCTTTTGGGCTGAAGCCTATCAGTATCTTTGGCTTCTTCAACCTTACGACGTTTAGACGACAGTTCGCTTACGCTAACCATACCACCCAAGCCAAGCTCCCTGACTGTATGATACTAACAGCCATTGTCTTTCCCTCACGGTTCTGACTGCTCCTTTCGGAAGGGCTACCTTGTCTGGACAGCTTTGATACAGTATATTACTATTGGTGCATCTGTCCATAGGCTACCGTTGACGAAACAACGGGTTAAATCTAAGTTTAACAATTACTTACACAGCGACGTATCGCACCCATTCCCGGTTAATCTGGTTCGAGCGGGAATAGCGGGATAGCGACTGCATATTGCGGGCGGTCTGCTCGAAGCGTTTCAGGCTCTCCGTGTGCTCGTCGATAAAGAGGTACTGGTTGTAACAATGGTTACAGGAGAGCAGCACGCCCACCGGGGCGGCAAAACTCAACCTGCAATCGCTCCGGTCAGTGGATAATCGTTCATAGCGGCTGTCCGTGCCTACCTTGCCCGGCAAATCCTCCACGTCCGAAAGGGTGTGCAGGCAAAGGATGTCGTCGCCTATCCGTATTTCCTCCGGGTTCAACTGGATGTCCTTCAATACCGTTGTCCCGCTTTGCGAGAGGGAGAAATATTTCTCCACGATGCCCGCTGTCGTTTCCGTCCCGACAATCTCGTCCGTCGTCAGGCGGCGGAGCGTGATAAACCCGCTGTCGTTCATGATTCGCTCGAACTGCCCGACCGCTTCAAGGAATTTCGTTACCGTTTCCTCGTCCTCGATCTCCTTCGGGATAATTTTTCCCTTGCACAGCGTGCTGAACGTGCTTTCCTGACGGCTGCGCACCTTCGTTGTCTTGGTAAGGAACAGGTAGCAGAAATGGTTAAGGAACGGGCGTTCGTTGAAGTGCCTCTCAAACGAGCGGGACAAGAAACTAAGGTCGTCCCTGTTAATCTCCGGCTGGTACTTCTCTTCGATAAAAAAGTCCTGCTTATGCACGATGGAGTAGTCCGGCAGTACCTTTACTGCCTTGTGCCACGCCGAATGTATCGCCTCGTACTCCGTTTGGGTAACGGTGAACAGTTCCGGCAGTTCCACCCGGAAGGCTACCGTAACATCCGCATCCTTGCTCACGATGCAGCCGTTCTCCACAGCCAAGAGCGGGAACTTGCTTTCCAGCGTCGCCGCTTTCATTACGTTTTTCATTCTTTCTTGTTTTTGGTGGTGAATAATCGGGGAATTTTCAGTCGGTTCAGCACGTACCTCGGATGCCGTTTGCGGGCGGCGGCTTTCATCAGCCCGTGCGTGCCGTACCGGGCGTTCAGCCGGAAGGTGAGCCACACCAGCAACGTAGCCGCAGCTACGCCGAAGCCGATGCACACCCACTGGTTCACGCCCGCCATGTACAGAATCACGAAGACCACGAACACGGCGAGCAGCCCGGCGCAAAAGATGAAAAGGTACTGGCTTTCCAAGCCCTTGAACTCCACGTTCCTGCCAATCCCCTTGTTAATTTCAAAGTTCATAAACCGCTTGTTTACAAGAAGAAAGAACGTAGGATAGTGGCGGCAACAATCAGGAAGATACAAGCCCCGAACCACGATGCGGCGGTCTTTGACGTATCGGGATCTCCGCTGCTGAACTTGCCATAAACTTTTACTCCACCGATTAACCCGACCACCGCACCAATTGCGTAAACCAACTTTGTCCCCGGGTCGAAATAACTTGTCACCATTTGCGTAGCTTCGGTGATACCCGCTTGTCCGTTACCCTGTGCCATTGCACCTGCGGCAGCCATTACAAGGCTTGCCATCAAAAAGATTTTCTTCTTTGTCATTGTCTTAAAAAATTAAATTAAACATTGTTGTTATTCATCAGTCGGGCGACACGCTGCCGTGCCCCTTCAAATTCATCCAGCATTTCATCCCACACGTCCGAACCCATCACGGCAGGCAGCACCTCACGGGCTTGTTGTTTTTCCTGCTCGTTCGCATCGTCCGTTACCATGATCCGGTGTACCTTCTTCAAGTCCTCGAAGGTGTACCCGGTGGCAAAGTCGGGGTTGCCGTCAGGGTAATAAGCCCCCAGTCCTTCTTCCTCTTCCACCTCTTCGGGCGTGGGCACATATTCCTCTTCTTTCGCCTCGTCCTCTTCCGGCTCTACCTCAATGTCGGAGTAGTCCGCATCATCATCCGCCGGGACGGTTTCTTCCGGTTGTTCCGTACCGTCAGCCGTAGCCGTTTCCGGCTGTTTTTCCGTATCGTTTCCGGGCATTCCGGGTGCGAAATTATCCGTTTTATCCTCTTGATTATCAGCATGTCTTTGCTTGTCGTCCGGCTCGTCCGTTTGTCTTTTCCGGTAGGTGCTTTTTCCGATAACCGTGTACGGTTCTTCCGTTTTTTCCTCCGGTTCGTCGTCGGCTTCTTCCGCATCCGCTTTCCAAAAAGACCGCATCAAATCGTGACGGAAGTATTGCCACAGCACGGTAAGGTAGTAGAGCAGGATTACGGAGATTATCATTTTCAGTATCATGGCAGTTCCTCCCGGCATTAGAATAAGTTTTCTATTTTTCCGGCGTATGCCGCTTCTATTTCTTCCCGGTACTGCTCGAAGTGCTGTGCCAGCACGTTGTCTATGTAGGCGGAAAGCGACACTTTGCCTCCCGTCAGCATCATGGAGATTTTGGCGATCCTCTCGTGGTACTCACGCCGCACGTACACGGGCTTGCCGTAGCGTGCGGGTATATCCATTCCTTTTAGAAAGGTCGTGTCGTAGTCCGCCGCCTGCTTTGCTTTGCGCCGTTTTCCGTCCGGTACTTTCTCCGCAGGCACGGCAGTTTCTTTTTTTCCTGTTTCCGGTTCTTCCGCTTCTTGTCCTGTTTCCTCTGTTTCCCGTGCATCACCGTTCCCTTGCGGCTTTTCTGTTTCGCCAGCCATCATCCGCATAAGCAGTTCTTCGTCGATGGGCTTATCTGCTTGCTGTTTCTTCATAGCCTGATAGTTTGAGGATGGATATTATTTCATGTGCCAGTTCGGGTATGCCGCTGCCCGCAGCCATCCGCTTGTCGGGAGCGAACAGCGTGGAGCGGAACACCGTCCGGTTTTCCGCATCCAGTTCTTTGCGAAAGCGTTTCGTGTCCGGTATCTGGGTAGTGAGCATCGGCAGCCCCATTCCGGCGATTACTTTTTCATAGCGTCCGTACAGTTCGCTTTTTTCCCGTTTATCTACCAGATTCCAAAAGAGGTAAAGCCCTTTCAGTCGGCTTGTTTCCTTGCCTAACATCATCCGTTGCAGCACGTCTAAAAAGGCAAGCGTGCTTTCCAGCACCGTTTTGTCGGCAACCGCCGGGGCGAAAATGTAATCCATCTGTGCGATGGTGCGCAGTATGCCCGACGAGTTCACCGTTCCCGGCAGGTCGAAGAACAGCAGGTCATAGTTTCCACTGTCCGCCAGTTCCGCCGCCATGTCCGGCGCACGTTCCACCCGGCACTTCTGCACCGGATAGGCGGCACGTCCCGGCTCACGCATCTGCTCGTATGCCATCCGTTTCAGGTACTCGTTTTCCAGTACCGCCCGGCTGTCCCTCTCCCGCATCTCATACAGGCTGTGTTGCGGAAAGTCACAGTCGATCACCGCCAGCGGACACCCGCAATTATAGTGCAGGTAACTCGCCACCAGCACCGTGATAGCCGTTTTCCCGCTACCGCCCTTTTGTGTGGCGAAAGCCACGTTCAATGTCTGTTTATCCATATTGTCAATCAATTAGTTATTCATTCGGTTGCCTAAGCAATCGGTTATCTGTTCATTCATTCAATCACTCAATCGGTCAGCCAATCGTCCGGCTGTTTGTTCATCCGGCTAATTCATCATGCGTTCAGCCGTTTGCCCGTTTGCCCGTTCATACGCCCAATCATCCGGCTGTTCATCCGTTTAATCGTTTAGCCGTTTAGTCATTTGGCTGTTTAGCCAATCATCCGGCTAACCGTTCAGCCATTCGTCCATTTGTCCGTCCGGCAAAACCATCATCCGTTTAGCTGCTTGTTCGGCTGGTTATCCACTCGCTTAACCGTCCGGTCGGATAGCCGTTTTGCCGCTTCCACGGCGCAAAGGAATATCAAATTATCGGTAGATTATTCGTTTGATTATCAGCGTGTCACGCATTGTCTTTCCACTCGTAGAGTTGTCGCATCCGGGCATAATGACCGGACGGGAAAAGGGCTGTTACTTTGCAGCCGAGAACCAAAATTCAGAGAAGATGAACAAGAGTAGTAACCGCCCGAAGGACTGCCCGGTCAGTCCGCATCAGACAAGGGCATCCCCAATCTGTCCGGTAGGACGGATTTTATTTTCAACCGAAAATAGCAAGTTGTGTGCTGCGGCACTCGCTTCGCTTTCCGTGCCTCACCACCACCTTGCCCCGCTGGTGCAAAATCCTCCGAAGTCGGATTTTCCTTTGCGGGGGAGAGCCGTCCGGCATACGGCAGTTTCAACCCATGTTTCACTTAAAATTTGATAGGACTATGGATAGTCAGAAGAAGTATTCCAACAACCACGGGCGAAAGCCCAAAACCGGCAAGATGCGCCACCGTTACGTGTTCCGTCTGGACGACGGGGACAACGCCCGTTTCCTTGCCCTGTTCGATGAATCAGGCAAGGCAACCCGTGCGGAATTTATCGTTTCCGCACTCTTCGGCAGGGAGATTAAGGTCGTAAAACTCGATAAGGGCACGCAGGATTTCTACATGCGCCTGACCTCTTTTCACTCCCAGTTCCGCAGCATCGGCGTGAACTACAACCAATGCGTGCGTGCGCTCAAATCCAATTTCTCGGAGAAGAAAGCACTCGCTTTCCTTTATAAACTGGAGCAGCAAACCCTCGAACTGGTAGAACTTAGCAAACAGATTTCCGCACTGGTGGAAGAGTTTCAGACCAAATACCCGGTGCGATGATAGCCAAGATTTCACACGGAAGCAGTCTGTACGGCGTGCTTTCGTACAACCAGTTGAAGGTGGACGAACTTCATGCCGACGTGCTTTTTGGTAATAGGATTATCGAGCCGCTGGGCGATAACCCCTACACGATAGAGCATCTTTCCCGTTCGTTCGAGGATTATCTGACCGCCAACCGCAAGACCGAGAAACCCATCCTGCACATTTCGCTCAATCCCGATCCGAAAGATTGCGTACCCGAAGAGCAGTTTATCAAGTTAGCGGAAGAGTATATGCGGCGCATGGGCTTCGGCGACCAGCCTTATATTGTCTATCGCCACAACGACATCGGTAGGGTACACCTGCACGTCGTTTCCGTCCGGGTGGACGAAACCGGGCGTGCCATTTCCGACAGCTACGAACACGAGCGTTCGATGGCAGTCTGCCGGGAACTGGAACAGCAGTTCAGCCTTACCCCGGCAACTAAGAAAGAATGGAAGGAAGGGCTGCCCTTGTCGCCCGTCGATTACGACAGTGGCAACCTCAAAGGGCAGTTGGCAGGCGTGATCCGTCCGATAGCCCGTGAATGGCGTTTCCAATCGCTCGGCGAATACCGTGCCGTGCTTTCGCTTTATGGCATTTCGGTGGATGAAGTCAAAGGGGAATATGGCGGACGGGAGTATCACGGCTTGTCCTATTCGGCAACGGATAAGGAAGGTAACAAGGTAGGCAAGCCCTTCAAATCTTCCATCTTCGGCAAGGAAGCGGGCATCGACGCACTGGAAAAGTGTATGCAGGTTTCCGCTGCATGGGTGAAGAAGCACAAGGACATTGCAGCGGACACCGCCGCCCGCATAGCGGCAGCCATGCAGATCGCAGGACATGACCGGGCACTTTTCGAGCGTGAACTGCTCCGGCAGGGTATCGGCGTGGTGTTCCGTCAGAACGAAGCCGGGCGCATCTATGGCGCAACCTTTATCGACCATGCCGACAAGACCGTTTTCAACGGTTCCCGTCTGGGCAAGGAGTTTTCAGCCAATGTGTTCAACGACCTTTTCAACGGGCAGGACGGTACGCACCCCGTACAACAGCAGGAACATTCCGGCGCACCTGAATGGCAGGAACGTGATACAGCGTACCAGCCCGACCACAAGGACAGCACCGCTGAAAATGTGGCGAACGCTTTCAGCCTGTTCGCACCCGTGCAGGGCGGCGCATCCGGCGACCAGTCCGCACCGCAGCAGCGGAAAAGGAAGAAGAAGCGCAGGTACGGCAGGCAGCAGTAGCCTTCCGCTTTTTAGTTTACTCAATATAAAATTTATATCAATATGCAAAACGAAGATGATTTGCGTGGACTTGCCAAGGTCATGGAGTTCATGCGTGCTATCAGTATTTTATTTGTCGTGATTAATATTTACTGGTTCTGTTACCAGTCCATCCGGGAGTGGGGTATCAATATCGGCGTAGTCGATAGAATCCTGCTCGGTTTCCAGCATACCGCCGAGCTGTTCTCCAATATCCTTTGGACGAAATTCTTTGCCGTGGCGTTCCTCGCCTTGTCCTGTTTAGGCACAAAGGGCGTGAAGGAGCAGAAGATCACTTGGCGGAAGATTATTCTTTCCGGTGTGTCGGGCTTGCTGCTGTTCTTTTTCAACTGGTGGCTGCTCGCACTACCGTTGCCGTTATCGGCAAACACGGTGTTCTACGTCGCCACCCTCACGGCAGGATATATCCTGCTGCTCATGGCAGGGCTGTGGATGTCCCGCCTGCTCAAAACCAACCTGCTTGAAGACGTGTTCAACGTCGAGAACGAGAGCTTTATGCAAGAGACAGAACTCAAAGAGAACGAGTATTCCGTCAATCTCCGCACCCGCTTCTGGTTCAGGGGAAAGACGTATGACGGATGGATTAACCTCGTTAATATTTTTCGTGCGACAATGGTGTTGGGAACTCCGGGCAGCGGGAAGTCCTATGCGATTATCAATCAATACATTAAACAGGTCATAGAGAAAGGATTTTCCGTTTTCTTGTACGATTTCAAATATCCCGACTTGTCAGAGATTGCCTACAACCACCTGCTCAACAATCTGGACGGTTACAAGGTCAAACCAAAATTCTACGTGATAAATTTCGATGATCCGGCGGGTAGCCACCGTTGCAATCCCATTCACCCGGACTTTATGACGGATATATCGGATGCTTACGAGAGTGCGTACACGATTATGTTAAATTTGAACCGAACGTGGATCAGCAAGCAGGGCGACTTCTTTGTAGAATCACCTATCATTCTGTTAGCCAGTATTATATGGTATTTGAAAATCTACAAGAACGGCAAGTACTGCACCTTCCCCCATGCTATCGAGTTCCTGAACCGGAAGTACGCCGATATTTTCCCCATCCTCACCAGTTATCCCGAACTGGAGAACTATTTAAGTCCTTTTATGGATGCTTGGGAAAGCTCGGCGGTGGAGCAGTTGCAGGGGCAGATAGCCAGTGCCAAAATCCCGTTATCACGTATGATTTCCCCGGCTCTCTATTGGGTAATGACGGCGGATGATTTCACGCTCGACATCAACAACCCGGAAGAACCGAAAGTGCTGGTTGTCGGCAACAATCCCGACAGACAAGGCATTTACGGTGCGGCTCTCGGTCTGTACAACTCCCGCATCGTGAAGTTAATCAACAAGAAGAAACGGCTCAAATCCGCCGTAATCATAGACGAGTTACCCACCATTTACATGCGTGGACTGGATAACCTGATAGCCACCGCCCGAAGCAACAAGGTAGCCGTCATGCTCGGCTTTCAGGATTTCAGCCAGTTAAAAAGGGACTACGGCGACAAGGAGAGTGCCGTTATCTGCAATACCGTCGGCAATGTCTTTGCAGGTCAGGTAGTTGCCGAAACCGCCAAAACCTTGTCGGAGCGTTTCGGCAAGGTCTTGCAGAAACGGCAGAACATGACGATCAACCGCAACGAAACTTCCGTTTCCATCAATACCCAGATGGACAGCCTTATCCCGGCTTCCAAAATCAGTAACTTGACACAGGGAATGTTTGTCGGTGCAGTCGCCGACAATTTCGACGAGCGCATCGAACAGAAGATTTTCCATGCCGAGATTGTTGTGGATAACGAGCAGGTCAAGCGTGAAACTGCCCGTTACGTGAAGATTCCGCAGATTATCGACTTCACCGACAAGGACGGCAACGACACCATGCAGCAGCAGATTGAACAGAACTACTACCGCATCAAGAACGAGGTCAAGCAGATTGTCGCCGACGAAATCGAGCGTATCAAGGCTGATCCCGAACTGATGCATCTAATAAAAGAATAATTATCTACATATTATTTGGCATTCCTGAAAAACATTTAGGAATGCCATATTAAATATATATTATTTCCCATATTTTCTAAATGCGGAAATAGTTTGATAAATTCCGAATGCAATAAAAATTTTCCCAATAATAAAATAACTGTAACTCCAAACAGATACATTATTATCGTTCAACAAGACCTTAAAATCATCTAAATTAGGCAACCATAAATAACCAATTACTTCCTTCCAATAAGTCGGATTAAAAAATATCCATTGACTAAAATCATTAGAAAATTCAATTTTATTAATTGAATACGTAAAGAAAGAATAAAACATAAATGAAACAATCAGAGTAAAAATTACTCCTCTACTCCAATCTTGTCCATAATTATTCGAATATTTATTAATCCACAATAAGAATCGTTCTTTAGAGAAAAAGGCTAATAGTGTTGAAATAAAAAAAATGTATAAATTATGAATAATGGATTTTAGCACCGTTTTTATCCTTAGAATAAATAACTTCTTATTACTTTCATAATGTTCTATTTTGCTTATTGTGTCTTTAATAGGAATAATTGTTTTATTAATAAATAGTTTATTTAATTCTTCTGCTTTATGTTTGTTGTATAGATAAGTATTGGATTGCTTTTTAGCTTGGTTTTTAAGTATATTTGCTGTTTCAATATTATCCAAATCAACATAGTTAATATTATCTTCTATTATATTTCCTGCAACATCAATTTCATCAAACTTAAATTTTCTAAAAACGGAATCTTTAAAAATGACAGTCCCATTCACTATCGAATTGACAAGCTCTATATTTCCTAATTTATAACTGATCCTCTTTTTTAAATCGTCATTATAATTAGAAATTTTCAATAAACCATCTTTGTAAATTGTTATTTTGTGTAGAGACATTTTACAAGCATTAGTAACCTTTCCTATTTTTAAATCTCCGTGAACATGAATTTCATCTAAGAAAATACTATCTGTTTGTTTAATGATGTCATTTGCTAATTGCTTTATGTCTTTTATTATATGTATATTCACTATGCCTATTAAAGCATTTATTTTACACTTACTGACCAAAAGGAATGAACAATAAATATTCATAATTAGCATATTAGAATCAAAATAGCAGTTATCGAAAAAAAATAAAGGCGTATTTGTAATTCCATCTATTATTATCGGAAATTGTTCATCATTGAACTGGGTTATATATTGATATGCAAAAAAACACATGCTAAAACCAAAGCAAACAGTTGAGTGTATATTTTTTAGTTCAATTTTTCCTTTGAAAACAAATCCAATGATTGAAACATCTTTTAAAAAATCAACATTTTCAAAAGTAATATTACAATTTACTTCATATAATTTACCTGTATCTTCTGTTTCTTTTTGTTCATTCGATACACAAACTATTGATTGAGGTGATATTGTTGAAATAAAATTAACTAAACTGAAATCAAAATTTATGATGCAATTCTTTAGGGTTAATGTATCATTATCCAAGGTAATGTATTTAGGAAAACTTAGCATTTTCTCAATACTATCAAACTTTCGCTTTTTTATACTCATTATTCTTTAATACAGTTGTTGGTTTATAATTAAATAGAGATATTCTTATAGAAAATAGTTATGGCAAATATAAGCAAAAAACATTTAACCATTCTGTTAAAATCAATCAAAGTATTTATTACTTATAATAATTAACAGCAGATTTTATAAGTACATTCTACATTGTGAATACGACAAACCTGCGAACTGGAGGACAAGTAGCGACACCCCACCATAAACTTGCTAATAATCAACATATTCCCCTATATATTTACGTCCGGTTTCACTGGAAACCATTAGTATTCACCATTTAAAAATTTAAGTTTATGGACGAAAGACCGGACAACAAAGACCAACTGATGGACATCCTTCTTGTCATGGACAAGGAAGAGAAGACCATCCAAGCCGTCAGCGGAGTGCAGGACGGCAAGTTACAAACCAAGAACCCGTTGGAGGACAACAACGACCTTCTCCGGGTGGATCGCCACGGCGATATGTTCTCCAACTTCTTTTCCAATCTCTGGAATCAGATTAAAGATCCCACCCGTTTCCATTTCTTCCGTGTCCCGGAAGAGGAAGTGCAACGGGTAGCGGCAGATTTCCAGCAGACCGTGCAAAATCCCACGCCCGAAGGACAGGTACGCATGGCACAGTACGAAGTACAGCCGCCCCAGCAGGCACAGCAACAGAGCCAACAGCAGGCGCAACCTGCCGCCGGGCAACAACAGCAACAGACCGATGCAGCGCAACAGCAACCACAACCGCAGGAACAGCAGCAACAGCCGCAGTACAAGTACGATGTGAACAAGATTGACTGGAAAGCCGCCGCATCCATCGGCATCAAAAGGGAGCAGCTTGAACAGAACGGCATGCTCGACCAGATGCTGAAAGGTTTCCAGACCGACAAGACAGCCCGTGTGTACTTCAACCTCGGTTCTCTTTCCCACAGCAACGACAGCCAGCTTTCCTTGCGTGAGAACGCCGACGGCAAGCTCGTCATTTGCAGCCACGGTATTCTCGACCTTGACAAGATGCAGAAGCAGTTTTTCGGGTACGAACTTTCCCAAAAGGACATGGACGCCGTGAAGCTCTCCGGCAATATCGGGCATCCCGCCGAGGTTACCAACCGGGCGGGTGAGAAAATCCCGTCCCTTATCAGCCGTAACCTGAAAACGAACGAACTGGTGTCGTTCCCGTTGGACAAGGTGCGCATCCCTGCCGAGAAGAACGGGCATACCTTCACCCCCGACGAAGTTGCCAAGTTGAAACAGGGCGAAGCCGTCGTCTGCCAGTTCCAGACCAAAGCGAAAGAGGGGCAGAAGCCCAAGACCTATTTAGCCCCCGTACAGTTCAGTGCCGCCAAGATGCAGCTTGAACTGCTCTTTGGCGAAAGGGGCAAACTGGCGATGGACGAACACCGGGAAATGCAGAAGCAGACCGCCAATCAGGAAGTCCCCAAGACCTTCCGCAAGCAGGAACTCACCGAGAAGTCGCAGCTTGAACTCTCCGGTGGCGGGACGGTCAAGGTTTCCGGTCTGGTGGATAAACAAGGTAAAGCCTACCACGGCTATATCACATGGCAGCCCGGACAGAAATATCCCGCTTTCATGTTCCCGAAGGATTACAAGACCGCACTCGAAGAGGGGCGTGTCAAGCCCGCCGTCGAGAACGAGGTGCAGGTGGCGGTCAATTCACAGGGTAAAACCAACGAATCCACCAAGAGCCTGAAAGAAGCCCTGCAATCTGCACAAACCCAGCCCACCGGGGAACAGAAGCAGCAGAAAGAGGATAAGAAACAGGAACAACGGCAGGAGCAGAAGCAGGACAAGCCCAAGCAGCGCAAGGGCGTTCGTCGTTAATCCTTTCCCCCTTTTTATTACGATTCGGTTGTCCCGCCCCAAGTGACGGGACACTTTTTGTCAAACCATTAAAAATTGAACATTTATGATTACAGCAATTATCGCCGAGAAACCTTCCGTGGCGAAGGATATAGCAAACGTGTTGGGAGTTCGTGAACGTCACGATGGCTACCTTTCAGGCAACGACTACCTCGTTACCTGGGCGTTCGGTCATCTTGTACAGTTGGCTATGCCGGACGCTTACGGTTACACGGGCTTCCGCCGGGAAAACCTGCCCATCATCCCGCAGGAATTTAAGTTCATTCCCCGCCAGATACGGGAAGGCAAGGAGTACAAATCCGATCCCGGTGTACTCAAACAGCTAAAGGTTATCCGGGAAGTTTTCGCCCAGTCTGACCGGATCATCGTGGCGACTGATGCAGGTCGTGAAGGCGAAGGAATCTTCCGTTATATTTACAACTACCTCGGTTGCCACAAGCCCTTTGTCCGCCTGTGGATTTCCTCACTGACCGACCGTGCCATCCGGGAAGGGCTGGAGAACCTCAAACCCGGTAGCAGTTACGACAACCTCTACCGTGCCGCCGAAGCCCGTGCCATCGCCGATTGGGAAATCGGCTTGAACGCCACGCAAGCACTCTCCATCGCCGCTGGGCAGGGAATCTTCTCACTCGGACGGGTACAGACACCCACCTTGATGATGATCTGTTCCCGCTATCTGGAGAACAAGGATTTCACCCCGCAGACCTACTACCAAATCCGGGTAACGGCGGCAAAGGACGGCACACCCTTCTCCGCCTTGTCCGAACACAAGTACGAAACCCTTCCGGCAGTCAATACCGCCCTTAGTGCCGTAACCGCAACAGGAACGGTTACGGTTGCCGACGTGCAATGCAAGGAAGTGAATCAGGAACCGTCGCTACTGTACGACCTGACAAGTTTACAAAAAGAAGCCAACAGCAAGCTCGGCTTTTCAGCGGACAAGACACTCAACATCGCCCAGTCGTTATACGAGGCGAAAGTTTTGAGCTACCCCCGCACAGGCTCCCGTTATATCTCCGACGATGTTTTCGACGAAATCCCGTCCCGCATCGCCCTTCTGGAACAATACCCGGCTTTTGCCACCTATGCCGCCACCCTGAAAGGGACGGCACTCAACCGTCGCAGCGTGGACGATAAGAAAGTCACCGACCACCATGCACTCATCATCACCGAATGTCTGCCCGGCGAACTGCCGGAAGACCAGCGCAAGATTTACGACATGGTGGCAGCCCGCCTGCTCGAATCCTTCTCCGCCCGCTGTGTCAAGGACGTTACCACCGTCCACCTGACAGCAGGTAACAGCAACTTTACCGCCAAAGGTACGGTTATCAAGTCCGCCGGATGGCGTGCCGTGCGTGGCGAGCGGGACGAAGAGGAAGAATCCGCTGCTCTTCCCGCTTTACGGCAGGGCGAAACCTTCCCCCTCGAATCCGCCGAACCGTTGGAGAAACAGACCAAACCCAAGCCCCTGCATACCGAGAGCAGCCTGCTTTCGGCAATGGAGGGCTGTGGCAGGAATCTGGACGAAGCCGAACTCCGGGACAGCCTGAAGGACATAGGCATCGGCACGCCCGCCACCCGTGCCTCTATTATCGAAACCTTGTTTTCACGTGATTACGTGCGCCGGGAGAAGAAGAACCTTGTCCCGACCGAGAAAGGGCTTGCCGTGTACAGCACCGTCAAGGGCAAGAAGATTGCCGACGTTGAAATGACCGGGCAGTGGGAAACCGCCCTTGCCCGTATCGAAACGGGCGAAATGGATGCGGCAACCTTCCGCAAGGGTATCGAGGTCTATGCCGCACAGATCACCGAGGAACTCCTGCAAGTACAGGTGTCCGTGACGGACGGTAAACACATCCCTTGCCCCAAATGCCAGTCCGGACGCATCCTCTTTTATCCGAAGGTCGCCAAGTGCAGCAACGTCGATTGCGGGCTTACCGTCTTCCGCAGCAAGGGCGAAAAGACACTCACCGACAGCCAGATTACCGACCTTGTTACCAAAGGCAAGACCTCCCTTATCAAAGGCTTCAAGAACAGGGACGGCAAGGTGTTCGATGCGCACGTCACCTTCGACAAGGACTTCCGCACCGTGTACGACTTTCCGCCCAAGCCCAAAGGGAAAGGGGGCAGACGATGAACGGCTGGTTATCCGTGCAGGAAGCCGCCCGCCTTTGCGGTACGGACGAGCAGCGCATCACCCTTTGGATGAACGGCAACCACATCGCCTACGCCTGTTTCGATACCGTCCTGATGATTGACGGCGCATCCCTTTTCGCCCTTTTCGAGCGCAACCGGGTAGCCACCATCTATGACGATGTGCCACAGCGGAAGAAAAGGGGCAGACCGGGCAAGCACAGCGAGTTACTGAATACCCCGCTGGACAGGCTCGGCTTTTCCCGGCGCGTTGTCAAGGCTTGCCGGGAACTCGGTATTTTCACCACCGAACACTTGTTCATGCACCTGAAAAGGTATCGTCTTTCCCGCCTGTATTGCGTCCGCAATTTCGGCAGCCAGTCCGGTACTGAAATTCTTCGCTGGCTTCACCGGAACGAACTCATAGACAACGGAAGCCCACGGGATTTTCAGGTATTATTCCCGTAATCCCATAATAATAAGTGCCTTTGCCAGTCGGTCATTACGAAGGAGGCTTTGCCTTTTCCTGTGACCGGATGGCAGGCGTTCGGGGTATTGTTATCCCCGAACGCCTTTAATCTCAAATAAAAAAAATAAAATGGAAATTCAGAACAATATCTTTAGCTATGCAACCTTGCTTAAACAAGTCAAGGCACGTGTAGCACTCGCCCAGAAAAAGGCTATCTACGCAGCCAATGAAGAAATGCTTACCATGTATTGGGACATAGGCAAACTGCTATCCGAAAGTCAGAAGCAAATCGGTTGGGGTAACAATGCCCTTGAACAGTTATCCAACGACTTGAAAAATGATTATCCGAAAGTAAAAGGATTTTCCCCACGTAATTGCAGGTGTATGATTCAGTTCTATAAAGAATATAATCAAGAACTTACAATTTGGCAACGAGCCGTTGCCAAATTAGAAACATCGGATATTATTCTTCCGATCAAGCAACTAAGCTGGTCGCACAATATCGCTTTGATACAAAAGGTAAAAGACCATAAAGCCCGGTATTGGTATATGATACAGTGTATAAAAAACGGGTGGACTCGTGATTTCTTAGTCGAAGCCATCAATCAGGACTACTACAATATTCACGGTGCACTGGCAAACAATTTCGATGCCACCCTTCCCGAAATACAAGCCAAGCAGGTGAAAGAAACCTTGAAAGACCCTTATATTTTCGATATGCTGACTTTTACCGACGAGTACGACGAACGGGACGTGGAATTAGGTTTGATTAAACATATAGAGAAGTTCCTTATCCAAATGGGGGCAGGTTTCGCTTTCATGGGCAGGCAATACCACATCGAAGTTTCGGAAAAGGATTTTTATATCGACATCCTCATGTACAATGCCTTTATGCACCGATATTTAGTTGTGGAATTGAAGCGGGGGGAGCTCCAGCCCGAATATATCGGCAAGCTGAATTTTTATTGTTCGGCGGTGGACGATATTCTTTGCCGGGAAGGGGATAACCAGACCATAGGCTTGCTGCTTTGTCAGAACAAAGACCGTATTATGGCTGAATACGCTTTGCGTGATGTACACAAGCCTATCGGTATTTCAGACTACGAATTAGGCAAGGCATTACCCAAAGATATTAAATCCGGGTTGCCTTCCATTGAAGAACTGGAGAATAAACTTAGCCGGGAGTTACAGGATAGCGAAGATACGATTTGAATTTAGGCATCACTGTTGCCTAAATTCAACAAGAAAAGTGCGACACTGTTGCACTTTTCTTACTATTACATATTACGCATCCAAATAAGTACATCAGTGATGCACCCTTCCGTACACCGTCCTTACTTTCTCGCCGTCCAGTACCCTGCAAGACCGCACCACCCATGCTGCACCGTCCCCCGTAATATGCCGCAAAGCCTTTTCTTCACCCCCTGCAACCTTCGGCAGAGTAACTACTACAATTTCATCCGCCAGCCCGCTATTCAGCAACATGGCGGCAATTCCTTCACCGTAAGCGACCATCACACCGTCACCCGCAGCTTTCATCCGTCCGATTTCCGCTACGGCATCCTCCGTAATGAACCGCACCCCTTCTTTTCCCGTCAGGTTACAGTCTGCTTGCGCCACGACAAAAGTGTCCTTTTGCGTGATCGGCCAGCCGAGGTGATTCATAAATACATCCAGATAAGTTTCTTCATCCAAGAGCAGGCAATCGGCTTTCCCGATAGCATCATCCACCTGCTTGTCAGCACGGGCAGGACATCCGTCAACGGACTGGTACACATACAAGGTAATCTGTTTCATAACATTCCTTTTTATTGGTTATGCCCACCAACCGCCATAAAAGAACAGCGTGAACTCACACTATTCCGAAGTAGAGGCACTGGTATACCCGACAAATCGAATAGGCAAGCTCACGCTGTATATACATACAGCATGTGCATTGCGCCATTCGTCTGATTTGTCAAAAATTACCAGTTTTCTACTTCAAGACGTTTAGCGAACGTACAATCTATATAATCAAAACCCGCTTGCGTTCAAGCCGGACAATGAACTTTCATATTTTCAGTTGCAAATATAGTGCAAACCTGCCGAATTACAAAAGAATAGCCCCGCCTTATCTCACGACAAAGCAGGGCAACCGTTCACTCTTCACTTACGCCTAAGTACATGGTGAACGTGGGGTAATGGTCTGTTGATACTCTTATCCGCTTGCTTTTCTTTCCGGATTTTTTTTCTCCGTCACCGCATCGAAACGGTTACGGATGAACTCCTGCACATCCTTCGCCCGGTAGAATACCTTCCCGCTGATCGTGAAGTAAGGCAACGCCCCGATAGCCCGGTATCGCTGCAATGTCCGTATGCCTACTTTCAGCAGCAGGCACAAGTCCTGATTATCCAGCAGTTCCTCACCGTCCAGCAGGCTGTTCTTTTTCAGCACCCGTTCCAGCAGTTTCTCCGTCAGGTCGAACCGTTGCATGATCCGCTGCATCCAACCTTCAAACTCTTCCCGGTCTGTGTACATAGCAATCTCCTTCCTTTTCGATGATTTCCTTCTCCCGCATATAGCGGATATAACCCTTTGCCGTGCGTTCCTTTACTTCCAGCATTTCCTGTATCAGTTCGCACAGTTCGATATAACCGTACTTCTCCTGCCGGGTGAACGCTTCCCGTGCCATTTCCGCCAGTTCCTTTTCCTTGCGCTTCTCCTTCTCCGCACGGGGCTTTTCGCCCACGTACACGGGCATCCCGGCTTGTCTGTCCCAGCGGAACTGCATCAACGGAATATCCAGCGGGCTGCCGTCCCGCACCTTCAACGCTTTCACCACCGATATTTCCGGGTTCTCGTCCTTCTCTATCGAGAGGATAGCCGCCGACTTGCGCTGCAATTCGCTGCCCAAGTGTCCCCGGAGCTTCAACCCATTCGGCACGAAATGCACCACGGCGGCGATACACGTGCGGTAAATCCCCGCCAGTCGGTAAATCTCGTCGATCAACGCCACGCTTTCCCCCTCGTCGTTGGCGCAGCGTATCAAATCCGCCACCCCGTCGATCACCACCAAGTGAATACCCCCGTGCAGGTAATGGTACTTGTCCATGCTCTGCATGATGGCGGTCAGTCGCTCACTCCGTGACATTCCCGTCAGGCAATACACATGCAGGAACTCCGGCATTCGTTCCCGTCCGGCACGCCGTAGCAGCCGCCCCGTGTTCTTGTACAGTTGTTGTTCGCTCTGCTCCGTATCATAGAGCAGCACCGCACGCCTTTTCCGGTTCGGTTCAACCCGCACGCCCAGCAGGTCGGTGTCCGTTTCCTTCTCCTGAATCGCCCCGGCTACCAGCGCAGCCGTGTAGTTACTCTTTCCCGTACCTTCCCCGCCCGTGATGCAGAGTATATTCTCTTCCGTGCCCAACGGCACATCCCCGGCGGTAATGATACTGACCGCCGCCAGTGGCGGGTGGTCGTAGTTGATCTCGCACGATTTCAGTACCGCCATCGTGTCCCCGTACAGGCTGTCCAGCAGTTTAAGGAACAGCTTCACGAACTCTTCCCGTGTCCGTCCTGCCTTGAAGTAGTCCGAAACGTCCTTGTCCGTCTTTTCTCCCGTCAGCGGCAGCACCAGCCGTTTCACCCCGTACTCTGTTAGCTGCTGTCGGTGCTTCTCGGAGCTTTCCAGCCCCGTTTTATCCACGTCGTACAGCAACACGATATGTTTGAAACGGTACACTAACTTGCGGATAATCTTCATCGGAATAACCGATGTTTCCGAGTTGAAACAGATGGCGTGGAACCCGTGCGCCGCCAGCGTCAGCACGTCCTTTTCCCCGCCCGTCAGGAACAGCGTGTCGCCTTTGGGCGGCAACTCTTCCAGCCCGAAGCAATAGTTGTCCCCCGTATGACCGCCATACACGAACCGTACTTCCGATTTCGGGCGGTACACCTTCACGCCCCATTTCCCCGCATACCCGAACATCGGTTCTGCGGACGTGGACGTGAAGCCGAACGCTTTCCCATCTTTCGTTTCGCTCCGGTACTCCTTCAGTGACTGCACCCCGTAACGGTTCAGCACCGCTTCCGTTATCCCGTACCCAGCCCAATACTCCAGTTCATTTTCCGTGAATGGCTGCTGCACCGTCCGGTACGGGCGTGGCTTGTGTTCCGGTTCTGTCGCCCGTTCTTCCGTCCCGGTCGGCTCTGCCGTTCCGTTTCCTTCCGCCACGGGAACAACCCGCATGGCAGCCCGCCGTTCCCGTACCGTTTCCGGTGATACATCCTCACTGATACCCAGACACAGTTCACGGTCTATCGTTTCCAGCACCTCCACGAAGTCGGCGGCGTTCCTGCAATCCAGCCCCTTGATTTTCGCCACGAGGAAGAAACAGTCCCCCGAAAAGTCCCCGTTCCCGAAGTCCTTCATCTTGTACGTCCCGCTTCGGCGGTCATAGTACACATTACACGACGCCTTGCTGTCCTCGTACAGCGGATTCAGGAAATTCCTGCCCACCCGCCATTTCACGGGCAGGTAGTGGCGGAACACGTCAAGCCCGTTACTCGTTCGTGCCAGTATTTCCTCTTTTCTTACCATACAGCTTGTTTTTGCGTTCGTGTAAAGGGTGTTGTTCCGCCATCCGGTCGATTTGCGTGGCGGGCGTTTCCCGCATCCAGCGTTCCCGGAACTGCTCCACGTCCGTGCGGCGGTAGCGGATCTTCTTGCCGCAGATGGAGAACGGGAGAATCCGGTTCGTGCGGTAGCGTTGCAGCGTGCGGGGGCTGATCTCAAGGTACTCGCATACCTCCGCATTCTGCATCCACTTGTCCGCTTTCCGGCGGTTCTTCTCATCCTGTCCCTGTTGTTGTTCCGTCTCCCTTTGCCGGGATTCCTGCACGTATGCCGCTATCCCGTCTATCTTTTCCACGAGGACGGCAAAGGCTTTGCTTTCGATAGTTATTACTTCCATAATCTGTTGATATTTAGATTTCTGGTCGCAAATGTCCCTCTATTCGACGGCTTTTCTTTTCACGTCCGTACCACCTTGCCAAAGATTTTTTCCGGGCACGAAAAAAGCCGCCGGAGAGCCTTTTTTTCGGTTCTTCCGGCGGCTGCAAGCCGCTTGTCACTGGTTAGGGTATGATAAAGGGAGAATTTGGCAGCTTGCTATGAACTTGGTAATCCTGTCACTGGTTTTCAGTAAATTAGCTATCCGTTTCGTCCATCCGTTTCAGCAGTTTCTCTATCATTTGGTCGAGATACACCGTCCGGCTGTTCTTCCGGTTTCGCATGGCGATAAACGTGTGGTACACGTCGCCCAGATCAATATGGAATGTCCGTTCAAATGCCGTCACGATGTCGATAATGTCCGTTTTCCCGTTATCCACGCTTCCCACCGCATAGATACCGTATATCAGTTCCACCGCCGCTGCTTTCTTGTCCGTCCAGTACAGCTTCTTTCCCGATAACGGCTCGCCGTCCGCAGGCTCACTCATCCGCCTTGTCAGGAAGGCTAACAGCAGTTCCACTGCAATCAGCCGGGCGACCAGTCGGTCATATCCGGTGGATAGCTCCGCTTCCGGCTCGAAGATGAACGTGTCCGTTTCCGGGCTTATCTCCGTCTGTCCCCGTTTGAAGTAGAAGCTGTCCCGGTACGTAGCCCCGCTACGGTAATACTGGAAAAAAGAAAGGCTGCGTTCAAAGGCTGTTTTCAGTTTCTCAATCTCACATTGGTAATAACCTACGGCAAGCTCATGGCAGGGCGGTCGGTTACTCTCAATCTGGTACAATTTGTAGAAGTACAACAGTCGTCCGAGTATCAGCGGCTTTTGGTACTTAAAAAATCGGATTTCCTCTGCATCGTCCTTAAACTCACGGGACAACACAAAGTGTTTCAGCTCAATCACTTTGTCTTTCAGGTAATTCATCATTTCACGGCAGCCCGGAATAATGTTTTCCCCTTCCATATTGATCGTCCCCGTGTAACGGTCAATCTCCTGTAACATCAAATCAAAAAAAATATCCATGCAATCCTTTTTAGGTTTCTAAAAACGGCTGCAAAGTTACATGGATTTCATGGCTTTATCACACTGATAATTAACTGTAATTATCTGATAATTAACCCTGTTTGGCGAATTTGTTTTCATCCCCGAATCCTTCTCTTATTTGGGTGGGCGTAGCTTTGAGGTTACGTCTGCAAAAGTCCCAGAAATAGCTGTTCGACTCGAACCCGCACTCACCGGCAATCTCTTTCATGGAAAGGTCTGTACGGGTGAGCAGAGTCACCACCCGTTTTGCCTTTTGCTCCACCATCCACTTGCGGGGAGCAGTCCCGAAATCCTCTTTGAAACGGCGTTCAAAGGTATTCACTGCACATCCGCATTTCTCCGCCAGTTCCCTGACGGTCTTTGCGGTGGGGAAGGCGACCATCACTTTGTCACGGAAAGAATATTCTTTCAGGTGGGGCAGGTATTTCTCCGCGACATGCAGATCCGCTTCACTGAATACGGGTGGTTCGCCTCTCCGGTATTCGTTGATCCTGTCCCGGCGGCAGCACAGGAGGTAGGCAGTCAGTTCGTTGTACAATCCGTTCAGGTGCGGGTAATCCTCATTGCCATTGATAACAGCTTGCATCCGGCATAAGAATAATATCCCGTCACGGTCTTTCTTTTTGATATACGTTTTCATTATATCCAATAAATATCCCAGCGAATCATTATCGTTATGATAAGCAACCAATATCAGGTAAGCCGCTTCTTCCGGTATTTCAAACGAAGGGCACGGGCAATATTCCTTCAATAGCTTTACCAGACGGGGCATCTTATCCTCGTTCCAAGATAATTTTTCCAGTGCCGCCCACGTTACCGGATTTCTTACATCCGTTTGTTGCACGGCGACCTCTACCTTTTTCATCCAACCGTGTAACTCCGTTTGCCGGGTTTTATTCATCAGAATTTGATTTAAAGTCTGTTCCATGTTTTCCGTATAAATATCATTCTTATTCCATTTTATTTATTTCTGTTCTACTTTATGCTATTTGTTCTCAATGCCGCATATCCGCCCGTTTATTGTTATCAAATATATACGAAAGGTGCGGAAAAACCAATTTCCATTTTATTTATTAACGTCAGTTTAACACGTTAAAGGTAAAAAACAAGCTCCGTGCATTATCTTTTCCTGATTCAAATTTGCCCTTTCCCTGTCATATTCGTAACTTTGTAAATCAAAGAATCCAACATGAATCAGGAATTATTAGAACGCACGTTAAAGAACCGCCGGATAGAACTGACGGATCAGGAGAAAAAGGACTACTATTCTAAAGATCTTCTTTTTATGCTGCTGTTTGCATCTGCCGCTGTATTATTTTGCCTTTTGATGGCAAAGATTAAGGGTGAGACGATGGAACCGGAGTTTGTATGGGGGAGCTTATTGTTTCCTGTCGTTTCCGCTGCGGTCGTTTACATAACCTATCGGAATAAGAAGAATACGCTTAAACTGCATTATATCAATACAGCACTTACCCCCCAAGAACAGCAAAAAGTATTGAAACGGTTGGCAAAGGAAAATAATTGGGAAATAATACTGTGCAACAAACAACAATTCATAGCCGATGATATTTGTATGCGCTGGCGTGTACGTGTTGCCGTCATTTTCGGCAATCCGTATATGGCTTACAATAGCCGGTGCAACCCTACTCTCCGCTGGCACGCTTCCGGTGGCAGAAATTGGGATAACCGGGAAACGATCCGTCAGGCTATCGAAAAAGAATGGGCGATTAAAAATAAGAACTAAAAGATAGTGGCATAAATGATAACTCCCTATTTGGTTAGAATATCCTAAGGCAGTATGATAGAGTACATGAACATTCCTGCTTTGGTCTGTGTCTCCCTGTTGGGTGCGGGAGCCTTTGCCATGATAGTAGGTTCGCTATTGAAAAAGCAGTGGGCTACGGAGGGGAAAAAGACTTCGCTATTCACTTATCTTTTATGTCTGATTGCATTGTCAGGTTCCGGATGGACATGGTATGATGCCATAAACAAAGCCCGTGCGTTGGCAGAAGGCGACCGATACACTTTAGCCACTTATGAAAAAGTGTCGGGTGTCGTTAAGGGAGGACATAAGGTACGCCAGTTCGGTTTTTATGTGGATGGAGTGAAATATAATACTACAACGACATATCCCAAGTTCTTGGGTGTCAGCAATCCTTTGCGCATCATAGTGAGGTATGCCGTCAGCAACCCTGAATACAATAAGGCTTTGGGGGACGAGTTTGTCCCCACATGGGTACTGTCCCCACCGGAAAGAGGTTGGAAACAATACCCGCCTGCTATTCATTGGGAAGGTGCTGTGCTGGATTCTGTTTATATGCAATCATTACAGGGTAATAATTAAACCGATGACGGTAAGTGCCGTATATACGCAGTTGATATAAAATGCAGCCATCAACAGCCAGGGGATATATTCCGACTTTTTGAATAAAGATGCAGGCTGGATGATTAGCAAAGTAAGAAAAAGAACAATGCTAAAACCGACCTGACTCATCAGCAACCATTGCGGATATTCCGTAATGACAGCCGCAGACCATGCTTGGAGCAAGGGAGTTATATTTTGCAGAAATACGTGAGCCGCAAAATATCCTAGAGAAGAAATGGCTTCTTTCCTCTGCCGTAGGAGCACATTGATAGTATAAACGCCTATTCCGGCTTGTCCCAGCAGTATGGATAACTGAAAAAAGTCGAAAATCCAATAGATGGGATTGCTGGTAGTGCCATCGTTGGCAAAATAATCATAGAAACAGAGTGAGGACACGCAACTTGCTGCGACCAATCCTGCACAGATAAATGAAATGATTCTTATATTCATTGTATTCAGCATAATAAATCGGAACTAAAGCCCTGTACTTACTTTCTTTTTACACCTTTCCCGATAATTGAATCCGCAGCTACGCATCCTTGCGAACGGCTGTCAATCGAGCCGCCCCTGTAATCCCCCGCAACGAAGTAGCTGCCCGCCGGGACGACAACCGCAGTCGTGGTAGCCGTTGCCGAATCTATGGGTACAACGCTTTTACAGATGTTCACCTTCATGCCATTGGGCAGACTTTCGCAATACTCTTCACATTCATCTTCTTCATAGAAAAGTTTCCGTATGAATACCCATTCACACTTTTTGCCGTTCACGATACATTGCTGATCCTGAAAGCGGACAGTATCGCCCGGTAGTCCGACAATTCGTTTAAATGCCCTTTCCTGAAAGCCGGGAATGTATGAATGATATGCGATTACGTCCCCATAAGTCAGAGAATCCACCGGAATAAGATTTACTATTTCACCCACTTGATAGTTCGGGTACATTCCGGCACTGGTCAATTCAACTTTTGGGTTACATGCCGCCAATATCAATGGCATGACAAGCAAATACAATAACTTTTTCATAAGATTGATTTCATTCATCCAGAAAATCATCATTACTTAGATAATACTCAATAGCCTTTATACAATCTTTGTATAATGTTTTGGGATTCAATTTATATTGAAAGCTCAATATATCCTTAAATGTTTCAACATCGACCAACGAACTCATGCCCAAATCGTATGCTTGTTTGGGGACTTCACCATCTTCTGTTTCCACATATCCATCCTCTTCTTCCGATTCAATGACTAAATATTTGCCATTCTCCAAGTTCTCTGTTTCAATAACACTTTTTGAGCAATAGATATAAGCGTCACATGGTATTGCTTTATAAGCATTGATTAAATCTCCGATAGTTCCAAATTCTTTCATATATACTAATATTAATACATTATTTTTTTTCTTTCAGATACTTTTCCAATGCAATATACACTTCTTTCCGATAACTGACAAAAATAGTTTTATCTGTTTGGGACGAATGTTTCTTTTTCCCGTCGTAGTGCGGAATATTGGATAAAAACAGGCTATACGAAAAATTCATATTCTCCTCTATTTTACGGGAAGGTTTGAATGATTTGGCAGGTATATAAGAATAAATACCCTCTTTACAGCGGTAGGGCTTATACATTTGCAGAACTCCCCATGAATTTATCTCATCCACCCGGAGGCTTCTTTTCTTGAACAAACCTCGCTCTTCTATTTTATCTTCACCAAGTAAAATCTTACTGGGTAGTGCCCAATAGATTAATAGGATTGACAAAGAAATGGGCAATAAGAAAATAAGGAGGACTTTATTCTCACTTAAGGCTACACATAAAAAGTAGATCATAAATGCACTCAATATACTGCATATAACAACCCCTATCCAAACAAACTTATTGGTAGAGTAAATCCAGAATGTCTTTTTTCCCAAACCCTTATCTCTCATTTTATTATTATTCTTTTATTGTCTCCTTATGCTCTTTAAGGAACTATATCGTAGATGGTCTGATCATTATTCTGGAAAATGGTTTGTTCAATCAACTTTCCAACTGTAACGATACTGTCAATATCCGCATTGACTTTCAGGCTTAAGACCGGAGCATATTTCACATGGTTATAATCAATGGGCGTGTTGTTATAGGTCGTTTCGATAATTGGGTAATTATGCTCTTTGGCAAACTGCTTCAATTTATCTAAATAGGGAAGTTGGTCTTTGCTCATGGCTTCAAAATCAATGTAGAACTTTCCGTTATCCTGCATGAAATAGATACAATCCACCCCATGGGCACAGATACCGGTAAAATCATATTCCGTTCGTCCTGCCTGTACGTTTTTCAGCACTTCCGGCAACTTATCCATTGTAATCTGTGCGGCTACCGGAATATAAGAACTTATACTCTCATTCAGCGTTGCTCGCTTGTTTCCATATCCACATCCCAGTAAACCTAAAAAAGAGGCAAATATTCCCATCCTTATTATTTTTAAGTGTTTCATATTCAAATTGCTTTTATGATTTAATCCATTTCATTGAAATAGACTGCAAATATACGTTATATGTTTCAATGCCATATTCTGATTTTTATCATATATATTCTGATAATGGGTTGCAGCTTGCTGCCATTAGGCCGCACAAGTGCATGTTAATAATCTAATTTTCGTATTCAATCTTGTAATCTTCATATACATGGAATACCGTTTCACAATCTGATAAAATACTTTCAAACAAAGGCTTGACCTCACTATTCCAATCCAACTTACCCAAGCCTGCACCTATTTTGGGGAGCGACACGGTTTTAATACCTTTGCTCGTACATACTTTTTTCAAGCGTTTCAATCCTTTATTCAGATATGTAAGTTCTGCATGGTACATATCCGGTTGTGTAGCGATGTAGATTATGCCCGGAGAATAACCTTTGATTTCTCCTACAAACACATCGCCAGCTTGGAACTTGGTGTTTCGTGTGTACTTCTTAAAGAGTTTTTGGATTTCAGGGAATTGGCTTGACAGTTTAAAGGCAAGTCCGGTTCCTAATCCTTCTTGTGATCCAACAGCTACACCTTGCGCTATGTACTCATCTTTGCTTTGCAGTATATCTCCCGAAATGTATTTTATCATATTGTTTCTGTTTCTCTTTTGCTTATAATGGGATTCAGCTAACAGCGTTTAGCTGTTAAGGTGATTGTTACTAATATTTTGTTTTGGGAAATAATATAAGCTATCAACTTTGTTTTCCGAGAAATACAACTCTATGTTGCCAATTTTTACAGAATCATTTTGTAGAATATTCATCTTAAAATTATCTATTACAACATCTATGTGTTTCTCGAAAATGGATATATCATCAATAAATTCAATATTGATATTTTGCTTTTCTCTATTTACTTCGTTTTCTTCAACCATAATGTATTGACATACATTATTTGCTTTATCAAAAGAAAACTCAATTTTATATTCAAGTGAGTAAGCTACCATAAGATAATGATGTTTTGTTTCAAACAAATCATCAGATATATTTTTGACAACATCAATATTTATCAATTCTTTAACTATACTTTTGCCCGAAAGCAACTCCGATGTCTTTATCTTATACATAGCTTATATTGTTTTCGTAATTCGTTATTGGTAATGGTTTGTAGATAGTAGACCATTAGGGCAGCTTATCTACTTGTTAGCATCATATTTTAATAAAATTCAATTCTACATTCTGAAAGAGCATAACTTCTTCCATCTGATAATTCGATATTATTCTCAACTATTTTTCCAACCAATAGCCCTAAGTGTTCAGCGCCTTGTTCTATCTGTTGGCGCCAACCTTGAATGTCGCCTCTATAAGACAAACCATGAAATAATTCATTGGTTGGCAGCCATATCTTACAATTTTCAGTTATGACACCACCACTTTGAGCAATTTCTACAACCGAAGTAACTTTATCGAATAAACCTTGTTTCTTGCTTCTTCTATTGAGCGAAACAAAGAAATCATTCCCGTCATCTGCAATATAGCGGTATTCCCTCCATTCAACGGGATGTAATCCGGGTATTTCTCGTTCTATATTCATATTATGTTCTTTTTAATTTCATTTGATACTAATATTTATTGGCTAATCGACCTTTCAGGGAAGGTTAAGCCATTTGTTAGTTGCAATTCATAATCTTGACAAAAGAATATTTAGCTCCTTTATTTCCAGCTTTTCGTCATCATATATCAAAGCATTTCTATACGAATGATTACTTGTACATATAGTTCCTATTTCTGGAATGTCCTGTATGTCAGAGTTGGACACTAATAATCCATTCAAGATACATTTACCTATATACTCGGAATGTCCTTTGAATAACGGAATTTGTTGTAATCTTTGGATTATCTCTTGTCGTGCTATCTCTTTCTCCTTTTCTCTGATTACAGACAAAGGTAAGAGTAAATGAAATAGCTCATCACCATATTTCTCTTTTGTGATCCGCATTAATTCCGAATATGTGAGATACTTCAAGTGAAAGTTACCGCTAACCTCACCGATTAAAGTGTCATTCAAAAAATAATATGTACAGCAAGGATGATATTCTATTGTTAATGCAATATCGCTGCCGATAGGAAGTGTTAGAGTTCTCGGATTTTCTATTTCACCCTGATTTGCAGATGTCTCCAAATCACTTTGAGATAGCCAACACCAATATTCCTTGTACTTCTTTTCATCTAACAAAGCCGATGCAATTTCTTCATCCCATACTTCATCAAAATTCACATCTCTTTCTTCATCAAAGGCTCGAATATGATGATGTAACATTACGTTCCAAAATAGCGCATTTGAGAACGAATATTCTTTTTCTGATAGTTCATTCATTTCCATTTTGTTTTTGACTGCAACTAATGGTTTGTGAATAACTGACCGTTAGGGCAGTTCATTCGCTTGTTAGCGGTTGTTGATTGTTTTATGCTTTTTCAAGTACTCTCTCTATTACATTTAACCGTCTGATAAATTCGTTTTTGTGATTCCAACTTTCGTGTAAGTTAGCCCAAATTCTCAAACGATTTATTGCAACTTGAACAAAGTATTTATAATCAGCTTCTATCAAACCTTCATCTACCAATTGCCCTAATGCTGTAGCAATGACAGACGAATCAACTGTGAAAATATATTGTTGGTCGTCAAACTCATCATTATCTATTAGACTTTTTATCTTGATTTCGTCCACAAGATTTTCTTCGTTGTAGTCATCGTAGTCGTCAAATTCTCCCACACTTTCTATAACCCAAGCAATACAATACCCAACAGATATTTTTTTATTTTTCTTACGCCATTTTCGGAATTCACACAATGCAGTATGCCCTTCATCTGAACCAAATGGAGATAACTCATCTGAAGCACTCCAAAAGAAGTCTTCTGTTAGCAATTCTATTGCTCTTGCGTGAGCTTTATTTTTATCTATTCCTTCAAATTTCATATTCGCAATTGATATTTATTCATTTTTTTAGCTGACCGCTAATGGGTTGCAGCTTGCTGCCATTAGGCCGCACAAGTGCATGTTATCCGCTTAATTTATTTCCATAATCATAAATATGGAAGTTCATTATTTTTAATTCTATCCATTTGTGTTTTGAACAATGGAACAAAAGCCATTGCATCAAAATCTTGAAAGCGGTCTGTGTATTTTTTCAACATTTCGCAAACGTAATTACAAATATCAGTGCAGAGTTTTTGCCTAATTTCATCTTCTGTCAAATTCAAGTAGTCATCCAAAGTAAACATTTGGTCAATAACAAGCTTTTCTTTTGCCTTTATATACCGAGCATACGACTTTAGTTTGCCTTTTTCTATTTCGCTTTGATGAAATAACCTTAAAACAACTAATAACGCAGCATTATGATTTTCTGCTTTACGCAGTTTATCATTTATTGAATTTTGCCAAGTCCAATCATTGAAATTATCAATAATGTAGTTTGCTACTCTTTTTATTATTTGTCTTTGTAATTCTACAGCAACGAAATGTAACTCATACGTTGCGCTTATAAATCTTACCATGATGTTATTTTTAGTGCGGATAATGGGATTCAGCTAACTGCGTTTAGCAGTTTAGGTGATTGTTACCTGCTATTCGTATTTCCAACAGGTTATTTTTTTAGGATTTTCTATGTTGTAGCTTAAAGCAACTCCTTTATCATCAAAGAGTTCTATAATTTGTTCTCCCTTGTTTATATTCAACGTATCAATAATTCTCTTTTCTTTTAGTAAGTAAATTGATATTTGATTTCTTTTCTCAAAATCAACATTATTAAGATACATTAATTCCTCATTTTCAGAAATCCAAATTTTACGAAAATCGGCGTCAAGTATGATCTCATTCGTGAGATTCAATTGATTCGCTGAAATTGTAATAATCTTATTTGTTGGCACAATGTGTTCATGCGTATTTGACGTTGCTTCTACAATTTTTCCCAAATGAAAATAAAATGTACCGGAGTTACCTTTCCATGCCGAATAATATATATCTGTTCTGATAATTTCCTCTAATTTATTTTCCATCAAATAATACTTCAAGACCGTTCCCGTTTTGGGACAAAAAATCAGGAAAGTATCGGGAGTTTCTCCTTGAATGATACCTTTACATGATTTAAGTTTTTTCTTTATCCCTTTTTCTGTCAGATAATTATACACACATAGATAATCACTATTGTAATTCATCAACAAAAGAGAATCTTTATTATTTGAGGAAATATAATCACTGTACCGCGGTATGCCTTTATCAAACTTTTTTATAATGGATAAGTTTATTCTGTCTATTTGAAATATTTTGTTGTCGGATACGGCAAACATATTCCTTCCATCAGAATTAAAATACAGACACCTTACGATATTTTTTATTGATACAGAATTTAATTCTTTTCCGTCAGAGAAAGAGAGTTGGCGCAATTTTATGGAAGGGAAAGCCGATCCCCAACCATCGGAAAGATAAACTATATTTTTGTCAAAAGGATCAATAATAGGCTCTAATCCACCATAGACTCCATTTTTCAGTTCAATCGCCCAAGCTTCTTTTATTTTCATTTCTTCTAATATTTTTAATTGCAGGTAAAGTTCGGCAGCTAATCGCATTTAGCGATTGAGGTGTTTGTTATCAATCTATTTATTTGCTCCATTGTATGCGAATAATGTTTCTTATTAGGAGTAAAACATACTTTTTTCAATGTCGGACTTTCTAATAAAGGAAACAAATTTCCATCTTTACAATTCCAAAAACTGAATGATGTTAAAGATTCCATGCTCTTGATAAACTCCAGATTGTCCAACTCTGATATAAAAAGACTATGAACACTCTGGTTATTTGCCAATTCGGAATAGTCACGTAAACCGCTATTTTTTTCAAATGAAAGATCTGCTACATAGTTTAACTGATTAATACTGCTAATATCTTTCAGTTTCTTATTATGTGCTAAAACTAAAGTATCAACATCTCTTAGTTCTGCTATACCTTGTAAACTTTCTATTTTTGATTGATATATGTGCAATACCTTTATAGACTCCCAATCAGAGAACAGTCGCAGGTCTTGCCCTAAGAATTTGCGAATAACGGCACTTTTCAAGTGCTTCAATTTATCTAAATTTTGAAAGTTCTTATTATAGAGGATACCAATGTTTTGGAGTGCGCCAAATCTTACAAAATCTATAGGTAAATCCACTTCGTCAGAATATAAAGTTTCTAACTTTTGAAAAGAGTATATGTATTCAAAATTAGTAATATGGATAGGACTTATGCCAGTTATGGATAGGAATACTATTTGATTGGCAACTTTTTCAAAAAGTCTAAAATCCATCGCTATACCAAAAGTGTTCCTTATTTGCAGACCATCACAATCATTAGCAAGAGCAAACTCTATTCCCTGCTCAAATTCATTCGATTCAAACATTAATTTTTTATTGCATTTATTTGTCTCAGCTTCATGTATTTGCATATTCTTCTTATTTATTGATAATGTTCGGCAGCGTGCCGCTTTTAGGCGGTTTTGCTGTTTGTTATCGACCTATTTAATTCTCACTTCATATTTTTGTAATTGCCATTTTTTATCAATCAACAAATAGGTTGCAGACAATTCGCTTTCGACTTCATCTATTACCCAAGTCAAATCTTGAACTTTTATTCCTTGGGCATTGTCTATAAACCTTTTCTCCTTCGGATTTCCAAACAACCTTATTGCACGTTCATAAGTTACAGTTTCTATTACAGACAACTTATATTGCCCATTTTCGATTGGCAGCCATAGGTTGTCAACGAGAAGTAACCGCATATCTTCCACTAAATCTTTTTCTATCGATTTAAGTACAGGGAGCTTATATCTATATTTATGGATGTTTTCAGTGAAGAATAGAAAGAAATGTTTCCCCATAATTCTGCGCTGTATTGCCATGTTTTGCTGAACAAATTCTTTTTCTGGCATGATGATGTCAAAACCAAGTGCATTATCCTTTTTGTAAAATACAACTTTCGATTTCCAGCCCGAACTGATTGCATCATCAAGTAAAGCTCTAAAACAAAACCAAAATATAAAATCAATGGTACTATATCTTTCATTCAAAATTGAGTTAAAATCCAAAAGATCCTTTTCAATTTCCCAAACCTTGACATAACTTGGCGTATCTGCCGTTAATTTTATTCGTTCCATTTTCTATTCTTTTTATGGTCGATAATGTTTGGCAACTAACCGACTATTGTTTAAAGGCGGTTCAGTCGTTTGTTAGTAGCAAATTTGACTTTATTCTATTTTTTATTTTCAGAAAATCAGAGAAATAGTTCGGGTTAAACTTCTTCAATTTTTCTTCATATTCATCATACAATTTCAGAAGCTCTTCATCTTTCATTCCAGCTCTTTTACCAACAAAATATGATTTCAGATATTTCACTTCACCGCAGATATTAAAACCTATACAATCCGTTTTTCCATTTATTATCTGATTTAGAACTTCGAGATTTGTACAATCCATAAAAAACGGTTGGATAATATTCGTATAATATCCCAGCCATTTAGTTATTATCAATGAAACATCATCTGTAAAATCATAAATCAGGTTACTATATTTTTCAGGAAACACTTCGTTAAAATAAGACTCGCATATAAAATTTAAATTTCCACCACATATAAGTTTTCGGCAATCTTTTATACCCAGTTCTTTTAGTTCCTTATCTATTATACTGTTTCCATAAAAAGATTTTGTTTCAATCTCTATGAATGTATTACGCTTATACATATACACGTGAATCTCAAATAAATGTTCTTTTTCAGTTTTTACAAACATTTGTTTGGTGGAACGGTATGTATAACCATCGGAAGCAATGGTATTTAAAACTTGTTCTACGAATATTTCACGAAATGTCTTTACATCCATGCTTTCATTATTTAATTTGCTACTAATGGGATGCAGCTTGCCGCCGTTAGGCGGAATAGGTGCTTGTTATCAGTCATTTTACTTCAATTCTTCTTTATTTATAGTAATGATTCTATTCGGAATAAAGAAGCGAGATACTTCTACATCAATGCTGTTTGATATATAGCACTTCCACTGTTTTACATATCGAAATTCCTTCTTGAGTTTACCAAAAAACTTAGAAACCTTTTGGGAGAACTCGATATTATCTGAACAACAATAAAAACGTCCATCAACGTATGTCATATCTTCCCTTTGACAAGGAACACGATATTCTAAAACAGGACTTTTTGCAAAATCTAAGACTTCGGCCGTTGTACCATCATAATATTCATGCGTACGATAGGATATGTATCGTTGAAAAGAATTTCCTGTTAAGTACATTTTCCTTTCATTTGTACTAATATCAAAAGGAGATAAATCCCCTTTATAGTACGGTACATTCACTAATTGTCCAAATACACTTTTTAGCGCATTGACAATCATCTCATCATCATTTGGGGTCGAATAGAATACTATTTGTTTTCCCATATTCTTTAGTTTTTATTGACTGATAATGGTTTGCAGCTTGCCGCCGTTAGGCGGAACAGGTGC
>CEAF01023538.1_pt1 | contig 33978 bp, 37 predicted proteins | sample 557431 | NCBI WGS metagenome assembly CEAF01 (sample SAMEA3182068, study PRJEB8094) | gut metagenome | biome: human; feature: gut; material: Stool; isolation source: human stools | place: Canada | collected 2013-11-18 | reverse complement strand
CAAAGTCATACCAAAGGTTGCGGTCAGTGTTCACCTTGAAAGACGGTTCGTGTTCCTCCCTTAACGGTGATTTGTACCATAAGCCGTTACCCTGCTGCTTGACAGGAGAGTAACCTAAACTGTGCAGATAGTCTGCGATGGGTATTTGTTTTACATCTTCGATGTTCATAACATTTTCTTTTTTGGGGATTAAAAAATAGTTGAAAAATGCGCCAGTCCTGTTTAGTTCGTTATATATATACCCGTACCATACTAAACCTGCTTGTTCCGATACAGGGAAATAGTAAGTCCGTTCCTCTTATATATACACCCGGACTAAACCAAACTGACTTTTAATAATGGAAATCGGGATTATAGCGGTAACCCTTGCCCTCTTTCACAATCATGCGCTTGTTCACAAGGAACTTGTTCAGTTCCACATGGATATTGCGCCCACGCTCGTAGCCGATACTTGCATAGCCTTGTTTCAAGGTCTTTAGGACATTCTCGTAACCATATATAACCTGTTTGCCAAAACCGTTTTCCAAAGCCGTCCTGTGCTGTTGCTCCGTCAGTTCTGCCAGTGGAAAGCCCCTGTCTTGGCTGGGCTGCTTGAATACATAACCGTCCACAGCTTCCGGCAATGCGCTGTCGTTGATACGGAATGCGAACGGGTCAAACTCCCGGTCACGTATGTGCATCGCCTTTACCTCGCTTATGTTACCGTCCTGCTGGCTTTTCGTGATTTGCAGGACGGTTTCAGCCTTGTTGTTCAACTCCGTACCGATATGCCCCCTTGTGTTGTCATCCCCCTTGTTCAAATGCAGTACGGTATGGATATGCAGGTTATATCCGCTTGACCAGCGCATCAAGAGGTTGATTAGGTCTGTCGATTCGCTGGGGCTGTTGATGTCGTACATCAAATCACGGATTCCGTCAATGATGAGCAACCCCACATCGGGCATATTTTCCAGCATATAGCCGATAATCTGCTTCCGCTTGTCGGGTGTCTGCTCCCTTAGCACGATGAAAACAAAATCCTCCCTGTCCTTGTCGGTAGGCAGTCCGGCAAGCCGCAAAATACGCTCCATTACCTTATGGCAATGGTATTTGCTCTGCTCGGTATCTACATAGAGGATTTTCCGTTTGTTCGGTGGCAGGCATGCCGAATACTTCAGTACCTCGTCATTCTTCAACGCTGCCGCAACGATAGCGGAGATGTTGAATGTCTTTTTGCTCTTGGCTTTACCCGTGGATGCGCTGAAATTACCCAGCGTGCCAATGGTAGAGCCGTTCACCCAAAGTATTTCGGGCGGCACTTCATAAGTGTCCGTCACTTTTAGATGAATGGTTTTCCAAAGGGCTGCGAAATCCTCTTTCTGCATGGTGACATCCTGCCCGGCTTCTTCTTTCCTCTTATTTTCCATAATTACGGATTTTCCGGTTTGCGCTCTTGGCGATGGCGAGTGCCGCCTCGTCCTTGTCGTTTACCCTTTTTGCAAGGTTTTCCGCCCACGTGAGAAGCTCTTTCCGTGAGAAAAGCAATTTGTTCCCGTATTTGCGGAACGGCACTTCCTTTTTGGCGGTCAGCTTGTAGAGCCGTGCCTTTGAAATCAGAAAACCGTGTCGTTCCAGCACCTCTACCGCCACATCGGGCGTGAGGTTGTCGGGTTCGTTCCTCGGCTGGGTGAATCCAGCCAATGACTGGGAAACGGTTTCGCTCACGATAGCCCGGAGTTCTTCGGGCGTTGTCAAAATAATGTTTGTCATATTTTCTTCCTTTTTTAGTTATTACTTGGCTACCGTCATAGCCGTTGCAACCGGTTGATGCCGCAAAGGAAGAATAAAAGAAACCGATTATTCAATTACTAATCACTTGACACAGACCGGACAACTTGGGACAATGCAGGACATCCGGCAAGATTGGAACGAGATAAAAAGGGACAAACGATGTATTGGCGATTTTTGTCCTTCCAACACACCGTTTGTCCTATGTATGTTAAGTGATTATGCGAATGCCGCTATTTTACATCCTTTAACCTTTCAAGTTGGGAAACGACTTCTTTTATTACGAAATATTTGCTTCCCGACAGCCCTATGTCCGAACGGGATATGAAACCGAGTTCCTCCCACCGGGCTACGGTCTGCCTGCTCACGCCCGCCATTTTCGCCAATGTCTTTTGGTCTATCAGTTCCCTGCCCTCGAATACGGGGTACTTGTATTTACGGGTGGCATGGCTGAACCTTATTTTCTCTATCGCCTTGTCCACGTCTTTGACGGCGGGGGGAATATATGATTTTACTTGCAGTACGGCTTCTTCTATTTCGTAGCCTGCATATTCGGGATTCTGCGCCAGTTCCCCGTAAATGGCACTGAAACATTCAAGGTGTCTAATCTTCACCGTCTTGGTTTTCTTGTTCGGCATGGCTCAATCGAATTTGGTTAATAACTGCGCATTCCTTATCCGCTCCTCCTGCTCGAAACTGGCGAGGTAGTTCTCCGTGATGGCAAGGCTTGAATGCCCCAAACTCTCGGATATGTAAGCGATGTTCGTTCCGCTACGTTTTAAGACCGTCGCATAGGAATGCCGGGCGGAATAGGTCGTGAAACGGGGGACACCGACAGCTTGGGCTATTTTAGCCAAAGCGATGTTGCAACGGTGCGTTACCCGTCTGACAATATTGGAAATGACAAATTCGTCCTCCGTGTCTTTGGCATACTTGAAAAGGAAAGTATCGGGATTCCCTTCGTCCGGGTTTCCCCACCGTTTTATAATATCCCGCATTTCGGGAGTGAGCACCGCCCTTATTTCCCGTATATGGTTGGACGTGTGCGATGTCTTGGAGCGTACAAAGCAGATTTCACCGTCCACGATGTTCCCATACCGCAAGAAAAGCATATCCCTGAAATTGATTCCGTTGCACAGGTAGGAGAAAAACCAAAAGTCCCGGTACTTTTCAACGGTCTTGCTGCCCTTGTATGTCACGACTTTTTTTATCTGTTCCATCGTCAAGGCTAACTTTCGGCTGTTGCCGCTCGGAATCTCGTACTTTCCCCTGCCGAACGGGTATTGGGCTTCTTTCAAAATCCCGTTGCGCCTTGCGTCATTCACCACGCATTTAAGGGCTTTCATATAGAAATTTATGGTGGTGACGGTCTTGCCCTCGTTCCGCAGGAACTTGTCAAGGCGTGACAGCCAGTCCGCAGAAACCGCAGAGAACGGCACGCTGCCGCCTGCGAACCGTTCTATGCTTTTCAACGTGCTGCGATAGTTATAATAGGAATTTACCTGCCCGTTGAGTTTGAATGCGTCTATTTTCCCCTGTATGGCTGTGTTAAGGGTTGTACCAGTACATCTGCCCAACCTCATGCTGAGCGCATCGAAACAGAAGTCCCCACGTTCCGCAAGGGCTTCCACTTGGCTTTTTATGATGGAGAAACTGTTTTCCACGCTTGCCCGTATCTCAATCAGTCTGCGGCTCTTGCTTTCGGCAAGGATTTCCCAGTCCTCTTTGGACAATTCCTTTCCGGTGGAATAATATTTCTGCTTGCGGTTGTGTATCACTTGTATCTTGACAGGGAACAGACCGCTTTTCTTCGCCCTGCGTGCATCCAGTACCGACAGTACGGATATGCCATCTTTTGAATACTTGAACATAGGCTGCCTTGTTTATTGTTATATGTCTATTTTGTACATACGATTTGCATACAAAAATAGAGATTATCGGAAAAAATAGCAAATCAAAAGCCAAATCATTTTCCTAACAATCTCTAAATATCAGCTATTTATATATAAATTCAAACAATATAAAAACGGCAAAAATATAGGGTATTATTACGGTTGGTCGTGATGCCCTTCTTCATGGGCAGGTCGGATATGTCAATATGCAGTGGGCGACCGCTCACCCTGTCCGCCATTTTGATGCCGAACGGGGAAAGCGAACTCTTGTAGTTGGTTTCCTCCACGAACAGGCAGAGAGCCTGCCCCAAGAACGTGTAGAAACTTTCCTCCGCCGGGAAGTCCGCTTCATTGCCGGGTATGCCCGCCCAAAAGAGCGTGGGCACGTCCACCGTGTTGTGGCGTGGCTTGCACTCCATCAGGGCAAGCTGGCTTCCCACATCGTTGCGTATGCGCTTGATTTCCTCCCGGTCATCGCTCCATGCCATGACGTTGCAGTGGCAGCGCACCGAGACAAGCCCCTTGCTGTGCGCTTCGTTCAGGTATTCGTCTATCCATTCCTTGTTTACTTGGTTGGCACGGGAGTAGCGGGAGAGCGACTGCATGTTCCGGGCGGTCTGCTCGAAGTTTTTCAGGTTCTCGGCGTGGTCGTCTATAAATATATATTGGTTATAGACATGGTTGCACGAAAGCAGCACGCCCACCGGGGCGGCAAAACTCAGCCTGCAATCGCTCCGGTCGGTGGAAAGCTTTTCAAACCGGAAGTCCGTGCCGAGCTTGCCGGGCAAATCCTCCACGTCCGAAAGGGTGTGCAGGCACAGGATGTCATCGCCGATGCGCATTTCCTCCGGGTACAGCCCGATGTCCTTTAGCGAGGTGGTGTCGGTCTGGGAGAGCGAGAAGTATTTCTCGATGATGCCCGCCCGTCCGTCCTCCCCGGTGATTTCCGGTGCGGTCAGCCGGGCAAGCGTGATGAAACCGCTGTCGTTCATGATACGCTCGAACTGCCCGACCGCTTCAACGAACTTCGTAACCGTTTCCTTGTCCGTAATCTCCTGCGGGACAATCCTGCCCCGGCAGAGCGTGGAGAAATCGCTCTGTCGGCGGCTTCTTTCTTTGGTCGTCTTGGTCAGGAACAGGTAGCAGTAATGGTTCAGGAACGGGCGTTCGTTGAAATGCCGCTCAAAACTCCGGGACAGGAAGCTGAGCCCGTCCTTTTCCGTGTCGGGCTGGTAGTTCTCCGTGATGAAGAAGTCCTGCTTGTGTACGATGGAGTAACCGGGCAGCACCTTGATTGCCTTGTACCATGCCGAATGGATGGCTTCGTATTCGGCACGGGTAACGGTGAACAGTTCGGGCAGTTCCACCCGGAAAGCCACCGTGATGTCGGCATCCTTCGAGACGATGCAGCCGTTTTCCACCGCCAAAAGGGGAAACTTCCTCTCCAGCGTGGTAGCCTTTAATGTATTCCTCATTGGTCGGTTTCCTTTCTTCTTTTATAGGTGAATAATCGGGGGATCGCCTTGCGGCTGATAATGAAACGTGGATGCCGTTTGCGGGCGGCTATCTTCATCAGCCCGTATGTGCCGTACCGTGCATTGAGCCGGAACGTCTGCCACACGAGCAGCAGCGATGCCGACACGATGAAGCCGATGCAGACCCACTGGTTCACGCCCGCCATGAACAGGACGATGAACACCACGAACACGGCAAGCAAGCCGCCCGCAAAGATGAAAAGGTACTGGCTTTTCAGCCCCTTGAACTCCACGGGCTTGCCGATACCCCTGTTTACCGGATATTCTGCCATACACCCGTACATTAGAGGAAGAACGACCGGAGGATAGTGGCGGCGACAATCAGGAAGATACAGGCACCGAACCAGCTTGCGGCGGTCTTTGAGGTGTCCGGGTCGCCACTTGAAAACTTGTTATATACCTTTACCCCGCCAATCAAGCCGCAAACCGCACCGATGGCGTACACGAGTTTCGTGCCGGGGTCGAAATACCCGGTAATGAGATTGGTGGCTTCGGTGATACCCGCCTGCCCGTTGCCCTGTGCGTAGGCACTTACCACAGCGGCAAGGAGAGCCGCCGACAGAATGATTTTCTTTTTCGTTTCCATTGCGAATTGAGTTTGAATTATACATTATATTATAGATACTCGTTCATGTCGAACGTCCCATATTCCTTGCCCGTGTCGGCGGCAGCGGTTGGGACAGCCGCCGGAGCCAGTTCCGCTTCATTGCGTTTCAGCAGTTCCGCCACCCTTGCCAGCCCGCCGTTGATGTTCTCCACCACCGCATCGTAGAGGTTTGTCCCCTCAATCCTCGCCAGCGTCCCGGCGGCTTGCCGCTGTTCCGCTACGGTGGAGGTGTCGGCGTTCGCCGTGCGCACCGCTTCGCCCAGCTCGTCAAAGCTCACGCCCGTAGCCCGACCCGTGTCGTCGCCCTCCATGTACCCGGCGATTTCCTCGTCCTCGTAGTCCGGTTCGTCATCCCCATAGCCGGGCGTTTCGTCTGTTCCGGCGGCATCCGGCGCAAAAATAGTATCATTTTCAGCCGCTTGCGGGAGGTGTCCGGCTTTGTCCTGCGGTGGGGTGATTTGTCCGCCCTTGTAGCGGCTTTCGCCTATCAGGGTATATCCAGCTGAATCCTCATTTTCAGGAAGCGTTTCATTGCCTGCGCTGTTTTCCGCCTTGTTATCCGCATGCCGGTACCAGCCCCACAGGGCAAGGTAGTACACAACCAATACGGTGATGATGCAATAAATTATCGTCATGGCTAAAACGGTTTTTGGAAATTGTTCTCATACAGGGTGTTTATCTCGTCTTGGTACTGCTCGAAGTGGCGCAGCAGGATATTTTCCACATAGCTGCTGACCGTTACCTTGCGCCCGCCTATCACCGTCACGATGCGCATCAGCTTCTCGTGGGTCGTGCGGCTCACGTACAAGGGCTGGCGGTCGGTCAGTTCCACTTTCCGGAAATAGGTTTCCCGGTAGTCGCCCGGACTGTTCCTGCGCTTGCGGGGTGTCGGTTTCTCCGCCTGCACCGTTTCCGCCAGCGTTTCCTGCGGCACGTCATCCGTCCTGTCATTGTCTTGCTTGACTGGGACACCCTGCGAGATGAGTTCACGCATGAAATCCTCGTCTATTTTCGGCAGAGTGCTGTTTTGCTTTGTCATATCATTGTAATTTAATGTGATACATCATTTCCGTTATCAGTTCTTCCAAGTTGCTGCCCCTGACCAGCGGACGGCTGGCGGGAAAGAGCGTGGAGCGGAACACTGTTTTCTTGTCAGCCGCCAGTTCCTTCTTGTAGCGTTTGGTGTCGGGGATAAAGGTTTTCAGCAGCGGCAGTTCCAGTTCCTTAATGGTTTTGTCGTAGGCGGTATAAAGGTCGGTTTTCTCCCGACCGTCCACCATGTTCCAAAAGAGGTACAGCCCGGCAAGTCGGCAGGCTTCGTTCCTCACCAGCAGCTTGTGGATAGCCGCCGCAAATGACAGGCTGCTTTCCAGCACCACCTTGTCGGCGGAAATCGGGGTGAAGATGTAGTCCATCCCGGCAAGGGAGCTTATCACGCCCTCGCTGTTCACCGTACCGGGCAGGTCGAAGAACACGATGTCGGGCTTGTCGCCCGTTCCGGCTACGTATTCATCGGCGGTAGCTATCGCCTTTTCAGGCGGGCTGCACAATACCGGATAGGCTTTCTTGCCCAGCCGGGTGAACTGTTCATACGCCATGCGCTTGTATTCCTCGTCGGAGGACACCGTTTCGGCATCCCGCTTGCGCATCCCGGCGATGGAGTGCTGCGGGTAGTCGCAATCCACCACCGCCACGTCGTAGCCTTTGAGGTAGTGGAGGTAGCTTGCCGCCAGCACGGTGAAGGTGGTCTTGCCGACCCCGCCCTTCTGGGTGGAGAAGGCGACATAAAGGGGTGTTCTCCCGTTTTCCATATTGTTTCCGTTCATTATGGGTTGATGGATTTGTTTATTGCTTTCAGTCAATCCGGCTATATGTCTTTCTTTGTTTCCACACTGCAATCTTGAACTATTGAAAGATTGTTTTATTCCAATCCTGCTTTCATTCTTTCTTGAAACCTTGCAATCCTGATGTCTTGAAATCTTGCTTTCATCCAGTCATTCCTGCTTGGAATAGGACTCTCCATATTGCTTTCAATCTTGAAATCTTCTGCAAATAAAAGGAGAAAAAGCGTCCGTTTTCAGATGCGTCCCGCTTTGTCCCCCGATGTCCCGGTTTGTCCACCAACCGACTATTTTACAGCATTATAAATCACCGTTACTTTGCAGCGGAGTAACAGATGCCCAAAGGGGAAAGGCGTGGAATCCGGTCGGCGAACGGCAGGCTTGCCGTCTTGTGCTGCCCCCAATCCGTCAGGGACGGATTTTCGATTTTCGCCAGAAAATAGCAAGGTGTGTTTCGTGTGCCGCGAAACCGTTTTCCGTGCCTGAAAACGCCTTGCCCCTTGCGGGGTGAAAACCACTCCGAAGTCGTGATTTTTTAATTCAAAGCAGTATGGAAACAAGAAGAACCAACAAGGGCGGTCGTCCCGCCCTACAAGACCCGGCGAAGCACCGCCATGTGCTGTACCTGAATGACCGGGAGAATGCCCGCTTCCTCGCACAATGGGAGCAGTCGGGCGTTACAAGCAAGTCCCGGTTCATTGCCGCACGGCTGTTCGGCGAGCCGTTCCGGGTGGTGAAAGTGGACAAGTCGGCGGTCGAGTATTGCGCCAAGCTGACGGAATTTTACGCCCAGTTCCGGGCGGTAGCGGTCAATTACAACCAAGTGGTAAAAGCGTTGCACGGCAACTTTTCGGAGAAAAAGGCACTCGCTTTTCTCTATAAACTGGAGAAGGCGACCACCGAACTGGCTATGTTGAACCGTCAGGTTATCGACCTGACAAACGAGTGCAGGGAACTATGGTTGCCAAAATAAACACGGGAAGTTCCATGTTCGGCGCACTGGCATACAATCAGGAAAAGGTGGACAACGGGGAAGCAAAGGTGCTTTTCTCCAACAAAATGTTGTTGAATGAGGACGGGCATTTCTCTATCGGCGAGTGTATGCGCAGCTTCGAGATGCAGATGCCTGTGCAACTTTCCACCCAAAAACCGATACTCCACATTTCCATAAACCCGCACCCGGAAGACGTGCTTTCAGACCAGCAACTGTCTGACATTGCCAAAGAGTATATGCAAAAGCTGGGTTATGGCGGGCAACCTTATTTAGTATATAAGCATACCGACATCGACCGCCACCATATCCACATCGTAGGCTTGCGGGTGGACGAGAACGGCAGACCGCTGAATGACAGGTTCGAGCATCGGAGAAGCAAACAGATTACCCGTGAACTGGAAAGGAAATACAACCTGCACCCGGCAGAAAAGATGGAACGGACGGAACGCCCGGAACTTAAAAAGGTGGATTACGCAGCCGGGGACGTGAAGCACCAAATCGGCAATACCGTGAAAGCGGCTTGCTATGGCTACCGCTTCCAGTCGTTCGGGGAGTACAGGGCGTTGCTTGCCGCCTATAACGTGTGCGTCGAGGAAGTCAAGGGGGAGATAAACGGCAGACCCTATCAGGGCATCGTCTATTCCGCCATGAACGGCAAGGGCGAAAAGGTGGGCAATCCGGTAAAGGCATCCCGCATCGGCAGGTCGGTGGGGTATGAAGCGGTACAGCGCAGGATGGAGAAATCTGGTAAAGTGATTAAGAACGGAAAACTGAAAGAGCGTACCCGGAAAATTGTCGCCGCCGCCATGCGGACAGCCCGCACCCGGTTGGAGTTTGAACGGGAACTGAATCGGCAGGGCATTGACGTGGTGTTCCGCCGGAACGACAGCGGGCGCATCTATGGCGTTACGTTCATCGACCACGACAGCCGGGTGGTGCTGAACGGTTCACGCTTGGGCAAGGAGTATTCGGCAAACGTGTTCAACGATTTGTATTCCGATGAAAGGAAAACGGGCATACGGCAGGAACAACAGCCCACGCATCAGGAACAACCGAATTTTGCATCAAAAGAAACTCTTGTTTCGGGTGTGGCTTCCGTAGTAGGTGCTTTCGGAGGATTGTTCGGCGGTGCATCAGGCGGTGATGAGCCACAGGAGACTGCCAGCCAAAAGAGAAAGAAGAAGAAAAAGAAGCGCACAAGGCGCATCGAATAATCACTAACTAAAAAAACAGGTAATCATGCAACAGGAAGATGATTTGAGGGGGCTTGCAAGGGTCATGGACTTTATGCGGGCTGTCAGTATTCTATTCGTGGGAATCAACGTGTACTGGTTCTGTTACTCCAGCCTGAAAGGATGGGGAGTAACCTTTGAGGTGATAGACAAGATTTTATGGAACTTCCAGCGTACCACCGGGCTGTTCTCGTCTGTTCTTTGGACGAAACTTTTTGCGGTGGTGTTCCTCGCCTTGTCGTGCATCGGCACCAAGGGCGTGAAGGATGAGAAGATAACTTGGGTGAAGATTTACTGCTGCCTTGCGGCGGGTGTCATGCTGTTTTTCTTCAACTGGTGGTTGCTGGAACTGCCGCTTCCGCATACGGCGGACACGGCGTTTTACATCGCCACGCTGTCTGCGGGCTATATCTGCCTGCTCATGGCGGGTACATGGATGTCCCGGTTGTTGAAGAACAACCTGATGGATGATGTCTTTAACACGGAAAATGAGAGTTTCCAGCAGGAAACCCGCCTGATAGAAAATGAATACTCCGTGAACCTGCCTACCCGGTTCTACTATAAGAAGAAGTGGAACAACGGCTGGATAAACGTGGTGAACCCGTTCCGTGCCAGCCTTGTGCTGGGTACGCCGGGCAGCGGCAAGTCATACGCCGTGGTGAACAGTTACATAAAACAGCAAATCGAGAAGGGATTTTCGATGTATTGTTATGATTATAAGTTCCCTGACCTTTCTGAAATCGCTTATAACCACCTGCTTAATCACTTGGATGGCTACAAGGTAAAGCCGAAGTTTTACGTTATCAACTTTGACGACCCACGCAAGAGCCATCGGTGCAACCCGATAAACGCCAGCTTCATGTCGGACATTGCGGACGCTTACGAAGCCAGTTACACGATAATGCTCAACCTTAACCGCTCTTGGATAAGCAAGCAGGGTGACTTCTTTGTGGAAAGCCCGATTATCCTTTTGGCGGCTATAATTTGGTATCTCCGTATCTATCAAGGCGGTAAGTATTGCACGTTTCCCCATGCCATTGAACTGTTGAACAAGAAATACGCCGATGTGTTCACGATTTTGCGCAGCTATCCCGAACTGGAAAATTATCTTTCCCCGTTCGTGGACGCTTGGGAATCAGATGCCCAAGAGCAGTTACAGGGTCAGATAGCGAGTGCCAAAATACCGCTTTCACGTATGATAAGCCCGGCACTTTACTGGGTAATGACGGGCGATGATTTCTCGCTGGATATTAACAACCCGAAAGAGCCTAAAATACTGGTTGTCGGCAACAATCCCGACCGCCAGAACATCTATTCGGCGGCACTGGGATTGTATAACAGTAGAATAGTGAAGCTGATAAACAAGAAAGGTCAGCTTAAAAGTTCGGTGATTATAGACGAGTTGCCCACTATCTACTTCCGTGGTCTTGACAACCTGATTGCGACCGCCCGAAGTAACAAGGTGGCGGTTCTGCTGGGCTTTCAGGATTACAGCCAGCTTACCCGTGACTACGGGGACAAGGAAAGCCGTGTGATACAAAATACGGTAGGCAACGTGTTCAGCGGTCAGGTGGTTGGTGAAACGGCAAAAATCCTGTCGGAGCGTTTCGGGAAGGTGTTGCAGAAACGGCAGAGCATGACAATCAACCAGCGGGAGAAGTCCACCTCGATAAGTACCCAGATGGACAGCCTGATACCTGCCAGCAAAATATCCAACCTCACGCAAGGCATGTTCGTGGGGGCGGTGGCGGACAATTTCGACGAGCGGATAGAGCAGAAGATTTTCCATTGTGAAATCGTGGTGGACAATGAGAAGGTGAAGCGGGAAACCGCCCGGTATGTGAAGCTGCCGCAGATTATCGACTTCACCGACAAGGACGGCAACGACCGGATGCAGGAGGAGATACAAGCCAACTATGACCGCATCCGGCAGGAAGTCCGGCAGATTGTCGAGGACGAGATAACCCGTATCAAGAATGACCCTGAACTATGTTGGTTAATCAAGGAATAGAATAATGACAAGTCGCTTATATTTGCGACTTGCCATTAAAATTTAATCAGTTTCATACTTACTTAAAGCATCTTTATACATTTCAGAGCAATCATCCCGAAAAGTGTCCTTGTGTCCATATAACTCATACAATTTCCCATAGATACTCCGATAAATAATTTGATGAGCTTTATTGGCTAGTAAAGCTTCATTATATTCATCCATTTCTATATCGTCTTTATCTAAAACAATATTTATTAGAGATAGAATACTCTCTTTAGTAATCTTATCTATTAAAGTAAAGTTTATTCCATCAAGGCTAAATTTAGCTTGATTATTTTCAATTTTCAAGATTTTCATAATTTTGTTTCCTTTCATTATAAGCATCTTTTCCTGCTTCAAGACTGTTTATTTGTATAAGAAAATTTTGCTTTGATTCATTAATATGAGATTGTAAATACTTATCATTAGGATGTCCGTAGTATATTTTGAAAACAGGTTTGCTATTCTCAATAGTCCTTTCCGTATAAATGATATAGTCCGGTTGTATTGATGCACCGATTGTACTATTATGCGTGACAATTATAACAGGCATTTCTCTAGACATTTCTTTTAACATGACATTGATATTCTCTTTTAGAAAAACATTGTCAAAAGAAGATTCAGGTTCATCTACAAGCAACATGTCATAGTTCCTTGCATCTCGAATAGCTTGAATTAAATTAAATTCTGACCGTTCACCACCTGAAACTGGCAACCCATATTCATTTAATACTTCGTAGTCTATAGTAATGAATAATTTATATATTTCATCTTTGTTTACTCCTGCTGCATCAAGAGCTTCTATATATTCTAATGGATTGTTATAATGAGTAAAAGAACTGACAAATGATTGCCTTTTGGAGTAACATTTTGACAAATCTGTAGCATTAGTAAATAGTCTTTTTTTAGCTATAATATGAAACTTAGAATGATAGCATTCGTTGATAATTTTTTCGGTTTTTAGCTTAGCACAAACTTCAATGAATTTTTTTCGTTTCATTTGACTTATAGCTATTTTATAAAAATCAATATCAGAAATTCGTCCAGCCGATGAATTAAATCGTAATTGATTTTGTATTTCACTTGTTAGTTCATTGGTTATAGACTTTCTCTTATTTTTACTAATATTGTCTATTTCTAGATGAATTAATTTTATATATAATGCTTTTAGTCCTTCCCTTGATATATGTAAATTAATAATATCCTTAAAAGTTTCATTTTCCAATATGTTTTTGACATTTTCAATCAAACGTCTTAATTCATTATTATCAACAATGCTATATAAAGATTCATTATAAAGTGCACAATTTGAATAGACATCTTTGAGGTCTTCTTCTTGTGCATATTTTAATAATGAGCTAATATAATTTTCCAATAAAGTCTCATCTTCTCTTATTGTACTATTTTTTAGAATATCATCAAGTACAGATTTGAATTCACTGATATATTCTTCAAATAAACTACTTTTTTGAAATGTCATCATTTCATCAAAAAGCCTTTTCTGCTCATTTTCCTTTAAATTTAATAATTGGAACTGTTTTATATATGTAATATTATCTTTGCCATATATTGATTCTAACAAATTTAACGTATAAGTTTTGCCAGAAGAACGTTTCCCTAGAATAACATTTAGACCTGTCGATATTTTAACTTCTCCATTATTGATACTTATTAAATTATGTCCTCCCTCTTCTGTAAGAGAAACTTTATTCTTATCATGTAGTGCTGCTTTTAGTGCTCCTAATGTTATATCTCCAATATCAAGAAAGGTTTGTTTTGAAGAAAAAGTAGTTGATGTTTCTAGTCGACAATCACTAAATAAGACTGGTACTATTTCGTTCCTTTTAATGGCATATATAAATTTCTTGGGGCTACTTACTTCTCCTGTAAAAATATTATCTCCAAATAACTTTATTGTTTCAAAAGGTAAACTTGGAGTTTTATCATAATGAGGTATAAGAAGATATTTTTCATAATCTGGATAGATATTTACAAATTCTTCATATGATAAACTATCAGTAGCTAATATAATTTTGTTTTTTACATAATCTGCTCGTTTACTAAATTCTTCTAAATTGGAAGTGTCTGAAATAAGTAGTAAATGTCCACCACATAAATTTATTTCGATACCAGGAAAAACAACGATGTTGTTTAGTAACGTTGTTATTTCTTTAAATTGTGTAACATCAAATAAATTGTGATTAGTTATTGCAATACAATCTAGATTCATAACATTAACATATTCTTGTAACCGAATTAGACTGAAATTGAAATCTGCATCACTTACACTTTTGATAGTATGTATATGTAAATCTATCTTTTTCATATTTAATCACGAAAATACTTTATAGTAAAAGTTCTATTTTTTTAGCTATTTCTTCTGATGTAGGTAATAGCTCTTTGTAGGCTTCGGGTAATTCGGAAGAGAGACTGTATGTTGCCACCCCGATAGGCATATTGGAGCTTTTCAAGGCATACTCCACTATCATGCGGCTTTTAGACTTGCAGATGATGATACCGATAGCCGGATTTTCATGTGGTAATTTCACAGTATCATTCAGAACATTCAGATAGAACTCCATTTTACCTTTATACTCCGGTTGGAACTCTCCGACTTTCAGCTCTATGGCAATCATAGCTTGCAAACGCCTGTTGTACAGAAGTAAATCTATGAAGTATTCTTTCCCGTCCACTTCCAGCCGATATTGGTTGCCTATGAATGAAAAATCCGTACCGAACTCCATAAGGAACGCACGGATATTCTTAATAATAGCCTGTTCCAGTTCATATTCCGAATGTTCTTCTGCAAGTCCTACAAGGTCAAATGTATATTCATCTTTTAATGCAAGTATGGCTTGATTTTTTATGCTATCGGGCAAGGTCATATCGAAATTACTTTGTCCGAGCAAATAGTTTTCGTAAGTTTTGGCTTCTATCTTATTGATAAGAACATCTTTCGTCCAACCGTATTTCTTTGTAGCCAATATATAAAATTGCCGTTGTCGTGTTTCCTTGCACTTCGTGAGAATGACGATATGTTTCGACCAACTAATTTCTGCAACTAATGGTTGCAGAATTTCATTGGACTGGTATTCAGTATAAAAACGCGCCATGTCCCACATATTACGGACACCAAAACCTTGTATCCCCGGAAACTCTTTCTGTATGTCCCGTGAAAGGTTTTCCACAACGGATTTTCCCCAACCTAATGCCGTCTGTTGTTCGGTTATCCGCTTACCGACTTCCCAATATAAAGCTATCATTTCTTTGTTTACTGCTTTTAATGCTTCATACTGGGCAGACCTGATACGGGCGGTTATCTCATTTTTGAAGTTGAGATATTCGGGAGATAATATAGAGCTATTTTTCTCTGTCATATTCTGTATGTATAATAACTGATTACAAAGTTATGTTTTTCTTTGGATTAAGTAATGGATTACTCCTGTTTTATCATCTCTTTTTTAATCCAGCTCGGACAAATCAACCCACCACAAGACAAAGCCGGACACCCCTTGCCATCCGTCAAAATATAGCATATTTAGTCGCTACCTTTGGACGGGACTATTCCCGCAACCGTTTAATTTCAATGATTTATGAGCGAAAACAGAATGACCCCGCCCACAGAGGGGCAGGAAAAGGACGTGCTGCTGGTCTTGGACAAACAGCAGGGGAAAGTGAGTGCCGTTAAAGGATTCGACAAGGAGGGCAACTTGCAGACAGTGCCGCCGATACAGGGCGGCGAGTTCATGCAGGTGGACAAGAACGGCGACATCATCAGCAACCTTGTCGCCAACTTCTACCGCAAGTTTCAGGATACCGAGGGGCTGGCGTTGTTCCGCTGCAAGGCATCGGAGGTGGAACAAAACGCGAAGGCTATCGAGGACAACCACCGCAACCCCACGCCGGAGGGCGACAGGCAGACGGAAGCACTCCGTGTACCGAAACCGGACAACCCGGAATCCAAGCAGGGCTACCGCTTCGACCCGGCGAAGATTGACTGGGAGAGCCTGAAAAAAGTCGGTATAACTGCCGAGACCCTGAAAAACACGAAGGACTTTGACCGGGTAATGCGTGGCTACAAGTCCCGTAACACCTACACTGTTTCGGGCAGTATAGGCGGTTTCTACCTCAAACCGACCGATGTCAAGCTCTCTTTCTATCAGGCGAAGGACGGAACGGTAGTCCCCAAGTTGCATGGCGTACAGCAGGACGAGAAGTTGTTACAACGCCCGTATAACGGGCACGAGTTTTCCAAGCAAGAACAGACAACCCTGCAAAGCACGGGCAATTTGGGAAACATCGCACAAATCAAAGACCCGAAAAACGGAGAGCAAATACCCGTGTTCATCAGCCGGGACAGGTACACGCACGAACTGGAGTACATGCGGGCTGACAAATGGAAATGTCCCGATGCCGTTTGCGGCGTGAAAGTCAGCCCGGAACAGAAAGCCGCCTTTGAAGCCGGGAAAGCGGTCAAGATGGAAAACCTGCAATTCAAGGACGGGACGAAACGCAGTGCCTACCTGCAAGTCAGCGCGGTGGAGCGGGGTTTGGAGTTCCTGCCGAGAGCAGCCGTACAAGCCTTGCAGCAGGGACAACAGCCGACACAACGGCAGGTAGCCGGAGTAAAGGACGAAAAAGGCGTGGAGTTCAACGGGCATGTGCAGCCCGGCGCACAGGGCAAATCCCCCGACAAGGTGCAGGCGAAGGACGTTACCCCAGCCGCCGAGAGCCGGACACAGGTAGCGGTCAATACGGAGGGCAAGACCAACGAAGTTACCAAGCAGAGCAAAGAGCCGCTGAAACAGGGTCAGGACAAGCCCACCGCCAAGCAGAAGGAGAAGCTGGACAAGACCAAAAAAGCGGACAAGCCCAAGAAATCCAAAGGAATGAAAATGTAATGACCACTTAAAAAGCAAGGAACTATGATAGCATTGATAGCAGAAAAGCCCAGCGTGGCTAAGGACATCGCCCGCATCATCGGGGCGACACAGAGGAATGACGGGTATCTGTCCGGCAACGGGTACATGGTAACATGGGCGTTTGGGCACTTGATACAGCTTGCCATGCCGGAAGCCTACGGCGTGGCGAACTTCCGCAGGGAGAGCCTGCCGATAATCCCGGCGGACTTCCAGCTAATTCCCCGTCAGGTAAAAGCCGAAAAGGCTATAAGGCAGACCCCGGCGTGTTGAAGCAGTTGAAAGTGATTAAGGAGGTGTTCGACCAGTGCGACAGGATTATTGTCGCTACCGATGCCGGACGTGAGGGCGAGTTAATCTTCCGTTACATCTTCCATTACCTAAGCTGCCACAAGCCCTTTGTCCGGCTGTGGATAAGCAGCCTGACCGACAGGGCAATCCGGGAGGGCATGGAAAACTTGCAGCCGGGCGAACGTTACGATAACCTCTATCTTGCCGCCAAGTCCCGCAGTGAAGCCGACTGGCTGATTGGGATAAACGCCACCCAAGCGTTGAGCGTAGCCGCCGGGCAGGGCGTGTTCTCGCTGGGCAGGGTGCAGACACCTACGCTTATGATGATATGCGACCGTTATCTGGAGAACAAGAATTTCGTTCCGACCAAGTTTTGGCAACTCAAAGCCAGCACCGCCAGCGGGGGAATTGGTTTCACCGCCCAATCGACTGCCAGATGGGAACAACAGCCCGAAGCCATCGCAGCCTTGCAACGGGTAAAGGATGCCGGGCAATTTGTGGTGAAGTCCGTTGAGAGGAAAGAAGCCACCCAAGAACCGCCGCTTCTGTACGACCTGACCACGCTGCAAAAGGAAGCCAACACGAAACTGAACTTCTCGGCGGACAAGACGCTTTCCATAGCGCAGAGCCTGTACGAGAAGAAAGTGATGTCCTATCCCCGAACCGGAAGCCGTTATATTTCGGAAGATGTTTTCGAGGAAATGCCGGAACGCATCGCCCTTTTGGAGCGATACCCCCGTTTTGCCGGGTATGCCGCCGGGTTGAATGGCGCAACCTTGAACCGCCGCAGCGTGAATGACGGCAAAGTAACCGACCACCATGCCCTGATTGTTACCGAGAACCTGCCGGGTGAACTTTCCAAAGATGAGAGGGCGGTTTATGAACTGGTAGCCGGGCGTATGCTGGAAGCCTTTTCGGGCAAGTGTGTGAAGGACGTTACCACCGCCTTGTTGTCCGCCGGAGATACCGGTTTCACGGTAAAAGGGGCTGTGATGAAAACAGCGGGTTGGCGTGCCGTGTTCAGTGAGCAGGACACCGAAGATGAAGATACCGCCACCCTGCCGCCGCTTCAAGAGGGACAGGCATTGCCACTTTCCGGCGTGGATCTGCTCGAAAAGCAGACCAAGCCGAAACCGCTGCATACGGAAAGCAGCCTGTTGGCAGCTATGGAAAACGCCGGGAAGGAACTGGAAGATGCAGAATTGAAAGCCAGCCTAAAAGATGCCGGGATAGGTACGCCAGCCACCCGTGCAGCGATTATCGAGACGTTGTTTGCCCGCCAGTACATCGTGCGGGAGAAGAAGAACCTTGTGCCGACCGAAAAGGGGCTTGCCGTTTACCGGATTGTCAAGGGCAAGAAGATTGCCGATGTGGAAATGACGGGCATGTGGGAAACCACCCTCGCCAAGATAGAAGCGGGCAGCATGGATGCCGACACGTTCCGCAAGGACATCGAGGTGTACGCCGCCCAAATCACGGCGGAACTGTTGTCGGTGCAGTTGTCCTTCGCCAGCGGCGAGACCTGCCCGTGTCCCAAGTGCGGCAACGGGCGCATCCTGTTCTATCCGAAAGTGGCGAAGTGTTCCAACGTGGACTGTACGCTGACCATATTCCGCAGCAAGTGCGACAAACAACTTACAGATAAACAGATTGTCGAACTGGTGACGAAACGCAAGACCGGGCTGATTAAAGGCTTCAAGGGCAAGAACGGCAAGGCTTTCGACGCTTCGCTGGTGCTGGACGAACAGTTCAATGTCACTTTCTCGTTCCCGGAGAAGAAAGGAAAACCGAAAAAGTAGCCAATCCGATGGAATTGTGCCATTGCGCCCGGAGAACAAGCCGGGCGCGTTTTTTATGCCGTTTTCCCGAACAAGTAGGTCGAACGGACAACCCCGCCATCCAGCACCCCGCTTTCCGACAGTTTCCATTTAGAGCCGAATGTTTCCCCGATGAAACCGATGCCTTTGCCCACCATCACCGGGACGGTGTATAGGGTCAGGCAGTCCAACAGTTCGGCTTTTATCAGCGAGGTAAGCAGTTTGCCGCCGCCCACCACCAATATGTCATGCGCCTGTTTCAGCTCATAGACCTTGCGCAGCGGTTCTTCGGTCAGGAACTCCACGCCGTAGCCCGGCGTGACATTGGTATCGTGGTGCGACACGACAAAAGACCGCTGGCTTTTGTACGGCCACCCTCCCCAATGCTCAAAGATATAGTTGTAGGTGTTCGCTCCCATGAGCAGGCAGTCGGCTTCCTGACAGTGTTTGCCGACGATAGTTTTTATTTCACCGGGCAACCAGTCCAGTTCATTGTCCAACGTGGCTATATGCCCGTCCAGAGATACGGCGATGTGCGCTTTTACTTGTTTCATCTTATCCGGTATTTAACAGTTTAATAATTCCTATCCAACTGTCCGCCAGTATCAAAAAGAGAAGCGTGAACTTACACTGCTCCACTACGTGGTACTGGCATACCCAAGAAACGAAACAGGCAAGCCCACGCTATGACAAAGCATAGCATAGACATTGCGCTGAAAATCCCGTTTCTTTTGAAAAGTGCCAGTTTTCGTAGTGAGATATTCGGCGAACGAATATGTTATATATCAAGACGAAAAGCCGATAAGCTACCGACCAATCGCCGTTGTTCTCTATGTAACTTCTGCAAAGTTAATCAAATAACCGGAACATTCCCACAGAAAATGTAAAAATCCTGCCTTGTCTCACGACAAAACAGGATTACGTAATTGAACGATGATAAAAACACCCGCTAATCCGTACGCTCGCGAATCAGCTTGTGTATGTCGCTTGCCCGGTAATAATACTTCCCGTCCAGCAGCAGGTAGGGCAGTATGCCTTTCTTCCGGTAACGCTGCAAGGTCTTGACGCTCACTTTGAGCAGAAAGCACAAGTCCTGATTGTCGAGCAGCTTTTCACCGTCCAAGCAGTTCTGGCTGTTCAGCAGGCGGTCTATCTTTTTGTCCTGTATGTCGAGCCTGTCCATGATGCGCTCCATCCATGCCTCGAAGTTTTCCTTGTCGATATACATAAGCTGCCGGATTAAATGAGACCAATCATGAAATAACTCTGGTTCGCCGGGTCTTTCAGGATGATTTCCCGCTCCCGCATGAAGCGGATGTAGCTTTTGGCTGTCCGCTCCTTGATGTCCAAGACCTGCTGCAACTGTTCGCAAAGGTCTATGTAGGTGATGTGTGTCTGCCTGCCGAAAATATCACGGGCTACGCCCACCAGTTCCCTTTCCTTGCGTTTCTCCTTTTCCTCGCGTGGTTTCTCGCCCTTGTACACGTGCATTCCGGCTCCCTTGTCCCAAGCGAACAGCATCAGCGGCACGTCCAGCGGGCTTCCGTCCCTCACTTTAAGGGCTTTCACTACCGACTGCGTGGGTTCTTCGTCCTTCTCGATGGAAAGGATGGTCGCCGCCTTGCGTTGCAGTTCGCTGCCCAGATGCCCACGCAGTTTCAAGCCGTTGGGGACAAAGTGCAGCACGCACAGGATGCAGGTGTTGTAGATGCCCGCCAGCCGATAGAGTTCGTCTATCACTGCCACGCTTTCCGCTTCATCGTTGGCACTCTTTACAAGGTCGGCGATGCCGTCAATGACCACCAGTTGGATGCCGCTGTACTGGTAATAGAACTTGTCCATGCTCTGCACGATGGCGTTCAGGCGTTCCTTTCGGGACATCCCCGTCAGGCAGAAGGCTTTCAGTTCGTCCGGCTTGCCGGGCAGCTTTGCCCGTGCCAGCAGGTTGCTCACGTTCTTGAACAGTTGCACTTCTGATTGTTCGGTGTCATAGAGCAAGACCGCCTTGCGCCCTCCGTTGGGCGTTACGTGGATGCCGAGCGTGTCTATCTCCGCATCCGCCGGACATACGCAGCCTGACACGATGGCGGCTACATAGTTGCTCTTGCCCGTTCCCTCGCCGCCCGTGATGCCGAACAGGTTGCCTTGCGTACCCAGCGGGACATCGCCCGCCGAGATAATCACCTGCGCTTTGGCAGGCGGGTTGTTGAAGTCTATCTCGCACGATTTAAGCATGATGAGTGTGTCGCTATACAGGTTGTCTAAAAATTCGATGAACAGTTTCAGGAAATCCTCACGGGTGTTCCCGGCTTTGAAGTAGTCGGAGATGTCCTTTTCCTCTTTCGTGCCGGGTAGCGGGAGCAACAGGCGTTTCACGCCAAACTCCGCCAATGACTTTTCTTGTTTGCAGGCACTTTCCCTGCCCGTCTTGTCTGTATCATAGAGCAGGACAATGTGTTTGAAGCGGAAAGATAGTCTGAAAATCAGGTTTGCCGGAATAGTTACTGTCTCGCTGTTGAAACAGATGGCATGGAAACCATGCGCCGCCAGCGAAAGCACGTCTTTCTCACCGCCTGTGATGAATAATGTATCGCCTTTGGCGGGCAGTTGCTCCAGCCCGAAACAATAGTTCTCGCCGAAGCTGCCGCCGTAGAGGAAGCGGGGCGTGGAGAACGGTCGGTACAGCTTGATATGCTGTTTGCCCTTGTAGCCGTACATCGGTTCTGCCGCAGATGAAATGTAGGCGTATGGCTTTCCTTCTGCCGTTTCGCTGCGGTATTCCCGGAGTGAACAGACCTTGTACCGCTCCAGCAGTTCGGGCGTGATGCCGTATTGCCGCCAGTATTCCAGTTCGGCGGAAGTGAACTTCTGTTCCCGGAACTGGTAGGGCTTGGCGGGCTTTTCGGAGGTTTCTTCGCTCCTGCTTGATACTTTCCGGTTATGGTTCGTTTGGGGTATGGCTATCGGAGTGCCCGCAGCCAGTCCCAATCCCAAATCACGGTCGATGGTCGCCAGTATCTCGATGAAGTCCGAAGCCCGGTTGCAGTCCAGCCCTTTCAGTTGTCCCACGAGGAAAAAGCAGTCGCCGCTGTAACTGTCATCGCCGAAGTCCTTCATCTTGTACATGCCGCTGTGTCGGTCAAAATAGATGTTGCAGGAAGCCTTGCTGTCCTCGTACAACGGATTGAGGAAGTTCCGACCGATGCGCCAGTTGCCGGGCAGGTAGTGCTTGAACACCGACAAGCCGTTATTTGTCCTTTCTAAGATTTCTTCTTTCCTTAGCATACAATTCATGATTAGTTATCAAGTTACGCATACATTCGTCATTGCTCTTTATCAGCCGTTCTTCCAGCAGGCGTTTCAGTTCGCCTATCTTGTAATAACACCTTCCTCCTATGTTAGAAAAAGCGACTATGCCTTTTGCACGCAAACGCTGCAAAGTACGGTCGCTGATTTGAAGGAATGTGCAGACTTCGTAACTGTCCACCCAGATTTCATCCTCGTTTTTCGTGTCCTCTTGTGAAAACACATAGTTGGCTATCACATCTATCTTAGCCACTATTTCCTTATAGGCTTTTGATTCAATCGTAATCACATCCATATTGCTAACTATTTGATTTTGTTGCAAAGTTCGGGGTATGAAAAAGATTAAAAGTCATGGTTCATACCGTCATGGTAAAAATATTTTTAGCACATTTTGGGGCTACTTTCAGAGAAAATTCGGCTTAAAGAAGTACAAAGCAAAGCAATTTTGAGGACAAAACAAGGTGAAAATAAAAATACCGTGTCGGTATGAACACGGTATTTTATAAATAAGAATATCAGATGATTATCTCTTGTTATCGTCTTCTCTCATACGTTTGGATAGTTTTTCTGCCAACAAATTCAAGTAGGCGGTCTGGTCTTTTCGTTCTTTCATGGCGATATACGCATCATAATAGCCGCCTAAGTCTATATTGAAAATGGAACTGAGGTATTCCATAAACTCCTTAATCTCTATGTTTCCGTGATTTATATCTCCGGCAGAGACAAGCGCATAGCCCAATTCTATCAAGGCATTCTTTTTCCCTGTAAAACGAATAGGAATCTTTGTAGCAATGGTTTGTTTTTCCTCTATGTAACTGTCGCATTCAAGTTTTTGCAATTTCTTGTTCAGATAAATGCGTAACATTTCATTGGCAAGTATTTTTGCGACTTTATAATCATATCCGGTTGAAAAATTAGGGTCTTTGTCAAATTGTGCGCTGTCTGTGCATAACCGAAAATCAACTTTTCCACGCAAGAAATAAAGTTCGTCATGTACCGTAGAATGTGAACGATAATACTGATAAAAATCCAAATTGCGATTAAAGAAATATGTCAGGCTATCCAACTCCTTGTTTAAATACAGTCTAATCACATCATTACTTCCAGTAGGACATTGTACTTCAATGCGGTATATTTTATGAAAATACAACAACCGCCCTAACAATTCCGGTTTTTGGTTTTTGAAGAAATATATTTCTTCCTCTTTTGACGGGAATACATAGGTTTGCAAATCGTTTCGTAAATCGGATAAAATACCCTGTAAACGATGTACCATAGCAAGAGAAACTGGAATAATATCATAGCCGTAAAGGTCGATTTCATCTATCTCTAAATCTATTTCCGACAAGATATTAGCCAGTTTCTTTTTCATAATCATGGTTCTCTTACAAGGACTTAATACTATCCCTGTATTGTTTTAATTCGTGTTCACTAATTTGCCTTATTGCCAAATCCAACTCGTTAAGTATTCTCACCTTATCATTTGGTATCATCCCTACAAACGGGATGGTATTTGATACGGTATTACCTAATAATGTTGTTTCTATATTCAAGTTTGAGATAAATGTCTTTAATTCCAACAATCTCTCATGTTCTGTTGCTTCCACATATTCCCCATTTTGTATTTCCTGATATAGTTTTGATTCGGGAAATACAGTTAATGACACGAAGTTGATAGTGAACGGATGGAGCTGGTTAAACACCGTAGCTGTATTGATAGCGTTTTGTTGCCCCTTATTTTTGCCAGCAAGACCTGTCAGATACACAAAGTTGTACCTGATATTAGCTTCTTCCAATTTTTTGCATTGTTCGAGAATATCATTGGCTGTATAACCCTTATCCATTCTTGCGAGTGTTTCGTCATCTCCAGATTCTGTACCAATGCTGATACTATCGAAACCTAAATGGCGCAAATTTTTTAATTCTTCTACTGTTTTAGGCTTTATATCTGAAATTCTTGCGAACATACCGATGCTTTCGCAATATCTGAGATACTTTCTAATCAAAAGCCCTAAATCCAATAGTCTATTATAGCTTAATGCAAAAGGATTGGCTCCGGTTAAAAAGACACGTCTTGCTCTTGGCTGATACTTCTGTATTACCTTCAAATCCTCTTCGACCTCGGTTATAGGTGATAGGCGGAATTTTGTACCATGATACAAACTGCAAAATTTGCATTTATTATGTGTACATCCGGCTGTTACTTGTAAGAGTTGAGAACTTGCCTCATAAGGAGGTCTCCAAACCTGACCTGTAAAATGTAATAGTTCCATATATTATAATTAAGCATTAAAAATCGGTTATTTTCTATACTTTTGCATTGCAAAGTTAGGATGTTGCTTTTGAAAAAAGAAGAACTATACTATCTGTCAGCCACTTACGTTTAGGTTAGTGTTTCTCAATATCAGTAACATTAAAGATGAAAAAAATGAGAAAAAAATTGGATTATGATTTTTGTTCAGCATCTCCAATACTGGAATGGCTGGGTGATAAGTGGGCTTTAGTGGTTTTATTGAAGTTACATGAAACAGGGGTAGTGCGTTTCAATGAATTATATAAAACGATTCCTTCCATTTCGGAAAAAATGCTTTCTTCCGTTTTACGCTCACTGGTAACAGACGGATTAGTAAATAGGAAAATATATCCATCTGTACCACCCAAAGTAGAATATTATGTATCAGAGTTCGGTGAAACTTTAATTCCTCATTTGGAGCAATTAAAACAATGGGGACAAGAGAATTTTGATACGATAATGAAAAATAGACAGAAAAATAAATATTAGTGCAAGGTGCAAGTATATATCTATATATAGCTTGCACCTTGCACTAACCCCAGAATATTTATTTTCAGCGATTTGTGTATCTCAAAATAAAGTCGTATCTTTGAACCCAAGATAAAGGCAGACACCACCCCGACAAGGGAAGCCAATAGTTCTTTCAAAAAAGTGTCCAATTCGTACCCCCTTAAAGATTGAGGTACGCTAAAATATTGATTTTAAGATTTGTATTTCGCTGGGTTCATAACCCAGGCGGATCACTGAAAACAAAAGAAAAATCAAGCAAATCCCTGATAATCAGACATTATCAGGGACTTCTTTTTTTCTAGCAGGTAGCAGAAAATAGCCGTTTCAAGCATATTATCGGTGGATAAATCGTGGGACTAAAATTTAGTTCAAAAAAGTCCCACGAATTTGGATCTTTCTCACTGATTCATAGCTTTTTGCATAGACTTACTTTGGAAGAGAATACATAGTTTTGTAACTCTAAAAACGATGTAAAAATGGCTCGTAAATCATTTTCTGTTTTGTTCTTCATCAAGAAAGGCAAATTATTAAAGAACGGAGAAGCACCCGTGTGCATGAGAATCACTGTAAACGGCTGTATGGTAGATATTTCTATCAAAAGAAGCTGTCCCGTAAACCTATGGAATCAGGCTAAAGAGAATTCAAAAGGCAAAGACCGTATGTCGGTGGAACTGAATCACTACTTAGAAATCACACGCTCCCACGTACACCAAATTTATAGAGAACTGGAAACTTCCGGCAAGGTTATCACTGTTGATCTTGTGAGAAAGTTGTTTTATGGTGTGGACGAAGATAACAAAACACTATTGCAGGTATTCAGAGAGCATAACGAACAAAGCCGTAAGCTAATCGGTAAGGACTTCGTAAGTAAGACCGTTCAACGGTATGAAACCACTACCCGATATTTGGAAGAATTCATTAAGAAAGAATATCAGTTATCGGATATTGCCCTAAATAACTTGGAAGTCAACTTCATTTCTAAGTTCGATGCTTTTTTGAAGATTGAAAAAGGTTGTGCGCAGAATTCAGCTATCACCCGATTGAAGAATTTGAAGAAGATTATCCGTATTGCTTTGGAAAACGACTGGATAAAGAAAGATCCGTTTGCTTACTACCGCTTCAAACTGGAAGAAACCGATCCTGAATTTCTGACAATGGACGAGATTAAAATCATTCTCGCTAAAGAGTTCACAATTAAACGAGTAGAACAGGTACGGGATGTTTTTGTCTTTTGCATTTTTACAGGTTTGGCGTTCAGCGATGTGAAAGATTTATCACCTGAACACTTGGTAAAAGACAACAAAGGGGAACTTTGGATAAGGAAGAACCGCCAAAAGACAAAAATTATGTGTAATATTCCTGTGTTACCTGTGGCAGCTTCTATACTTGAAAAGTATAAAAATGTGGCAGAATGTACCGGGAAACTTTTGCCTGTATTAAGCAATCAGCGCATGAACAGTTATTTGAAAGAGATTGCCGATGTATGCGGGTTGCAGAAAAATCTGTGTACACATTCAGCCCGTCACAGCTATGCCACAAGCATTTGCCTTGCAAATGGCGTGAGTATGGAGAATGTTGCCAAGATGTTAGGTCATGCAGATACCAGTGTAACAAAACACTATGCACGGGTACTGGATCAGAATATCCTAAAGGATATGCAGAAAGTGAATAGCTGTTTGTCGGAATTGGCTATATAATAAAGACAATAGTTAATATAGAAAAAGGATTGGGAAGAATGAATTTCATTTTCTCAATCCTTTTTTAAGGTAAGTTTTCCAGAACTCAATATGAAGCATTGACAAAGGTAAGTTCCGTATTTAGCCTGTTCAAGTCCAAGCCTTCGGTTTAGATAAAAATCTTCCTCTCATTACATTCGAGCGTATTTTTATCTAAAGACTTGCACAGACTAAATACTTCACTGGAAAAGTCAATGATTCAAATTAAATTCCGAAAAACAATGTTTTCGAGGGTGGCAGGTTATTCTTTCCAACTGTCAAAGTAGTGTTTTTGAAGCAACTTATCAATATCACTTTGTCGATAGATAATTTTGCCTTTTATCTGAATAAAAGGGATTAGCCCTGTATCTCTCCATTCTTGCAAGGTTCGCAAACTGACATTCAGCTTCTTAGAAACCTCATGGTTGGAAAGAAAACGTTCCCCGTTCAGGTGGGGTTTGTAATGCTTGACAATGGATTCAATACCGTTTAGCATTGAATCAAGAGAAGAAATAAATTCCTTGACTTGCGGTGTATCTCTATTTATTAGTTCCATAATTGAAAGATTGTTTTATTAAAATATTGATTTCAAGATTGCTAGATAGCTAATTACGCAGATAGTCACCCAGTGATGAAATGCTAAGTACATCTTTTGCCAGATCATAATCTATATAAAGCCGTTTGGATGCAGTGGCAATAAAATACTGGCTACCATCTTGCTGTATCTCATAAGTAGTGGGTGAAGCCTGTTTGGTAGTTTCCGATACATATATAATAGAAAGGAGATACTCTTTGTCGCTCCGATAGATGATAACCGTAGGATTCAGATTAATGCTTTCCCATGTGCCAACAATGGAAAACAGGTTAAAAGACGGATAATCTTTTCTAATTCTTTTCATAAAACGTGATTTGTTTAGGTGATTGATTCTGTATTTCACAGTCTGAAATAATCTTTTCAATATCAGCAGATTTGTAATAAATCTTGCTGCCGATTTGAGAATAAGCCAGCCGCCCGCTACTTCTATAATATTGCAGCGTTCGTTTACTAAAGCCTAACAACAGGCACACTTCCTGACTATCCAGCCAGTTTTCTACTTTCTGGTTGTGAGTGCTGCACAAACTTTCTATTCGTTTGGCAAACTCGGTGAACCGTTCGCAGACATACGAAAAGGTTCTCTTTTCAATGGTTACTACTTCCATACTTTTAATTTAAAATGTTTCATAAAACGTATTGATTCTATTTTCATCGGCAAATGAAAGAAGAATTAAGAACCGTTTTCAAAACTGTCTGGAAGTGGTAGAATGTGACTATATATGGCTTCTTCCAAAAATTTAAAAGCCAGATATATAATTGAAATATGCTTTGTTATTAGGAAATACTAGATTAATATCAAAAGTAGATTTTAAGTCTCCACACCTGCGCTATGCTTCGGGTTATATTCTAGTTTAAAACTTGCACAAACTGGATAATACACTGATAGAGTTAATGTTATTAATCCGTCTCAGAAAAAATATTTTATTGAATCGAGCTGTTTAATAAGCCCAACCTTTGAGCAATATTAACAGCTTCAATAGAATTGTTTGCTTTTAATTTTAATAGTATGTTTTGCCTATGAGTGTTTATTGTATTGATACTAACATTTAAAGAGTTTGCAATTTCTTTGCTTAATAAGCCTTGTTTCATTAATTGCAAGACGCTCAACTCCCTATTGGTCAATGGTTCTTCTAAGGTATCTGACAAATCAATAAATATCTGTTCTCCTGTTTCAAAATTATATAGGTGGCTTTTGGTTATTTCTGATTCATGACTTGCATCAACATCAATAACCGAAAGCATAAGCCAAATATTACCAGATTTATCCAATTCTATTGCTTGCTCCTGTTCAATAATACGGATATATTCACCACGTACATTTTTTACTCTCATCTCATGTACCATCTTGTGCTTCATTTTTTCTTCTGCGGAAAGACTACTTAATAAAGAGTAGATTTTCTTTCTAACAAGCAAGCCGTAATATATATCACCCGGATGAATAATTTCTAAGACTGGTTCATGTCCATTGATAAATAACCTTTCAGAGTCAATTCCGTATGATTGAGGGATATTATTTGATACAAAAACGAATTTTTTAGTACAGCAATCAAAGACCAGCACAATACTATGAGTTAATTCCGACAATTTGAGCCAATCTGCTTTTTTCCGTTCTATAACAGAGTAATCCAACTCGTTGATAAAAGCACTTGATGTTGGCAGAATATTTTCGACTGCTTTTTCTATTTTATCTATTGATTCATTTTTCATACCTCACATTTTCAGTCCATTAAGTCTTTCCTCATTATAAATGACTATTGTAACAGTTAAGGCTTGCCTGTAACTTTGCACAAAGTTAATAAATTAATAATGAATAACATGTGTAGGGTTACATATAGTTATTCATGCCAATAATAAACAATTAAAAACTATCAATTATGATTCAGAAAGTTAAGTTAATAACACGTGAAGGTAAAAAAGTTATGGGCTACCGAGTTACTGTTACTTCGGATTTTCATTCTAACATAGAGAATATATGGGATAAAATTCAAGATATTGATACTTTGAGAGAAATTTGTAAACCTAAAGCTAGTTTTATTGCTTGTGATGATTCTCCTATACAGTGGAAAGAAGGCAAAACTTTTGTTTTCAAAATGTACTTGCATGGCTTTTTGCCAGTAGGTAGGCATACAATTAATGTTGTCAAGATGGATAAAACGTCACGAGAAATAGATACAAAAGAATATGATAATACTGTAGTCATTTGGAATCACTATATTAAGATGGAAGAAATAAGCCAACAAGTAACCCGATATACTGACACTGTGGATTTATATGCAGGTTGTTTAACGTCTATTACTGCATGGTGGACTTTAAAATTCTATAAGCATAGACAACGTAAATGGCAAAAGATAGCTAAGAGTTTATAAATTCATATAGAGCGATAAAAACAGAAAGCCATGTCAGATTGGGATTTAACTGAAAAACGTATATATAAATTGCTAAGACATCCATACCAATTAGATAAGTCTGTTGTTGAAGATATGGCTTCTGCTTATTTGGAATTTGTGGAGGAACTCTTTGATTACCTGAATAGAATAGGTGACAATAAAATACGTATTAGACAGCTTAATATGAGCTATATTGACTTTGGAACACTTAAAGCGTTGGAAGAATCATGTCCTACAGAAAACAGTAAGTTGAAATTAGTTTTTCTAGATAAGTTGTTATCGTTGATAAATATGGAACAGGAATTAATTTATCGACAGATGGAATACCCCAAATTCTTTATTAATATTGAATCTGAATGGAAATCACCATTTTATCTAAATAATGAAGTAATAAAACTCGTAGATATGATGGAGCTAGTTTGTGGCATTTTCTATATATCGGATGGTGTTATTCGCATAGATCATAAGGAAATCTTTCTTAGTGATGTAGCTCGTATCTTTGAAAAGATGTTTAATATAAATTTTGGTGATATTTATAAGAAAGAAAGTGCAGTAATCAAACGAAAGCCAATGAAAACAACTGAATTTCTCGATAGGTTGAAAGCCGCCATTATCCAGAAGAGTAAAGAAGAAGGTTACTATCATTCATAAAGTAATTTGATCTGAAAATCAATTATATACATGCAATTTATGGGGGAGTACCACTGGTATTCCTCTAACTTATTTGCAATCATTTGCCGAACTTTGCTTCATCAATCGATTGAAAACAAGAATGTTGAACTTAAAAATTAAGCAAAATGTATATAGATAACGAAAACTTCGAGAGGTGGATGGAAAAACTATCCAAGAAACTCACCGAAATCGGACAAGACTTGAAATCACTCATCAATACTGATACGGTACTAGATGATAATGAGAAGATTCTCGATAATCAAGATTTAGCTTTTCTCCTGAAAGTATCTTTCCGAACTCTTCAACGCTACAGAGTAAATAAACAACTTCCCTATTTCACTATCGGAAGGAAAACCTATTATCGGGCTGTAGATATTCGAGCTTTTGTTCGTGAACGTGCCGATTCTCAAACCTACAAGCAGTTTGAAAAAGCCAATCAGTTGGATAATCAACCTTGATAGCAAAAAGTAGCAGAGGAAAGAAGCCTGTGTTCAGGCTATTCCTTTGTGCCATCACCCCGATTTAGCACAAACTGCCTCACCTATCGGTTCAGCCCGTTTCGCTAAATTGAGCAAGAGGGAACTGGACAAGTCCTGTTCTTCCCTCTCGCCCTGCGGGGCAAAGCCTTCGGCTTTAGCGTGTTACAAGAACACGCTGTAATGACACCTGTAATAAGCATTTTCTTTGCAATGCTTATTATCAGGTATTTATCTATTCATATTTCCATAAAAAAGTAATTACCATGCCAAACAGCAGTCGAAAAACGATATTCACTACCATTTCCATAGACAAGGAAACGGCAGCTTTGGTAGAGAAGATATGCAAACGCTATTCACTGAAAAAGAGTGAAGTTGTAAAACTGGCGTTCGGGTATATAGATAAGGCGCATATCAACCCATCCGAAACACCTGAATCCGTAAAATCAGAACTGGCGAAAATAAATAAGAGACAGGATGATATTATCCGGTTCATCCGTCACTACGAGGAAGAACAACTGAATCCCATGATACGGGTTACAAATTCTATTGCTTTGCGTTTCGATGCTATTGGCAAAACTTTGGAAACTCTAATTCTCTCCCAATTGGAAGCCAGTCAGGAGAGACAAACAGCCGTGCTTAAAAAGCTAAGTGAGCAGTTCGGCAATCATGCTGATGTAATAAACAACCAATCCAAAAAGATTAACGCACTCTACCAGATACATCAACGAGATTATAAAAGGTTACTTCAACTGATACAACTCCATTCAGAACTATCTGCTTGCGGTGTGATGGATAGTAAGAAGAAAGAGAACCTAAAGTCTGAAATCAGCAATCTGATAAACACATAGAGCCATGCATATAGATTTTGCCCCGCCATCGGGTGGAACATATAACAATGCAGGAAGTAGCCGACAATTAGTCTCTTACATGGAGCATGAGGATTTGGAGCGGATGGAGAAAGGAATCTATACCGATGGCTTTTTCAACCTGATGGATGATAATATCTATAAATCAAAGGTTATTAAGGATATAGACGGCAATATCGGGCAACTCCTAAAAACGGATGCTAAGTTTTACGCTATCCATATCAGCCCATCGGAAAGTGAACTTCGGGCAATGGGGAACACCGAGCAAGAGAAAGCCGAAGCGATGAAGCGGTATATCAGGGAAGTATTCATTCCTGAATATGCCAATAATTTCAACAAAGGGCTATCCGAAGCAGATATAAAGTTTTACGGCAAGATTCATTTCGACCGTAGTCGTTCCGACAACAAGCTGAATATCCACTGTCATTTGATTGTGAGCCGGAAAGACCAAGCTAACAAAAAGAAGCTATCACCGCTCACCAATCATAAGAATACCAAGAAAGGAACAGTAACAGGAGGTTTTGACCGTGTGAACCTATTCCAACAGGCGGAACAGGGCTTTGATAAACTGTTTGATTATAAACGTCAACTAGTAGAATCATTCGACTATTGCAACACTATGAAGAACGGCACTATATTTGAAAGGCTCAATTTGCAAGGACAAGAACTTCAATCCAATGATAAAAAAACAGCAATCGATCAAGATAGCAATCAAGAAAACTTATTTTCTATCAAGCTTGAAAGCAAGGAAATAGACCATACATCTTGCAATACAGGCAATAATATTGATAAAGAAAAAGATAATCGAATTCCCACCCACCGATCTAATAATCAAGAAAGGTAGTGTAAAATAAACTGTGTCACGCATTATTTATCTCTAGAAAACTCATCGGTCGGGGAACGGCCCGCGCCAAGGGGCGGGACCACCCGTCCCGACGAGCGTAAAATTACAATAATTTAAACCGGTTTCCAAACTTTATAGCCAGTTGTTGCGAGATGGTAGCCCAATTGGCCAGTGGCATGGTCCATTTCTTACGTATATTGCGGTATGCAAGATAAACAAGTTTCTCAAGGGCTGTATCCGATGGGAACACGCCCTTGTTTTTTGTTACCTTGCGGATCTGACGGTGATACCCCTCAACGGTATTTGTGGTATAGATAAGCTTACGGATGACCGGAGTATACTGGAAGTATTCGGACAGCTTATCCCAGTTGTCCTGCCAGGATCTGATAACGACAGGATACTGTTCACCCCATTTTTCATCCAGCTTGAGGAGCTCATTTTCTGCGGATTCCTTATTGACTGCCTGATAGACACATTTCAAATCCCTTAAGAACTCCTTCTGATTCTTGGATCCTACATACTTGATGGAGTTACGTATCTGATGTACTACACAAAGCTGTACGGCTGTATTAGGATAAACGCTTTGAATGGCTTCAGGAAACCCCTTCAGACCGTCTATACAGGCAATGAGAATATCCTCAACTCCACGGTTCTGAAGGTCTGTCAACACGCTGAGCCAGAAGTTTGCTCCCTCATTCCTTGATATATACATTCCAAGTAACTCCTTGTGTCCCTCCCTGTCAATGCTCAGTACATTATAGATTGCACGGGTTACCGCGCAGCCACGTTCATCCGTTACTTTGTAATGAATGGCATCCATCCAGACTATAGGATAAACAGAATCAAGCATCCGTGATTTCCATGCTTTTATCTCCGGAAGTACACGGTCTGTGATGGAACTGATTGTGTCGGCCGAAACACGATTCCCAAGATTTTCTTCCATCCAGTCACTGATTTCCCTTGTGCTGTTTCCCATTGCATACAAGCCAATTATACGGTCAGCAACACCTTCTGCCAGAATAGTCTCACGCTTCTTGATAAACTGGGGATCAAAACTCGAATTACGGTCACGGGGAGTGGAAACGGTTACTTCGCCCAAGGGAGTCTGAACCTGCTTTTGCATCTTTCCGTTACGACGGTTACCCATCTGGCGTTCTTCTTCTGTCAAATGTGCATCCATCTCTCCTTCCAGGGCTGCATTCAATATACTTTCCAATAGTGGGGCAAAGGCGCCGTCCTTACCCAACAAAGGCTTGCCGGCTTTCAGCTGTTCAATGGCCTTGTTCTTGATACTCTCGAAATCAAATTCTTCTTTCATAAAAAAAACTGTGTTAGCAAAGTTAATACTTTATTCCTTGCTGACACAGTTTAATTTACATCCTCG
>CEAF01018615.1_pt1 | contig 34863 bp, 26 predicted proteins | sample 557431 | NCBI WGS metagenome assembly CEAF01 (sample SAMEA3182068, study PRJEB8094) | gut metagenome | biome: human; feature: gut; material: Stool; isolation source: human stools | place: Canada | collected 2013-11-18 | reverse complement strand
GCTTTGCAGCGTGTCCGCGTCAATGGTTTGCAGTCGGTTCATAAAAATTTCTCCTTTCCGGTTTGTCAATGTGGTATACTGATACTGTAAAGGAAGGGAGATGGTTTTTACATGGAAGAGTGGTTTTCGAGATTTTTCCAAGACTTGCAACTACAGCTCGGACTGCGTGACCCCAAGTTGACCGCTCCCGAAAAGAATATCTCCGGCATCTTTTTGGAAACAGATACCGGAGAGAACATCGATATTTTATTGGTTGGCAAGGATGGGCGTGCAGAAGAACTCAGGGGTCGAACGCCAGCGGAGGAACTGGTTCGGTTTACTTCTCTGGATTTTGCGGAATACCATGCCGTGATCCAGCGGCTCTGGACGGAGCATCCTCTGTTTTGGGAACGCATGGATGTTCCCTATTCGGACTATGAGGATTTTGAAAAGCAGATCGGCGACTTGCCTGATTGGATCATGAAGATCGATACCATCTCCGCTTTTTATGCCTCTGAACATCTTCAGGACGCAATGGCAATGCAGGACAATGGTTCGCCGATTTTTCCGTCCGAGAAAGGTGCCGCAGTTCTTCGGGCACTGGACGAGCCGTGCAGGGCACAGCTGCGTATTCGAAATCTTCTGGAGATCGGGTTTGCCGATTATGAGCGCGCCGCGCAGTGGAAGCGGTATGGAGCGTTGGAGGAGGCATACCCCGCATTGGTGCACCAGTTCTTTCCTTGCAGGCCGATGCCGTTCGGACACCGGTTGCGGTATACGGTTGAAAATATCTTTGAGCTGTACCTGTTGGAATTGCAGCTTTATTTCCGCCAGAAGAAAAAGCGTATCGCACGGTGTGAGTGCTGCTGGCAGTATTTCATTCCGAAAACCTCTGCGGAAACGCACTACTGCGACCGTGTGATCGACGGACTGTCCTGCAAGGCGCTGGGGCCAAAACTCAAGGGCAAGGATGGTGCGGCATTGGATGAGGCACTGCGGATATACAATGTTCTGCGACATAGGATGGAAGAACGACGGAACCGTTATGAGGACGCTCCACCAGACCAGCGGGATCGGCTGAAGCCTGTGAGCGACGCTCGCTATCAGGAATGGATCAGGGCAGCGGTCAAGGTCAGAGGGAGGTATCTCAAAGGAAAAATTTCCGCATCGGATTTCCTGCGGGAGATCGATATCTTTGGGGAACTGGAAACCTATGATGTCGAGCAGGTGTCTCTGCCGGAGCCGGACAGCACAGCATGGCGTCGGCATATCAAGGGGAATCTGGACTTTGATCCAGCTATCAACTACCGAGGCTTCATGCATCTGGACTTGAGAGAGGAGAATGCGGAATGGAAGGTTTGGACGCCAGAGGAACAGGAGAATATCGCCCGCGGCGGGCATGGGAGCTTAAGGGAGAAATATCATAAAGGGAAGGTGGAAAACTGAATTATATAAAAAGAGGCACTATCCGCAACCAAGTCGTTGCGGATAGTGTCTCTTGGAAAATTGGGGTGCAGAGGAGAATGTATATTCGTTAGGCCACGCCTTTGTAACGCGTATAGACATACTCATAGATTTTCTGACGGTATTCGGAAATCCTTAATTCATCATAGTATTCTGGCAGTTCAAGCCATAATGTGTCCCGAATCAATGTGTCGATTGTATTCACCCTCGCCGAACTTCTCATAGAGCCATTGAGCATCATCAATCACAGTAAGGATTCTGCTCAATTTATTTCTGGCAGCATCCTGTTCAGCTATAACAGGCTTTTTATAGTCTTTAATGTTTTTATACCGCTTTTTTTGCTGTAAAATACTGGTTAATGCGTTCAAATAGTGTCACATCGTCAAATATCTGTTCAGTTGTTCGCCTCCAAGAATCATAAATCCTATTGAGATACTCTTTCGCATCGAAACAATCGGAAAGAACCTTTATTGATGTAACTTTAGCAGAAAACGCCTGCACATGTTGAATCATATCTGCATAGATGTCATCTGTATAAACAGGAATATCACGGCAAATATCATCCAGTTCAGCAAGCAACGCCGAAATCTCTGCATAATACTCTTTCAGAAGTTTGCGATATTTCTCCGGCTCGCCCCGGTACAGCCACACGATGGCGTTCAGATTTTTGAGCTGCCAATCGCTCCACTCGTTCAGGGTTCGGTCAACTACAGTATAATAGTTTCGGGCATCAATGAAAAGCACTTTATCCTGCAATTCCTCCCGTTTTCCCTTGTCAAAGAACCACAGAGAGCAGGGCAGGGATTTGGTATAGAAAAAGTTATTACCCACACTGACCATCACATCCACATGACCGGTCTCAACAAGCTTCTGGCGGATACCGCGGTCTTTGCCAGAGCTGTCCGTAGCGGAGGATGCCATGACGAAACCGGCACGACCATGCTCGTTCAGGTAAGAATAGAAGTAGCTGATCCAGAGATAGTTGCCGTTGCCTACTTCCTTTTTTGCGTTGACCGACGGCAAACCGAAGGGCAGGCGGCCTGCGCTCTGGGCAGATTCGGCGTTGACCTTGTCCACATTGAAGGGCTGATTCGCCATAACATAGTCACAGCAGCCGTTCAGATTGTGGGCATCGTGATAGAAGGTGTTGGCCTCATCACCGGATTTGATGACACCGGCAAGTCCGTGGACAGCCATATTCATCAGGCAGAGCTGGGCGTTGTATTCCACCTTTTCCTGACCATAGAAGGTCATGGTGCTGTTTGCGTTCATGCCTGCATGATTGACAAAATCACCAGTCTGGACAAACATTCCGCCGCTGCCGCAGGCGGGGTCTATAAAGACGTAATCTTTGATACAAGCCCGGTCGCCGGAAAGGTGTAAAAATAGCGAAAGCCGCAGGAAACAAGGCGTTTCTTGCGGTTTTCGCTGTATTTGTCGGTGTTCAATTTGCCCCGTCAGAGCACAGCCATGGTGTGCCCGATGCTGACATCTGGGCTCCAGCACAGCTGGCTCAAGGAATAATTAAAATGTATGCCAAAATTAAATGGTTCGGGCAAAATTAAAAAGTATTAGTCGACGACTTCAATCCAACCATTATTCAAGCACATGGTCAGGTTATACTTGACATCCTGACCGGCCTTATCCCCACTCTCGAAATTCAAGACCACATACTCTCCGTCGCATCCAACAACACGAGCGTATGCTTTTTTCGATTTGTGGAACACCCGTCTACCAATGAGCTCGCCATATGCGCTTGTATCGCTCTGCAGTCCTTCCTCTTCCGGCTCCGGAGTAGAAGGTGGAGTTTCTTCCTTAACAGGCTGCACAGGTGCAGCTCTATTCGACTCCGGCGCTTTTGCCACTGCCTTCGCATTGGGCTTACTGGCAGTCTGCGGTTGGGCTTTGCGCTCCTCTGCAGCTTTTTTCTTCAGCTTAAGAAGCTCTATAATTTCCGCGATATGAGTAGGTGTGAACCAGAAATCATAGTCGTTGATAGCAACTGAAACGTGGTCGTTCTCCTCAATCTCATTTTCCGACACATCAAGGATAGAATCTATGAGCCGGTCTGCCAGATACTTATCATTTCGCAGCGTTCTAAACTTTGCGGCGCAATTCGGACAAAGGCAGACATTCAACGGGTCGAGCTCTACATCCGGCTTCTGTTCCAGCTGGCACATTTCCACATTGGAGAACGGCTTGTGGCACAGCTGGCAGGCATACCGATAAGACGAGTTTACGCGATACATATTCATCAGGTATGCGCGGACATCGTCTTGCGGTCGACTGACGCGGATACGCCTGACGACAGTCGCATATACGGTTGGGCTGGCATAGGACAGTATTTGAGCGGCATGCTTCTTCAGCGCCTCCCAGTTCTTAACGGAACCGGTCGGGAACTCAAATTCGTCCTCCTCAGATTGACCAGAAGAGCCTTCCTGTAGAGACAGACCATCAAATTCACGACTGAGCTGCTCAGGTGTAATGTGGAAGCGGCGCTCCAGCTCAATTTCAAAGTAGGACTGTTTCTTCTCATCCGGCAGAGCATCGTAATCCTTCACAATGGCCTCATGCTGGTCAATTTTCCCTTTCTTAAAGCCCAGAATGTCGTACAAATTTGAATCGAGGCTGACTTTTCCGTATAGTGCCTTATTCAAATCGTGTTTTGATATAGCCTTGTGCGAGACCAGCTCCCCAGACTCAGTATAGAGCCATTTTCCGTTCCAGTCAGAAAAACGCCAATTAAACCCATCCCTATTCAGAGTATGGATTACATCTGCAGGCTCGTCATATTTATTTGGCGTTCCTCCGCCGATATAAACCGTACCAACAAGGCGGGACATGTTCTCCTGCAGTGTCTTAAAAATCACCTGTGATTTTATTAAGGCGTCTTTAGCTTTCGCATGCTGGGAGATGTAGAGAAGGGCCTCTTCCAACTTATCAATGCCGAGTTTCCAGCGAAAGTCTCCGGTCGTTCTCCACTCAGGCTGTCGGCCAGGATTGCCGGTATAGTATTCACCCCAGGTTTTTTCATCCCCAGTGATGATTTTGTCTGTAACGCCAAGCGCCCGCAGGTCATCAAAAGTGATTCCGGCTGACTGGTATGCGTCAAAATCGGCAAAGAAGATATCCTGCGCAATTCCCTTGTAGTATTGCTCCAGCATTAGACCGGTTTCAGACTGTGGGAACCGAATAACCTTTGAATGTGGCCGTACCCAGTATGCCTTGCCTCCTGACCTGCACTTTATGTAGAACGCTTTCCGAACAATCTGTCTCAGATCATCCTCGTAGTCAGAATTCCTGAGATACTTGACAAGGGCGTGTATGTCTTGCACGTGCTCCTCAAATGAACCGCTATAATCTGTACCAGCATACCGCTTTTCAAGAGATTTTACAAAGTGCTCGTACTCGTTGGGCGTCTTCAGGTGCAGCACATTTTCAAAGAAGGCGCGGCATTTCTCAAATAGATATGGATGGACAAATTCCACCTCGGCCTGCATCGCCTTCTTCGACGGAAGAAATACATTGGGCAAATAAGAAGACTGCGATTTTCGGTATGGAGCAACCATGCAGTTGGATGCTGTGCGGACAATCACAGCGTCGAGAATATTTCTGTAATTTGATTCGGAGAAAATATTCGGGACAGTCTCATACAGCTTGTAAAGCCTAACGAGCCAGTCATTATCTCGGTTTTCCAAAAAACTGTGATTGTCGTTGAAGTAGCTTCTAAGGTCTTCCGGACGGATAACCTCTATTCCCAAAATGCTGGAGAAATAAGAGAGCACATCTTTGTACGGGCCTGTCTCCGTCAACGAAACCGGAAGCCATTCATAATGTCTTTTGTCGTTAATAAGTTCCGAGATTAACTCGCTGGGCAATAGCTCTGCAATTTCTCTGCTTCTCGCAATAACTGCATTGGTAGCCTTAGTGTAGCCCTTCCCATCCTTAACCGGCAAAACGCGCTCCGACGAAAACAAATCTCGCATTTCTTCGTATAAAGGATAGAAAAGCGGATAGACATCAAAGTCGTCCTCATCAAGAGGCAGAATCCGAATCAGGCTCAAGTCGAGGAGCCCCATATCGCGCAGCTCAAGGACACTCTGTCTGAGGAGCTTGGCCGTTTGTTCAGCCAGAGCCTCGTTTTCCTCTTCATCGGCAGGAACACTGCTCCGGTTTGGAGTAGTGCGGAACGGGCCTTGGACAATGAAGTCAAGTTTGCTTTCGGTCTCTGTCGGGAAGTAAACGGAGATATACGGATTCTTTGCTTTTTGGAAAGTGGTTTTTCCTTCTTTGTCTGTTGCGACAGTGAACGCAATGTCAATTGTACGGGTAGAAACCATCGAATCAATCGGCATCGAAAATTTGATGAATGACAGAGACTCGTCCGTCTTATCATCCTCGGATTCAATTGCCGACACGCGGGTGCAGTGATCATTTACCGGCTCAGCATCCAGTAAATATTCCCCTGATGCTTTTTTGCCCGGAATCTTGATTTCGTACTCAATGAGTTCGAGGTGCCGCATGAAAAGGAGCGTAGTCACTCCGAGATTTTTGAGTCGCTTTGTAATAGCTTCATTCAGCGCAGCCAGATTTTTAAATCCCGAAAACTGGAATCCAACGCTATATGGGAACACAAAGAGGGTCGTATAGCCAGCCGGAACATCAACGGCAAGGATATCTACGGGCTTCGTGAAGTCCTTTATCTCAACAGCGAAGGGATGGCAATTTTCTGCCAGCTCCTTTTTGCGCGGCGAGCTATACAGCCTGACCGTTTCACATATGCCAAAGACTGATTTGAAGCCGACACCGAATTCGCCAATCTGGTTTAAATCATTAACCTTGTCCGACTGCCCTATGTCGCACAGGCCCTGCAGGTTCTCCGTAGTGAAGGATTTTCCATCGTGCATCACTTCAAGCCTGTCAGAGTATTGGACAAACCGAATTCCGGTAGCTCCTGCGTCTTCCGCGTTCTGGAGCAGTTCGTAGACAAAGTGTGATTTATCGGTATAGAGCTGAATTATCCGTTCGAGCGACCGCCTGAGCATGCCGTCCCTATCTTGATTCTGGAGAATCTTATCAGCTATATTCAAAGCGCTCACCTCTTTACTTTACCGTGATAACCCCGTTTGCAATCAACGTAGTATGTATATCTGCCTTCGCAATCTTCGCTTCAATCTCTGAAACCTTCTGCTGATAACGCTGTGTAGCGTTTTCCAATTCAGAGCGATGCATAGTTGCAATTCGTTCATCCCCGGCCTCAGCAATTTTTCTTTCCAAGACCAATTTCCGGTTTCGGTAATTGTTCTTTAAGCTCTCTAATTTATAGCGAGCGACTTGCCTTGTAGACTCTGTATGCTGGGCTTTCTCAGCTTGCCACGTCCGGACATGGTGTTCCTCCAAAGCATCCCATGCCTCCGGCTTTAGCTTTGAAGAATAGTCAACTGCGGCAGCTGTCAGGATGTATTCCGGGAGCTCTGCTGCAATTCTCGGTTCTTCACAGATTGCTACCAATTTGAAATTTGAACGAATCCCAACATAATCCCACGCATAAATAGACATCGGGTAATCACCGGCTGGAATCTCGTCAGAGTAGTATTCCAAGTGAATATAAACGAGCTTGTTGGTGGCAAAATAGGATGCGGCTTGTTTGACCAGCGGGTGCACCGGAGTAACGAAAAAGGCGGTTCGGTTTTTCTCGGCAGCTTCTGAATCAAAAGTAATCGGGTGGTTCGGATTGTTGCCCTTAAGATAAACCTCCCATTTCCTACGCAGGCTGTTCCGCAGGCCAGTCAGATTTTTGAGGTCAGACAGGATTTCAGAACGCGCCACTGCACTGAGGCGCAGCGTTTTCAGAGCACCATCACCAAGGATATAATTGTTACCACCTAATCGGTGATTGAGATACATCTCGACAAGGTGCTGAATGCTTCTGGCCGACAGGAAGGGACTTTCTGCCTCCTGAATTTCCTTTGACATCGTATAGTTCGACAAATCGAACCCGAATAGCTCCTTCTCCTCGCTTTCCAGCTTGTTCAGCTCTTGGGCCTTGCGCACCTCATTATCGGCCATCTGCTCCAGCTTTGCTTTTCGCTCTGCATCCGTAAGGCTGGTATCCAGTGCTATCAGCTCAATTTGCCTGCCGATTTCGCCGAGAATCTCCTCGCATTCACCGATGCTCCCTTCAAAGACACCGATGCGAGAGAGGCAGCGGTCATAAATGTCAGCGTCCACAGTATCACTGGTGATAACGTTATAGATGTTTACAACTTCGCTCCCTTGGCCTCGGCGGTCGATACGACCAATGCGCTGCTCGATGCGCATGGGATTCCAAGGCAGGTCATAGTTTATCATCATGTCACAGAACTGATAGTCCAAGCCTTCAGAGCCGACTTCTGTGAAAAGCATGATGTCAATGGCTTCCGGGTCATCCTTCGGGAGTTCAAACCGGGCCCGGAAATCCAGCCGGTCATCACTTTTAACGCTACCATCGATTTGCTCGACACGAAATTCCGCTTCTCGCAGCTTTCTTTTGATATAATACAGCGTGTAGCGGAATGTGCTGAACAGGATGATTTTATTATTTTCAGATTTCTGCTTTTCTCGGATAATCTGGAGCACCCCATCGAATTTCGGGTCGTCCTCCGGCAGGTTATCCGCCATTTCCAGAATGTTCTTTGCGATGGAGCGGAATGTCTCCAAGTCCATCTCGCTGAACTCGCCTTCATCAAAATCAAATTCCGGGTCGTCCGTCATCTGCTCGAATCTGCGGTCAATGATACCCCGAATGTGCGGAGCAAGGCCAAAGATGCAGCTTGCAGCCTGACGGCGAATCGTTGACATCATAAATTTGACGCCACGGCCACCGTGCAATTTGGACAGCGCAGCGACTTCAAAAGTCAAGAGAGCATCATGGAGCTCCCGCTGTTGGTCAGTAAAATCGCTCTCCAGCGTATGCGTTCTCCGAATGCAGAAATCTTGGATATCCTTTCTGCGCGTCCGGTTGAGCATCATATTGAAGCTATGGAGAGACTCAATATCGGTAATGAGTTTTACCCGCTCCTCACGGGTGATGGTGTCCTGTCTGAGAACCTTCCGGATTTGCTCAAATACCGGATTGTTTGCGATTACATTTTCACCCCATTGGGTCGTGAGAACACTATCCAGCGTTTCCAGTGCTTCTGCTTTCCAGTTTTCCTTCGCAGCTCGAACGATGTGGGCGCACTGAGAGATATACGGATTCGGACGCGACATCATCGTGAAGCTCTTCTTGTCGATTACGACATCCGGGCGCAGCAGATTAAGCAGCGTGTACAGGTCGTCGTCACTTGTCTGCAGCGGAGTCGCGGTCAGCATTACGACAGCGTCTGCGTGCTGACAGAAGTAGTGGACGCACTTATATGCAAATGCCTTGTCCTTCTCCATGCTGCCATTGCGCAGATGGTGGGCCTCATCAATGATGACCAAATCAAAATGCGGTGCCGGGTCTAATTGTTGGAGGCCGAAGCTCTTATGGCTCTTGGATTGGTTCCCTTGGTATGTCCTCGCATCCAGAATGGAATACGGGACGATGACCTTTCCATAGCGGGTAGGCCATTCGCCGTCACGGTCGGTATCAGAGATAATCTGCCGAAGAGTATCGCCATCCAAGGGCGTGAATTCCTCGTCAAAGCGCTTCATCTCATTTTCCCACTTGCGGTCTGCGACAAGCGGCTTCGGGCAGATAATCATGATGTTTTCCAAATCGGAGCGGGCCTGCAGCTCCTTGATAATCAGACCGGCCTCGATGGTTTTACCGACACCGACGCTGTCTGCAATCAGAATTCTTGGTTCGTCTGCCTTTATCAGCTTCAATGCCGGTCGGAACTGATAGGGCACGAAATCGATACGGGCAGCATTAAGGGAATACAGATTTCCGGCAGACGGATTGTTAATCTGGTAGGCAGAAAGGTAGCTTCGCAGGGTCTCAGAATCCACCCACTCATATTCAGGTGTGCTGCTCACCAGCGCAATCTGACCCTCATAATAGGTCTTTAGCGCACCTTCGACGAACACCTCGTACTTCTTGGTGTCGCCAAGCTGCGTAACAGAAAATACCATACCCTTGGTGTCCGGGCTGCCGACGATGTAAACGAGGCTTCTTTCTGTGATATCGTTCTCTTGCACAACCTCCGGTTCCACGATGGCATCTGCCTGCTTGGGCACGGTAACGGTTGGGCGAAGCACTGGCTGCGGAGGTGTTTCATCCTTGAATGCTTCGGGCCGCTCCACCCTTGCTTTGAACTGTTCCAAATCAGGAATCAGTCCGCTCCGGTTCATCTGGGTGAAAAACCGGATGAGGCATTCAATGTCCGATACGATGGTATCCTTGCCGGGAAGCTCCGCGCTGACATGCGCCCAGTTGTTCCGGACGCCAATCATATCGCGGATGCACTCCCGCTCACTGGTCGGAAGATAGGCGTAGCCGCGCATCGTGTACCAAGACTTGTTGGCAACACGAAGAAGCGCTGCAAGGTCTAATTCCTCCAGCTTGGAAAGGCCCTTTTTCTCAATGAGCTCTCTCTGGGGATAACTCAGATTGGAGAGTACGCACTCCTCCCACCAGTCTTCGCCGGATTTGGGCAGCATCACAGAAAGCCACGACGCCAGTGCTTGCGCGGCCTTGTGAAGATAATCGTTCATCCGGGATATGATGTTCTCGTCGTACATTCTGCTTCACCAGCCTTTAACCGAAAAATCCATCCTCATCAAAAATATGGTCAAGCTCGTCATTGGACATCGCGTGAGAAACGCGGTCACGGACGGCGCTGCGGGACATATCCAGTCTCTTGATGCGCCCGTTCAGCAGTCGGATAAGCTGAAGCCTGCCGACACCGGGATTCTGACGGGCATACTCAGCAAAGCCCTTAGCCTTGCCCAGATTGTCCGTTCTGGTACCATCGTGAGGCTCCAAAATATCAATGACAAAGTCCATCTCGTCCTTCCGGATAATCAAAAAATCGGGATACATCGATTTCTTCTCCGCGTTCTGCTCATAGGGGATGCACAGTGACCATGACTTCCTCGGCGGATTGCGGAGCCAGCAGATATAATCCGACCGGCCACGTTCGGCCTGAAGGACAGCCTTTTCCCAATTGTTCAGGTTGATGACGGCTTTGCCGGTCGCATTGTCCACAAACAGATGGTCGGTATAAGCCTCGCCGACATTGCTGCGCTCAATGCTGATGGTCTCCGGCAGCCGGAAGTTATGCTTACTGATGATATCGCCATCGGAAACGATGCTGTCATACTTCTTCCGGTACCGCTCGGTCAGGCCGGTGATACGGCGGCGATTCGCGTCGTTGATGTCGTGGAACCGGCTGCGGGCATAGTTATGGAGCATATCCATGCAGTCTGCGTCGGCAGCAAAGATGATAACATCGATTTTATATCCGGCAGGATTATCGTCATCTGCGTATTGGGTGCCATAGCGGATGCCGACACCCTCGTTGCCCAGCTTAAGCTCCGCAAGGCGGAACTGCCGGTCGAGGTCGGTATCCGTGGTGGAGAACAAATCCATCTCCGCATGGTCATCCACGGACTCGCCGAACACATCAAACGTCTGCGTTTTCAGCTTGAACTGCAGTACTTGCGTGGCCAGCTCGTCATATCTGCCCTCGTCCTTTGTCTTCTTGATGAAGCTGCGTATCATCTCCACGATTTCATTCACAACATCATAGGAGGCAGAGGGCTGAAGACCGGACTGCGTCAGGAGCCGGGTGAGGCTGAACAAGGATTTCAGGTAGTCGTTGATTCTGACCCTGCGCACGTCGTAGGTCAGAAGTCCGGCATCATTGATGGCCTTTACGATGGCCTCACGGTCAAGTTCAGGCTCTTCGGGAACGTCCATCGGAGCAGGCTGAGGCTCAGATGTCGCGGTTGGCTCGGTTCCTGCAGCAGCTCCATTTGCGGGCGTTTCAGTGCTCACACCACTCACCGGGCGCACGGTATCCGTTGTATCGGAAGCAGGTGCCGCTGGTGTGCCGAATGAGGTGTTGCCGCTTTGCGCGGGTGTCTGCTGCGTCGGCTCCTGCGCGGCAGGTTCATAGCCGGTCTCAGGGGAAGGGCTGTCTCCCAAAGACATCTGGCCGGGAACCTGTTGCTTCGGCCTCGCGGGACGCTGGGCGGGAGCTGGTCTGGTCGGACGGACAGTCCACGTTTCGATGGTGCTGTTCTCGAAGGAGTCGCCGATAACATCGGTGGGAATCTCACCGCCCTCGGTGCTCTGAAGCGCCTTGACCACATCCTCAACGGTCTGGGCATCAAAGTACGGCAAATAAAGGTGCACGTCGTTCAAGACATCGTCCACCTGAATATGCATCTGCATGGGTGTTCTGACCATTCTGCCGAGCAGCTGCGCGATATAGGTCGCGTCCGTAGCACGACGGAAAGACATCATGGTTTCAGCGCGAGGGCAGTCCCAGCCAGTGGAGAGATTCTCCTTGAAGAAAACCACCTTGACATTTTTCTCGTCTGCAATGCGGGATGGCTCCAGATATCTTACTGCGACTCCATTGATTTGGATGGTGCTGGTCGTCTGGCCGAAGGTATGTACGACTTCTCCATCCTGGAAACGGAAGCCTGTCCGCTCCTCAATCTTCCGGAGGCAGTCATCCAAGTCAGTATCGGAAATGCCGCTGCCGGTCTGGTTTTGCACCTGAATCACGAAAACCGGATTCACATAGGCGTAGTGCTGCTCCTGACAATACTGAGACCAGTGCTCCCATTTCTGCTTCCAGTCATCAGCGGCAGCCTGCAACACGGCCATATCCTTGCTTCCGGAGGCATCCTCCGGATAGGCGATGATGATTCTGTCTTTCAGCAGACCGGATGCCCGAACATCGTCGGCGGACACGATGACCTTCTGGATGGTCGACTCTGTCCCGGACACCAGATTGTTGAAACGCTCCGGCGTAGCGGTCACGCCAAGCACGACGGGAACGGGAGCCAGACGGTCTTCCCGGCTGCCCTTGAGGAACTTCTGCATGATGGTGGTGGCCTGCGCAGCAGCGCGTCCCTGCATGCCACGGTGGGCCTCGTCAATGATGAAGTACAAGCGGTCGTACTTCTCGTCCATCGTGTTCTGCAGCGTTTCCCAGATGGTGAAGGTGCGTCCGTCGCCCTTCTTTGTCAGATTACTGCTCTTACCCAGCTTCTGGGTATTCAGGAAATAGATATGCCCATCATCCAGCATTTCCTGGTCAAAGGATTCATCGGTGATAGTCACACACTGGTCGAGCCGAATCTTGTCCGCCTTTAGGTCGATTTTGCTGCGCGACTGCTCGTTGAGCTCCGGAGAATCCGAGAGCCAGACAAAGATGGCATCCGGCTGGTCGGGATACTCCTCATCACCGAAATAGATAGATTCAATCAGAGACGCCAAGATGATGGTCTTACCCGCGCCGGTAGGAGCGGTGAAAGAAAGTACCTGCGGTGTATGGGTGCGCTGGTAGGAGCCGAGGGCCTCAGCGGTCTTTCTCCGCAGCTGGAATAGCGCCATCTTCTGGAAAGGAAATAATTCTACTTTCATCTTAGCGTCCTCCGTGGTTAATCCGGAAGTTATCCAGATAGTCTCTGTAAAGCTGGTAGGTATCCTCGGCATGCAGCCCGGAAATCATCTCCCGGTAGCCCGGTTCGGAATCGGTCACGATGTATACCGTCGTAATGGAGTCCTCGCCGTTCACCCGCGCAGCAAACTCCTCATACTGCGATTCGTCCGTCAGCACAGCGAAATGATTCACCGGCAGCATCAGCATAGCAGGCACTTCCGCTGTCTCCTCAAGCGCGGGACAAGGCCCGTGGGCACCGGCCTTCAGCCAGAGAACAGGGAGCAGCTCCTTAAATTGGCGACCCAGCGCCACGGCGTTCTTATCGAGGAAGCCCAGCTTGAAGAAAGCAGCATTCGCCTTGAAACCATCGGCCATGTGCATCGGCTCCTCACCACTGGTAAGATAATCACCCTTGAGTGGCTTGCCGTTTATATCGCGACCTTTTAAGGAACACACTGTACGAGGCCAGGTTATATATCTCGCAATGCCGAGCCTGTTCCATTCTTCATCACCTGGTTTAAAACCTCTTTTTGTTAAGGCTTTTGCCTCATTATCAGAAACCTCGTTATTAGTGACCATTATGCAACGGCGATGTCCTCCGTCTTCAGCATTCAAGAGATTGACTGCATGACAGGTGGTTCCTGAACCGGCAAAAAAATCAATAATTAAAGCGTTTGGCTTGTTCGCAACAAAAAATTTAATTGTATCGCGCTCCGCATATAAAGATTTCGGATATGAGAATTCACGTCCCGGAATAAACTTTTTTATAAGACGTGTCCCATAATGAGTAGAATCGTGCGCACTGATTTGCCACATTGTTGTTGGAAGCACTTTCCGCTCATCAGATGTCGCTTCTGACGTGATTACGGAACCATCCTCAGCATGCCCAATTACTTCATATGTCCCATCATATAGCTTTGCTTCTTCAGCGGGTTTCAAATAATAAACCGTTGTTTGCTCGCCTTTGAAAGGGCCAAGTTTAATCAGCCCCTTTTTCTGTTTTTCTTCAAAACTATCTTGACTCAGTTGCCATCTCCCATCGCTACCATCTTGTCTGATAGGCCAAAGTGAAATGACCCCTTGCGGTGCTTGCGGTGCTTCACTGATACCCATTCCCAGCGGAAGAGTTTCACCAACTCCCATAAATTTCTTCCCGTCTTCGCTGATATAAATTGGATAAAAACAGCCGGGAGAGTCTGAACGTTGAGCATTAGTTCCAGTTCTACGCAACAAATCCCAGCGAATGACGCCCAGATGAGTTCTGCCGCCTTCTTTTATCCATTCTGCATCTAAGGTCATTCTTTGTGGGACTGCCTCACCAATCATGATAAAGAAAGCAAACTCATTTACTCTTCCAAATTCATTTGCTCTCTGCACCCCAGCCAGATTGTTCGCTATGCTTACCATTTGGATGCGCGCATTGGGGAACAGCTCCTCTAACAAGCACCCCAGGTGTAGGTACTCCTTTTCATCGATGGTGACTATCATGACCGAGTCGGCAGGATTCAAGAGGCGCTTTGCAAGTTTCAGTCGCTTCTCCATCATGGAAAGCCACTTGCTGTGCCGGTAGGTATCATTGCCGTCAACATAATCGTTATTGTATTTCCAGTCGCGAGCCCCTGTATTATAGGGTGGGTCGATGTAGATACAATCTACCTTTCCGGCATAGAGGTACTCCAGCAGCTGTAGCGCATGGTAGTTGTCCGCTTCAATCAGTGTGTGCCAAAGGTCACTGTCTGGCGCATTGCAGACTGTGTCCAGTGGCTGCAGATAGGGATAGATGGGCTCACCGAATTGGGCCACACACACCAGCACATCTACCGGCAGCACGACGTGCATCTTTGACGCCTTATGGAAACAGGCGGCCTGCCCATCCTTGATTTTTTCTACATAGTAGATGTCTGTGATCTGCCCATCCTTCTTGGCAACGACGGAACCACGTTTCACCGGAATATCATAAAGTGGTGTGGCTTCCGGCAGATGCTCTTCAAATACCAGACCGAATTTTTTCTGGCGATTTGCCCTCTTTACCTCTGCACGAATCCGCTCACGCAGAGACTCGTCCGGAATCTGGCTAATCAAATCGTCTAAAGCAGCCATGCGTTTTTGCCTCCTGTGTTTTTCTCTGGAGATTACTCTTCCGTGATTGTCTTCTCTTTGATGTGATAGCTGATGTTTCGCTCCTGGCAGAATTGAACCACCTCGGCAGCACATTTATTATAAAAATGTTTGTGTGCAGTGTATGCGCTCACTTCTTTGCTATAGTTCGTGCGCCCAAATATAATCCGGTCAACAAAACCGACGGACTCAAGCAGGTCATGAAGGTTCTGCTCTATGAGATTTGGTGTTGGATAAGGCTCAATACTTACCCATGTCCTGCACCCGGCCTCATGTAATGCCCGTAATGCAGCGAGGCGCTCTTCACACAAGGCTGCTCCGGGCTCCATTTTACGACGATAATCCTCATCAAGCGTTATTAGTGTGATACCATGTTCGTTTCTCAATGAGCATTCTTTCAGCTCTATCGGAAGGATACCTTTCGTCAATGTAGTACAGATAATGCCTGCCTCATTTAGTTTCCTAATCGCGGCAATGCTCATGTTCCTTATCTCGTCATATCCATACATGAAAGGGTCGGTCGTGAAACAGAGCTGTACCGATTTGATTTTGTCTTTCAGCTTTGGAATTTCTTTGTCCAAGAGCTCCAACGTGTTTGAAACGAGATATGGTTGTAACCATTCCTCATAACTTTTTACGTTACCGAACCGTTTTTTCTGTTGGAACGCATAACAAGGATACTTGCATCCGTGCGCACAGCCGAGCACATGATTCATGGTGTAATCGCCATACTCCACTCCCGTCTCATAGAGCATGGTTTTCCGCGTTATGAATCCTTTTACGTGCTTCATTATGTGTGCCTCCTAACAATTACGGTCTGGCCAGCTTTCTCTTCCCAGAACATTCTTTTCTTTCCTGCGGCTGTTAACGCTGGGTCTCTTACGATATCAATCGTTCCAGCATTTTCGAGTTTTGTGAGAATCTCGTATATCATCCTGAATGGGCAGATAACTCCGTATTCATTACAAAAATCAGCAAGAAAAACCGTGATATGCGTCTCACTTGTCATTTGATGGATATGGGCCAGAACCATCTGCTCTATCTCTTCTTGCGTCAAAATATCATTTTCCACTGTGGATGTTACGGTGCTCATCATATTAAAGAGGGACAATTGACCGTTTTGCTGGATGTTGACAAACAGCTCATCTTTTCGACGCTGCATGTTTTCAGCCATAAGAAAACAGCCGTCTTCATGGTCGCAAACATGTATCATTCGGTACTTGGGCCTCTGACCAGGTTTCAGTCTGATGGGCATATCCAACACATATTTGTACTTCTGCTTCAGGTGCTGTTTGTATTCTGCTGATAACCTGCGTTCTGCCTGATACCCGTCGATGCGACCCATTTGAAAATCCCTGACGATATCCATCCAGTAGTTTCCACCGGCGATTCGCGTCAACAAATTCTCTGACTGAGGAGATGCTGTTACCGTTGTTGGCTCATATTCAACCAAGTCTTCAAGGCCCATCAAGGCATCATCCTGAGAAATATCTACTTTCATCACACGGCAGGCATCTCGGAAGAAACCGAAGGAATTGAAATTGATGAGCATCTCAAAGGAACGAAATCCGTATGTGCCAATCTCATCAAAGAGCTGCGAATCAAGTGCTTGTATTCCATATGGGTCAATGTAAAGGAAGACATTGTATCCGCGTTTATCCTTTAATAAGCCACGGATATTATCCTCGAATTTCCCGTCAACTACCTGTGGTGTCCCATACTGATAAGGATGCAGCATCAGGTTCTGTTCCAAGTCTGCAGCGTGATTCAGCTCAATAAAGCAAGGCACTATTGCATTGTTCTTTCGGGATATTCTGCTCATGCCTAACCGCTCGTTTATGATTTGCATTGCTATCAGTGGGGAGCCATCATTTCCATCGTCAAACTTGCCTTTGCCAGCAAAGCAATCAATATAGAAAATCGGCTTCCCTGAAACAAGGAGCTTTTGGAAATACTGGGGCAAGTAGCATCTAAGAAGCGTATCCTTAATTTCAGACCACTCGTTTTTCTTCTTGAAAAAATCACGTTGATTTTTCGCCATACGAACCTCTCTTTTAGGATTCTGGAGCTTCCTCCGGTAGTAGCTCCATGATGTCTCCGATGTCGCAGTTGAGAACCTTGCAGATTTTCATAAGGACTTCCATGCTGACCGTTTCGCCCTTGGACAGCTTTGTCACGGACGACCAACTAATTCCTGCCGCCGACTGCAAATCTTTCTTTTTCATATCTTTATCGATAAGCAGTTTCCACAGTTTTTTATAACTTACTTCCATAATGGTCACCCCAAAATAATAAACCTGTTCCTGTACATCGAGCCTTGGTTTCGCCGAAATCTTATAAGTGTGCTTCCATGATACCACGTTCCTGTCGAAAAAACAAGATAATTCTCTGTAAACGCAAGAATATTCTGCGACTGTTATTGAAAGTTCTCCGTTTAGATGCTATAATAGATACGCTTTTCGACAAACGGTGGATTACAAAAGTAACTTCCAGTTTGCACGATTAACTTCCGGGTTTCCAAAAGCCTCGCAAGATTAAATTCCGGGAAAGTAGTGCCGCATGTGAAAAGCCGGAAGTAAGTTTTACAAACATTGGCCAAACCGGAAGTTACTTTTACAAAGGGAATTGAATATTGCCAGCGGATGTGTTAACATCCTGTCGAATGAGAAATACAAGGGCTGCGCTCTCCTGCAAAAAACCTACACCGTCGATTACCTGACGAAGAAAAAGAAGGTCAATGAGGGCGAAATCCGGCAATACTATGTGGAGGACAACCACGAGGCTATCATCGACCCGGACACCTTCGAGATGGTGCAGCGTGAGATGGAGAAGCGCGGCAAGGGCCGGAAATACCATAGTGGCGTCCACACCTTCTCCAGTAAAATCCGCTGCGGTGAGTGCGGCAGCTGGTACGGCTCAAAGGTATGGCACTCCAACAGCAAGTACCGGAAGGTCATCTGGCAGTGCAATCACAAATTCGACGGCGACAAGCATTGCAGCACTCCGCACCTGACCGATGACATCATCCAGCAGGCTTTCCTGTCAGCGGCAAATAAGCTCCTGGCCACCAAGGACACAGTCATCGCGGATGGCCGGGAAATGATGGCCCTGCTCTTTGACACCACCGACTTGGAGCGAGAACAGGAAGAACTCCAGCAGGAGACGCAGGTGGTCTCCGATATGGTTCAGCAGTGCATCTACGAAAACGCACACGTTGCCCTCGACCAGACCGAATACCAGAAACGCTACGACGGCCTGACCGAGCGATTCGAGAAGGCCAAGGCCCGACTGGACGCGGTCACAGCGGAAATCCATCAGATGCAGACCCAGCGGGCCAGCATTGAGGATTTCCTGAAAGCCTTTGCAGCCATGCTGGATAAACTGACCGAATTCACGCTGGAGAGCTGGCACGGGCTGGTGGACTACGGCACCGTCTACGCTGCCGACGACATCCGCTTCACCTTCAAAAACGGGCAGGAAGTCAAAGCCTGACCCCAGAAACGAAAACGGCTCCCTGCCGCTGGAGGTTATCTCCGGTAGCAGGGAGTTTCGTTGATTATTTAAGCCTGTTTTCTGTAGTCGCTCAGGTTGATGACGTTTGTGTTTTCCACCTCGGCTTCGAGTAGTTCAGTCGCCTTGATGGTCGCTTTTATTTTTGACGGATTCAGCCAGGAATGGACTTTCCCCGAAAGGAAGGGGTAAACTTCTTCATGGAAGAGGCGCTTCACCATGGGCAACCCAATGCCAAAGACAACATAGTCGGTTGCACCAACAGCCATGTCCGCGCCAGCCCGCTTTAATTGTTCCTTGATATGATTCTTTTCCCTGTAAGAGGGCTGTTTAGGCCAATATGACCCCTTGGGAGAGCGGAGACCGTTGTTGTCGATTGCCTGACCACTCTTATAGGCCATGTAGGTTTCCTCGTCTAAGACAGCGTCCAGGACGTATTCTTTTTTCTTGTTTTTTCCCATCTGTACCTCCGTTATTGTGGTGATATTTTAATTTCTTCCGAATCGAACGCTCCAACAGGGTATTCGCTTATATGGCCCGACACTCTGAAGAGCTTCCCACAAGATGAGCACTCGCAATCTTCAATGTCAAATTCATAGAGGATTTCTTCGCCCATCTGCCTTTCATAGGAGCTTTCACTACAATCATCGCTCAGGTCAATTCTGTTGGGCGACCCGCAGTGCGGACAATCCACTATGCGTTTTAAGGAAATGTGGTCTGTTGTCCAGCCCTCTTCCTCATGCTCATCCGGCGTATATTCGTTTAGACGAACGTTCTGATAGTATAGCGCCAGCGCTCGTCTGAATACGTCGGATTTTTTTATTCCGATAGCGGAGCAGATGTATTCTAACATCTGTTCCTCCTCGTCGTTGACCCGCACTCGGTACAATTTGTCTCTTACGTCATCTATCTTAGGACGACCTCGCATATCCATCACCTCTTTTCGTGGCCACATTTAATCGCTTCGTCCATATAATAATCGTAACCACGAAAATTGTCAAGCTATATTTTTGCGTTTTGCGCAAAAAAACAGCGCCGGTTCCTGAAAACCGACACCCCTAATCAGACCGACACCCCTTTGACCCCTGCGACACCCCTTTGGTCAGGCCGCTGTGCTTTGTATCAAATTTTGCGTCTTAATTTCCAACAGAATGCCGCCGGAGGGTTCCAGCACATTGACGATCATCTTGACCAGGGACTTGGGCGTGAAGAACACGCCATCGTCCTGGGCGATGTTCTTTGCAAACTTATTGAGGAAATACTCGTAGATGCGACCGATGACATCACCGCCCACCTCATCCAGAGCACTGTTATTGAAAATGCGCAGCAGCTCCGCCAGCAGTTCATCGGAGAAGATGGCGTAATCCTTGGGCAGCACGCCGGTAAGCTGTTCGGACTGCGCTTCCACCAACTCCATGGCGTTGTTAACGACCTCGCCCAGACTGTTCATTATGTGGCCGCTCTGGTTGGCAAGTCCGGCAGATGCAATATCTACGGGAAGATTGACCAGGTACTCATACTGCGCTTCTCTGGGCAGGAACAGCGCACTCTTGGAAGCAAAGTCGCTGGCCTCCACGGGTAACACCCGGCCACCGCGTGCCGGACGATCCTTCAAGATTTCCGTTTCCACCATTTTGAAACGGCTATAAGCATAACGCAGGAAAATCAGGCCCAGTACAGGCATACAGTATTGGTTAGAGGTCAGCTTGGAGCCGGCGCGGAGCAAGTCCGCAGATTCCCAAAGTTCTGCCTCGAGTTTTCGAATATTGACCATTTCAGTTCCTCCTGAATGTATTTGGAGTGTTCGTTTCCAAAGCCTTATAGTTCCATTGCAGTCTCTTCCAGCAAGAACCGTTCGATGCCGATATAGAGTATCCCATTTTCATCGTGCCATGGGATGATATTGTCCTTCACCACCACGATCTTCTTAAAGGAGTCCCCCACGCGGTTGAGGGAGTTTACTTCCTGCGCCCGCTTTTCCTCGTCCGCCACGGTCAAGGCAGATTGGATATAATACCGGCGGCTCCCCTTGTTTGCCACAAAGTCGATCTCCAACTGCGTGCGCTTGCTCTTTTTCTGCTCATCCTTGTAGCAGTACTCCACTACGCCCACATCCACATTGAACTCACGACACAGAAGTTCATTGTAGATGATGTTTTCCATGATATGATTTTCTTCCTGCTGGCGGAAATTCAGTCTGGCATTTCGCAAGCCCACATCGCTGAAATAATACTTCAGCGGCGAGCCGATATATTTTCTGCCCTTCACATCATAGCGGTCTGCCTTGTAGATCATAAAGGCATCCACGAAAAACTCCAGATACCGGCTGACAGTCTCATCGCTGATGTTGACCTGCCGCTCGCTGCGGAAGGTCTTGGCAATTTTACCCGCGTTGGTCAGGGAGCCGACTGAGGAGGAAATGATGTTCAGAATATCATCTAAAACGGACTTATCGTGCAAGATCTTGTTCCGTTCGATGATGTCGCCAAGATAAATCTTATCAAACAGGGATTGCAGGTACTTTGCCTTTTCCTCGTGGCTCTTTTTCATCATCACGAGGGGCAGGCCGCCGTAAGTATAATACTCCTGCCAAGCGTCCCGCTTGTCGCCCTCATAGGCGTGGTAAAACTCCTCAAAAGACAGGGGATTGACCCGGATCTCATCGCCGCGCCCGCGAAATTCGGTCAAAATATCCGAGGACAGCATTTTCGAGTTGCTGCCCGTCACATACACGTCAATATTATCGTGTTTCATCAGGCCGAGGACCACGTCCACAAAGCCGATCTTATCCTCCGCGCCCTGAATGTAGGGGTTCTGAATGGTTACGACTTTTTGGATCTCATCGAGGAATACATAATAGGTTTTGTTCTCGTCCGTAGTTAGGCTGCGAATGTATTTGCCCAACTCCAGCGGATTGCGGTACTGGATGTTTTCGTCATCGTCCAGCGCAAGGCAGATGACCTGCTCGTCCTCCACACCGATGGAGTTCAAATAGCTCTTGTAGATATTGAACAGCAGATAGGACTTTCCACACCGCCGGATGCCGGTGATGACCTTCACTAAACCGTTTTCTTTTCTTGCGATGAGCCGTTCCAGATATTTTTTCCGTTCAATCATACCCATACCTCACTCGGGAATTTTGCGTAATTACGCAGTTTTCTTGACCTTATTATATTGTACTCCCGAAAGCAAGTCAATATTCACTTTCGGGGATTTTGCGCATTTACGCAAATTAAAAGGCCGCACGGTTCGACCGTGCGGCCTTTTCTGATGTAGTTACCACCCCGAACGGCGGGCTAAGTCCAGCATGGCGAAGCTGAAACGCTGCCACGGTGCCAATGTCATCTGTGACGGGTCGCCCTCGCGGATACGCATGGTGCGGCGGATCTCCTTAGGGATGACCACGCGGCCCAGGTCGTCGATGCGGCGCACGATGCCTGTTGCTTTCATATATGAAATTCCTCCAGTCAAAGCAGATTTTACATCCGTAGTCTTTGTCCGGTGTCGGAGGAATATACATCCGCCGCATATAATCGCGGTGAGATATACTATGAATTTCGACCTTACTGAAGAAATGAAAAAACAGCTGGACTACATGATCGCCCAGCGCCGCTGCCCGCATCGACACCCCTGCGTCTCCTTCCATGATGAGGACACCCGGGACTATCTGGCCGCGGCGATCGCGGCACTTGGCTCGGACGCGCTGCGCCCCCGCGGGAAAAACGGCCTGGTAGCCGACCTGTGTGGCTATATCGGCAGACGGGCCATCGCCTTCCGGGCCTTAACGCCGTCTCCCTGACGCCCAACGCCTTCAACTGCCACTCCACTCAGGAGTACCTGAGCATCCGCGAATGTCGGTACTTCTACGACAAGATGGCAGAGCTGCTGGAAAAAATGAAGGATATGTAATATACAGAGGACGGCGCCCCACGGGGCGCCGTCCTCTTTTCTTCTTTATCCGCGGCAGGCGGCCAGCTGCGCCCGCACACCGGTGATCAGCATCGTGGCATCCAGTCCGATGGCCACGCCGTCGAAGCCCTGGGCCAGCCGTGCACCGGCGGCCGCACCGTCCCCGGCAAATATCAGGCAGGGTTTGCCCGCCTGGCGGCAGGCCTGTTGTATCCGCGTCAGGGCCGCCTTGAAGCGCTGCTCCTCAAAGGCCCCAGGCAGCCCCATAGAAATAGACAGATCGAAAGGACCGATAAAGATGCCGTCCACACCCTCCATCGCTGCGATACTCTCAATATCCGCCAGCGCCTCTGCCGTCTCACACTGGGGGATCACCAGTGTCTCACCGTTGAAGTGCACCATTGTCTCCAGTACGCCGGCCGGCATATCGGTGCCCCAACCATCCTTCCGGGACGGGCAGAACCCCCTCTGCCCCACCGGGGCGTACTTGGCGTAGTCCACCACACGCTTCACCTCCGCCGCACTGTGCACATCTGGAATAATGATCCCCTGCACGCCAACGTCCAGCAGCTTCAAGATCGCCGGGCGGCTGATCTCCCGCACCCGGGCCAGGGGCGTGATGTTCCGCCTTTCCGCGGCGCACACCAGCCGGGCGGTGGTCTCCGCCTCAATGGGACTGTGCTCATTGTCCAGAATGACAAAATCCAGTCCCGCACAGCCCAGACATTCCACCACGACAGCACTGCCGGTACCCACGAATGTGCCCAGCGGCTTCTCGCCTCGGGCCAGCTTCTCCTTCAATATATTCCGCATCTCTTGTCCACCTGTGTTGTTTTCTATTTATCGACCGCAGCAGCTCAATAATCCGCGTTCAGCCAGGGCTTCTGGCTGCAATACAGCAGCTGTGCCAGCTGCCGCGCCTTTTCGGTGTCATCTGCGGACGCCGCACCCAGCCGCAGCAGCGCCGTCAGACCGCAGGACCCCATCAGCAGCGCCGCCAGATCCCCCTGCCGGCAGATCACCGTCACGTCCGCGGTCCCCTCTGCCACGGCCCAGCGGCCATCGGCAAAGCCGATACGCAGCTCCTCCTCCCGGTCCGCCATCTCATCCCGATAGCGGAAGGCCGCCGTCAGCGTCCCCGCCGGGAAATTCCGATAGCCGGTCCGCCGCACGAAGTCCGCCCCATCCGTCAGCTTGAACATGGTCCCCACGGCGGAAACATTGGTCTGCAAAAAGCCGTAGTCGATGTAGTTTCCGGACACGTCCTGCGGATCGTCCAGCAGATGGTGAAAATCCTCCTCTCCGGTCCGAAGGATCACTGTCTGGGCCAGATCCTCCTGCATCCGCAGGCCGCCCAGCAGCGCCCGCAGCACTGTGCCGTTCTCATACACCAGTTCCTCCACGCTGAGCCGGTTTTGGGTATAGTTGCACGCACTGGCGCTTTCAAACCGATAGGCCGCGTAGCCTAACAGGCGTCCGCCGTCGTAATAACCCATACGGCGCACCTGAATATCCCCCCGGGCTCCGCGCAGCTCCTCGTCGAACTTCTCCACCATGCCATGGTTTCGGGCGGCAAAGCGCCGCTGGCAGTCCATCGCCTGGTCAAACTCCTCCGGCTGCAGCAGGCGCAGGTGCGCCCGCACCTCTCCGTCCAACCGCGGCAGTGCCCCGGTTGGCAGATGGTATTCATATAACTTCCCGCCAAAGCCGTAGCCCATCCGACGGTAAAAGCCGATGTTGAACGGCAGCAGCATGGTCAGCAGCGCGCCGTTTTCCCGTGCATAGCGCTCGGCATACCGTATCATATACAGCGCCGCGCCCTTCTTCTTGTGCAGGGGGTGTACCTCCAGCGCCATCACACCGCAGGCAGGCTGCATGACCCCAAAGAAGTTCATGGAGAACAGGATCAGCTTCATGGTGGCGATCAGTGTATCACCCTCGAACAGGCCCATCGTCCGGGTCTGGGTATCCTCCCGCAGCTCCGTAAGATGCTTGCTCCGGTAGTGTGCCCGGCATTCCTCGTCCAGTGTCTTGTACGCCGGATAGGAATTGAGATAGATGTCCAGATACGCCTCTATGTCCGCCTCCGTCACCGGATGGACATCCCATGCGCGGTCCGCTGTCACATTACCCATAGGTTTCTCCTTTCTCGCCGTTCCGCGGTACGTCTTTCCTCGATTATACCTTCCTCCGGCCCGTTTCGCAACAGGCAGTTGAAGCCCTCCGGCAACTGTCGGAGAGTTCGTTTTGTTGTCCATATGCGTGCGGTCTTTTGCAGCGGGTCCAAAAGGTGCCCGGCGGTACGCGCCGCGTCCGCATTATGCCAGCTTCTCCAGGGCGTCCAGATCACCGGCTTGCAGCAGCGGGATGGCCCGCCGCACCTGCGCCTCCGGCCAGTCCCACCACCGCAGCTTCTCCATCCGCGCGACAGTCTCCTCGTCATACCGCCTGCGGATGGTCCTGGCCGGCAAACCGCCCACGATGGTATAGGGCGGCACATCCTTTGTCACCACGGCGCGACTGCCGATGATAGCGCCGTTGCCGATGGTAACGCCCCCACCTGTATGGCGGGATCTGTGACCACGTTCTGCAGGTACACGGTACTGTGTCCCTGAGAACGGGGGTAAATTTTCCATTCGGGTATCATAGACTCTCCTTTATTTTACAAAAGCTTCTCCCAGCGGGGCGTTCCCCATCCGGCGGTATCGAAGCACTCCCGCACAGCGCGGCACATCCACGTCAGCTTCTGCCGTATGGCGTCTGACTGGATCAGCAGCCCCGCCTCGTCTTCATGTACCATGAAATACTCCATGATCCGCGCCCGGTCCTCCTGTGCCGCCAGCTTGGCGTAACTGTCCACAAAGTACACGCCCTCGCCGTTGTCGAACATGGTCCAGCGGGCGTCGTACCGGTCATAGTCACCGCTGTCGTTCCAATAGGTAAAGCCCGCCGGGTTCAGCGCATTCCAGTCATCCCAGTTGAAGGCGGTGTAATCGCGTGAGAGTATCTCGTTCTCCGTAGCGTGCCAGATCTCGTGGCAGACAGTGCCCTCCCGCATATAGTCGGCCTGCACGTCCAGTGCGATATACTGCCAGTCCGCCGAATCGTAGGTGCAGCCTACCACGCCATAGTCGCTGTCGATGTGAGCCACCAACAGGAAACACAGCCCGCCCTCACCGGCGCGGTTGCGGAACTGCGCCAGAAAGCCCTCCGGATACAGGGCAAAGCTGCGGTCCATCGCCGCCAGCACGGCGCGGACGCCGTTCAGCTCTGCTTCCGTGTCCATGGTGTCCGACAGAGTGATGGGATAGCTGCTCAGTTCTGCCGCCTCCCTGCACTGGGATGACAGCAGTATCCGCACGCCGTATCGCTGCTCCAACACATCCGCCTGCTGCCGCGCCTCCTGTAAGCTCTCTGCCACCGGCAGGCCGTTCAGGGAACCCCAATAGGCCTGCAGCAGTGTCTCATCCACCGTCAGCGGCGACGGGACGGACACCGCTGACGCTACCGGCTCGAAGGTCAGCTGCGCCGGGTCTATAACGTACAGCCGGAAGGCGCCGTTTTCATACATACCGCCCACCAGCAGGCCTGCCTCCGGCAGAACGCAGCAGTCGTACATCTCTCCGGTGATACCGTTAGCCGTCAGGTCGCAGGCCGTGATGCTCTCCCCCACGTTATACAGCGTCGTGCGGCCCGTTCCCACACCGATCAGCTCCTCCGCATCGCCGACGGCGTACAGCGTGCCTCCCGCGTCCAGAAACAGCGAAGCATCGGCGAACCAGAACGTATCGCCGCTGCCGCACAGGGCGGAATATCCCATTTTATCGTTGTCAAAGGCCAGCAGGCTCATGCCGCCCGCCGGCGCCAACATCACCTGATACCGCTGCTCCTGCAGCAGGCTGATCGCCCCCGTCTCCGGGTCAAAGACCGCCGTACCGCAGGTGCTGCCAGCAGAGCCGCCGTATACGACAGCAGACTCACCAGGCCCAGCAGACACAGCTTCTGTGCCAATGTCTTATTTGTTTTCACTTCAACACCTTCTTTCCACCGGAGGAGTATACCGCCATTATCCCACGGCAGCCATTGCTTTTCCTTGCATTTCCTGCGATTTTCTTGCAATTTTGCAAGACGGCCTCTTAGCGGAATAATTGATGCACTGCATTCTCCCTCTCTGCAAATTCCGGCAGCTTCTTCGGCGGACCGTAATACGCCGCCAGTGCACGGAACTCCCGTCGAAAGGCTTCCCGAAGCTCCGTCTCTGTCAGCTCCAGATGCCCGGTGTTGGCGAGGATGGCCAGTCCGTAGGAATAATACGTCATATCCCGGTGAAAGGCCCGGGCCGTGACCTCGTCATAGCCGAATTCGTCCATAACGGTCCGGATGATCTCCGGCTCCAGCACGTCCTCCTGATGGCGGCCCGGCTGGTTGTCCTCCAGGTACAGCCAGCGGAACAGCTGCTTTTCCTGGGCCGCGAACTGCACAAAGCCCATGCCGTAGCTGCTGTACCGACTATCGCACCCCTCATGCGCCCGCAGAGATTCCCGTACCCGCTGGGTATGCTGCTCGATGGCCTGCTGGGTCAGCGCGGACTTCAACTCCTCCATATTGCAGTACAGACACGCTGAAGCGCCCGTTTTTCGCCAGTGTCCGCAGGCATAAACACGCATGATCTGACCGCCCTCCGGCATCACCGGAGGGCGGTTTTACGCCGCTTGGGCTGTACAGCTATTTGTGAGAAAACGGTTGAGTTTTCCGTTAAAAACGTGCTATACTGAGCACACTACGCACAAAGGAGACCACACCATGCGAAAGCTTGAATGCCGCCGAGAGGCGCTGTTTCAATACCGGGGCCTGCCACCTGTTGGCATGGCCGTATCCATGGCACTGCAGCACCTGGTGGCTATGATCGTGGGCTGCGTGACCCCAGCCATCATCATTGCCAACGTGGCCGGACTGGCGCATGACCAGCGGGTCCTGCTGATACAGGCATCGCTGGTCATGTCCGCCGTTACTACGCTGCTGCAGCTGTTTCCCATCGGTGGGCGCTTCGGCGCGGGGCTGCCGGTGATCTTCGGTGTCAGCTTCGCTTATCTGCCCAGTATGCAGGCCATCGTCTCCGGCAGCGGCGGGTTGGCTGCTGTGTCAGGCGCTATGATCGTGGGCGGCGCGGTGGCAGCGCTGGTGGGCATCTTCATCAAGCCTATCCGCAGGCTGTTCCCGCCGGTCATTACCGGTACGGTAGTGTTCACCATCGGTCTGTCTCTGTACCCCACGGCCATCAACTATATGGCCGGCGGCACCGGCAACACATATGAAAGCGTTGTGGTGCAGCGGGGCCTGCCGGAAGCGCTGGTGTACGGATCCTGGCAGAACTGGGCTATTGCGGCATTTACACTGGCGGTGGTGCTGGTGCTGACCAATCGCGGCAGGGGCATTTTTAAGCTGGCGTCCATTTTACTGGGTATTCTGGCGGGCTACGCCGTCGCTTTTGGGGCCGGGATGGTGGATCTGTCCGGCATCGCGGGGGCCGGGTGGTTCTCTCTGCCGGAATTTCTGCCCTTTGGCGTGACATTTGAACCCTCGGCGTGCGTCGCACTGGGGCTGTTGTTCGCCATCAACGCCATTCAGGCTATTGGCGACCTGACGGCCACCACCGTGGGCGGCATGGATCGGGAGCCCACCACGCAGGAGCTGCGGGGCGGCATCGCAGCCTATGGCGTCAGCAACATTCTGACAGCGCTGCTGGGCGGTCTTCCCACGGCGACATACTCCCAGAATGTGGGAATTGTAGCCACAAATAAAGTTGTAAATCGCAACGTTTTTGCGCTGACCGGCGCGTTTTTACTGCTTGCCGGTATCATTCCGAAATTTTCCGCCGTACTCACCACCATCCCGCAATGCGTGCTGGGCGGGGCCACGGCGGCGGTGTTTTCCACCATCGCCATGACCGGCATGAAGCTCATCGCCGCCGAGGGGCTGACCGCCCGAAACACCACGATCGTCGGGCTTTCCGCCGCACTGGGTGTGGGCATTTCCCAGGCGGCAGAGGCCCTGGCACAGTTCCCGGAGGCGGTGACGACTATCTTCGGAAAGTCCCCGGTGGTGGTGGCCACACTGATGGCCGTACTGCTCAATCTGGTGCTGCCGCGGGAGGAAAAAAGCGAGAAATAGTGCTTTCTTTTGATACATTTGCTTTACTTTTTCTGTACCCGCCCTGTACTCTTTGGTTCCCTTTTTGTGCTTTTTTTGTAAGCAAAATGCAGCAAAAATGAAGTGACGGCCCCCGGCTGACGCCGGGGGCCGCTGAATGTCTTTTTTGCTCATCCGATCATCCCCCCCGGCTGACGCTGGGGGCCGCTGAATGCCTTTTTTGCTCATCCGATCATCCTCCCCGGCTGACGCCGGGGGCCGCTGAATGTCTTTTTCGTTCGCTCGATCATCCTCCCCGGCTGGTGCCGGGGCCGTCACCTCCACCGTCTGGTCGGCATCGGCCGACACCGGGGCGGAATTCTGTACGGGGTCATTGGCGGATCAGCTGCACGGTGGAGATGTCCGCCGGCAGGGCGGCGGCAAAGGCCGCGCCGTCCGTCCTCTCCCCCACGATACAGCCGTAGTGGGTGGGGACGGCGATCTGCGGGCGGAGGGCGGCCGCCAGACCGGCGGCCTGGGCGGCGGTCATGGTGTAGGTGCCGCCCACCGGCAGGAAGGCGACGTCACACGACACGGACCGTGCATCGGGGGTATCGTCGGTATCGCCGGCCACATAGACCCGCCGGCCCTCCAGCGTGACCACATAGCCCACCCAGCGGTTCCCGCGGGGGTGGAAAGGCTTGCCGAGGTTATAGGCGGGCACGGCGGTGAAGGGCAGGTCCTTCACGGTGTACGCCTCTCCGGGCCGCACCGGCAGCAGCTGCGCCGAGGCAAAGCCGGCCCGCAGCGCCGCCGCCACACACGTCTCCGGCAGCACCAGCACCGCGTCGGGCTTCATCACCCGGCGGATATCCTCCGGGGAGAAGTGGTCATAGTGGTCGTGGGTGACGAAGACCACGTCCGCATCGCAGGGCGCGCCCGCCACGCGGAAGGGGTCAAACCACACCGTCATCGCGCCGGCATAGCGGATGCTGCTGTGGCAGTTGATGGAAAAACGGCTCAAAATGTCATCCATGGAGCACCTCCCTTTTCTGTATCGCTTTCAGTATAGCACAGGCAGCGGAAAAGGGCAAGAAAGCCGGGGCGGGCGCTTGCGTTTCCGGCCAAAATATGGTAAGGTAACAGCCGTTGAGTCGTATCGTGCGGAGGTGCATACATACATGAAAGTTCTCCAGTGGTGCCGCGCCAACGCCATGCCGGTGATCGCGGTGCTGGCGGCGGCCGTCACCGCCGTATTCGTGCCGCCGGACAGCGCCTATCTCGGGTACTACGACGTGAAGACGCTCTCATGCCTGTTCTGCATACTGGCGGTGGTGTGCGCCCTGCGGGGCGCGGGACTGTTCCCCCTGCTGGCGCAGCGGCTGGTGCGGGCGTTTCACACGGCCCGCAGCGCCGTGACGGCGCTGGTGGTCGTTACGCTGATCGGCTCCATGCTGCTGACCAACGACACGGCGCTGCTGACGTTTCTGCCCCTGAGCTGGTTCGTGCTGGAGGGCACAGGGCAGACGAAGCACACGGCGCTGACGTTCATATTGCAGAACTGCGCCGCCAATCTGGGCGGGATGCTGACGCCCTTCGGCAATCCGCAGAACCTATACCTATTTAATCATTATACGATCCCCAATGGGGAGTTCCTGACCATCATGCTGCCGCCGTTCCTGCTGTCCACGGCGCTGATCCTGGCGTGCTGCCTGCTGATCCCCCGGGAGACGCTGACGGTACCGGCGCAGGAGACGCCGGTGGACAAGCGCCGGTGCATCGTGTACGGCGTACTGTTCTGCACGGCTGCGGCCATGGTGCTGCGCGGCATACCGTATTGGCTGGGGCTGGCCGCCATCACGGCGGCGCTGCTGGTGCTGGACCGCCGGGCGCTGCTGGGCGTGGACTGGGGGCTGCTGGTGACGTTCGCGGCGTTTTTCACCTTCTCGGGCAACATGGCCCGGATGGAGCCGGTGCGGACACTGTTCCGGCAGCTGCTGGCCCACGGGGCCATGCCGGTGGCGGCGCTGACCAGTCAGGTCATCAGCAATGTGCCCGCGGCCATACTGCTCAGCCAATTTACCGACGATTACCCGGCGCTGCTGGTGGGGGTGAACATCGGCGGGGCGGGGACGCTGGTGGCGTCGCTGGCCAGCCTGATCACCTTCCGGGAGTATACGAAGCACGTCAAGGGACAGACCGGACGGTTCCTGGCACTGTTCTCCGCCGTCAGCTTCGGCTTTTTGGCCGTGCTGCTGGCAGCCATGACGTTTTTGACGCAATAGACCGTGCGCCGGGGCTGCACGGGGGAAAGGAGGCCGATGGGTCATGCTCAGCAATCTGCAAGTCTGCTTTAACGCCGTGATGCCCCTGTTTCTTATTATGGGACTGGGCTACGGGGTCAAGTGTCTGGGCGGTATCCGGGTGGAGGACGTGCCCGGACTGAACAAGATGGCGTTCCGGTTCTTCATGCCGGTGATGCTGTTCTGGAACCTGTATACCTCCTCCATCGACCAGGCGTTACAGCCGAAGCTGCTGCTGTTCGCCGTGGGGGCTACGCTGGTGATGTACGGCCTGTCCCTGGCCATCGTACTGCCCACGGAGAAGGACCACGAGAAGCAGGGCGTGAAGATACAGGGTATGTACCGCAGCAACCTGGCCATTATCGGCCTGCCGCTGGCCACGGTGCTGGTGCCCGGGGCGGACATGGGGCCGGTGGCCATGCTGGCGGCCATCATCGTGCCACTGTTCAACGTACTGGCGGTCATTACCCTAACGGCGTTCCGGGGCGAGAGACTGCCCGCCGGAAGGCTCATCAAAATGGTGGCCACCAATCCGCTGATCCTGGGTTCCGCCGTGGGGCTGGTGTTCCTGGGTACCGGCTGGAGGCTGCCTACGGCGCTGGAGTCGGCGGTGCACCAGGTGGCCGCCATGACCAGCCCGTTCATGCTGTTCCTGCTGGGGGCATTCTTCCGGTTCAGCGGCCTGCGCCGGTACCGGAGAGACCTGATCGAGGTGTGTGTGGTGCGGCTGTTCCTGATGCCGGCGCTGCTGCTGACGGCGGCGTTTCTGATCGGCATACGGGGCGTGGGCTTCGCGGGACTGATCAGCGTGTTCGCCAGTGCCACGGCCATCGCCTCCTTCACCATGACACAGCAGATGGGCGGCGACGCGGAGCTGGCCGGGGACATCGTGGTGTCCACCAGCGCGCTGTGCATCGTGACCATGTTTGCCTGGTCGGTGCTGTTCAAGGCGCTGGGCGCGTTCTGAGGCTGAAAAAGATACAAGACCGACGGCTGAGCCGTCGGTCTTTCAGTCTGTCAAAGCGCCTGCCCGGTCACAGATATCGGAGGGAAGGATTTTGTTGGCGGCTCAGCCGTCGGTCTTTGTGTTGTCCGGTTTTTGTCCGTGCCGACGGCAGACGGCGCGGTAGATCACATAGCCCACACCCGCCACAGCGAGGGCGAGAGCGAAGGCAATGACCGCCGCCCGGTAGTTCTGCTCCCCCAGGGCGCTGCCGCCCACGGTGGAGGTGACGATGGAGGGCAGGCGGCCCACTGTGGCGATCAGCAGCCAGGTCCCCCACGGCAGGTCCGTCAGGCCCGCGAAGTAGCACAGCAGGTCCTTGGGCGTACCGGGAACGGTGAAGATCAGCCAGAACAGGGCGGTGCGCTTGGGGGAGGTATGGAGGAGAAAATGGAGCTTTTCCAGCTTGTCCGCCGGGAAGAACACCTCCACCAGACCGCGGCCCCAGCGGCGGACCAGGGCAAAGACGGTCACGCTGCCCAGCACGGCACCGAGCAGGCACAGGGCCGTGCCCGCCCAGGCGCCGAAGGCGTAGCCCCCGGCGATCTCCAGCGGCTCGCCGGGGATAATGGCCACCAGCACCTGCAGAAACACCATGGCCGCGTAGGCCAGCGGGCCCCAGGCGCCGTGGCCGTCTACCCAGGCGCGGAACTGCTCCGGCTGGCGGGCAAAGCGGACCATGGGCCGCCCCACGAACCAGGCCAGCGCCGCCGACAGCAGAACGAATATGACGATGGCCAGCACGGACAGCGTTTTTTTCTGTTGTTCGGTCAGCGTGCGCTTCACGGGCGGCACCTCTTTCTCTTGTACTACCCGCAGGATACCACGATTTTCGGAAAATCATGTGAACGAAACGTTAAGATTTGCTTATAAAAATGTCAGCCCCCGGGTTCCCGGGGGCTGCATTTTACTCATGAGTATGCACATTGATAAACTCCGCCTTCAGCTTGGAGTAGAGGATGGTCTGGCTGCTGTAGAGCCCGCAGTAGCCGGAGAGCAGGTAGCTGAGGGCGCAGGCGGCGGCAAAGTAGACCAGACCGCCGGAGCCGAAGAGCTCGATGCTGAGGATAACGGAGGCGATGGGGCAGTTCACCGCGCCGCAGAATACGGACACCAGGCCGATGGCGGCGGCAAAGGCGGGCGGCAGGCCCAGCAGTCCGCCGAACACGCAGCCGAAGGTCGCGCCCACGAAGAACGACGGCACCACCTCGCCGCCCTTGAAGCCGCAGCCGATGGTGACGGCGGTGAAGGCCAGCTTCAGCAGCCAGGCCCAGGGGTCCGCCTGGCCGGACAGGGCGCACGCCACCACATCCATGCCCGCGCCGTTATAGTCCGTAGTACCCAGCAGCAGCGTGGCGGCTACGATCACGCAGCCGCCCGCGGCGGCACGGAGGAAGGGATCCTTCAGGACACGGGCGGCCAGGTGCTCGGTGATGTGCAGGCCGCGGCAGAAGAGGATACTCACCAGAGCGCAGCCCACAGCCAGCACCGCCACAAGGCCCAGAGTGGGCCAGGCCAGCGCCGGCATGGCCACGGTGAAGCGGGTGGGCTCCACGCCCATGAGGAGGGCGATGTAGTAGCCGGTCAGAGAGGCGGTGATGCAGGGCAGCAGCCCGGCGTAGTACAGCACGCCCACGCTGATGACCTCCAGAGCGAAGATAGTGGCCGTCAGGGGTGTGCCGAAGAGGGCGGAGAACACGCCCGCCATGCCGCAGAGGGTGGCCAGGGGCAGGTCCTTCTCCCCCAGGCGCAGCAGCGTGCCGGTGCGGTAGCCGATGCCGCCGCCGATCTGGAGCGCCGCGCCCTCACGGCCGGCGCTGCCGCCGCACAGGTGGGTGATGACCGTGGAGACGAAGATCAGCGGCACCAGAAGGGTGGGTATTTTTTTGCCGAAGTGGACGGACTCGATGACGGCGTTGGTGCCCGCGCCCTCCAGCCGGCACAGCCTGTACAGCAGGGCGATGACCACGCCGCCCAGGGGCAGCAGGTACAAAATCCAAGGGTGGGCCAGGCGGACGTTGGTGGCACAGTCGACGCCCAGGTGGAACAGCGCGCCCACGAAGCCGCCCACGCCGCCCACCAGTGCGCCCACCGCCAGCCATTTCAGCAGGGCAGTGACGTACAGACTGTAGTGTGTGATGCGCTCCTTTACCTTCTCCATGGCCGTGCCGCCTCCTGTAACGTTCTCTTTGCAGACGATTATTCTACCATCTATGCGGGAGTGTGTCAAACCCTGTCGGATAAACTTTCAGTAGGGCTGAAAAATTTTCAGTTTATCTGACTTTTTTTCATTTTCCCTGTTGATTATGCCGCGATGTTGCCGTATACTATATATTACCAAACGCAAAAGGCACAAGGAAGACCCAACAATATACAAATAGGAGGAAAACCACATGAAATACGGTCGTACTTTTAATTTCTCCGCCGGTCCCGCCATGATGCCGGAGCCCGTGCTGGAGGAGATCCGCGACGAGATGATGAACTACCGCGGCAGCGGTATGTGCGTCATGGAGATGAGCCATCGCTCCAAGGTGTTCCAGCAGATCATCGACGAGGCCGAGGCCGATCTGCGCGAGCTGATGAACATCCCCGACAACTACAAGGTGCTGTTCATCCAGGGCGGCGCTACCCTGCAGTTCGCCGCTGTGGCGTGGAACCTGATGAAGAACGGCAAGGCCGTGTACATCGAGACCGGCGCATGGTCCAAGAAGGCCATTGCCGAGGCTAAGAAGTACGGCGAGGTCATCGTAGCCGCCTCCTCCAAGGATAAGAATTACAGCTACATCCCCGACTGCTCCGACCTGGATATCCCCGAGGACACCGACTATGTGTACATCTGCGAGAACGAGACCATCCACGGCGT
>CEAF01065573.1_pt1 | contig 35051 bp, 38 predicted proteins | sample 557431 | NCBI WGS metagenome assembly CEAF01 (sample SAMEA3182068, study PRJEB8094) | gut metagenome | biome: human; feature: gut; material: Stool; isolation source: human stools | place: Canada | collected 2013-11-18 | reverse complement strand
TTCGAGTAGGAGGCCGGGATCTCCAGGTCTTTGCAGAATTGGTCGATCGAGTAATAATACTCCCGTCTGTCCCGTTGGCTGCAAATGATCTTGTAGAGCCGCTTGGTGTAATTGCCCCGGAGGGTTAAGGCGATGTTCTTCCCGTACCTTGTACCGCCGACACCCGTACCGTAGTAGAGCAGGAAAGGGATCGCCCAGGGGTTGAGCGTCAGGGCTACCCGGTTTGTGCCTTTGATGTTGTGTACCGTCGTTATCACCACCCCGAACGTTTCCACCGTCTGGTGGATATTGGGATGCACCCAGCGAAAGGAAAAGTTTTTCCGCATCATGGCGATAGCCTCTTTCAGAACTTTGCTCTTGTTGTTCTTCCCCCCGGCTTCGTCGCATTTGATCTCGACGACAGGCTGGTTAAAGAGGTCTTTAGGCAGTTGTTTTTCCCTGGTCATGTGTTGCTGGATCTGGTCGCTTATGAGCGTCAGGAGGTTTTCTTGCCACTCGGTCACAGAGTACTGGCCGAATGTTACGTTATTCGGCTGGATTAACATTACTTCTTCCTCCGTAGGAGGAATATAGAGGGTGATGTCGTTGGTCGCCATAGGCTTTTTTTTTTGAGTTCGGGACAAAGTTAAAGAAATAAAAGATACCGCCAAAAAATACCAAGTACTTTTTATTGTAACCTTTAGTAAAATGGGTATTTATTGGAGGGGGTAATTTTAGTAAAATAAGTATTTTCCCCCTTCGGATTTTAGTAAAATGAGTATTTTAGGTTGTGTCTTTTCACTTATAACGATTTGTATTTCAGTTAATTATAAATGAAAAAACGCTTTCTTACAAAGAACCTCTACAAAGACTATTCTCACAAAGAAGGAAAATCTTAGGGAATCACAGGCTTCAAAAACGGCTGGAAAATGTGCATTTTGAAAACGGAAAATGAGAAACGGAGAAAAAATGAGCGAAGCGTTTCTTTAGTGCGATTTTTCCGCGCGTTAAAATGTGTAAAATTTTGTTTTTGTGTTGTAAAATATAAGGTGATCGGAACGATTGCCGCCGTTTTACAAATGTACACTTTTTTGGGGGGCGGTGTACATTTGTAATGTGCATTTTGGGGGCTGGGTGTCTGATGTATTGGAGCGAAGCCGTGCGGAGCGTTCCAGGAGCGACGAGCGAAGCAAGGAGAGAGAGAACGACGGTTTACCAAAGTGAGCAAGCAGTCATTGGACTTAGTCCAATGCTGATTTTCTAAATCACTGATATATAACTGTTTACTTGTTTATATGTATGCGAATTGCATACATATTGCATACATTATTTTGATAATTCATTGAATTATAGTATATTGTAGCCGATATTTATGTATGCAAACCCCTATACGTGAAATTATGGCAACAACAAGTAAAGATACGTCTATCCGTATAAAGGAGAGTACAAGGTTTAGGCTTGATATGCTGAAAGGAAACAAATCGCACGATGCGTTCGTGGCCGAAATGTTACTCTATTTTGAAACAACGGGGATCACCCCGCAGTCGAATGTAATGCCGCCGAACATTGCGGCCAAAGAGCAGGCAAGCCGGGTGATCGAAGTTGTCCGGGGCATTGAGAAATCCACTAACGTAAGGCTGAAAAACATCGAACAACTCCTTTTGTCGCTTGTCGGGGAAGTGAAAACGCCGGGGGACAATCCGGACGAATATATGCACATCTCACAGGTACAGGAACTTTTGGAGCGTTCCAAGCAACTGGAACAGGAAGCCAGGGAAAACCGGGAGAAGGCCGGGAAACTGCAAACGGATCTCGAAATAGCCCGGCAGGAGAAAGGAACTCCGGCCGTCGGATGCAATACGCACAAGATCCTGGAGATCGTGGAGCGTATCGACGAGGTGAAGAAGATACCGACATTCAACGATACGGTTTATGAGATAGACCGTAATACGCTGGATATGTGGGTGAAAAGGTTAAAGGACGAACTAAAGAGATAAGCCTATGTTTGCCAAAGTACACCCGGCCGAGGACGTGAAAAGCGGAAATACGGGAAGCTGTCACGACCTGGTGCGTTATCTGGAAAAGGAAACGGGGGAGGGACAGCGTTTTTTCTCCCATACGGAGCAGGATATTTCACCCGAACGGGTAATTATGGATATAGACGGGAACAAAAAGGCGTTAGGGGCTAACGACGCTAAATTCTTCATGCTTTCGCTCAATCCGTCGCAGTCGGAACAAATGCACCTTATCGGCCGGAAAGTGGACGATTTTAAGGAACTTACACCACAGGAGAAAAAAGAGGTTTTCCAAAAGCTGGAGGCGTTCACCCGTTCGGCTATGGATGAATACGCCTTGAACTTCGGACGGGACAATATTAGGGGAGGCCAGGATCTCATGTATTACGCACGTGTGGAAACGGAACGATCCTATCATCCGGAAGATGAAGAGGTGAAACAGGGGATCGCCAGGATCGGAGAGCCTAAACCCGGTCTGAACTTACACGTTCACGTAATCGTTTCACGCAAGAGCCTGGACGGGAAAGTGAAACTTTCTCCGGGGGCTAAATCGGCCGGGAACACCTGGGAACTGGAGGGCAGGGGGACGGTGAAACGGGGTTTTTCACATGAGGGCTGGAAAGTCAGGGTACAGGAATGTTTTAACCGGAAATTCGATTACCAGGCCAAAGAGGGGGAAACTTATGTACGTCCGCAGGTATCGGCCGAGATCGGGAAGATCACGAACCCGGAGCTTAAAAGGATATTGCAGGACGAGCAGTTTACGGCGGCAAACCAGATCGTCGCAGCCATGAGGGAACAAGGTTACACGCACCAGGTAAGGAAGGGGGTGCATTCCTTTTCACGGGAGGGTGAAGTGTTCCAGGTTGAACACAGGCTCTTGAAAGCGTTCGAACAACCTCTGTCTGACGAGCAGCTAAAAAGCATAACGGAACGTTTCGACTTGACAAAGTACGAGGCGAACCCGGCCGGGTACAGGGAGAACGGTTTGCAGGTAAAGGATATAAGTTTCTCGACATATGTAAAAGATGAAGCACAGAAGGGGGAAAAGGCCTTGAAAGAGGTCGCTTATAAAGTGGTTTATGATGAACAAAACCATACGACGGTATCGTTCGCCACCGTCCGGCAGTTCGCATACGAGCATCAAATAAACCTGGTGAAAAGCGAACCGACGGCCGAAGCCGTCTTGAAGAAGATCAAGAACCCGGAGCTTAAAAACCTGTTGGAGAACTACCGTTTTACGTCCGCTAACCAGATTGTCGTAGCCATGAAAGAACAAGGCTACACGCATAAGGTACGGAAAGGGGTACATTCCTTTTCACGGGAGGGTGAACGGGTGAGCATACGGCACAAGGATCTGAAAAAATTCGCCGATCCGAAACTGGAGAGCCGCCACATGGAGGGCATTATCGAACGGTTTAACCTGTACAAGTACAAGCAGGAGGGCGTGGCCTACCGGGAAAACGGCCTGGAAGCCAAGAATATTTCTTTCCTGACATACCAGAAAGTGCCGATCGAGCCGGAAGAGGATAAAAGCGTGACCGGAAAGCCGGAAACAAAGGAGGAAGCGCAGCAGCCACAGCAGGAAACGCCGGGGAGCGAGGCACATCCGGAAGAAACGGAAAACGAAGCGGAAACGCCCATGCCTGAACCCGATCCGGTGAAATACAGGAAAGAGCTTAAAGAGGTGTCTTATGATGTACTGTTTGATAGGGAAACGAAAACCTATGTGCCGATTTCGGCGATCCGGAAATACGCATACGAGAATGAGATCAATCTGATAGACCGATACAAGCATGGGTACGCAGTCAGGAACGAGGATCTTAGGGAGTGCCTGGCAAATCCCGAATACCGGACGGTAAGGCAGATAAACAAGGCCATGAGGGAGAGGGGATATACGATCGAAAGGGACGAGGCCGGAAACTATACCTACATCAAGGGGGAAAGTTCTTTCTTTATGGAACGCCGGGATTTGCTTGCCTTTACCGGGTACGCCAAAGATACCGGAGGCCGGGAAAGGGAAAGGGGAACGCACCGAAGCGCAGACAAGACGGTCGGGTTTATCGGTGGTAAGGCCAAACAAAAGCTGATAAACGAGATCCTGGGGGATAGCTTCCGGACGGAAAGGATGCTTGTAGGCAACGTGAAAAAGGCCGTCAGCCTTATACAGAACCCGGCTAATATAAAAATGATGCTGATAAAACAGATCGGCAGTTTTCTAAACCCGTTTAAAGAGTTATGATATGATGATGTATATTATTATAGGGATCGCCTGCCTGGTGGGGATCATCGTTGTTGTGCTGTTGCTTCCAAATTCCGGGAAACAGCAGCAAAAAGGACAGAAATACCGTTTTGAACTGTCGGCCGGGGGAGGGAGGAAAATAACCTTTGCCGATCCGTTCGATAATTTCCTGGTCTATGGTGGGGCGAACTCCGGAAAGACCAAAAGCATAGGAAAGCCCTTGTTAAGCCAGTATATACAGGCCGGGTTTGCCGGATTTGTCTATAATTACAAGGATTTCGATCTGGCAAGGACAGCCGTACACCTGGTAAAAAAACATAATTACCCTTATGGGTGCTTCCAGATCAGTTTCACGGATATGGAACGGACGCACCGGACAAATCCGATACGTCCTTCCGTGGTGAAGAATGAAACCTTGTTCTTGCAGCTAATGGATGATATGCTGACCGCCTACCAGGGAAAGGACGGCAAACGGGACGAGTGGTTTAACGGGGCGTTGGGGATATTAAGGGGCGTTTCGATCCGGTTTTATAACGATTATCCGCAGTTTTGCACGATACCCCATATCGTTAATTTCATTTGTTCGGCCGGAACTGTCCGGATAACGTCGTTCCTGGAGGGCAAGCACCAGAGCCGGGTACTGGCCGGGGCATTCCTGGACGCAAAGGACAGCCCCAAGACGCAAAGCAGCTATCTAAGCAGCCTTACCAACAGTCTAAGCACGCTCGCCAACGAAAAAAAGGTGTGTTATGTCCTTTCCGGAAATGATTTCGACTTTAACCTGATAGATCCGGAATGTCCGAAATTGGTTGTCGTATCGAACGCCTATCAGATCGAAAACCTGATTTCCCCGGTTATATCGCTCATGCTTTCCATTTCGTCCCGGCGTTTCACGCTGGCGAACAAAGTGCCGTTCTTCTACTTTCTGGATGAAGCGACCACGTTCCGGATCGCCGATTTCGAGAAACTGCCGTCCGTTCTAAGGGAATACCTTTGCAGTTTCGTTTTCCTCACGCAGTCGGCGGCGAAGATCGAGAAGATATACGGGAAATATGACCGCAGTTCGATAGAATCCAATTTCGGGAACCAGTTCTTTGGCCGGACAAAGGACATAGAGGCCTTGAAAAGCTACCCGCTTGTTTTTGGAAAAGAGGAGAGGCAGAGGGTTTCAAAGACCACCGGAAGCAGCCGGGGAGGGGAGAACCGCAGCCGTACAGTTTCCACGCAGAAAGAGGAAATATACGACACGAATTTCTTTACCAGCCTGAAATCGGGCGAGTTCGTGGGGAGTGCGGCACATTCCAACATGAGGAACTTTCATTTGAGGTTTGAAATGTACGAGGACAAGGAAGATCCGCTTCCGATCGTGCATCCCGTACTGGCCTCGGATATAGAGGAAAATTACCAGCAGATCATAAGGGATATACAAGGCATTGAATAACAAGGGAAGTGTGGCGACATTCTACAAAGTGTGGGACAACTCCACACTTTTTTGTGGAATATAAAAAAGGGGTAAAATTATAAAAGTTTGATAATTAGTGTATTTATTAAAACAGTAGTGTATTATGTCAAATTGGAATGGATTTTGTACAATATAATTGTATAAATACACTCCAGTTTGAAACTCCAGTGCAATAGCAAAGGTTGTTTTTGGATTGGCCGGATAAGAATTTATTTACTTAAATACTTAAAAATAAACTCCTTATGAAAACGCCTTTGTTTATCTTGCTCCAGGCTACTGGAGGTATCAGAAATGAAGTAAACACATTCCTTAGTGATTATGCCGTTCCGGTGATCGCCATGCTCCTGATCGTGGGAGTGGGGATCGGTGTGGTGATGAATTATGATAAGATTATAGACCGGGACGGACAGGGAACAAGAAAAGAGGGTATTGTAAACTTACTCTGGGTAGTTGGTTACATCATCATCGGGCTTGCGATCATTGCAGCCGTTATCGCACTTATCAATAGCAAACTTAAAATGTCCCTCTAATGGACTTCCAGGTTAGAAAGGGGCTGGAAACACCCCTGAAAGTGCATGGAATGAGAACGAAGTTTTTTTGCATCTATTGTATTATCCTGGCTGTGATTGTTCTTTTTGTCGTGGGCTTCCTGACAAGTGCCATGAGTGGGGAGGGATCTTTTTTGGCCTTTATCGTTTCGCTGGTGGCCGGGGCGTTCGCCTCTGTGGTCTTGCGGATCGTCTTTATCAACCTTTCCATGCAGCGCAAGTTCGGCAAGTTCAAAAGACAGGTATTTGTCATATCGAATAAGGATCTGTTAAACAGCCTGTAAACACTCTTTTTATGAAAATATCGGCAGCGCAAGCGTACTGTATCTTGGATACGGTAGGATCTTCCATACTTACCAAATCCGGCGAAATATCCGTTTCCTACCTGTTGGAATTGCCGGAGGCCTATTCGCTGGATCGCTCGGATCTGGAGGAAAGGCATAACGAGTTATTCCGGGCTTTCCAGTATGTCCGAACCGGGTTTATACATAAGCAGGACGTGTTTTTACGCAGGAAATTCAAGCCGGAATATGTGATCGAGGGGGAGGGCTATATACAGACGGCCGAAAGGAAGTATTTCGACGGACGGGAATACCTGCATCACTTCTGCATATTGTCCTTTACGCTTTCGGGACTGCAAAGCCTTGAAAAAGCGTACCAGGCCAACCCGTTGGCGTATAGCGAGAAACTGGCGAAGGCAGACCGGGACAGGCTGGCCGAGTTTCTGGAATCGGTGGAGAGTGCAGTTTCCATTATCCGGAATATCCGTGGCACGCAGATCCGGCCGTTGAACGTGGCCGAGGTGAAACAGCACCTTTTCCGGTACGTGAACGGTTTCCATGACGACGAGGGACTAAGGGATATACAGTGTTCCGATATGATAAGGATCGGGCAGAAGAAAGGGATATTCTTTGCCGTTTGTGATGAAAGGTATCTGCCCGACAGGATGAAAGTATATGTTACGGACAGCACTTTGCAGGAGGCAAACAGCCAGCTTTATATGTCGATGCTGGAAAGGATCGGCGTTCATGTGCCCTGTTCCCATGTGGTAAACCAGATATGGAAATTCGCCGGGGGAAGCTACCGGGAGGAACTGGCCGAGAGGGTGAAGCTGTTCGGCCGTTACCGGGAGTTTGACAAGGCCATAAAAAGCCGTTATGACGGCCTGGCCTCGTATGAGCAGGAGATCATCAACGAGGAAAACGTGCTTTGCAAAACGCACCTGAACGTGTTGCTGTTGGAGGATGACGAAACGATCCTGAACCGACAGACGGAACAGGTAAAAATGATTTTCACGAACGCCGGGTTTAAATATTACATTCCAAGTTACGAGGGGCTTTATAATATCTTTATAGGCTCGATCATCGGCCGGGAAAACAACCTGAATCCGGACTACCTGTTTCTTTCGGATCTGCATTCGTCGCTCTGCATGGGGATCAATTACTCTACGTTCCGCAGCGACAAGGAGGGGATCTTGTTTAACGAACGGCTGTATCAAACACCGATTCGAAAGGACGTTTGGGACGCAGATAAGAAACGCATTCCGGCACGTAACATGATTATCGTCGCATCGACGGGTGGGGGAAAGTCGGTTACGTCGTTGAACATCATCCAGCAGAACATCGAGCAGAATTATAAACAGATCGTCGTCGAGTTCGGAAAGAGCTTTTACCAGCTTTCGCAGTTGTACCCGGACAGGTCGCTGCATATTGATTATGACGGCAGCAGCCCGTTGGGGATCAATCCGTTCTATACGGCCGGGAAGCAGCCGGACAACGAGAAGATAAAGACGCTTGTAAACCTGGTGCTTAAATTCTGGCGGTCTAAGGCGATCATGGAGGACACGAAACAAGTTGTTTCGCTGACAAAGATCATTTGCCGTTATTACGAGGATATTCCCGACGGCCATTGTTTCCCGGACTTTTACAGGTACGTCCAAAGAGAGGGGAAAAAACTGTATGAGCGTTTGAATATCCTGCCGGAATACTTCGATATAGACAGCTTCCTGCACGTGTGTTCGGAATTTATGCCGGGGGGATTTTATGAGAACGTGTGCAAGCCGTCCCCACTGGAGAACGATATGCAGAACCGGGATTTTATCGTCTTTGAGCTGACGAAGATAAAGAAAGATCCGTTCCTGATTTCCGTCATTATGACAATCCTTTTCGATACGATAGAGAACAAGATCCTTTCGGATCGTTCCGTCAGGGGGATGCTGATCTTTGACGAGTACGCAGAAAGCCAGTCTATAAAGGACACCTTTTCAGGTGCGGACATACATTCGACGGTGGCGTTCTGTTACCAGAAACTCCGCAAGGAAAACGGGGCGGTGGGTACGATCGTCCAGTCATTGGCGCAGCTTCCCGATAACGAGTACACGAAAGGCATTATCGCCAATACGCAACTCTTATACGTGCTTCCGGCCAACGAGATCGTTTACGACCAGACGGTAGAGGCGTTCCATATCAAGAACCGGAGCCACGTAAACCTGATGAAGTCGATCCGTAACGACTTTTCAGGGGTACGGCCGTATTCGGAGATATTCATCCGGTTTATGGATAGTTATGCAACGGTGGTACGCCTGGAGCTTTCACCGGAAAAATTGCTTGCATTCCAGACCGACGGCGAGAAATGGAACAAATTGCAGGAGATTTACAAGGAGGCCGGAAGCATGGAAACGGCCATAGAGAAGTATAAACAATTAAAACAGAAAAGTTATGAAACGGAAATGTCTATGTAGTTTGCTTGTGATGATGTGCTTTTACTGTACGGCGTTCGGCCAGTGGGTGGTGTCCGATCCGGCCTTGACGCAGCTATCGCAGATAACCTGGGCGAAAGAACTTAAACAGGCATACGAACAGTTTCAAGTGCTGGGGGAATCCAGGGACATACTGACTAAGAGCCTGGATCTGTACCGGCAGGTGAACGGGGTTATCAAAAACTCTAAAATGGTGTTGCAGGTGCTTTCCATGCAGGGGGAAATGTTGGAACTGGCGGCGAAAGAGTGCACCCGGTCGGACGTGTTTACCGGACAGGAGGCATACGGGGAATATACGAACGTGCTGAACAAGATCATGGAGGAAAGCGTGCTTTCCTTTGACCTGATCCGGACGATCATATCGCCCTCGGTGAGCATGACCGACGGGGAGAGGATAAAAATTATCGTGGATCTGGATAACAAGCTGAAAGAGAACCGGGACAAGATGCTCGACGAGAGAGCGAGGTTTAATACGGTCAATGACGCTATAAAACGGATCGCAGCCCTGAAATCAACAGCCAAGAAGTGAGCCTATGGAAGTGATCGACAATGTGATTAGCGCATACGAGGCCGTCAAGATGAACGGCGTCAGCCAGGGGATCATCGCCCTTTGTTCCTTTATCGCCGTTATCATCGTGATACAAAAGTTCGTGACGGCCTGGAAAGAGGCCTTTAGCGAGGGGGACAAGCCCGTCGATATGAAACAGTTCTTCAAACTGTTCTATATCTATATTTATGTGTTCGCCATTATCATGGTCGCACCGTTCGCCTTTACGATCGTGGAAACGGCACTTGGAAATCTTCAGAACGAATTGATAAGCCATTATCAGGAGGACGTGGATCTAAGCATTGACGAGGCGATCGTAACCTTTACAAAGGACTATATCGAGGACGTGCAAAGGCGGCATAACTGGGTAGGGCAGCAGATTCAGGAGGTTATCATGCTGCCGTTCAATATTGCGGCTTATACGATACTCCTGTACGCAACGAAATATATATTTTTCTTCTTTGCGTCAGCCCGGTATCTGTATCTTATACTCCTGGAGATCGTCACGCCGATAGCCGTAATACTCTACATGGACGAGAAAACGAGGCATTATACGCACGCATACCTGAAAAACCTGTTTGTCTGTTACATGACGATCCCGGCGTTCCTGATAGCCAACGCCCTGGGGTCTATCATTGCGGAGAATATCATGCACATGTGCGGACAGAACAAATATACCATGCTGGGACTTCTTTTCGCTTTCGTGTTCAAACTTTTCCTGTTTGCCAAAAGCGTGAAATTTTGTCGTGAACTGTTTTAAATCCTGATCTTATGAATAAAGACGATATACTGAAAGATTTTGATACACTGGCCGAGGCCAAGCGCAAAGGAGCGGTAAACTTAAAATTGTGCCTGGGCTTTGCCCTGGTGGTGGTTGTCCTGGTGCTGGCCTGGGGACTGGTGGTGAATTTTACGGCACTGGATAAGGTGGTCGTGGTGGAGCGATCCGGCGAGTACCTGAAAACGCACGCCGAGGATAGCGAGGCTCTGTTTCTTGCCCTGGTGAAAAAGACGTGCGCCGAGGCGACCGGGTACGCTAACAGCTTCGATCGCCTGAACCTGAAAAAAAATCAGGCGCACGCCGCTTTTTATGTCAATAAGAACGATCTGAATGCCGTGTTCTCAAAGTATTATAATGATAAGGCCTATTTTGATGCGGTGCAGAACGGGGCGGTCTATAAATGCGAGATAGACAGCATCCAGACGATCGCCGGGGACAATGAGCCGTACAAGGTGGCTTTCACTTCCACCCTGACGATTTACGGCGTTTCGGGGCAGAAGCTAAGGTTTCTTATCAGGACGAAAGGGGAGATCGTGAGAACCACGCCGCAATTTCCGGAGAACGTGACGGGATTTTTCTTTAACCAGTTTATACAGCAGATTGTCCGGATAGAACAAGAACCTGAAAAAAAGTAACACTATGGATAAGGCCACGAAAACAAAAATAATCCTGTTCGCATCCCTGGGGATCTTCGTGCTGGTGGTGCTGGCCGTTACGCTGGCACTGACCGGGAAAGGGGACAACCGGGAAGAGGACGGGAGCGTGAACACTTCGCTTAGGGCACAGCAGCAAAGCGATTTTACCCTGGACGATATGATGAATACGGACGGACGGCCGGAGTACGAGAATTTTACCGATGAAGTGTACCGGGAACGTTCGGGAGCTATGTACCGGGAAGATCCGGAAGTGATAGCCTTGCAGGAACAGTTAAGGCAGAACCAGAGAGCCGACAGTCTGAAAGCGGCCGCAGCCATGAAACGGAGAACGGCGAAAGCCCGGCCGAAAAAGGAAACGCCGAAGAAGGAAGAGCCTGAAAGGACAGTAGGACGTTTCTTTTCGGGGGAAGAACCGGAGAACAAGGGAAACACGATAGAGGCCATTGTGTCGGGCGATCAGAAGATCACGAACGGGAGCGTGATAAAACTTGTCACGCTCCAAGAAATGCAACTGCCCGGCGGCATGGTGATTAACAAGGGGACGGCCGTTTTCGGGGTGGTGAAGCTCGCACAGGACAGGATCAATATAACGGTTGAATCCGTCCGGATCGGGAACAGCATCTATGAGATGCAAAAGACCGTGTACGACAGGGACGGACTGCCCGGTATATATGTGCCCTTGAACATCAAGGCGGAAGCGACAAAGGAGGCGGCCGACGAGGTGGTTAGCGATATGAACGTTACCTCTTACGGGACGGACGTTCTAAGTACGGGGGTTAATGCGGTGAGCAATGCGGCAAAGAGCGTGTTCCGGAAGAAGAACAACCAGGTCGTTGTCACCGTGAAGTCGAACTATAAACTATATCTGAAATGAAAGCTATTTGTTCTTTTATCCTGGCGTTGGCCGTTTCCTCGGCCGGGGCGCAGATCCGCCCGGTGGAAAGCCTGCCTATCGCAGTGAATTATTCCAAGACGATACATCTTGTATTCCCCTCGGCCGTGAAGTATAACCAGGCCGTTACGGACTTCGTGGCCGTCGATAACCCGGAGAGCGTGCCTAATATCTTGCGCATAAAGGCCAACCGGAAAAGTTTCAGCAAGCAGACGACCGTCAGCGTGGCGACCGAGGGAGGTTTTTTCTATTCGTTTAACGTGACCTATGCCGACAGCCTGGAGCATACGAACTATTTCCTGCCCGATATGTCGAGCATACGGCCGGACACTATCTATCTGAATGAGGTGTCGCAAACGCACCTGATCGCACCGGAAAAGGTGATTTATATAGATTACGGCGATACCTGCATACAGGTAAGCAAGGCCGAGAATACCGAGAATATCGTGCGAATGATCGCAGCCACGGGAAAGGTGGAGGAATTTCCCAGGCAGACAAACGTGTCGCTGGCGACCGAAGGGGGGAAGTTCTACACGTTCAACGTGGATTATCGGCAGCAGCCGGAGGCGTTCGTCTATGAGATAGGGGAGAAACGGCCGGAGAAAAAGGCGAACGTGATCCTGACCGACAACATTATCCCGGCCGGGGAAAGGGATCAGGTCATGAGCCGGGTATATAACGCAAAAAGGGGGATATTCAACAAGGGGATCGTTCGCAACAAGATCGTTTTCTCCGTGAACAACCTGCATATATATGATAACTTGCTCCTGTTTACCTTTGAGATCGAGAACAAAAGCAAACTGCCTTATGATATAGATTATATCCGGTATTACATCATCGACAAGAAAACGGCCAAGCTGACCGCATCCCAGGAAGTGGATCAGCAGGCTTTGTTCTCGGAGAATTATTCGCCCAGGATAGAGGGGAACGGCCGGATGAAATACGTGATCGCTTTCGATAAGTTCACCATTCCGGACGAGAAAGTTTTCCGTATCGAGATCAACGAGAAGAACGGAGGCCGTCACGTTCTTTTTGACCTGGAGAACAGCGACATCGTGAATGTGGAGGATATTTAGCCTTGCGATCCTTGCGCTGATCCCTGTCGGCCGGGTGGGGGCGCAGGACAAACGTTCGCTGATCGTGGAGGTGTTGCAGACCGCAGGGGATTACGGGGACATCGCCCCGGTGTGGGGGATCGTCCAAAAGGACGGGGATATTTACCGTTTCGTCCCCTCTGTCGCACCCCTGAAAGAGAAATACCGGATCTCCGACCGTTACGGCTACCGGACGCATCCGATAAGCGGTGAAAGGCAGTTTCACGCAGGCCTGGATATGGCGGCGGTGTATGCGGCTACCGTACACGCCGCAGCCAGTGGGACGGTGACGTTCGCAGGTGAAACGCCCGGATATGGGAAAACGGTAGTCGTTACGCACCGTTTCGGATTTCAGACCAGATACGCACATCTGACACTCATTTACACCCGGAAAGGTGCGAAGGTGGAAAAGGGGGACGTGATCGGGTTCGTGGGAAGCACCGGGATAAGTACCGGGAATCATTTGCATTATGAGGTGATAAAAAACCAAAAGAGAATAAACCCTTTAAATTTCATTTATGGAACTAAGTAATGAATTGAAAGTAGAAAGGATCAGGCTAAGCCTGACGGCGAAAAGCGTTGCCGAGGAAATGGGGATCAGCCGCCAGCAGCTTTGCAACATCGAGCAGTCGGAAACCGCCCCCGTGGTGGTGAAATACATCGCTTTTCTAAGGAGCAAAGGGGTGGATCTGAACGCTCTGTTTGACCGTATTATCGTGAACAAATAAAATAAATCGTATGAGAAAATTAGTTACCGCCTTGTGCGCTTTGGTCTTTTTGTCGTCTTGCGACGACGAACTGAAACTTGTCAGCCGGGATTTTTCCGTGACGCTGAAAAGTATAGACGGCAATACGGCCGTAGTGGGGAAGCCCATTAATTGCACCCTTACGATCTCGGATCTCGATCCGGACAACGGGGATCAGATATTGACACGCTTTGAGGTCAGGGACGGGGACGGCGTTATCCTGGTGGATAACAACGAATACAGCCCCGGAGAAACGTTTGAATATGATTTCAAGGCAAACAATCGGCTGGATTTCGATTTTATCCCGGCAACCGAGGGAGAGGCGTATATCGTCATGGGGGTAGCCAGCGAACTTGTGACACGATCCGACAGCATCAAACTGAAAGTTTCCAGCCCGGAGATAAACATACGTTTCCAGAACGTGCCGGATCTTATGCTGGTATCGGAGGAAGCGGAATTTTATTTGCAGCTTGATACGGAACTTTACGGGGTGAAAGCGTCGGCCAGGTTCGTAAAGGGAAGCGGCCGGGTGTATATTTCCGGGTATGATGCGACAAGGGGCGAGGGCGTGGCACTGGAAAAAAACAACCTGGTGACGTTCCGGCCGGATGCGACCGGGCAGGCGGTGATCGAGTTTACCGTTTCAAGCCGTTACGGTCTGCCAGTGAAAGAGAATGTAACGATACAAGTAAATCAATGAGGTTATGAGAAAAATTGCCGTATTATCGCTCTTTTTGTGCCTGGTGGCCGTGTGCAGGGCACAATATATCGGAAGCCAGTATATGAACGTGAAGCTGGGCTATATCGTGGATGAAAGTCAGGTGCAGGGGACGTTCGGTTTTGGAAAGGTGTACAAGGCTTTCAAGGTGGGGGCAAACCTTAATTACCGGAATCTAAACCGGGATCTGGTAAAGGCAAACACCGTGACGGTCGGCCCGGAGCTGGCCTATTACGCCCTGAAAGGACGGAAATTCTCGCTCCTGGGGATCGCAGCCGGGACGATCGGCTACCAGAAAGCCAAGGCGAAAAGCGATCTTGTGTACCTGGAGAAAAGCAAGGCTTTCGTGTATGGGTACGAGGTCGGGATAAGGCCGGAAATGTTGCTAAGCCCGAAAGTGGCTCTTTTTGCCGAATACAGGTTTGAAATGTTGTTTAACTCCATTCTCCGGAATAATAACCATGTCGGCCTGGGGTGTGTGATCTATTTATAAACTTAAATAATTGAAGGTATGAGAAAGTTTTTGTATTTGTCGGCCGTATGCGTGTGCATGGCATTGTGTTTCGTCGGTTGCAGCGAGGATGACGACGAACCGGGAGAAAAAGGGGCGATGTATGAGGTGACGATCGAGCAGTCGGGAGATTTCCGCAGCTTTATTAAGTCGGTCGTGGTAGTCGCTAACGGTACGCAGTTGAAAGACAGGGCGACGGAGGAAAGCCTCACAAGCCCAGTGATTCTAAGCGATGAAGAGTTGGCCGTCGAAAAGGTGACGTTAAGCACGACGGGAAAGGCTATTGAGTTTGCCGTTTCCGGTGGTGTCGTGGACGGAGAGGACGGCGTTGTGAATGAGCCGATGCAGTGGGTTGTGACCGTTTACAAAAACGGAAAGGAGATCGAGAAAAAGAGCCTTTCTTTCCGGGACGGGAAGGAGATCGGTACGGATGATCTGAATCTGTATTATAATTGACGTGACGGCCTGAATGTCCCCCGGATGAATGTTCGGGGGATTCTTTTTCTTTTGGGCGTTCCCGTGGAACGGTCGGGCTTTACGCTTCAAGTCCTCGCCTAAAGGCTGTGGGCTTTACTCTGCAATCCCTAACGCAGTTTTTTATACCTGATTTGTCATTTTGTTACCGGGATTTGTCCGAATGGTGGAAGAACCGCACCGATCAGCCGGGTACGTAATATCATTATGTAATAACCGGTGGTCTGTTTTTATGGTATAACGCTCCGATATCGCTTTCTTTTTGCTTTTTATATGTGCAAAGGTCAGAAGCCCCCGGAGAGTTACCCCGCCGGAGGCTTGTTGTTAGAAATACACGTTTAGCATGAGATATACGTATGCTATTTTATCCTTTCCGTTTGGTTGTTGTAGCTCAAACTGGATTTTATCTTCACGTGCCAACCACCCGATCGCACTGGCCAGTTCCATATCGTCCAGTCCAGTACCTTTTTTAACTTCTGCCAGTAACCACCTTTTATGTGCGTCTGTACTTAGGAAACGCCATAAGATCCCTGCGTTTTTGCCAATAATGTGTTTATCCATACTTTTTGTGTTTTATAAATTGATAAATAGTTTTAAAATGGATAATGAGAAGCACTTTTACATTAATAGTGGTACGCACTGTAAATATTCCAGCGTTAGTCTTTTATCCTTTTTGATTGTTGTATTATTCTTTTTTAAGACATAGTAAACCGTTTCGCCGTTCGATATATACCTTACTTTCACGTGCAAGCCACCCAGCAGCGAGGGCGGTTTCATCAGCCGAAAAATTTAGTTTTCTCGCAAGTTCGGCAATGGTTATAAGTCCGGTTTCGCCTAATTTGTTTAAGATAATTCCGGCTTTAAATCCTATATTTGTTTTTTCCATGGTTATATTTTTAAATAAAACGCTTCAAACTTATGAATATATTTTATTTAAAAGATAAAATGAAATTTACCCCCCCCCTATTTTTAGTTTATTTTAATATTGTTGAAAAATATTTGCTTGCTGGCGTGGTGGGAAATCTGCACCGATCAGCTAAGTATGTCGTTTCATTATGTAATAGCTGGAAGGATGCTTTTGGGGTGTAACGCTCCGATATTGCTTTTTATATGTGCAAAGGTCAGAAAGCCTTTGGCTGTGGCATAAAAAACGCTACTTTCACAAGCAGCGTTTTAAATAGAGATAGTGGTCTAAGCCTATTTCTTGTAGTTGATAGTGTAAATGCCGTTAGAATTACTTTGATGACCGCCATTATTGTTATCAACAGTGATTTTGGTAATAAATCCTTTTGTGTCGTTTTCGTAGGTGTAAGTATAGGATTCATTCCTGTACGGATCAACAGCTATTTCTTTTATCATCATATTTTTGCTACGTTTACCGAAAAGACCACAAACTTTTAATCCATAATTTCCGTCTTCACAGAAACAATCATACCATTCTGTATTTGCGATAAGGAAGTTTAAATCAATTGACACATCGGGATGATTCAACACATCACCATATATAATTTCGGAAGATCCAAACAAGCTAGATCCTCGCTTACATGATACTTTCACCAAATTGCCGGCCTCCCATTTAGGCTCTTCTACATACGGATAGGACGAATCATCATCCAGTTCGATTGCTTTTACTGCAACGGCATATCCATCCTGATAGGAGATTTGATAAGTTTCTACACTGCCGTCATTATTTGATTCATACTTAGCCTCTACTGCATATCCTTCTGCGTTAAGTGTCAACTCTCCTGTTTTAATATATTCTGTTTCTGTTTTCTCTTCATATTCAGTACTTTCAGTATATACTTTCTTGTTTGCTGTATCGTATCTGAATTCTGTTTTCCATTCCAAAGCCTCGCTACGTTCCTCGTCATCAATGATGCCATTGTTGTTGTAATCACCATAATTGGCAATTAGTTTCACAGTTCCGTCCGGATTGTATGTGAATTCCATAATTTCCTGCCTCCAATCATCTTTGGAATCTTCCCATTTGTATATGATATTATCTACAAATCGTTTTTCAGTTCCTTCCGGTTTCTCTCCGTCTGCTTTTGTCCCTTTTTGTTCTACTCTGATACGAATAACGGTATCGGAGCAAGTTATTATAATTTCAGCTACCCGGTCTTGACCAGTCAAATTGGGTTGTAATGTCATAGTTAAAGTGTATTCTCCAGCGTCACCACTATACATATTCAAAGATAGCCAATTGACTTCACTACTGCGGGTTGTTGTCGCATTTTTTACTGTTGCCGTCCATGAAGCGGTGGCAGTAAACTTGATACTTTCAGGTTTATGCGTTTCGTCTGCATATACTACTTGTGAAGTTTCTGTATTTCCCGTTAGTCGAATAGATTCATTCTCGTCATCATCGCTGCACGAAAAAAAACATGTTGCTGCAAATAAACATAAAAATAGTTTTTTCATACGTAAATATTGTGCCTTTCAGTTCCCAAAGGCTTTTATGTTAAACACTGAAGCGTGGAACTGCAAATGCCACGTCTTAGATCGAAGGCCGTAGGAAACCTTTAGCACAGATATGGGATATAGCAGCCCACGCTATAGCGTGAGAAACCACTATGCTACCCTTGTGCTATGAAAATTTCCTACGTTTTCGATCTACAAGATAAGCATAACGCCTCTTTATTTTTCTAAATATGTTTTAGGAAGGGAGTATATCCGATCCGTTTGCAAAAATAATATATTTCAAGCATATATATAATTCGTATTTCTTATGTTCTTTACCCTTGCTGATACATTGTACCTCAGGTTCATGAATGGAATATATCTTTTTCCGGCTATTATGTCTTTGAGAAAGAATGGTCTCAAAGAGTTCGAGCAATTTGTCGTAGTTGTGATTCTCTTTAAGATTACGCTTCAACTCTCTGACTAATCTTCCGGCTATTGTACGTAAACGCCTGTCTGCCCTAAGGGCTTTTTCCTATTTTTGGGGTGATTCCGGAAACGCTGGTCACGATAGATTTGCTTTAGCACAAAGGTGTAGCTTTGGCGCAGAGGAAGCCCCAGTTTTTTCACGAGGCCAAGAACTTTCTTAACGATCTTTTTATGCAACTTTGCATCTGTGGGGTAAGTGATATTCTTTTCCTGAACTGTAGAATCAATAAAGGTAGTATCATGATGGTGGTCATCATCATTCTCGTTATTCACACGAATGCTTTCTTGAAAGATAAGTTCAACTCCCTTTTCACCGATACGTTGACGAAAATGGACTAATTCTGAAGAGGCACATGGGGCATACGGAGTGAACTCCTGCATGCCACAAAAATACTGATAATAAGACTTTTCGCTCCATTGTTCCACCAATGACTCATCTGACAGATTACGAAGGTGTTTTAGGATGAGCATACCACACATTAAACGGATTGGCTTGCCGGGACGGCCATTGTCTTGACAATATAATGGTTGAAAGACTGTTTCAAATTTTTCCCAATCTATTTTGTCTGCTAACTGGTAAAGTGGGTGAGATTGATTCAGCATGTCTGACAGGCTGCTGAATAAAGATGGGCTATTATTCGTCTTTTTAATCATAAAATCTGCAAGTTTCTTGACCTAAAGGTACTAAAACTTGCAGATTTATCAAAGAATTTTATAGACTAATCTGCTGAATATCAACAGAAAAAGATATTCTTAAGGGACGGCTATATAGAAAATAGCGTTCCATATTTCACGCAAATCATATTTTTGTTCCCTTTCTTGCACGTTCAAGATTTTCTTGATAACTTGCCACTGTGTTTCTTCTAAATCCGTCGAATACATAATTATTTGAAGATTGGGAACTAAAAATAATCATTTTCCAGGAAAGAAGAAGCACTCTTTTTATTTCAAACAGGAAAATTTTAACAGGCTCTTAATTGTTCAAATAAATTTATCAATATCCAAAATTCTGTTTCCAGTTTGTATTTACATTAAGCACATTCGTAGGAATCGGGAAGATACGGCGGAACTTTTCAGTCAATCCTTTTGGGTAAACCTGTCCTTTAAATCCCCAATCATCCTCAAACTTCCCAAAACGGATCAAGTCATTACGACGCCAACCTTCGTCAGTAAATTCACGTGCACGTTCGTCCAGCAAATCATCTAACGTAGGATTTACCGCCATATCTTCTTCAGCAACTCCAACATAACGTCTGATTTGGTTAATAAGAGAGACTGGTGTATCAGTCTGGTTATTTACTTGGGTAGCACCACGCAACAAAGCTTCCGCTTTCATCAACAGAATATCTGCGTAACGAAATACTGGAACATCATTACTTTGATTACGTTCGTTGGCTGCCGTAACCTCCGTATCCATATAGAACTTAATAGAACGATAACCCATGCAGCGTCCTTTTTGATCATTACCGCAATCCAACCTTTCCAAAGCTCCTGCATCCGAACGCGGAGTTACATCAGGTGTAAATTCCATCTGCCAATCGAATATTTTATCTGCATCCTCGCCTTCATAGTCCTGATCAATACCTTTTTTAGAAGTAGAAATCATAAAAGGACGGGTTGTTTGCTCATAATTCTCCCAGTAATATTGCTTCCCTTTCAGATAAATATCATTTCTCCGGTCTTTTTGCAAACAGAATTTAGCATAAAATTCGGGCATCACACGCAATGTTCCTCCTACACTTTGCGGCAAGTCACCGAATTGCTTTTGGGCACTACGACAGATCCAGTAACGAGAATAACACATACCATGCTGCAGGGCGCGGTCATAAGGAATAGCAAAGATGAAATCCTTTATCTGAGGTCCGTTGTCAGGACGGAACTTCACCATGAAATCATCAGTCAAATCATATTTTCCTGATTTAATGACATCATCACACATTTCCACTACCGCATTTATTTTCGGATTATTATTACTTTGTTCGGCGGTATACTGGGCTACATCAGCCGATGTATAAACCATCCAATTCAAATAAAGCTTAGCCAACAATGCATCTGCCATATAACGGGTTGGCTTTCCATAAGTCGATTCATTAACATCGGTCGGCAATTTATCACGGACAGCCAGCATTTCCGCTTCAATAAACTTACATATTTCAGCACGTGGTGCTCTATCAGGCTGTTCGTTCATCAATCCTTTAATCAAAGGCACATCTCCAAAATTATCCATCAGCAGAAAGTAGAAGTACGCCCGCACGGCACGTATCGAAGCTGCCTCACTACTTTCTTCTTCCCCTAAAATGGAAAGAACCATATTACAAGAGGTAATTCCTGACATTGGTCCATTCCAAAGAGAAGGGAACCATTGATTATCCGCATTCCAGTTATGGAAATGCAACTGCACATACTGTCCACCATCATACCAGTCATTACCAAAAGAAACAAAAACGGCTTCATCAGAAGCCACTGTATTCACCATCCACTGTGCCATTCCTCTGCATGCGTTATAAACATTAGCTGAAATGGCTTCAAAAGCCTCTGGAGTTTGAGGGTATTCAGTAAGTTGTGACTGAATAGGTACATTCAAGTCAGTACAACTTGTTGCCAACACGAGCGTTATAGGTAATATTATTTTCGATTTAAATAGTTTCATAATGTCTTAAATTCAGATTAATTAAAAGTTAAGATTCACACCAAGCATAAATGTACGGGTTCTAGGATAAGTCTGACGGTTGTCAATACCCGGTGTCAAACCTCCCAAATACACTTCGGGGTCAAGCCCTTTATAACCACTTAATACAAATACATTATTACAGGTAGCATATAGGCGTAAGCTTTTTATACATTCTCCGATTTTACCAAAATCATAAGCCAACGACAGAGTTGAAAGACGCAAATAGTCACCTTTTTCCAAATAACGGTCAGAAAGATAATTTGCTTTCGCATCAGTCAACTTCTCTGTTTCTACTACACTCCTTAATAAATTATAGCTTCCGCTCGCTCCACCTACATCCGAATAACGTGCGCGGGTGGCATTCATAATCTTGTTTCCGAATACGCCCTGGAAGAACACAGACAGGGTAAGATTCTTGTAAGTCAATGTATTGTTCCATCCAAGATTCAGCTTCGGCTGAGCACTTGCGGTACAGCGTTGGTCTTCTTTGGTCGGATCGGTGGTCGTGCCTATTAATTTACCATTCTTATCATAGTCATTAAAAATAGAAATTCCATCTTCATTATATCCTGCCCATTCCCATGTGTAGAATTGTCCGATAGGATGCCCTTCCATAATACGTTGTGAGAACAAATCCGACTGTCCGCGTCCACTCAAATTAGCCGTTTCAATATAGTTTACCGAATACTGGTTATTTGAAATCTTTTCAACCAGATTCCGATTGTGAGACAAGTTCAAACTAGTTGACCAGGTAAAGTTCTTTGTTTGTACCGGCACTGCATTAATGGTAATTTCTATACCCTTATTGCTGATCTCCCCCACATTGGCTGTCATTGAACTGTACAAATACTGGGTCGTTGATACAGTATAGTTATAAATCAAATCTTTTGTCAACTTACTATACCATTCGATTGTACCGTTCAAACGGTTATTGAAGAAACCAAAGTCCAAACCAACATTAAACATACTGGTTTTTTCCCATTTCAAGTCAGAATTAGCATTGGCAATAGGTCCCAATGTATGCGCTTGGTTTCCATTAGAAGTAGTAAACCATCCTGTCGCTCCGTAACGTAATTTCGAAGTAAATGCATCAAACCCCAAAGAGTTGCCACTAACTCCATAGCCAATACGGAACATAAGATTGTCGAACACATTCAGATTTTTGATAAAAGATTCTTCCGAAGCTCTCCATGCAAGTGAGGCCGAAGGAAATGTAGCCCATCGATTATTGACACCAAATGCAGAAGAACCATCACGACGAAGCGTAGCTTGAAGCAAATATTTGCTTGCATAAGAATAATTTACACGACCGAAGAATGAAATCATTCGTAACGTAGAAAGATAATAATTTCCGAAGCACCCTTCCGAAGCATTTTCATTTCCTGGAGTATCAGGAACAATAGTATTTCCCATTCCTAAATTATAATACAACAAATCATCTCCGTAAAAACCTGTTGCTGCTGCACGGAAACCATCGTTATCATTACTTTCTTCCCAAGAATATCCAAGCATGGCACCTAACTTATGATTTTTTTTGAAAGTCTTATTATAGTTGAAAAACATTTCCATTACCTTCTTTTCATTTTCTATAGAAGTACGGATTGCTTTCGCTTCGGTTTCCAATAACGATTTTGAAGAATAATACTTATTATACAAGAATTGTTCATTCTGATAAGTCAAGTTAATATCATAAGTTAATTCCGGAAGAATCTGCACTGATGCCTTTCCAGTTGCCTGAAAACGCTTAATCTTTGTAAAATCCGTATTTTCTTCAATTAAAGCTACAGGATTATAATATTGTGAACGGGTTGAATTCTCGAACCAGCTTCCATCATCCTTTTTAACAGGAGAATAAGGCAAATAGTAGTTCATGGCATCATAAACGCTTTTTCCATCTGTCATGTGAGGAACATCATTTTGCTTCGTTACACTAGCATTCACATTGAATGATAATTTCAAATGATCATTCAGCGTTTTTGTTTCTACAAAAGCACGGCCGATAAGTCGTTCCATATCCGTTCCCTTAATTACGCCTTGATTCTTTACGTAATTCATACTTGCATTATAAACCGTCTTCTCTGTTCCACCGCTAATTGTTAGATTATGATTTGTAGCAACTCCAGTACGCTGAACTTCTTTTTGCCAATCTGTATTTACTCCATAATCTTCAGCCGGTTCCATAGAAAAACCATTATCTTTAATATAAGCACGATACTCATCTCCACTCATCATATCAAGGTTTTTCGCAATCCGGTCGAAAGCGACATAACCATGATAGTTGACATTCGCTTGCCCACTTTTTCCGCGTTTTGTGGTAATAATAATAACCCCGTTTGCTGCTTTCGATCCATAAATAGCGGTAGCACTAGCGTCTCGAAGCACATCAATACTTTCAATATCATCCGGAGCAATCATCGATAGAGAAATACCAGGAACACCATCCACTACATAATAAGGTTCCATGGCTTCTCCTTCACGCAATGTCGAAGCGCCTCGAAGTGTAATGGAGGGATTAGCATTTGGATCACTGCTCTGTGTAATTGTCAATCCCGGAATCTTTCCCTGCAATAGCTGAGCAGGATTTGAGTAAACCCCCACATTCAGATCTTCTGATTTGATAGAAGTAATTGAACTAGTAACATCTTTACGGGTCATGCTTCCATAACCTACCACCACAACCTCATCAAGAGTTTGTGTATCTTCTTTTAAAACAACATTTACAGAGTTTGAATGTGCGATAAGTTCTTGTGATAGAAAGCCAATGTACGAAAAAACCAGTGTTTTCCCATCCTCAACTGTAATGGAATACTTACCATCAATATCTGTAATATTCCCGTTTGTAGTACCTTTTTCGAGGACATTTACACCGATTAAAGGCATACCTGATTTATCGGTAACAATACCCGACACCACATGTTGGGCGAATACGCAAGTCCCTGCTAATAAAAACGTCATTAAAAACAATAGCTTTCTATACATCTGCCTGTTTTTCTTTTGTTTACTTATCATGTGTTAATAATTAAAAATTAATGACGCAAAAGTATATTCTTGGTATTACAAATAAATTTCAGCCGAAATACAAAAGCGCTTCGCTTAGAACACAAAACAATTACATGAAAAGTGAAAACAATTTAATTTAATGCAATAGTCCGCAATAGTTTGTTGAAAATTCGCCAAGCCTAAGCAGTTCCGGCAGTAAATAAATGAGTTCTTTGAAAAGTTTGTCAATAACTTGCATGTCTGGGTTAATCCCGAGCACGCAAATAAATCGTTCTCATACATAGGTGTTACGAAAGTTTCCTTGGAAAAGAATGCGTCTGCAACCAGCGTTCTGGATAGGCTCTGCAAGCTTGTTGGTCAAGTGCTGTTTTGTTCTTTACTTTAATGTGTGGTGATTTGCCATTAAAGATTCTGAATATCAGTAACTTGGTCTATTTTTGCAAAAGTATATCAATTAACTTGTTTATTTTACTAGATTTAAGTTTCGCAAGTCAGTATGAAAGTTTATAAGAGGGTATAAAAGAAGGCATAGAGTTTTCTGTATATCACAGAAAATGAGTATCTTTAAAGTGATCAAACAAAATAATACTCAACTCTATGCCAGTACACAAAGTTACAGACTTTCTTTCAGAAATCAGCGCATTCTTTAAAAAAGATGATGCGCACAGTGCAATGTATTCCATTATGGACGTGATTAAATGGTTAAAAATGACAGAGTCTTCCCTGTTTGGGATGAAGAGTAAATGCAATAACATATATTCTTTACTGCAGGTATTCCAGGCTCTGTTGTTATATCCTTGTTTCATGATTCGTAATCCCTATCATTTTCATGATTCTTCATTAAGCGGCTTGTTGAACTGCAAAAAAGATGTGTTCTATCGTTTTATGAGCAACCCGAAGATTGATTGGCGTAAACTTGTCTATCATCTTAACATGCAGCTTTGGTCGAAAATCAAAGTCCGCTCCGAGCATAAGGAAAACACCACCTGTCTGATAGTTGATGATACGGACTATCCCAAAACCGGACGCCGCTTCGAATATATCGGCAGGGTGCATTCCCATGTTCAGCACAGAAGCATTCTGGGATTCAAGGCATTGTTTTTGGCCATAACAGACGGAACATCCCAAATGATTCTCGATTTTGCACTTCTTGGTGAAAAAGGGAGAAAAGGGAATTTTGGTATGTCCGCCAAGGAGCTCAAAGACCGTTTCACCAAGCCCCGTGACGAACAGGATGCCTTGCAGGAACGAATCAACGAATATACGGCAAGCAAAATCAGTCTTATGATTGACATGATAAAACGAGCCATAGGTAAAGGAATGAAATTCAGATACGTTCTGGCTGACAGCTGGTTTGCATGCAAGGATATTATTCGATTTGTCCGTTCCCGTCACATGAAATGTGACTATTTGGGCATGATTAAAATCGGTGAGAGCGGAAGGATGAAATATCATTTTGAGCGCAAAGACTTTACGGCACCGGCTCTGATAAAGTTGCTCTCCAAACGGAAACGGTGTAAATACAATAGAAAGCTGCGTTGCTATTATATGGTAGCTGATGTGGTCTTTGCAGACACTAAGGTTCGTTTGTTTTTCGTCAAGCGAAGTAAGAATGCCGCTTGGAATGGTTTGATAACCACTGACACCACTCTTGACTTCCTCTGCGCATATAAAATCTATGCTCAAAGATGGGCCTTGGAAGTCGTCTTCAAGGAGGCAAAGGGATTGCTGGGACTCGGAAAATGCCAGGCAAACAATTTTGCTTCCCAAATTGCGGCAACCTCCCTGACTGCATTGCAATACAACATCCTTTCCCTTGTGAAAAGATTTGCAGCTTATGAAACGATGGGAAAACTCTTTGAAAAAGTTTCCAAAGACTCTTTGGAACTCTCCATTGTAGAAAGGATATGGGGAACTCTCCAAGAACTGATTATAGCAATAGCAAACCTCTTCGGTTTGGCCGATGAGGATATCTATGATGTGATGATTAACAGGTCGGAAGAGATGAACCATATATGCAATATTTACAAATTAAAACTAGCAAGCTGAACTTGCGAAACTTAAATATATAATTTTTATAGTTTATAATTCTGTATTCACGTGTATTTTTCCGAAAATTCTTTGTTCGTTACATATCCGGAAAAGAGCCTTTCTTTCCGGGACGGGAAGGAGATAAGTACGGATGATCTGAATCTGTATTATAATTGATGTGACGGCCTGAATGTCCCCCGGATGAATGTTCGGGGGATTCTTTTTCTTTTGGGCGTTCCCGTGGAACGGTCGGGCTTTACGCTTCAAGTCCTCGCCTAAAGGCTGTGGGCTTTACTCTGCAATCCCTAACGCAGTTTTTTATACCTGATTTGTCATTTTGTTACCGGGACTTGTCCGAATGGTGGAAGAGCCGCACCGATCAGCCGGGTACGTAATATCATTATGTAATAACCGGTGGTCTGTTTTTATGGTATAACGCTCCGATATCGCTTTCTTTTTGCTTTTTATATGTGCAAAGGTCAGAAGCCCCCAGCGAAAACCCCGCCGGAGGCTGTTTTTAATCTAATACATTTTCGGGAATATCAGTTGCTTTTCTTGTTAGATAATATTCTGTATTGGTTTCTATATCTGTTGCTCTCATTATAACAGGTGCTATTTCTTTTGTCTTTGGACTTTCGATGAAATCGTGCCAATCCCAGCCTAAAAAAAGTTTTATAACAGCAAACATAGTTTGGTCTGTTCTTGTTAGATTATATTTATATATGGTTCTATTCTCCAATTCTTTATGATAAGTTAATGTTAAGAACGGAATATTTCCCTTTATGGAAAATTCATAATTTCCTGTACTCTTTATTTTTAATTTATCATCGTACAAGTAGAAATCTTTATCGTCGTTATTTATTAAGAAAATTTCATCACCTTGTTTATATGGTGGGCGTACAGGGTTGTTAATAGACAAATGTAAATAACTATCTACTATCTTTATTCTTAGATCAGTTGTTTCATGTGCAATATTATCCTTTACTTGAATAGTTGTTTCTCCTTTTTGTTTAGGATATATATCTAAATTACCCATACCGATAGGGCTTGATAAATCTATTTTGACATCTAATATAGAGGGATCTTTTATCTCAACGGAGTAATCTTTATTTCCACTTCGTATCATTATACTTTTGGCTCCGATTAGAGGACGCTCGTAGTAATCTTTTTCAAAAGATAGATGATGTATATCTTCTGTTTTTTCATCATCACTGCAATTTGTAAAGCAGAAGCATAGAAATATTAGAAAAAAAGTAAATAAGTTTTTGTTTCTCATGACTTTAGTACTTTTATTTTGATTTATAGTTCCGTATTTTCATATTTGGGGTATCACCAACATTTACTACAGATGTTGCCGTTTAATATAATATTCGGCAAGCTGTTTTTATGGTGTAACGCTCCGATATCGCTTTTTATATTTATTTCGTGGAGATTTTTCTTTGTTCATTTGATACCAAACTTTACGTTGCCATTCATATACAGCCAGTTTTTCATCATCAACATTATTTGTTTTCTCTATATAACTTCTAATACTTGGAGCATAAGGGTACTTGGACTGTATTATATCATCTACCAAATAGCCATTCAATCCTTTCAAATTATTGAATAAAAATCCTTGAAACATTAGGTTTATATAGTCTTTATTCTTATGTAGATATTGTTTGTATGCTTTGTATGCATCAGATTTCATATAGTCTGTTGCTCTACTACTGAAATTTGGCTTTTTTAGTTCTTCTTTTAAAGCCTTTTCAAGTTTCTTGTATTCGGTAGAATCTTGTATGCTATACCAATAATGTTCCTCTGGTTTGCTTATTAAGTCTATCCATGCTTTGGCTTCCCAATAGTCAATGTTCATTCTTACAGAATCTCTTTGTTCTGGAGATAATTCATAGTATAAAGAATCCTTTTCCCAACCGTTAAAAACGACTTCAAGAGATTCTGACTTCTCTCTCATTATACCTTTGTAGATTTCTAGCAGTTTTTGGTCTGAAAAGGACGTTATCATGAATGTACCGCTTTCTATTCTGCAATTAACTTGCGGAGCAGTAATAATGGAATCATTAAATACAAATGCTATTTTTTCCCCAATAGACTTTTCTGTTTCATCGGCCCATTTGTTTAGCTTATGTTTGCTGATTTGTCCGCTTATAGCATATTTTCCGAAATAATCCTTTTCAAGTTTTAGCCCAACGAAATCCTTTACTGTTATGATTGGCTTAGAGGACAAACTACCTGTACTTAATACGTGATACCACCCATTTTCTTTATGCGTAAAATCGTGTTTTGCCGTATTTGGCTGTGCTTTCATTCTTGGTGAAAAGAATAAAAGTGATATAAGACTGAATAAGATGATATTTGTCTTCATATTATTTTGATTTATTTGAAAAATAGCATATAACATACTATCGCTAATAAAAACAGAAGCAATATACTTGCAATAAAATATATTTTTGCTTTGAATAAACTTGCATTATCAAGTGCTTCTTTTTCTATTGTTCTTTTATGAATTTCTTCCATTTGCTCAATAGAAATATTGGATAAATCATTTCCTTTACCTTTGTTTACAAGATACTTTTGATGTTCTTTTATTCTATCTCTGTTTAATTTACGAAGTTCACGATTTTCTTTATCTCGTTGTAACATATCGTTTATGCAGCCTAATGTTCCCATAGCTTTTAAATTTATAGTTCTGTATTCACGTATATTTTTCCGAAAGTCTTTTGCTCGTCATGTATCCGGCACAGTTACATGAAGCCCTGTTATAATAGGGCTTTGTTCTTATCCAGATAATCAGATATGGCCTCTTGCAATACCGATTTTAGCGAATCGCCTTTACGGATCGCAATCAGCTTTAAGTTTTGGTGATAGGTTTCGTCCATGACAAAATTACAATGCACGGTTTTCGCCTTCTTCGGCTTTTGAGCCTCTTTTTGCCCGGCCGTGGATTGGATCAGGCTGTCTAACCCCCCGGTCAGTCCGGCCGACATACTGTTTTTTAAATCGTTCTTCTTTGCCATATGGTTACTTTATTTCTGTTAGCAGTTCGTTACATACACTCTCGTAGTCCTCTGCCCCGGCAGATTTGGGGGCATAGTGAAAAATATCCTGCCCTTGTGTCGGGGCTTCGGCCAGCGCAATGGCGTTGCGTATATGGGTGCTGAACACTTTGCCCTGGAATGTTTCCTGTACCAGTTCCGAAACGCTCTTGTTCAGGTTCTTTCTTCCGTCGTACTGGGTTATCAGAACCCCGGCGATCGAAAGATCCGAGTTCAAACGTTGCTGTACCTTGTGGACGACCTGCATAAGTTTAGCCATTCCACGCATTGCCAGGAATTGAGCCTGAACCGGGATAATCAACCGATCCGAGGCCGTCAGTGCGTTAAGCGTGAGCAGCGATAGCGAGGGGGGGCAGTCGATCAGGATATAATCGAATTTCTCCTTTTGGCCTTTGATAAGGTGGGCTAAGATAAGCTCCCGTCCGGCCTCGTTGATTAACTCCGTTTCAACGGCCGAGAGATCCAGGCAGGAGGGAACGACGCTAAGACCGTCCTTATGCTCGTAGATCGGCAGGTCGTATTCGCCTTTCATCGCACCGTAGATCGTTTGGGGAAGTTCCGCAGAGAAGCCCAGCGATTCGGTGAGGTTGGCTTGCCCGTCAAGGTCGATCAAAAGAACCTTGTACCCTTTTTGACGTAACGCACCGCCCAGGTTGATCGTGGTTGTGGTCTTTCCTACTCCCCCTTTGTGATTCAATACGGAGATTACTTTTGCTTTGCTCATAAATTCAGTTTTTTAAATGATTGTCATGTCCGCAAATATAGTCAAAAAACGAATATACTAAAATACTAAAAGTAGTATTTTCGTTTCTTGCGTGTTTTTTGTGCCGATCGGGGAAGCGTACCGAAATAAATCAGGTTTCCACCTTTCGGTACGTTTTGTTTCTGTACCGGAATTAATCAAAGATTAGAATAACCATAAATGTTTTTATACGTTAATCATACGTATGTATATATGTATATATTTGTTTTTGAGTATCTTTGTGTGCTATAAATAAAAAATAAAAGACATGAGCACTTATTCGTATAAAAATCCGAAGTTTATAAATTCCCCTAAAGGGGTGGTTGAAGTTGTAGAAGTGATTTATGACGGCAAAGATGATCCGGCCTATTCACTGGCTATTATTAAATGGGAAAATACCTATAAATTAGGTATTCGTTGGAACATCGCTTATAGTGAATGGGACGATTACCGCAAACAGAACGGGCAAGATGAATGTATAGGTAATCCACAGTCGAGAGGTATTCCCACCTGGTTTGTTTTGCCCGATGATATGATGTTTGGTGAGAAGTTCAGCGGTGCGATGCAGAGGCTTGATGAATTAAGAAAAGGTAAGTAAGCAATGGAACAGGGAGAAATCATATTATACCAGCCGGATGAAGCGGTCAAGTTGGAAGTGAGGTTGGAAGATGAAACCGTTTGGCTGACACAAGAACAAATAGCCGACTTGTTCGGGACTAAAAGGCCAGCTATTACCAAACATTTGAACAACATTTACAAAAGCGGCGAACTTGATATAGATAGCACATGTTCCATTTTGGAACATATGGGTAATGACGGCAAACAGAGATATACTACTAAATATTATAATCTTGATGCGATTCTGTCAATAGGATATCGGGTTAATAGCAAGAACGCAACCCTTTTTAGGAAATGGGCGAATAGTGTATTAAAGGATTATCTTTTAAAGGGGTATTCCATTAATAAACGTTTGTCAGAACTTGAAAGGACTGTCGCTCAACATACCGAGAAGATAGATTTTTTCGTGCGTACTGCCTTGCCCCCGGTCGAAGGCATTTTTTATAACGGCCAGATTTTCGATGCGTACAAGTTCGCCACCGATCTGGTAAAGTCGGCCAGGCGTTCGATCGTGCTTATCGACAACTATGTGGACGAAACGGTCTTGCTCATGTTGAGTAAACGCAGCGTCGGTGTCTCGGCCACCATTTACACACAGCGTATCACGCAGCAACTCCAACTTGATCTTGACAGGCATAACAGCCAGTACCCACCTATCGACATCAGGACGTACCGGGACAGTCACGACCGTTTCCTGATCGTTGATGAAACGGACGTGTACCATATCGGAGCCTCGTTAAAGGATCTGGGGAAAAAGATGTTCGCTTTCTCAAAGCTGGATATTCCGGCGGCTGTGATAACTGACCTGTTATAATATCCCTTGTCTTATGAATGTGGTTATCTATTCACGTGTAAGCTCGCAGTCGGCCAGGCAATCGACCGAACGGCAGGTTGTCGATCTGGAGAGGTTCGCAGCCGGACGGGGGTACGAGGTGACGGCGGTCTTTGAGGAAAAGATAAGCGGACGAAAGGCCAATATCGAACGCCCGGTTTTAAGCCGTTGCCTGGAATACTGCACAGATCCGCAGAACCGGGTGGATATGCTGTTGCTGACCGAGATCTCACGCCTGGGGCGTTCCACCCTGGAGATACTAAAGGCACTCGATACGCTGCACACGCATAAAATATGCGTGTATATCCAAAACTTGAACCTGGAAACATTACGGCCGGACAAGACGGTAAACCCCTTGTCCTCTCTGATTACTACCCTATTGGGGGAACTGGCCGCAATCGAACGCCAGGGGATCATTGACCGCCTTAATAGCGGACGGGAGTTGTACATCCAGAAAGGGGGCAGGCTGGGACGGAAGCCGGGAAGCCGGAAAACGGCCGAACAGAGGAAAGAGGAATACCGGGAGGCGATCGCCTTGTTGAAGAAAGGCTACTCGATCCGGAACGTGGCGAAGCTCACGGGAAAGGCCGTTTCGACGATACAACAAGTAAAAAAAGACTTCATTAATAGCTGATTATCGGAACAAATATTGTATTTTTGCAACAAATACGAGTAAATGCACGTAATTAAAAACGAGTATTTGCGCGTGCCTAAAAACGAGTATTTGCACGAAAATAATCAGAATCTAAATAAAAACGGTTATGGCAACAATGGCGGAGAAAATGGCGGCTTCACTGGAGGAATTAAGAAAGCTCCAGGAGAAAGACCGCTGTGTCGTCCTGCAAGGGACGGCCGAGATAGGGAGGACGCATTTAACCCGGCTGTTGGATAACGGCTGGTTGCAGGAAGTAATGAAAGGCTGGTATATTGCGGCCAGGCCGGGAACAGAGGGGGATACGACGGTCTGGTACACCTCATTCTGGTATTTTATTGCGAAATATGCGGCCGTCCGGCTGGGGGAACGGTGGTGTTTGACGGCCGACCAGTCGTTGGATCTGTATTCGGGGAAAACGACCGTGCCCGTACAGGTGGTTATCAAATCGCCGAAAGGCCATAACAACACGCAAAAGCTGATGTATGATACCTCGCTTTTGGTGTTTCAAAGCGAGATCCCGGATCAGGTATATAAAGAGCCGGAATACGGCCTTAATCTCTATCCGCTTGCCGAAGCCCTGGTATATACCACGCCGAGATATTTCCAGGTGGAGAAGATCGCAGCCCGCACCTGCCTGGCCATGATACGGGACGCTGCCGATATATTAAAGGTACTGACGAAAAACGGGGCTTCGCTTCGTGCCGGAAGAATAGCCGGGGCGTTCCGGAACATCGGGAACAGCGAAATCGCCGACAGCATCGTTTCCACGATGCGGGGGTTCGGGTATGACGTGAGAGAAGAAGATCCGTTCGAGGATCAGCCACGAACGCCCCTTGTTTATGAGGTGTCGCCTTACGTCACACGCTTGCGCCTGATGTGGGAGAACATGAGGGATAAGGTTGTAGAACTGTTTCCCGAAGCCCCTGGAAAGATTGATGACGTGGAGGGGTATTTGAGATCCGTCGATGAAAAGTATTCGGAGGACGCTTATCATTCTCTCTCGATCGAGGGATATAGGGTTTCCCCGGAACTGATCGAGAAAGTGCGTGTCGGGAACTGGAAGCCGGAGGAAGAAGATAAGGAGCATAAAAACGCACTGGTGGCACGTGGGTATTACCAGGCGTTCCAGGCTGTCAGGGGGACGATCGCCGATATACTGAAAGGAAAGAACGCAGGGGAAGCGGTAAGGGCGGATCATCCGGTCTGGTATATGCAGATGTGGATGCCGTTCGTTACGGTGGGGATCTTGCAAAGGGAGGATCTTGTGGGTTATCGTACCGGGCAGGTCTATATACGGGGATCGCAACATATCCCGTTGAACCCGAAAGCGGTCAGGGACGCTATGCCCGTCCTTTTCGATCTCTTGAAGAATGAGCCGCACCCGGCGGTAAGGGCTGTCTTGGGACACTTCTTTTTCGTGTATATTCACCCCTATATGGACGGGAACGGGAGAATGGGACGGTTCGTCTTGAACGCCATGCTTGCGTCTGGAGGCTATAACTGGACGGTTGTTCCGGTGGAGCGTAGAAAAGAATATATGAAAGCGTTGGAAAAGGCCAGCGTGGAGGGGGATATTTCGGAGTTTACGAAAGTAATCGCATCATTGGTCAAGTAATGATATTTATAATAATGACAATATGAAATCAACGGAATATATCGAATGGGATAAACTGGAGCAGATCCCGTTCTGCCTTTGCCGGATCGCGGAGGATGAAGAAAACCAGGAAATAGATGTTTATTATCTGGATAAACGGGTTTGCCATGATTACGATCATGTGGGGCATTATTTTCGTACTGCGATAATCATGTTTAGAAGGATCAGGAACATAACGGCCGATTGGGTGAACCTCAAAAACCTTTGGTTGCTAAGGGACTGTATCAGGGAGAATTTTAATCATGGCCTGGAGGTGGACGATCTGATCTTCGGGGAAACATTCGACGGTGAGGATCCGGAAACTATAAAGCCGCTAACCAAAGAACGGCTGTTCAAGATTAAAAAGGTGATTCAGGAAAAAGATCCATACGCTACCGTATAGGGGGGGAGTATATAAAAACAAAACCCTGGAGTTTGTCTTGCGACAGGGACAACAGGGGATTACTACGCAAATATAGGGAGTATATCTCGTTTATACAAGGATTTTATGGCTTTTCTGGATTGATTTTAAAAAGAATAGAGGCTTGTTCCCTGGAATGTAGTATTTACTACTTTTAGTATTTTAGTATATTAGTACGCTTTTCTTTTGGAGGATTTGGGCGTTCCCGTAAACGGTCGGGCTTTCCGCCTCCAAGTCCTCGCCTAAAGGCTGTGGGCTTTCCACTGCAATCCCTAACGCATGAATACACCCACCCACCCGATTAAGGTAGGCTATTTCCGGATAGAGCCGTTCGGTGAAGCCAGCCGGATAAAAGCCGCCTGACTTTTCACTGATCGGCACAATCCGGGTACTCCGGTAGCCGATTGTCGAACCCGGTTTTAAACCCCCTTTCAGGGGAGAGAGGTATTTTAGTTTTTCCGGCGTGGCCGCCTTGCGTTTACCTTGACCGGGGTTTTTGTCTGCAAAGGTCAAACGGCTTTTTCCATATCCCAAGTTGAGCCGCAAGCGGCTTTTAGAAAAAATCTCCAGCCTGGCTAAAGCCAGGTAGTATTTTTCCTAAAAAACTTGTGCTATGGAAAAAAACGTTTGGGGTGTTCTCATACAAAAACCCCTCGGAACTCAAGGTAAACGCAAGATGACCACACCGACAGCCCCGAAAAACCAAAATGAGGTTGTCTTGATACAAAAACATCGGAATCTTAGGCATCCGCAAGGTTTTTTGGGGGGGAGAGGGTGCGAGGTGGGGAGTTTACTATCGGAAAAAATCAGGTAGTAAATACTAAATTTAGTATATACTAAAATACTACTTTTTCATATAATTATCTGATAAATAGTTAGTTAAATGTTGTTTAAATACTTGCATATCTCAAATAAAAGTGCTATATTAGAGGTATAGAAAAAGAGATAACAACCTTTAGAACTGGCTCACCCACCAGGATAAAGAACGGGGGACGTAGTTATGAAAACTGATTATTTCGACAAGGCAGCGCAACAGTTTGCAAATTTGATGATCGAGAAGATCCAGCAGGTAGAGGACAA